>Ga0099364_10001097_pt1 | contig 45277 bp, 44 predicted proteins | sample TergutTh196P3_FD_73070 | JGI IMG/M metagenome (GOLD analysis project Ga0099364, IMG submission 73070) | Microcerotermes parvus P3 segment gut microbial communities from Pointe-Noire, Republic of the Congo - Th196 P3 | ecosystem: Host-associated > Arthropoda: Insects > Digestive system > Gut ...
GCGAAAAGAGCATTGGCGTGTTTGAATATTGTATAAAATCCCTCATTGCGCTCCGCCCCTTGGGAAATAAAAAAAATTTAGGTAAATGAGGGGGCGGAATCAGGGGCGAAAAGCCCCCCTCTGATGCCGCCTCTCCCCTTAAAAACGGACGTTGTCATTCCGACTGCGAAGCAGGAGGAATCTCATCGTAATTACCGCTCGTTTAGCGTTCCCTGCCCCTCCAAAGGAAGAGGATGTAAAGGACTCGCAATGACTGCATTGTCGTTTTGTTTTGCCTTGTTTCTGCTGCCGGCTTGCCAATGGAACACCCTGCCGCCCGACATCTGGGAAAAAGAGCAAATGACAGAGTTTCTCGTCGAAGCCCAACTCGTCGAAGCAAAGGTGGACGCCCAAGAACTCCCCAAACAACAAAAAGACTCCCTCTACACCTCTTCCTACGAAGAACTCTTCGCCTACTACAACACCACCCGCGAAATCTGGCAGAAAAACATCGAATACTACCGCGATAAACCCGAAGAAATGGACGACATCTATAAAGAGGTCGTTCTGCGATTGACGCTTTTGGAAAGTACCGTGCAGCATGAACGGACGGAGCGAGATACGTTGGAACGGAAACTAAAAGAGTTTAAAATACGGCAGCAAGATTGACGTGAAAATTTATAATTAAAGAAAAAATTGTACCTTTGCATTTGTAATTAAAACTATAGAAATTATGACGGTAATTAGCAGTAAAGAGTTCATATCCAATCAAGAAAGATATTTTGATATGGCTTTGGACGAGCAGGTGTTTATTCAGCAGGGCGGTGATATATTTCGTCTTATAAAAAACGTAGGTAACACAAATATCTACCATGACGCAAATATTTACGAAGAAATTTTATATCCGGACGAGGATCTTTACAGTGCAATCACTGCCAACGAACTCTTGGAAATGTTACATGAGGATATTCATCAAATATTTAATGAAAAGAAATGAGCGTATTATTTATTCCGAAAGAAAATGACGAAACAATTTATTTGGTACGCTACATTGCTAATAACCAAATAGTCGCTCAATATTTGTAATCCGAAATCACATGAACAATAACACACACATCATCGAAGAAGTAACGTCAAGCGACTACAAATACGGCTTCGTTACGGAGATAGAGACCGACACGCTGCCCAAAGGGCTGAACGAAGATATCATTCGCAAAATCTCCGCCATCAAACAGGAGCCGGAGTGGCTGTTGGCATTTCGACTAAAAGCCTTCCGGGCGTGGCAAAAAATGAAAGAACCCGATTGGGCGCACCTGCAATACCAAACGCCCGACTTTCAGGATATCATCTACTATGCCGCCCCGAAACAAAACACAACCGCCACCGCAGGCGGCATTGACCCCGAACTGAAAAAGACCTTCGAAAAACTCGGCATCCCCTTAGACGAATCCGAGAGCCTCTCCAACGTCGCCGTTGACGCCGTCATTGACAGCATCTCCATCAAAACCACCTTTCAGGACGAACTGAGAGAGCAAGGCATCATCTTCTGCTCGTTTAGCGAAGCGGTGCGGGAACATCCCGACTTGGTGCGGCAATATTTAGGAAGCGTGGTGCCGATAGCGGACAACTTCTATGCGGCGCTCAACTCCGCCGTGTTTAGCGATGGGTCGTTCTGTTACATTCCGAAGGGCGTGCGCTGTCCAAAAGATTTGAACACCTACTTCCGTATCAACACAGCAAACACCGGTCAGTTTGAACGCACCCTGCTCATCGCCGACGAGGGCGCATACGTAAGTTACATGGAAGGCTGCACCGCCCCGCAACGTGATGAAAATCAACTTCATGCGGCAATCGTCGAAATCATCGCACTGAAAGACGCCGAAGTGAAATACAGCACCGTCCAAAACTGGTATCCGGGCGACAGCGAGGGTAGAGGAGGGATTTACAACTTCGTTACCAAGCGCGGCATCTGCAAAGGCAGCAACTCCAAAATCTCGTGGACGCAGGTTGAAACCGGATCCGCCATCACGTGGAAATATCCGAGTTGCATCCTGCAGGGCGACAATTCGATTGGTGAATTTTACTCTGTCGCCGTTACCAACAAACACCAACAAGCCGACACCGGCACCAAGATGGTGCATTTAGGAAAAAACTCGCGCAGTAAAATCGTCTCCAAGGGCATCTCCGGCGGCGTCAGCCAAAACAGTTACCGCGGCTTGGTGCGCATGAACCGCAACGCCTCCAACGCACGCAACCACTCCCAGTGCGACAGCCTGCTGCTCGGCGACAAATGCGGCGCACACACCTATCCATACGTCAGAGTCGAAAACAAATCCTCCATCGTCGAACACGAAGCGACAACGTCGAAAATATCGGAAGACCAACTCTTCTACTGCCAACAACGCGGACTAGACCCCGAACAGGCTGTCAGTCTCATTGTCAGCGGATACGCCAAAGAAGTCCTCAACAACCTCCCCCTCGAATTTGCCACCGAGGCACAACGGCTGCTGGCGGTGAGTTTGGAAGGGAGTGTGGGGTAGAATATCGCCGCAGGCATTTATCTTTTTTTTACGTACCTTTGCAGCGTTTTTTTTTAATCACAAAATTAAATCCTTATTAAAATATGATGAATAAATTTGATCCGGCAAGCAAAGTTCAAAACTTGTTACAATTTGGGGAGTTTGGCGATGTAAACCCCTCCATCACCGACAGCGCCACCTATACTTTTATGCAGGGGAAAACCATGTCCGACACTTTCAAAGGCGAGACGGAAGGTTGTTTTTTGTATTCACGTCATTGGAATCCGAGCAATAAATATCTTTCCGACGCTATGGCGGCGATGGAAGGCACGGAAGCGGGCTGGGTAACAGCATCGGGCATGTCGGCTATCACCAATGCGCTGATGCACTGCCTCAATGCGGGCGACCACGTCATCTCAAGCATGACCACCTACGGCGGCACGTTTGCCTTTCTGAGCAACTGGATGAAGAAATATAATGTCGAAGTTACCTTTGTCAATATCACCAACTTAGAAAGTGTTCGGAAAGCGATGCGTCCTAATACGAAAGTGATTTATACGGAGACGGTTACCAATCCGTTGTTGCAGGTTTCCGACATTCCCGAACTGTCGAAGATAGCGAAATCGGGCGGCGCCAGATTGATAGTGGACAATACGTTTACGCCGATGATAGTCTCGCCGGCACGCTTGGGCGCCGATGTGGTGGTTTACAGTATGACCAAGTTCGTCAACGGGAAGAACGACTGCGTGGCAGGCGCCATTTGCGGTAGTAACGACTTCATCGCCTCTCTCATTGACGTCAACACGGGAACGTCCATGCTGTTAGGTCCCGTCTTAGACCCGATGCGCTCGTCTTCGATACTGAAAAACCTGCATACCCTGCATATCCGTATGCAGCAACACGGTCGCAACGCCATGTACTTGGCTGAGCGTTTTAAAGAAATCGGGCTGAAGTTCAACTACCCGGGCATGAAAGAGCATCCGGGACACGAACTCCTGAAATCCATGATGAACGACGGATACGGCTTCGGCGGCATGATCGCCATTGACCTCGGCACCGCCGAAAGAGCCAACCGTGTGATGGAAATCATGGAACAGAAAGGCGTTGGCTACTTAGCCGTCAGCCTCGGCTATTTCAAGACGCTGTTCAGTAACTCCGGCAAAAGCACCTCTTCCGAAATTCCCGAAGATATTCAACAAGAGATGGGCATGTCGGAAGGTCTGATACGTTTCTCCGTCGGCTTGGATAACGACATCGAACGGTCGTTCAGGCTGATTGCGGAGACGCTGGAGGAAGTTGGAGGTTGAAAGTTGAAAATTGAAAAAATAAAAAAGTGTTATGCTGCGTTTAGGATTTCATTTTTAAATTATTAAAGATTTGCGCCATTCGCGGCAGAAACTTTCTCCCGAATGATTTTCAAAATGTTTTCAACAGCGATTCTCTCTTGTTGCATGGAGTCGCGCTCGCGGATGGTAACGCAGTTGTCGGTCAGCGACTGATGGTCTATGGTGATGCAATAGGGTGTTCCGATGGCGTCTTGACGGCGGTAGCGGCGTCCGATGGCGTCTTTTTCGTCGTATTGGCAGAGGTAGTCCTGTTTGAGGATGTCCATGATTTCGCGTGCTTTTTCGGGCAGTCCGTCCTTTTTCACTAAGGGCAAGACGGCGGCTTTGACGGGCGCCAGCATCGGCGGGATGCGCAGGACAACGCGCTCGGTGCCGTCGTCCAACTTCTCCTCGCAGTAGGCGTGGCTGAGTACCGCCAAAAACATACGGTCAACGCCGATGGAGGTCTCGACGACGTAGGGAACGTAACTCTCGTTGCGTTCCTGGTCGAAATATTGCAGTTTTTTTCCGGAATATTGCTGATGCGCCGACAGGTCGAAGTCGGTACGCGAGTGAATCCCTTCCAACTCCTTGAACCCAAACGGGAAAGCAAACTCAATGTCGCAAGCGGCATTGGCGTAGTGCGCCAACTTTTCATGGACATGAAAACGGAATTTCTCTTGTGGAATCCCCATCGCCAAGTGCCATTTCATCCGCTGCTCTTTCCAATATTCGTACCAATCTAATTCTTCTCCCGGACGGACAAAATATTGCATCTCCATCTGTTCAAACTCACGCATACGGAAGATGAACTGCCGCGCAACGATTTCATTACGAAAGGCTTTACCAATCTGTGCTATTCCGAAGGGAGGTTTTACCCGTCCTGTCTTTTGAACGTTCAGATAGTTGACAAAGATGCCCTGCGCCGTCTCGGGACGAAGGTAAATCGTACTCGCGCCATCGGCGGCAGCGCCCATCTGCGTGGCGAACATCAGGTTAAACTGACGAACATCCGTCCAGTTGCGACTTCCGCTGACCGGACAGACAATCTCCAAATCAACAATAAGTTGCCGCAACGCTTCGAAGTCGTTGATGTTCAACGCATTGTTCATTTTTTCGGAGATGTCGACAATTTGTTTGCGATAGTTGACCACCCGCTCGTTGGTTTGGCAAAACATCTCTTCGTTGAAAGATTCGCCAAAGCGTTTCGCCGCCTTTTCGACCTCTTTGTTGACCTTTTCCTCTATCTTGGCGATATGGTCTTCAAGCAGCACATCGGCGCGGTAACGTTTTTTGGAATCTTTGTTGTCTATCAGCGGGTCGCTGAACGCATCCACGTGTCCCGACGCCTTCCAGACGGTCGGGTGCATGAAAATCGCCGAGTCAATGCCGACGATGTTTTCGTGCATCTGCACCATGGCTTTCCACCAATAGTTCTTAATGTTGTTTTTCAGTTCGACGCCGTATTGTCCGTAGTCATACACGGCGCTAAGCCCGTCGTATATCTCACTCGACGGAAAAATAAATCCGTACTCCTTTGAGTGTGAGATGATTGCTTTAAAAAGTTCTTCGTTCTGTATCATGGTGCAAAAGTACAAAAAATTTGCACGTCAGTGAAATGTGTTATCCTTTGAGACAACCACATCGCACGCTGCTAATACTTCACCTGCACCACCAAATACTTCTGCACGCTCCAGAACGCCTCTTGGTCTTTGATGATTAGTTTCTCGACCTGTTTTTTATCGCCGATCCATTCGTAAGAGCCGGATGGGTGCGACGACAACATGTCGGCTTTCTTGGCGTAAACGGGGATTTCGTTGAGGGTGGTGATGTCCACTTTTTGGAACATGGGATTGGGCGCAGGGACGAACTTCCCTTTTTTGTCGAGGATGCCTTCTTCTTCCATCGTTTTCTTGGTGGCGACGCGGAAGTATGCCGTATTCAGTTGCGCCTGTTTCTCATCTATGGTGGTAGAGAGGTTGGACACGGTATTGGTATAGGCGACAATCACCTCTTCCAATCCTTCGATTTGGAGATTTTTGCTTGCAATGTCCGCTTTCAGGAGCGCAATTTCTTTATCCTGCGTGGCGATTTGGTCTTCAAGTCCTTTGAGCAGGTCTTCGTACTTTTTGTTGCTGCTGGTCAAACTGTTACGCAGTTCTTGGACTTTTTGTTTGTTGGTCAGCAAGAGTTGGTAGATGTCCCGGATGTCTTGCTGGATGGTCTCACGGATGTCGGGATTGGAAGTTATCTCCCCACTCTCGCCGGCATGGATGTTAATCATGTTTTCTTTCTCCTTGATGGTGTTCAAGGCTCTTTGGATTTCGGCAAAGGAGGTGATAAAATCGTTCATCTCCGTCCCCTGATTGCTTACAATCAACTGCAAACTGTCAACCTGATGTTGCAATTGGATAACCTGTTGTTCTGCTTTTTTGTCTTTACACGACGTTAACCCTAATACAATCAATGCTATAGCAGCCATTGATACAAATGCGATTCTTTTCATTTCGAGATGTGCTTTAAAATTTATAAAATTTGTATTTTTTGGATAACGGGGAAATTGCAATATTGTTTTATCGGTTTTTCATAACACAACTATTTTTTTAATTACCTGACTGTTATCTATGAATAATATCCTAAGCATTAATACCCCTTGTCTGTTAATATTTTCAATACGAATAGAATAAGGATGTTCCAAATATTTACATTCCAATAATTTTTCCCCATTAAGGTCTATAATCTCAATATTTTTTATCTGCTTATTCTGTGATTCGATATTAATAGAACCTTTTGACGGATTTGGAAATACTGAAATATCACTCCGGCTGGTGATGTCATCAATGGATACGGGAATGACAGAGAGCACTTCTATCTCCGTATAATCTTTTCCCCAAATATCCTGTTTGACCGAAACAACGCCTTCCACTGTAATGGGATCACCGATATCAAAAGAATATGTTTCTATAACAAGCGGTCCATCCGGCCACTTCCAATACCCTTGCAATGTAATAATATAATTGATGGAGTCTGTTTCTATTGCATAAACAAGTCCGGGGACGCAAGGCTCCGTATGACAGGGGTTGGGGACGGATGTTGTCTCACCACTGATTGTAACGATTTGGCTGTATAAATTGCCAAATATCAAAAATGATGCTACCAAAAATAAAAAAGTCCTGATTTTCATGTTTTTATGTTTTTAAGTTTAACAAAAATATATTAGAGCAAAGGTAAACATTTTTTTGATATAACCTTCGTACCTCGCAGTCGAAATGGCAATGTGTGCTTTGGGAAAGAGCGGATGTCTCAAAAATGTTTCTTTACCGCAAAGGCGCAAAGAAAATGCAAAGGGCGCAAAGAATAAGTATTTTACTATCAATCTCTTGCGTACTTTGCGAAAAATCTTTGCGCCTTTGCGTTTAATTTTTTTGACTTATGAGACATTCTCGGGTTCGCCATGGTTGTCGTCATTTCGACTGCGAGGCACGAAGCAGGAGAAATCTGTTGCAAAACTGTGAAATTTGTCATACACCAATTATTCAATTAATTGTAATCGGTAAATTCGTACCTTTGCACCCTGTAAATAAAACCGCAATAGACAAAGATGTTATTAGACAAACTACAAGTGTTACATGCTCGTTATCAGGAGATTGAGAAGGAGATGAACGACCCGGACGCGATGAGCGACATGAGCCGTTTTGTGAAATTAAACAAAGATTATAAAGATTTAAGTCCCATCATGGAGGCTTATACAAACTATTCCAACCTGCTGAGCAATATCAAAATCGCTAAGGATATTCTGATGAACGAGCGGGACGAAGAGTTTCGCTCCTTGGCAAAGGACGAGTTATTTCTTTACAACGAACAGGTTGAGCCGCTGGAGGAGCATATCCGGATGTTGTTGATTCCCAAAGACCCGCAGGATGATAAGAACGCCATCGTGGAGATCCGCGCAGGCACAGGTGGCGACGAAGCCGGCATCTTCGCCGGAGATTTGTTCCGCATGTATCAGAAATATTGCGAGACGCGCGGCTGGAAGACCGAAATCGTGGATTTCACCGACGCCTCGCAGGGCGGATTCAAAGAGGTCATCTTCAACGTAACGGGCGAGAATGTCTATGGCGACCTAAAGTACGAGTCGGGCGTTCACCGCGTGCAGCGCGTTCCCAAAACAGAGACGCAAGGACGCATCCACACCTCAGCCGCTTCCGTGGCGATACTTCCCGAAGCCGACGAGGTGGACGTGGAACTGAAAGAGAGCGACATCCGAAAAGATACCTACTGCTCGTCCGGTCCGGGCGGACAGTCGGTCAATACCACCTACTCCGCCATCCGCCTGACGCACATCCCGACAGGCATCGTGGTTACGTGCCAAGACCAAAAGTCACAACTGAAAAACTTGGCGCAAGCCATGCGCGTGCTACGCGCCAGAATATACGAGATTGAGTATCAGAAATACTTAGACGACATCTCTTCCAAACGCAAAACCATGGTCAGCACCGGCGACCGCTCCGCCAAAATCCGCACCTACAACTGGCCCCAGGGACGGGTAACCGACCACCGCATCAACCTCACACTCTACAATCTCCAATCCATCATCAACGGCGACATACAGGAACTCATAGACAAACTACAAATCGCCGAAAACGCCGAACGCCTCAAAGGAGAAATTGCATAAATCGTTATAAATCATTCATTTAAAACCATAACAACATGAACAGAAAACAGTTAGTCGAACAGATTTTCAAAAAACGCTCTTTCCTCTGCATCGGGTTGGACAGCGAAATAGACAAGATTCCGCAACATCTCCGGCATCTTCCCGATCCGGTGTTCGAGTTCAACAGGCAAATCATTGACGCTACGCACGACCTCGCCGTAGCCTACAAGCCCAATCTGGCTTTTTACGAATGTAACGGGACGGCTGGATGGGAAAGTCTGAGAAAAACCATGGACTACCTTTCCCAAAAAGCGCCCGACCTCTTCACCATCGCCGACGCCAAACGCGGCGACATCGGGAATACTTCCAAACAGTATGCCCGCACCTTCTTCGGCGGAAGTCCGGCGTTCAATTTCGACGCCGTTACAGTGGCGCCCTACATGGGAGAGGACAGTGTGTCGCCCTTCCTGACCTTTGAGAATAAATGGATTATCCTCTTAGCGCTGACTTCCAACAAAGGGGCTTTCGACTTTCAGTTTCTCGAAGAGAAAAAGAGCGGGAAACGGCTTTTTGAGGAGATTCTAACACGCTCACAACAGTATGGCAATCAGGAGAATATGATGTACGTCGTCGGGGCGACGCAAGCCGAGATGTTTGCCGATATTCGCAAAATCGTGCCGGATCATTTTCTATTGGTTCCGGGTGTTGGCGCTCAGGGCGGCAGTTTGGCAGAAGTGTGCAAGTATGGTCTCAACAAAGATTGCGGATTGTTGGTGAACAGTTCACGCGGCATCATCTTCGCTTCCGACAAAGCCGACTTCGCCGAAAAATCCCGCGCAGAGGCGCTGAAACTGCAAGGGGAGATGGATGGGTTGTTGAGGGAATTATTGTGATTTTGCAGAAATTTTTTTTGCTATGTCCGCCCCCATCCGTGCCATCATCGTAGAAGACGAGTTTCACCAGCGCGAAACGCTGATACAGAAACTGCGGGAGTATCACCCCGACGTGGCTGTTGTGGCTGCGTGCGACAGCGCCGAGACGGCGTTGGTCGAAATTGTCCGTAGTCAGCCGCAGTTGATTTTCCTCGACATCCAACTGCCCGGCAAGAATGGATTGTGGCTCGCCGACCAACTGTCGCAGATGGCGTGTGAGCGTTTCAGTCCGCCGGAAATCATCTTCACCACCGCCTACAGCGACTCGGAGTATCTGCTGAACGCCATCCGCCTGTCGGCTATTGACTATCTGATAAAGCCGGTACAGATTGAAAGTCTGGCGATAGCCATCAACCGTTTCAGGAAGCGGCAAGAGGCATCCATCTCGCCCGTCCGCTCGCTAACGGAGACCATGCAGAAAGAGAAGATGTTCCGTTTCAAAAACTTCGGCGGTCTGCTGTTGGTCAAAGCCGAAGACATCGCCTACGTGGAGGGCGACGGCAACTACTCCGTCATGCACCTTGCCAACGGCGAAACGGAAGAGGTGTTTGAACGATTGGGCGAAATCGAACAGACGCTCTCGTCCGACAATGCCTTCGTGCGCGTCGGCAGAAGCGTCATCATCAACAGAAACTACCTCCGCCGTATCAACGCACGGACATCGTCGCTGCACATTGTAACGCCCACCGCCTCGCATGAGGTGCAGGTGCCGGCGGGGGTGGTGAAGGGGATGAGGGAGGTTTGGGAGATGTGAGATGTGAGATGTGGGATGTGGGATGTGGGATGTGCGATGTTAGATATGAGATGTGCGATGTGAGATTGTGCGATGTGAGATTCAGTTATTAAAAAAGATGTATCTTTGCAATCAACTTAAAACAGTAAGCGTTATGACAGTAACAAGCAGTAAAGAGGTTATTTCCAATCAAGGGGATTACTTTGATTGGGCAGTAGAAGATGAGGTATCTATTCAAGAACCCCAGCGGGTATATTATGAACCCGATGAGGACTTTTACAGGTCTATTTCGGCAGACGAGCTTTTGAAAAGAATATATAAGGACATCGAAAGGAAATACACAAATTACAGATAAATGAATGTAATATTTCTACCGGAAGTACAAAAATATTATGGCCATCTCGAACAAATTCTTTACGAAAATGGTTATTTTGGGTTTATGGAATCATCTAAGCGATATGTCAAAGAATTAGTTGACGACATCAAAACCAACTTACCCACAAAACCACACCGTCCCGCACCCCGCTATTTCGACAGATACGGACAAAACATGGAATACGCCGTCTTCAAAAAAAGCAAACGCACGCAATGGTACGTGTTTTTCAGAGTGTATAGGGAAAATGACGAAGACTTTTACCAAGTACGCTACATCGCCAATAATCACACCGTCGCTCAATATTTGGGGTAAAGTTACGGATTACCGTTTTCGCACTTCGTTTTTTTACCACAAAGGTTCACAAAGATATTCAGCACAGAGGCACAGGGTTCACAGAGTTGCACAGAGATTTTCCCTTGCGCCCTTTGCGGCTCCCTTTGCGCCCCTGTGTTAAAATTCCCCTCCTTTGGAGGGGGCAGGGGGTGGTTTCAAACGCAGAGGCGCAAAGGTTTTACGCAAAGGACGCTGATGGACATGATTCTTTGCGGTTTCTTTGCGATGAAAGAGTTTGTTTTTATTGGGGTTTTTTCAAAATTCATTACCCAGTTATTCAGTTATTCAGTTATTCAATTATTCAGTTATTCAGTTTCGTGTATAAATCCGCCCAATTCGTGTACGCCAGCGCCAAGTTCGTAAAAAACACCGTTTTGCGCTTGTTTGGAATGGTTTTCTTGCTGTACCTTTGCCCAAAATTTTAGATAAATTATTAATAATAACTTAAAAGATTTTGAGAGATGAATGTAAAATTTAGTACAGTTTTAAAAATTAGCGCCATGAAGAGAGTCTGTTTATTATCGGGTTTGGTGATGCTCGCTTTTTCGTTGTTTGCGGGCTATCTTAAGAATTTTCCCATTACGGTAACGCAGCCGGACGGGAGTGTGGTGAATTGCTTTGTAACCGGCGACGAGTACTACAACTGGGTACACGACGAGAACGGCTTTACGCTGATTCGCGACCCGCAAACCGGCGTCGTGGTCTATGCCATGTTGCAGGATGATGAGTTAGTGTCAACCGGCTATCGGGTGGGAAGCGTTGACCCGGCGTCGCTTGGATTGGAACCGGAGATTAACATCTCGGCAGAAAAACGAAAACAACTGCGACAAGAGTTTTTGGAACATAAACCGAAAAAAGAGACCAAAGAGCATGACAGCACGACAGGATCTGTCCGAACTGCCGGAACGCTGAACAATATCGTCATCTACATCCGTTTTTCCGACGACAGCGAGTTTCAGCCAAAAGCCAATACCTACCAGGACTGGTTTAACAAAGATGCGGACAACTTCTCCTCCCTCTACAGGTATTTCAAATCGCTTTCGAATGAAAAATTGTTTATTTCCACTACATTTTACCCGACTGCTTCGGGAAATACCATTCTTTCTTATCAGGACAGTTATCCGCGCTCTTATTTTCAGCCTTACAACGCCTCTTCTAATCCCAACGGCTATCAGGGCGGCGACAGCGGGAATGAACGCAGAGACAGGGAACATCAGTTGTTGAAACGTGCCATAGATGCGGTGCGCAGTCAGATTCCTCCGTCGCTGAACCTTGATTGTAACAACGACGGCGAAGTGGATAACGTCTGCTTTGTTGTTCGCGGCGGCGCGGGCGGCTGGAATTCGATTTTGTGGCCCCATCAGTGGTATTTATACTCGCTGAACGTAACCCTCAACGGGAAACGGGTGATGATTTATAACTTTCAGGTGGAGACGGTTTTTGACCAACAGGGAGCAAGTGTGCTGGCACACGAGATGTTTCACTCGTTGGGCGCACCCGACCTGTATCGTTATGTGAATGAGAACATAGACCCCGTCGGTCCGTGGGATTTGATGAACATGAACGCAACGCCTCCGCAATCAAGCGCGGCGTATATGCGGCTCAAATATGGCGGATGGCTCAACAACATCCCCGAAATCACACAGCCCGGAACCTATACCTTAAATAATGTGTGGTCGGCAACGAACAACGCCTATAAAATCGCCTCTCCCAATTCGTCCAGCGAGTATTTTGTCATCGAATATCGGGACAAGAACGTTTATTGGGACTCCGCCCTGCCGGGGAGCGGACTGATTATCTACCGCGTCAACACCCTTGCCGAAGGCAATATGGACGGTCCGCCGGACGAGGTCTATATCTTCCGTCCGGGTGGAAACAATAACAATACCGATGGCAACATCAACAACGCCTTTTTTTCGAGCCAAGCCGGACGTACCGTATTCAATGATAGCAGCAATCCGCCCTGTTTTCTCTCCAATAACCAACCCGGAGGCATCTCTATCTCCAACATCAGCGCCTCCGGCGGGACAACCATGAGTTTTGAACTCTCCGACGCCGGAGCCTGCCCGGGTCCTTCCAACATGACCGTGAACTATACATCCGACTGCAACGCCCAAATATCATGGAACGCACCGAATACAAAAACTATAGGCATCACGCCGGAAACCGACAGAGGCGATGAAATCGTTTTCAACAACTTTCCTGTTGCCGGTGCAACACTTCTGTCGGAAGCCCATAACGAAAACACGAAGTTCTCACACAACTTCGCAATGACAGGTGGCGAGCCTTATGATGCGTCCGACCGAGCCTCCGGCTGGCTCGGCTGGTGCGGACCACTGTATGACGCCATCGGAACCGGCGGACAGGTAGAGTTTATCGTCGCAGCGCGTTTTGTGCCGTCCGACTTAGCCACTGCGGGCATAAAAACCGGCGACGTGATTACGAAGATGCGGTTTGTGCCTGCTCATGTCTCTTACATCGCCGCCGTAACACTCGCCATCTATCAAGGCGGGAGTTCCCCGACAAACCCCGGCGCATTGGTCTGTCAGCAAGATGTAACACAAAACCTGCTCGAACAACAGCATAACGAGATAACACTGAATACTCCTTACGCCATTAACGCCTCTCAGGAGTTGTGGATCGGCTACTATGTGGCGACCTACGGCGGCTATCCGGCAGGCTGCGACGCAGGTCCGAGCGTGGTTGGAAAAGGCGACTTGATATATCTTAATAATGCGTGGTCAAACCTGCTCACCGTAACCAACTTTACCGTATCCGCCAACTGGAACATCGAAGCTTTCGTCATCACCGGCGGAACGGAAGATACCAAGTATAACGTTTACCGAGATGGCGTCCTCGTGGCATCCAACATCGCCGAAACCTCCTACACGGATAGCGGCTTCTCCCCGTATGCCAACCATACATGGTCGGTGCGGGCAACATGCAGCGGCGGCGGCGAATCCGCCGTCGCAAGCGTAACAAAGGAGAGTTGCGTGGTGGGGATTGAAGCCCCCCCAAGCCCCCCCGAAGGGGGGGATGTGCGGGTCTATCCCAATCCGACGAGCGGGTTGATAATGATATGCGATGTGCGATGTGCGATATGCGACATTGCCATCTTCGATGTGATGGGACGTGCCGTTGTGGTTGCCCAATCGCACATCGAAAATCGCACATCGCAAATCGCACTTGATTTATCAAATCTCCCCGCCGGTGTCTATTTCATCCGAATAACGACCGCCGACGGCGTGGTAACGCGGAAGGTGGTGAAGGAATAGATTTGCGATTGTGCGATGTGAGATATGAGACATCGTCTTGTGTCTCACATCTCATAATCTCACATCGCACATCGCAGTTGTCTGAACTGTGATTTTAATGATGACCATGATTCAGTTATTCAAAAAGTCGTATCTTTGCCGCGTAGTTTTAACAAAGGAAGAATACTATGACAACGATGATAGTTAGCATCAAAAAAAATGCAGATATTAGACATATTGCCACTGCCGTGAGCCAACTCAAGGGAGTTGCACAAGTTAAGATGCAGAATGAGACAGCGTTTGAACGCATTTCCGGATTGCCATATACACATGAAGAACGCCTCTTGGATATTTACATGGCAGAGGAAGATATTCGCTCCGGCAGAGTTTATTCAACAGAAGAAGTTCGCACAATGTTCCCTATATCATGAAACTGTATTATTCTCTGAAAGCGACCCAAGCGCTTAATAATATTTATGAGTTTCTCATCCAAAAAAGCAATCGTGCTGCTGTAATTATACACAACGAGATTCTTGACGAGATAGATAAATTGCTTCTGTTTCCGCAAATGGGACCCATTGAATCAGAATTGAAAGATAGAACATTGGAATATCGTTCATTGGTTGTTTGTCGTACTTATAAAGTTATTTATCGTATAGAAAAACAGACGATTTACATTGTTACTATTTGGGATTGTCGTCGCGACCCGTCGAGATTGCGGCAAGAGATTCCGAAATAGAAATCGGCGCAAGCGTCCTCACCAGCATCTATTTCGCACCTCGTTTTTTTACCACAGAATTACACAGAGATTTTCCCTTGCGCCCCCTTGCGGCTTCGTCCTTTGCGCCCTTGCGTTAAAAATTCAAACGCAGAGGCGCAAAGGTTTTACGCAAAGGACGCTATAGCATCTTACGGTCTTACCATCTTCCAGTCTTCCAGTCTTCCGGTCTTTTTCAGTTTCGTGTATAAATCCGCCCACTTCGTGTACGCCAGCGCCAAGTTCGTAAAAAACGCCGTTTTGCGCTTGTTTGGAGTGGTTTTCTTGCTGTACCTTTGCCCAAAATTTTAGATTAATTAAATACCTGTTAAAAATGAAATCACATTTAAAAAACACAGAAAAACGCCGCTCTTTCAGGTTTAAGAGCGTACTAATGACAATGTTTGTCCTTGTTTGGGCAATGAACGCACAAGCGCAGACTGTGCAATGGAAAAACAACTTTGGCGGAAGCGGTAGAGATGACTATAACGCTGTTGCCACTCTTCCCGATGGCATTGTGGCGGTGGGAGGTTCTATGTACACATCTTTTGGTAACGGTGATTGGGAAGGCATTCCATCCAAAGGAGGGACTGACTATGATGCCATTATTGTAAAATACGACAACGCAGGAAATGTGGTGTGGAAAAAGAATTTTGGCGGTAAAAGCCAGGATGTTTTTGACGGCGTTACCATTGTTCCCGATGGCATTGTGGCAGTGGGATGTTCTTGGCATGATTCTTTCGGTAACGGCGACTGGGTAGGCGTTCCGTCAAAATTAGGAGTAGGTGATGCCATTATCGTTAAATACGACTACGATGGTAATGTGCTGTGGAAAAAGAATTTTGGCGGTATGGCTTGGGATGAATTTTATGGGGTTACTACTGTTTCCGATGGCGTTGTGGCGGTGGGACTTTCACAAAAAGAGTCTTTCAACAGCGCAGGCGACTGGGCAGACGAAAATAGCAATGTGGGTTATGCTGACGCTATTATTGTAAAATACAACAACAACGGCGATGTCGTTTGGAAAAAACATTTTGGCGGTTTTGGCGATGGCGGCACTTATGTTAGTGGTGGTGATTTTTATAACGCTGTAACTGCTGTTTCCGACGGCATTGTGGCGGTCGGATATTCGCGAGGCGATTGTTTCGGCACAGGCGACTGGTTTGGCGTTGCAGGAAAAGGTGACGATGATGCTATTATTGTAAAATACGACAACAACGGCAATGTAATGTGGAAAAAGAATTTTGGCGGCAGCAGCATAGAAGAATATTATGCTGTTACTGCTGTTACTGATGGTATTGTGGCAGCGGGATATTCCGTTCAGGACTCTTTCGGCAACGGGGACTGGATAGGCGTAACAGGAAAAGGTGGCAATGATGCCATTATAGTAAAATACGACAACGACGGCAATGTGCTGTGGAAAAAGAACTTTGGCGGTGGTTTTGGAGAAACACTGAGCACCAGAAGTGAAGATATGTTTATAGGTCTTTCTACTGTTCCCGATGGCATTGTGGCGGCAGGACATTCCGCAATACTTCCTGAAGGCGGCACAGGAGATTGGGAAGGCGTTGCAGGAAACGGCGGCATAGATGCTATTATTGTAAAATATGACAATGACGGCAATGTGTTGTGGAAAAAGCATTTTGGAGGCAGCGGTACTGTTGAAGGCTATTTTGGTAATGATTATTATAATGCCGTTACTGTTGTTTCCGACGGTATTGTGGCGGTGGGAGAATCGCCGAATAGCTCTTTTGGCACCGGCGACTGGACAGGCGTAACAGGAAAAGGTGGAATAGATGCTACCATAGTAAAATACCTCACCGGCAGTTCCATTAGCGGTTATGTAGGCGAATCCGGAGGCGGCAAATCCATATCAAGCAAAAGCGGCGGTAATCCGGTAGAAGGTGTTGATGTACTTTTACAAAAAAAGACAAGCGAATGGAATACCATCTCAGCAACTGTCAGCAACAAAGAAGGCTATTTTGAATTTCTTAGCATACCCGTTGGCACATACAGAGTTATTTTAGACATTCCGGGTTTACAAATGCTCAGTTATCGCACTATAGAGATTACCGAAGATGGTACCATTATTGACGATTTAGAATTTGAAATTACCGAAGACGGCATCATCACTATTGGCGGAGATGTGTCTATCACCGACATCAACGGCGGCAACGGCATCGCGGTCTATCCCAATCCGACGAGCGGGTTGATAACGATATGCGATGTGCGATGTGCGACATGCGACATTGCCATCTTCGATGTGATGGGACGTGCCGTTGTGGTTGCCCCCGTAGAGACGCGGCATGCCACGTCTCTACAATCGCCCATCGAAAATCGCCCATCGCAAATCACATTTGATGTATCAAATCTCCCCGCCGGCGTCTATTTCATCCGAATAACGACTGAAAACGGGATTGTAACGAGGGAAATAGTAAAAAAATATTAGCGCAATAACAAATTAAAAAAAATATTGTATCTTTGCAGCACGATTTCATTTGAAATCAAAAAAAACAATAAGGTCGTAAAGCGGTGTTATGCCGGATGTAAATCCTTATTGTTTTTTTGATTTATTGCCATTGTCGTTTTCTATTGCAGTGATGCAGTACATATTTTTTCGTCCGCTTCTTTTTACTCCTACGGTTACTTTTATTCGGTTGAAATACGGTTCAAACAGATTTGTGGACATTTCCATAACAAGAATTTTATCAAATTCGGCTTGTCGTTTAGAGTGCGGTTTGTCCTGACCTGTTTTTTGGGCGTGTTTTAATGCAAAATCCAATGCGTGAAACGCCATAGTTGATTTGTAGTTTCGCGCTGCTTTTTCGACAGTTTCGGTAATGCTCTTGAATACCACAAAAATGTCGCTTTGCAAGTTATGATTATAACATTTCTTTTCAGGATTCTCGGCAGACCAGTGACTATACATAGACCAAATCACATTTTCGCGCACTTTCAAATCTTCTTTTTCCATTCCTTTGGGAATGATGTAACCTTCGATGTAGATATTGTTGTCGTCTTCTGCTATTTTCATTTACGTAGAATTGTGCTGCAAAGTTACAAATATTTTTATTCAGTTATTCAGTTATTCAGTTCGTGTATAAATCCGCCCATTTCGTGTACGCCAGCGCCAAGTTCGTAAAAAACACCGTTTTGCGCTTGTTTGGAATGGTTTTCTTGCTGTACCTTTGCCGAAAAATTTTAGATAGATAACAAATATGAACAGAACGTGTAAAATTTTCGTATTGACTTTTTGCCTTTGTACGGTCGCTTTTGCAAGCAAGACAATGGCGCAGGATGTGGTTTGGAAGAAGAACTTCGGTGGTGACGGTCAAGATCGCTATAACGATGTAATCGCTGTTCCTGACGGCTACGTGGCGGTGGGATATTCCGACCTTGGCTCTTTTGGTTCATTTGGCGACTGGTATAACTATACAACCAATGGCTATGAAGATGCCATTATTGTAAAATACGACAACAGCGGCAATGTAAGATGGAAAATGCACTTTGGAGGCATTGGTAATGACCGGTTTACATCAGTAACGGAACAAGAAGACGGATATGTGGCAGTAGGTTATTCTAATGCCATTTCTTTTGGAACCGGCGACATGAAGAATATGCAAAGTAAAGGAACCGGCGAAAGCGCTATATTGGTGAAATATTCCAAAGATGGCAGCATATTGCGGAGAGAAAGTTTTGGCGGTGGTGGGGTTACAAGGTTCACTTCTGTAACTGCCGTACCTGACGGGGTCGTGGCGGCAGGATTTGCTTCATTGAGTGTTGATCCGGCAGTTAACCAGTTCAATTTTGCCGGTGTTACCGGTCGAGGGGAGGTGGATGCCGTTATCGTAAAATACAACAGCAATTTTAGTGTTGACTGGAGAAAAAACTTTGGTGGAGCAGCCGACGATTATTATAATGCTGTAACAGCAGTATCTGATGGCATAGTGGTGGTGGGTGCATATTTTGGAATTTATTTTGCCGGTGGCACTCTTAAACAGAGTTCTCAGGGAAATGGCGATTGGACAAGTGGTGATGGAGTAGATGAAAATGATTGTTTTATTGTCAAATACGACTATTCCGGAAATATACAATGGAAAAAAGCCTTCGGAGGGGCGGGACCTATTCCGCGTCCGCTCAGTGGTCATCAAAGTTATGAATCTTTTAATTCTGTGGCAACGGTATCAGATGGCGTTATCGTTGTAGGCGTTGCCGAGCAACTATGTTTTGGCAACCTTGGCTTTCAATATGCTAACAGCGACTGGAAAGAAATTGCATACAATGGTGGCGCCACTATTGTCAAATTCAGCAATACGGGAAATGTGGTATGGAAAAAGAATTTCGGCGGTACTAACAACTATCACGGATATCACTCTATTGCAACGGTGCCTGACGGCGTAATCACGGTAGGAGGTGCTGCATACGGGGATCCGGCATGGGGAGCCTATATGGTTAAACATGACTTGGACGGAAATGAGGTGTGGAAAAAGAAGTTCAACACCGCAAGTTTTTCTTCCGTTTCGGCATCGCCGGGAGGTATAGCAACGGCAGGAATTGCATGGGTATCAGACTTTAATAAGGATGACTGGCAAGGCATTCAGGGAAAAGGATTCAATGATGCTGTTCTCGTAGGTTACCACAATGACGCTATCTATGGCGGCTCCATCTCAGGACAAATAAAGTATCCGGATGGAACACCCATAGACATTCCGTGTTCTCTCAGAATTATTTTTGAATATCCAAAAAGTAGTACCGGATGGGCGTATTACAGTCAGCAGGATGTGTTATCAGACGAATCCGGAAAATACATATTTAAAGGCGTCGCGCCCGGTAATTATATCATAGAAGCCAAAAAGTTAATGAATGGAGAATGGATACATATCATAAATACCTACTACGCCAGTACATTAAACTATAACGAAGCAAGCATCTTAAAGATGTTAGACGATGAAGATATTTCAGGTATAGATATAACTGTTTCTAAAGTTTCTATCCCAACAGGTAACAGTTCCATCAGTGGCTATGTCGGGTATATGGCAAATAGTGGCGAGACTGTCAAAAAAGCCGCTGGTTTTACCAAATCCGAAATAGAAGGTGTAGAATACCCCGTAGAAGACATTAATGTGCGATTACAACAATATACAAACCATTGGAATACAATATTATCAACCGTTAGCGTTGAAAATGGCTACTTTGAATTTCAAAATCTCCCCGTCGGCATGTACAGGGTGGTTTTAGATATAGTCGGTTTGGAAATGCTAAGTTACCGCGTCATCGAAATCACCGAAGACGGCACCATTATTGACGATTTGGAATTGGAAATCACCGAAGACGGCGCCATCACCATCGGCGGCGAAGTGTCCATCACCGACGTCAACGACGGTAACGGCATCGCGGTCTATCCCAATCCGACGAGTGGATTGTTAACGATATGCGATATGCGATGTGCGATATGCGACATTGCCATTTTCGATGTGATAGGACGTGCCGTTGTGGTTGCCCAATCGCAAATCGCAAATCGCACGTCGCACATCGCACTTGATTTATCAAATCTCCCCGCCGGCGTCTATTTCATCCGAATCACCACCGAAAACGGGATTGTAACGAAGAAAGTGGTAAAAAAATAGTCTGAACTGTGATTTTAATATGATTTCAATGATGAGCATGATTTGTTCAGTTATTCAAAAAGTCGTATCTTTGCAGACATAATTTAAAAAGCGAAATAATAGAAATGGAAACGGTTATCATACGGGTAAGGAGTGAACGTGATAGGCTAAAGTTAATCAATTATTCAATGAATAATGGGTGGCAAGCGCGATTTTTCAATGAAATGTTAAATGAGTTCATCGAAACGGCTCCGAAAAATGTGCCGATTACCGATGATGAGATTTTGGCAGAAATCAAACAAGTGAGGCGAGATGCAAAACTTTTCGAAACGTGTCATTTTTGATTCAAATATTTGGGTCAGTTTTGCCATTGGAAAACGACTGAACGAATTGAGAATGGCTTTGACGCATCCAAAAATTGAAGTATTTGTTTGCCGAAAGTTGTTGTGGGAAGTCAGCACCGTCATTCAACAACCTAAACTGTTCAAATATATTTCACAGGAGCGGCAAAAGTTGCTTTTAGAATTGATGCAAGCGTGCCAATGTGTGGGTATTGTAGAACAAATATCCATATCAAGAGACCCAAATGATGATTATCTCTTGGACTTGGCTGCAACCACTAACGCCGACTTTCTTGTTACCGGCGACAACGACCTTCTTATTCTTAAAACCTTTCAAAATGCAAGTATTGTTTCTTTTGCATCATTTATGGCTGTAATGGACACCTTTTAAAATAATATTGTCTAAACGGTGATACTTCGGCGTCGCTCAGTATAAATTTTAATGTGATTTCAATGATGATCATGATTAGTGCAATAAAAATTCGTCATACATTCGTTACCCAGTTACCCAGTTATTCAGTTATTCAGTTATTCAGATATTGAAAAATGAAACACCTCTTACAGTCTTGCGCCCTTGCGCTCTTTTTCTCCATCGTCTCCCTGTCCGCCCAGCCGCTCATCACCTCCGAGTACAACCATCGCCGTTACGGTATTTCCGACGGGTTGCCTACCGAGATGGTTGAGTGCATGTTTCAGGACTCGCGCGGTTTCATGTGGTTTGGCGCCGAGCACGGCGTCGCCTGTTTCGACGGACATACGTTCAGAACCTACTTGGCGGACAAGTCGCTCCCCATCAATAAGATAGAAGAGAACGAACATGGCGAAATCGTCATCTACGGCTACTATTTCATTTACCTGCTCAATCCCAAGAGCGGCGCGTTGCGCATGACCTTCAAAGACGACAACCTGAACTACAGTGTGGACAAGTCGCCCGGACTGCCGAAGGGATACAGCCTCTATACCAAGCGGGACGTGCGGCAACTCGCTCTTTTTCACCTTGTTGGCGACACGTTGGTCGAGTGTTTCAGTCATCCGGCGTTGGCGGAGATGGCGTTTGGGCAGAGCATCCATTACGACACGGAGGCGCAACTGTTTTACATCCCGACGCAGAACAGTCAAATCCGCATTATCGGCGCCGACGGCAACGAGTGGGCGGTGTTGGACAATCTCTACGTCTGCCGTTTCCTGAAAACGAACGGCGACCTGCTCGCCATCGGCAACGAAGGCGTTTGGACGGTAACGCCCACGGCGGCGACCCTGCGTTTCAGGTTTCCGCAAATCATTGACACGCCGGCAGCGTACAGCGACTTAGACCTCGCCGCCGTCATAGACGCCGACGGAAACCTCATCATCCGCGACGACAAAAGCGTGCGCCGTTACCGCAACAACACTTTTGAGGTCATCGTGGACAACGTCAACGTCCCGCGTGCGTTGATGTTCGACAGGGAAGGAAATCTGTGGTTTACGTCCCGACAGGGCGTTTACAACTTCTTCAAGTTAGACGGCATGACCTACAAGGTGAACGCGCAAAACGCCGACATCGTCTATTCCATCGTGCCGGTAGCGTCCGACGAACTCTACTTCGCCACCGGCGGCGGAAAACTCATCCACCTCAAAAACAACAACTTCACCGACATCCCCTACCCGCCGCTGCCCGACGGCACGACGAACGGATTTTCATACCGGGCAATTACAGTCGGCGACGCCATCTACTTCACCTCCTTCAGCGACATCCTGCAATACAAAAACGGCAAAAGCCGCTGGCTCAACATCCCGCCGGAGATATATCATGTGGCGTCGTGCCGCATCAATGACGACGAATTTGCCATCGGCGGCTGGGATAAAATCTTCATACTCAACAACAACGGGAAACTGCTACGCAACATCTCGCATACCAACACCCAACGTTCTACCTTCTACACCATGCAAGCCGACGACAAAAACCGTCTTTGGATAGGTTCGCACAAAGGCATCAGTTACATCGGCGACGACTGCGAGCGTTATTTTTTCTCGGAAAACACCATGAACGGCGAAGCGTCCGACAAAGACCCAACCGGACGTATCTGGTTCGCCTGCGAAAGCCGCATCTATCACACCGACGGCGACACCATACAACTGTTTATGGAGTTCCCAAACACCATCATCGGCAACCTGCGCTACACACGAAACAACCTGATTGTCATCTCCGACAACACCGGCATAAAAATTATTGACCCCGCAACAAAACATACCATGGACTACAACCACACCAACGGCTATTCGAGCGGCGAACCGTCGTGGAACACCATGACCGAAGACCGCGACGGCAATATATGGATGGGAACTCAAAGTCCGAATGTGTTAAAATTCAATCCTTTACGTCTGATGCAACGCTCCGCCAATCCAACGCTTCATCTCATCGCAACGCAATATTCGGACAACAACATCGAACAGCACGACATGGAAATGGGCGCCCCGCTGCAACACCGCCAACACAATGTGCACTTTTCGTTTGTGGGACTCTGTTTTTCCAATCCTAACAGCATCCGCTACCACTACCGCCTCAAAGGTTTTCAGGACGACTGGAGCGAACCAACCCAACAACGTGAAATAACCTTCAACAACCTCTCGCCGGGCGACTACCTGTTCGAGATTTACGCCGACGCCGGAACAGACAACTCGCGCAGCGAGATACAGTCGTTCGCTTTCTCCATCAAACCTGCATTTTGGCAAACATGGTGGTTTCTCGCCCTGTGCATCCTTTCGTTGATGTTGGCAAGCGCCTCCGTCGCCCTCTATGTCCAACGACGACGAAACATGGAACTCCTGCAACGCCTCTCCAACGAGAAACAACTCAACGAACTCCGTATCAAGAGCATCCGTCTGAAAGCCATCCCCCACTTCAACGCCAACGTCCTGTCGGCAATAGAATACTACATCATGAACCGCTCCAAAGAGGAAGCCAACCGTCTGCTCGGCGTCTATTCCAACTTCACCTACCAAACACTGCGGGAGGTGGACAAGGCGTCGCGCTCGCTACAGGAAGAGTTGGACTACGTGGAACTCTATCTGCAATTAGAAAAGTTGCGCTTTACCGAAAAGTTCGACTACGAGATATCCATTGACCCCGCCGTTGACAAAACCGTACAACTGCCCAACATGGTATTACACACCTACTGCGAGAACGCGATAAAACACGCCTTCGCCTCGTTCAAGTCGGGCGGAACGCTGAAGATAAGCGCCTTTCAGGAAGACGGCATCGTGAAAATCGCCGTCGAGGACAACGGCGTCGGACGCACCGCCGCCGCCGCCAACACCCACATCCGCAGCAGCAAACAAGGCTTAGACATCCTCAAACGCCAAATCGAAATCTACAACCGCTTCAACAAACAGAAAATCACCGAACACGTCATAGACCTGTGCAACGAAAACGGAGCCTGCGGAACACGGTTTGTGATGGAGGTGCCTTGCGGGTTTGTGTTTCAGTAACTCATTGCGAATGCACCATCCATTTCTTTAATGTACTGATATATTGACGGATGAAAGTCCTTTGCTTGTTCAATATCAAAGTCGTTCTGCAATCCGAGCCAAAATTTTGCCGAATTTCCCAAAAACAGACTCCTCCGCAATGCCGTATCAGCAGTAATCCTAAGAAAGTATTGCAAATCCGAAACCAAAAGAACAATATATTGTATCTGACTTTGTGATATTGAGATTTAGCGCTGATACCAAACTCCTCATTACAGACAATTTGGGTTACATTTGACTGAAACATAGCTATAATGGATGTATAACGTTTTTGTGGCACCAACCGGAATCGAACCAGTGACACAAGGATTTTCAGTCCTCTGCTCTACCTACTGAGCTATGGTGCCGACCAATGTTTCATTAAAAAATTTACGGGTGCAAAGGTACTATATTTTTTTAAATCTGACGTGGTTTCGATATTTTTTTTTACATTTGCAAAAAATTTATGTTTAATAAATTGATAATGAGAGATAAAAAAGTTCGGTTTGTCGTTGACGAGGGCAACAGTTTGGTGAAAATAGCCGCTTACAGAGGGGACGAATGGCTCTTTTTCGAGCAGATGGAGCGGATTTCCGACGATTTTTTTCAATCTTCCGGATTGTTTCACTCCGTTAGCAATGATGAAGTCGGCAACAGGGGGATTGCGGGTCAAGCCCGCAATGACTGTTCCAATCACAATGACGGCGCTACTCACTTTTCACACGATTTCTGTTCGACGCAAGAGAAACCCAAAGCCATCTTCCTCTCGACGAGGAAAAAAGAGGCGCAGAGTTACGAACAACTTTCCCGTTTTTTCGATGTGAAGATTTTCGACCATCACACGCCCGTACCTGTCAACAACTTATACGAGACGCCCGGCACTTTGGGCGTTGACCGTTTGGCTGCCGTTGTGGGGGCGACGGCGCTGTTTGAAAAGAGCGACGTCTTGGTCATTGACGCCGGCACGTGCATCACCTACGACTTCGTTGACGCCAAAAAAAACTATCACGGCGGCGGCATCATGCCCGGATTGCAGATGAAATTGCAGGCGCTACATAATTTTACGGGCAATCTTCCGTTGGTATCCTTAGGCACAGCCGAAAAACTGTGCGGACGTAACACCGAAGAAGCCATTTTGGCAGGCGCGATAAACGTAACATTGCTCGGATTGGACGCTCTCATTGCGTGTTTCAAACAGCAATATGCCGGACTGAAAACGGTATTATGCGGCGGAAACACAAAGATAGTGCAAAATTCGTTAAAAAATGATACCTTTGCCGAACCAAAATTGGTGTTATACGGTTTGAAGCAAATACTTGATTTTAATGAAGATAGGTAAAAAATTACTACACGCATTGCTCTTTTTCATCGCTTTCGCAGCGACGGTTCACTGTGCTTATTCCCAATCTGCCATCACGTCGCCCTATTCCCGTTTCGGCATCGGCGAACTCGCTCCGCAATACAACTTGCGCAGCAGCGCCATGGGCGGCATCTCGCAGGGCATTACCGGTGCAACCGGCATTAACTTTGCCAATTCCGCCTCCTACGCCGCTTACGACTCCCTCTCGTTCCTCTTCGACGTCGCCGTAACAGGAACGTTCAACACCATACAGTCGGAAACAGAAAAAAGCCGCCACTCCACCGCAACCATCAACTACTTAACCTTTGGCTTTCCCATCGTCAAACGCTGGCACACGGCTTTGGGATTGGTTCCCATCAGTTCCATCGGATACAACATATATAATATTGTAGAGGAATTTCCAGAAGATTCCATAACAGGACGCCAATTCAACTTTTTCATCGGCGAAGGCTCGTTCAACAAGTTTTTCTGGGGAAACTCTTTTAAAATAACGGAAAATATCGCCGTAGGGCTGAACGTCGGTTATATGTTCGGCAACAGCCATTATACGCGAACAAAGTCTTTCGATACGATTTTCATCCGTACCACCAAAATCACCGATAAGGTGTATGTCAACGGTTTCACCTTTGAGCCAGCCATACAATACATGCTCTCGCTCTCGTCCAAAGAGAAACTGACCATCGGAGCGACATACCACGTTCAAAGCAGCATAAAAGCCGAAGATGAGTTTTTGACACAATCCATGTTTGGTGGCGACGGTAACAACGCCGGAACATACCCCGATACCATCGAACAAGCCACCATAAAGGGAAACTTGAAGATGCCGATGTCGCTCAAAGCCGGCTTCTCCTACGAGCGCACGGAAAGATTTGTCGTGGGCGCCGACTTCTACTGGACAAACTGGTCGCAATACAGCCTGTTCGACCAAAACAACAACCTCAGCAACACTTGGGGCGTCAGCCTCGGCGGAGAAATCATCCCAAGCAACAAGCCGGCAGCAAAATATTTCAAAAGAGCAACCTACCGGATAGGTTTTAAAACCCAACAAAACCTCTTTGAGTTCGACGGCGAAAAGATCAACCTCTACGCCGCCACACTCGGCATGGGATTGCCACTCTCGCGCTCTAAAACCATGATAAACATCTATTTCGAACTCGGAACCAAAGGGAAAACAACCCACAACCTGATACAGGAAAACTATTTCAAAATAGGAGCCGGACTCTCGCTGTACGAGATGTGGTTTTATAAAAGACAGTATAGATAAAATATAATATTATGAATGTAAAAAGAATCGTTTATTTAGTTGCCGGAGTCATCATTTTTTCCGGTATGAGCAAGTTACAAGCGCAAGACAACGGGACACAGTATGGCGAAAATCCCGACGAATGTAAAATGAATTTTTCGTTGTACAGGGAATCCTTTAAGCAATGGAAAGCGGCTAATTATCAAGGTAATGTCAACGACTTCCTTGATTCGTGGCGGCACTGCTTTACGGACTGTCCCCGCGCCAGTGAGTACATCTATTTGGACGGAGTCAACATCATGGAGTACTTCTCCAAAGAGGGCGACCCTGCGGCAAAAGAGAAATACGCTGATACGCTGGAGATGGTATTCGACAACCGTATCAAATATTTCCCCAACGACTCGCGCACCAAACAACCGCAGGAAGGCACGATATTGTGGCGTAAAGCGATGTCGTTGGACGAATATGTTCCCGAACGTGTTGAAAAAATCTACAACGCTTTTAAAAGAGCGGTTGAGTTGGACGGAAACAACATCTCATCCATTCCCATCTCTTACTACCTCAAATCAACGATTGACATGTCTTTTAAAGGAAATATCGAACAATCCGTCATCCTCGACACCTACGACCAACTCAGCACCATCGTGGATTTCAACCTCAAAAAGTGCGCCGAAGCCAACGACCAACAAGGCGTGGAAGAGTGGACCGTTACCATGAAACGCCTCGAACAACTGATAGAGCCGTTTGCCTCCTGTGAAGACTTGGTAGAGATTTTCCAAAAGAAATTCGACACCGACCCGCAAGATATCGAAACACTGCGCAAAATAACCGGCACCTTAGACAAAAACAGATGTACCGACAATACCCTCTTTATGAACGCCACCGAAAACCTCTTCAAGTTAGACCCCGACCCGCAATCCGCCTACATGATGGCAAAGATTCACGCCAAAAACGGCAACTACGACAGAGCCGCAAAAGCCTTGGAAGAAGTCATCAAACTGACCGACGACGACGACCTCAAATATAAAGCGCTCATAGACCTGACGCAAATGCTGATGATGCAGAAAAAGTTTTCGGAAGCACGCAACCAAGCCCGCAGAGCATTGCAAATGCGACCCAACAGCGGCGAAGTGCTGATACTCATCGGAAAAATGTATGCCATGAGTTCCGACCAATGCGGCACCGACGACATCTCCAAAAAAGCCGTCTTCTGGCCCGCCGTGGACAAGTTCAACGAAGCCAAACGCATTGACCCAAGCGTTACCGACGAGGCGAATAAACTTATCAGCACCTACCGTCAATATTTTCCGGCGGGCGAAAACCTGTTTTTCAATAGTCTCAATGTGGGCGACAGTTACAAAGTAGAGTGCTGGATAGGTGAGACGACGACGGTGAGATCCTCGGATTAGATGTGCGATGTGCGATGTGCGATGTGCGATGTGCGATGTGAGACTTTGAGACTTTGAAGCACAAGGCATTTCGTCATTGCGAACGGAGTGAAGCAATCCAGAATAAAGAAAATGGCGACTATTAAAAATAACCGCAAGGTGCGCAAAGGTTTTTCGCAAAATACGCAAAGGGTTAATGACAGCGTTACTCTTTGCGCCCTTTGCATTCCCTTTGCGCACTTTGCGGTTAAAAAAACGTTTAAAACACTTCTTGCACTATCCGCAGCATTGCTGTTGTTTCTGCCGTTATTTTTCACATCCTGCCGCAACGACCTGCAAGACATCGCCCGCATCCAAATTCCCGATACCGTCGCAGGACAGTTTATCACCAATGGCGAACTCTATTACAGCGAGTTAGGACGTACCAAGGTGCGCGTCCAAAGTCCCGTCATCAACAACTACGAGAGCGGCGACGGCTATACCGAACTGCCCGAAGGCTTCCACGCCGAGTTCCTTGACGAAAACATGGAAGTCGAATCCACCATCACCGCCGAATATGGCGTCGTCCTCAGAAAAGAGAACATCATGCGCGCACGCCGCGATGTAGTCGTCCTCTCGTTGAAAGACAATGAACAACTCAACACCGAAGAACTAACCTGGGACATGAACGCCAAAAAAATCTATACCGACGCATTCGTGAAGATGACCAGCGCCGACAAAATACTCTTCGGAGACGGCTTCGAAGCCGACGAAAACTTCGAAAACCGCACCATCAAAAAACTACGCGGCGAGATATTGGTGAAGAAGGATGAGGAGGAGTAATCTTTTTGCCCTTGCTTTTTTGCACTTTCGAGCGTTTTTTGCCCTTGTTTTTTTGCACTTCACGTCATTTTTTGCCCTTGCTTTTTTACTATAATTCCCTATCTCCCTCACAATCAACAATTAAAAAAATTTTTTCAATTCAATAAAAATCGTACCTTTGCACCCTCAAAAAAATATAAGATTTTATGGCAGTTATTGGAAGAATCAGACAGTATTCAGGACTAACAGTTGTATTTGTTGGCGTTGCGTTGGCAGCATTTGTTTTAGGCGACTTTGGAAGAAAAGGTTGCAACAGGAGAGGCGACGGCAGCGACGTCGTTACCACAGTTGCGGGAACGGACATCTCGTACATCACCTTTGAACGCGCTGTGGCACGTCAGCAACAGATTATGAAACTCAACAACCCGCAAACAAACTTCACCAACGAGGAGATGTTTTCCCTTCGGGAACAGGTGTGGACGCGCCTTGTGGACAGCATTGTTTACTACGAGCAATTCGAAAAGTTGGGCTTGGCAGTATCGGTAGAAGAGATGAACGATTTGATTTACGGAGAAAAACCGCATCAGTACATCGCTTCGTCGTTCACAAATCCGCAAACGGGACAGGTTGATAAAGAACAGATTGTCAACTTTTTCAGCAACTTGGATCAACTCAACGCCGACGTGCGCTTGCAAGTGAGCAACCTGCTGACGGCAATGCAGGACGACGCGCTGAAAGCAAAATACAGAACCTTGCTCAACAAAAGTTACTACGCTCCGACCGCTTTTGCGGAGATGCGTTATAACTACGCCAACGAAAAAAGGTCTGTCGATGTCGTTCAGATACCCTACACCGCCATTCCCGACAGCATCGTAACGCTCACCGACGCCGACTATCAGAAATATTATGACGAACACAAAGAGACCTACAAAAAAGAGGAAACGCGCAAAATCGAATATGTCATCTTCGACGTAAAACCCTCAGTGACAGATATTTCCGCCGTTGAAACCAGAATGACCAATCTGTACAACGAATTAGCCGCATTACCAACTCACGACGTTCCCTACTTTGTCAATATCAACACCGACGGAACGCTTTATGACAGCCTTTGGAAAACCAAAAACACCCTGCCGCCGCAAATCGCCGAGGCGATGTTTGCCAATGCGCCGGGACTCACCGTGGCGCCGTATCGCGATGGCGAACAGTTCTATACAGCACGCCTGATGGAAGAATCCATGCGTTCCGACTCGATGGACGCCGAACATATCCTCATCCAATTTAAAGGAATGCCCAACGTCCCCGCCGATGCGCCAACGAAAGAACAGGCACAGTTCTTAGTCGACAGTTTGGTAACCGTTCTTAAAAACCCGTTCAACCCCATCCCATTCGGCTTGTACGCCCTCCAGTTCTCCAAAGACCCCTCCGCCACACAAAACTCCGGCAACCTCGGACGTTTCGCCGACGGAGCCATGGTATATCCTTTCAATGAAGCCGTCCAAAACGGAAAAAAAGGCGACATCGTAACGGTAGAGACACAATTCGGAATACATATTATTAAAGTAGGCGCCAAAAATCCGCCCCAAAAGATGGTGCGCGTGGCGACAATCATGCAAATTCTCACCCCCAGCGACTTAACCAGAAAGAATGTCTATTCGGAGGCGTCGAAGTTCTCCATCGAAAACCGCAACATCGAAGATTTCCGCGCTACCGCCGAAACCGAAAATTACAACGTGAGAGAGATGGACAACATCCAACCGATGGGCAATAACTTGGGCGGCGTTACCCAAGCCCGTCAGGTCATCCGCTGGGCGTTCGGAAGAGATAATAGAAATAATAAAATCCATGTGAACGATGTTTCGGACGTTATCAATATCAGTGATGATCAATTTGTTGTAGCCGCATTGGCGGAGATAAATCCGAAAGGTTACTCCTCGATGGAATCACAGAAAAACGCCATGCAGTTCCAAGTGATGCGCGACAAAAAAGGCGATATGACGTTAGAAAAAATCGGTGCCAACGCCGGCACCAACCTCGAAGAAATTGCTAATAAATTCGAAGGGACACAAACCGAAGAACCCGTACAGGTAACTTTCAACTCCATGAGCATCGGTACTTTCGGACGGGAAACCAACGTGATAGGTGCAACTTTCGGAATGAAAGAGGGCGCGTTCTACGGTCCCGTCAAAGGGATGAACGGCGTCTATTTCATCAAAGAGACCGAGCGCATCCCCGCCGAACCCAAAGAAGATTATAACGAAGAACGCACACAAATGCACAGCGGATTCTCCTCCCGCGCCTCACTCTATCAAACCATACTGCGCGAAAAAGCGGATATAAAAGATAATAGGCATCTGTTCTACTAACATGTTGAACAGCATCTACTTACGGTATTTTCAAAACCGCATGAAAAACATCGAACATTTCATGCGGCATCCGTTTGATATTCAGGAACAATGGTTTCATAAACTGCTGCAAGCGGGGAGACAAACAATCTACGGACAGAAATACGGTTTTGAAAATATTACCGACCTCGAATCATTCGGAAACAACGTTCCCGTAGTCGAATATCACGACTTTTACCCTTATATTCAACGTGTTAAGAACGGGGAGAAAAACGTGCTGTGGAACACGCCCATACGCCTCTTTTCCAAGTCGTCGGGAACAACCTCCGAACGGAGCAAGTTCATCCCCGTCAGCAACGAGTCTTTACACACCTGCCATTTTAAAGCGGGACGGGATACCTACTCCCTCTACTGCAACGCCTATCCGGACAGTCAGATTTTTCGAGGTTACGCCTTAGGCATGGGCGGTCATCTCTCAAAAGACCTCTCGAACAACATGTATGTCGGCGACCTTTCGGCATTGCTAATGAAAGAGTTACCCTACTTCGCCCAACGCAAACGCAAACCGCCGCTCAACATCGCCCTGATGGACGAATGGGAAAGCAAAATCGAAAAACTCGCCGAGACGACGATTTCGTCCGACATCACTCACATCCTCGGCGTCCCGTCGTGGACGTTGCTGCTGCTCAAACGAATATTAGAAAAGACGCAGCAACCAAACATCCGGTCGGTATGGCAAAACTTAGAAGTCTTTTTCCACGGCGGCGTCAGTTTTGAACCGTATCACAAAGAGTATGACCGGGTTATATCGTCCGACATCCGCTATTTTCAAACGTACAATGCCTCCGAAGGCTACTTCGCCATACAAGACCGACCCGACGCCAAAGATATGCTACTCCTGCTCGACCATGGCATCTTTTACGAGTTTATGCCCATGGCGGAAGTCGGAAAAGAGCACCCGAAACTGCTCTCCCTCAACGAAATAGAACTGAACGTCAACTACGGCTTGGTCATCACCACCAACGGCGGACTGTGGCGCTATCTCGTCGGCGACACCATCGCCTTCACCTCCAAAGAGCCGTTCCGCATCCGCATCACGGGACGCACACGCTATTTCATCAACGCCGTCGGCGAAGAAATCATCCTCGACAACGTGGAAAACGCCCTGCAAGAGGTTCTGTCGCAGTGCGACGCCATCGTCGAAGAATATACCGGCGGACCCGTCTATGCCGAACACGACCGCAAAGCACGCCACGAATGGATCTTCGAGTTCGACAAAGCGCCCGACGACATCCAAAACTTTACCGAAATGTTCGACCTCGCACTCCAAAAAGCCAACTCCGACTATGCCGCCAAACGCTACCAAAACATGATATTAGACCTACCCATTATCCATATCGCCCCGCCCGGCACGTTCTACGAATGGATGCGCCAACGCGGGAAATTAGGCGGACAGCACAAAGTGCCGCGCCTGGCTAACGACCGGACACACTTGGATTCGATTTTGAAGATGTAGTAAAAAAGTTCTATCTTTGCAGCATCGAAATTTAATGAAATAGCAGAATACCATGGACGGAAAACTTAAAGACAGGTACATAGACCCGTTTACCGACTTCGGGTTTAAGAGATTATTCGGCGAGGAGTGTAATAAAGATCTGCTGCTGGACTTTTTGAATGAACTTTTATATAAAGAAGAGGGGAAAATTGTCTCCCTGTCGTATCTGAAAAGTGAGAAGTTCAGTTCATCCGAAGAGTCTCACAAGGCGGTTTTTGACCTTTATTGTGAATCTAAATTTTCTGTTAGATGAAAATAAACAGAACCCCGATAAATACAGGTACGAAGTCATGCTGACCGACATCGAAACGAATGACATTTTTTACAAAAAATTGAAATACGTTTACTTGGAGATGCCCAAGTTCAAGAAAGAGGTCGATGAACTGGAATCGCACTTTGAGAAATGGATGTACGTATTGAAAAACCTCAAGCGGTTAGACAAGATACCGGATAGCCTGCAAGAACGCATATTTGAAAGAATGTTTTCCTTATAGAAAAGGTCGGTGCCGGTTTCCGCAAGTTTTCCTGCCTCAAACTGCTCGAAATGACTGGCAGGGTTTTATTTTGATAAAACAGTCGTTAAAAGTCCTGAGCATCAAACACAAACCATTCGTAAACATTGGTAATCATCAGGTAGCGCAGTTCGAAGTTCTTTCCCGTTTTCCGTTCCCGCAGGTAATACAAGACCAATTCCTGAAACGGCTTGACATTCAGATTGGGAATATCGCAAGGGTCGCCCTTACAAATAGAGGTCATTTCTGATTTATTTGCCGGACTTTTTGTTTCAATCAGCACGCCGACAGAGGATGTCGTATTGTTGTCGTTATGGATGACCAGATCGGATCTCCCTTTGGTGTTAATATAGTGATTGTCTTTGTAATAGACTGCGTTCAAAAAATCCTTGATGATGTTTTTATGAAACTCTTCGCTCTCTTTCAGGTTGATGCGATCGAACAAATTTATCAACTCTTTTTTAAACAATTCAATCTCCATCCTGTTCGGCTTTTGCTTCAGGAAGGCGGGATTGAGCGCTTGTTTTACGGTTTTGATGATTGATTCCATGGGTTTATTGAAATTTAATTTTTAAAACAACCTCCTCAACCTCCTCCTCCGTAATATTCAGCGGCGGCGCAATGCGAAAGGCGTTGGTATTGAAGATGAAAGGATCGGTGATGACGCCGTTTTGAGTTAATTGTTCGAGCAGTTGCGTGCATTGCGTTTCCGAGTGCATTTCGGCGGCGAGCAACAAGCCCTTTCCGCGTATCTCTTTGATGGCGGGATGGTTTTTCAGCAGTTTTCTGAAGAGTTCGCCTTTTGCTGATACTGTGGGGATGATGTTTTCGTCGAGCAGCAGTTGCAGTTGTGCTAAGGCGGCGGCGCAACTTACGGGATGACCGCCGAAGGTGGTGATGTGTCCTAATACGGGATTTTCGGTCAGACACTGCATCATCGTTTTCGAGGCGATGAAGGCGCCGAGCGGCATTCCGCCGCCCATGGCTTTGGCGCAGCAGAGGATGTCGGGGACGACCTCTTCCTGTTGGAAGTAGAAGAGGGAGCCGGTGCGTCCGAAGCCGGTTTGTATCTCGTCGAAGATGAGTTGTGTTCCGGTGTCGTTGCAGCGTTGGCGCAGGGATTGCAGGAAGCCCTCTTTGGGGACGATGACGCCCGCCTCGCCCTGTATCGGCTCTACGATGACGGCGGCGTGACGGGTGGTGATTTTTTCGATAGCGGCGAAGTCGTTATAGTCCAGAAACGTCGTTCCCGGCGTCAGCGGGCGGAAGTTGCGTTTTAGCGATTCGTTGCCTAAGAAACTCATAGCGCCTTGTCCGCTGCCGTGATAACTGTTTTTGAAGGCACAGAGTTCGAAGCGTCCGGTAAAGCGTTTTGCTAACTTCACGGCGCCGTCGGTGGCTTCATTGCCGGAGTTGACGTAATAGACGCAGTTCAGTGTCTCCGGCAGCAGGCTCGTGAGCAGTTCGGCGAAGAGCGTTTGGGGCGACTGGATGATCTCGCCGTAAACCATCAGGTGCATGTATTTTTCTACTTGCGCTTTCACGGCTTCCACCACTTTCGGATGACAGTGTCCGACGTTGCTCACCGCCACGCCCGACACTAAGTCAATATAGCGTTTTCCGTCAGGCGCGTACATGTAAATCCCCTCCGCCCGTTCAATCTCTATTCCCAACGGGAAAGGGGAGGGCAAGCCGATGTTGTTGTAAAATATTTCGCGATTACCCATTATTTCTCGTTCTCCTTTCGCAATTTCTGTAATTTGTCAAAACTTATCATTACAGGAATGGATTTATTAAACAATTTTCTGTTTTTCTTGTCTGATTTAATCTTTGTAAGATTTTGAATATATGATTATCTTCTTGCCCAGACTCTTCAAAATGTCTTTCTTCATCTTGCCATAAATAATCAATCAGAGTTTGAACATCATTTTGAAAAGACACAGATACAATTGCATAACTCTTTATTTTATCTTTTGAAAAACCGTTTTTTTCAATCCATGTGTTGTTGATTAATAATTTTTCTAATGCGTCATTGGGACATAAACCATTTTCAATACCTAATATCTGCCAATTTTCGATATCTGTATTGTTTGGAGCAATAATACTGCCTTCACAAGTATAAAAAATAAACTGTGCCATTATTATTATATTACATATTTTATTTTACTCATATTAGAGTGCTGACTTACAATGTTTTCATAATCTGCAAAAATAACACGATTTTTGAGCGGAGCAAATATTGATTTTCCCATAATATCATCAAATTGTTTTCTTCGCGATACGTTTGCAATTATGAAAAAACGAGCAAAATAATCTTGCAACTCAAAAAATTTTGTTAATGAATTTTGAATATCTGTGGAATGTTCTACTTCAAAAAATGAGTGTGGTAAATTTCTCTTGTTAAACCATATAACATCAATACTAGCTGCTCTACGTAAAATTTCGGGATAAGTAAAATTGTATATTTTCGACAAACTCGTCATTTCTTTTAATGGTTTTTCTAAAAACAAACGATTTTTATCTTGGGACGGAACATAGGTCTGTAAATTATTCATATTCCCAATTTCAACGACCAAGCCTTGATAGTAAGAATGAGTAAACAATTCTTTTTGTTTTTTATCTTGTGTTTTGAGTTGAAATTTGTTTAGCACATCCGCCTCAAATTCTTTCAACGCCCATAAACCCGATTGTATTTTGAAAAACGCATCACTCTCTTGCACAATCCTTCTCACAGTTGCTTGCGGTGTTTTTGTTTTCCATGCGGAAAAATCAATTAGGTGATTTAATTGTCCAAAAGTAGCATAACCACCGTTCTGGCGCATTACTTCTATTACTTGTTCTGTTTGCGTTTTCATAATTTTATGCACACATTAATAGTTTATCATCAAATTCGTCTTTTGCATTATCATCTGAATTTTCCAATGAATGATACTCTTTTTGCAGAATTTCTAAAACTGAAATAAGTTCTTTTGGCGCTGATTGTATTGTTTTATAGGTGTTTATCAAATCTTCGTTTATGTCGTTCACTACGGCTTTTCCCAACTGAGTAAACGCTCCAAGTACCCAAAATAAAACCGCACCGCTACCGACAAAAGGTTCAATATAAGTGTCAATAGTCAATTCCGGCAGGCTTTTCTCTATTTCTGAAATCAGTTGAGTTTTACCTCCCGCCCATTTTAAGAATGGTTTTACACTTTTTACAATCATATATTTTTATTATTTAATACCCTAAAATCCTCAGCATAGACTGCCAACTTTGTTCTTTGGCGAAGAGTTTGGTGATGATTTCGCCGGTTTCGTCTTTATCAATAATGACATGTTTTGGGGCGGGGTTGAGACAGTGCTGTACGCCGCCGTAGCCGCCGACGGCTTCCTGGTAGGCTCCGGTGTGGAAGAATCCGATGTAGAGTGGTTCGTCGCCGTGGAATTTTGGCAGGAAGATGGCGTTTTGGTGCAGTTCCGCGTTGTAGAAGTCGTTGCTGTCGCAGGTGAGACCGCCGAGGTTGACGCGCTCGTATTCAAGGTTCCAGTGATTCACAGCGAGTTGCAGGAAGCGTTGATTGATGGCGATGGTGTCGGGCATGGTGGTCAGGAACGAACTGTCGATCATGTTCCATCGTTCGCGGTCGTTTTGCAGTTTTTGGTTGATGACGGAGTAGAGCAGCGCTCCGCTTTCGGCAACGGTGAAAGAGCCGAACTCGGTGAAGATGTCGGGTTCGGGGACACCGTGCTGTTGGCATATCGCCTGTATTTGCGCGATGATTTCTTCTGCCATGTAGTCGTAGTCGTAACCGAAGTTGAGGCTGTTTTGAAACGGAAATCCGCCGCCGATGTTCAGCGCGGTGAGGTCGGGACAGATGGCTCGTAGTGAGCAATATGCGTTGACGGCTTTCATCAGTTCGTTCCAGTAATAGGAGGTATCTTTGATGCCCGTGTTCAGGAAGAAATGGAGCATTTTCAGTTTGAATTTGGGATTTTTCTTGATGCGACCTTCGTAGTATGGGAGGATGTCGTTGTAGCGGATGCCCAGTCGTGAGGTGTAGAAGGCGAAGTTCGGTTCTTCTTCGGCGGCGATTCTCATGCCGAGGAAACATTTTTTTTCGAGCATTGGTTCTAAGGCGTCCAACTCGAAGAGGTTGTCAAGGACGGGGATGGTGTTGGAGAAGCCGTCGTTGATCAGCCGGGCGATATTTTCCAAATAGTTGGGACGTTTGTAGCCGTTGCAGATGATGTAGCGGTCTTTGTTGAACAAGCCATCCTGGTGCAACTTGTCAATGATGTGGACGTCGAAGGCGGACGACGTTTCGATGTGAACGTCGTTTTTCAGGACTTCTTCCAAAACAAATTGAAAATGATTGCTTTTCGTGCAATAGCAATAGTGGTACTCGCCGTTGTAGTCCACCTTTGCCATTGCCACGTTGAAGAGGCGGCGTGCGCGTTGAATTTTCTCCGAGATGTTCGGTAAATATGTGATTCTCAACGGTGTTCCGTACTTGTCAATGATGTCCATCAACGAGATGTCGTGGAACGAGAGGTTGCCGTCGTCATCAACGTCGAAGCCATTTTGGGGCCAGTCGAAAGTCTGCTCAATGAGGTCTCTGTACTTGTTTTTCATCTTTATTAGTGTTGTTTTTATTTATTAAAAATTGCCATTAGCAGGTTTATCTCTTTAAATGGCAGATTGTGTATCTTGCTGATATTCAAATTTGTAATATACCCTTTGTAGGTGTAAACGCCATTGAGCCAAGCCCTGTCGAGGCTCAAAAAGTTTTCTATTCCTCCTTCGTCTTTGATTTGTTGCAGGGCGTCGCAGAGGAACCTGCTGATTATCAAAGAGGTCGTTTGAGGCGTCGTCGCCGTGATGTTAGGAACGCAATAATGCGTGATTTGGTATTCCTGATAGGTCGGATGTCGCAATGTTGTTGGGCGCGAAGTCTCGAAACAGCCGCCGCAGTTGATGGAGAGGTCTATGATGACGGCGTTTGGGTTCATCTTGGAGACCATTTCGGCAGGTATCAAAATCGGCGGAGCGGTATCAATAAACTGAAACGTGCAGATGACGACGTCCGCCTCGGGGAGCGATTCCGCCACTGTTTCCCACGTGAGCATGTCGGTGGCGAGCGGCGTTTTCACCCTTTTAATGAGCATGTTGAGTTCGGGTAAAGATTTTCCCAGCACTTCGACTTGTGCGCCAAGTTTTGAGGCTGTGTCGGCAGCGGCAGCGGCGGCGGCATTGGAACCGAGAATCAGGATTTTGGCGGGCGGTATTCCTGCCACTCCGCACAAAGTACGTCCCTGACTTTCAACGTTGTCGGAAAAGAGAGCGGCGGCGGTCATCACGGCGTTGAAGCCAGCGATTTCCTGCAATAGCGCGTTCAACGAGAAGTTGTCGGCGGCGGATTGTATGTACTCGAAAGCGATAGCGGTGATTTTGTGGCTGAGTAGCGTCCGGAGGTATCTTTCGTCTTTTGCGACGCCGGCGACAGATGTTATCAGCGCCGACTGTGGTTTCATCAGATCGAGTTCGTCGGCGTCGGGCGGCGAGACGCGCAGGACGACATCAGCAAAGAGAGCTTCGCCGTGGCTCGACGTCATGACGGCTCCGGCTTCGGAATATTGATGGTCGGAGAAGCACGTCCCCTGTCCGAGGTTGCGCTCTACAATGACCGTGTATCCCATCTCAACTAACTCGTTGACCTCCGCCGGCGTGAGGGCGACGCGGTTTTCGTGTTGATGGCGTTCAGCCGGCAATCCTATCGTCAGGCTGAAACCGGCGGTCTCCTTCTTTAACATCTGCGGCATAGGCATCCATTCTACTTCGTTCATGATAAACTGTTTTTATGCATAACACCATTTGTAATTTATGTGCAAAGATACAATTTATTCAGTTATTCGCAACCCTTCTTCACCGACTGCGACAGCCTCATAGCGCAGAAGTTCGGTCCGCACATGGTACAGTACTCTTCGTCGGATTTTGAGCCGGCTTTGTAGTATTCCAATGCGCGTTCGGGGTCGAGGGAGAGGTTGAACTGATCTTTCCAACGGAACTCGAACCGTGCTTTGCTCAGGGCGTTGTCGCGGACGTCGGCGCCCGGATGTCCTTTTGCTAAGTCGGCGGCGTGGGCGGCGATTTTGTAGGCGATGATGCCGTTGCGTACGTCTTCCTTATTAGGAAGTCCGAGATGTTCTTTCGGGGTAACGTAGCAGATCATGGCAGTTCCCATCCACGCGATGTGCGCGGCTCCGATGGCGGAGGTGATGTGGTCGTAGCCGGGGGCGATGTCGATGGTCAGCGGTCCCAGAGTATAAAACGGGGCGCCGTAACAGGAGGAGATTTGACGTTCCATGTTCTCTTTGATGAGATGCAACGGCACATGTCCGGGACCCTCTATGATGACTTGTACGTGATGACTCCACGCCTTTTTGGTCAGTATGCCGAGTGTGTCTAATTCGGCAAACTGTGCGGCGTCGTTGGCGTCGTGAATGGATCCCGGACGCAATCCGTCGCCCAAAGAGACTGCCACGTCATACGCCGCCAGAATCTCACAAACCTCGTCGAAGTGGGTGTATAGAAAATTCTCCGCATCATGAATCTGCATCCACCGCGACATGATGCTGCCGCCGCGCGAGACGATGCCCGTCAGACGTTTCATGGCTAAGGGAACGTGCGCCTTCAGCAGTCCCGCATGGATGGTGAAATAGTCAACACCCTGTTCGCACTGTTCTATGAGGGTGTCTTTGTAAATTTCCCAAGTGAGCGCTTCGATGTCGCCATTGACTTTTTCCAAAGCCTGATAGATGGGAACAGTTCCTACGGGGACGGGACAGTTGCGGATGATCCATTCGCGCGTTTCGTGGATATGGTTTCCGGTGGAGAGGTCCATCAGTGTATCGCCTCCCCAGCGGCAACTCCAGACTGCTTTTTCGACCTCTTCCTCTATGCCCGACGATAGGGCGGAGTTGCCGATGTTGGTGTTCAGTTTCACCAAAAAATCGCGTCCGATGACCATCGGTTCCGCTTCGGGATGGTTGATGTTGGCGGGGATGATGGCATGACCCGCCGCCACCTGTTGACGTACAAATTCGGGCGTGATGTGGCTTTTTATCCCCAGTGCCTCGTTGTTCATATTTTCCCGAATAGCCACATACTCCATCTCTGCCGTGATGACGCCTTGCTGCGCATAATACATCTGGGAGATTTTCCGTCCCTTTTTGGCGCGATAGGGCAGTTTGATATGTTCAAAACGCAGATGGTCGAGCGACTCATCCGCCATCCGCATCTTACCGTATTCGGATGAGATGTCGGGCAGTTGTTCCACGTTGCCACGTTTCAAAATCCACTCTTCGCGAAGGCGTGGAATCCCTTTTTTCAAGTCAATCTCTACGGACGGGTCGGTGAACGGACCGCCGGTATCGTAAACGACGACGGCATCGTTTTTGGAAAATACCTTCTCGCCGTCTTCGATGGTTACGGTATCCGTCAAATGCACTTTCCGCATCCCGACGTGAATGTCGTGGAGGGCGCCTTTGATATAAATCTTTTCAAAATCAGAACAAGATGCTCTATCTGTTTTATTCTCAATCATAACTCTTTATTTTATTCTCTGTGTAACTCTGTGTCCTCCGTGTCTCTGTGTTGAAAAATAATTTGATTCAGCACAGAGGCACAGAGTTCGCAGAGGGTCACAGAGTTTTTATTTTATCTATTTTATCACTTTATCTATCTTAAATCTTTAAATCTTTAAATTTTTAAATTTTTAAATTTTTAAATTTTTAAATCTTGTAAAAATCACAATTCCGACAGAAACCCCGTCAACGGACTACTCGCCTGCGCCTCGTGGTGTGGAGCCGCTAACTGCGCCTCGTAAGCCATCCGTCCACATTCCACCGCCATTTTGAACGCCTGCGCCATGGCGACGGGGTCTCCCGCGACGGCGATGGCGGTATTGACTAAGACAGCATCGGCGCCCATCTCCATCGCCTGTGCCGCATCTGAGGGTGCGCCGATGCCGGCGTCAATCACGACAGGGACGTTACTCTGCTCGATGATGATTTCCAGAAAGTCTTTGGTTCTCAACCCTTTGTTGGAACCGATGGGCGAGCCTAACGGCATCACGGTGGCGGCGCCGGCTTCTTCCAACAGTTTGCACAGCACAGGGTCAGCCGGAATGTAGGGCAGCACCACAAAACCCAATCTCGCCAACTCTTCGGTGGCTTTTAAGGTCTCGACAGGATCGGGAAGGAGGTACTTCGGGTCGGGGTGTATTTCCAACTTCAGCCAGTTGGTCTCGAATATCTCCTGCGCTATCTGTGCGGCGAAGACGGCTTCCTTGGCGTTGCGTGCGCCCGACGTGTTAGGAAGCAGTTGGATACGTGTTTTGTCTATGTATTCCAGCATGTTGGCATCGTCATTGTGCAAGTCAACACGTTTCATGGCGATGGTAACCATCTCGGCGCCCGACTGCCGGACGGCTTGCTGCATCATCAGGTTTGAACTGAACTTTCCCGTTCCCAGAAACAGGCGGGAGGAAAATTCTTTGCCTGCTATTAGTAATTTATCCATATCTTTTTATCTATTTTATCTCTTTTATCGCCGAAGGCTTTTATCATTTTATCCATCTCTCTCACCGGATCCTCCGCCCGCAGAATAGCAGACGAAAGCGCAATCCCCTCTATTCCCGTTTGCAATATCGGGACGACGTCATCAGCCGTAATCCCTCCGATAGCCACAATCGGAATGTTGATGTTGGACTTTTTACATTGACTGACAATGTTTTTGTAGCCCTCAAGTCCGAGTATGGGGCTTAGGTTTTGTTTTGTTTCCGTAAAACGGAAGGGTCCCAAGCCGATGTAGTCAATCTGTGTATCTTTCAGGTTTTCAATATCTTCGAATGTGTTGCAGGTGCTGCCGATGATAAAATCGTTTCCGAGCAATTGGCGTGCTTCGTGCGGGTTCATGTCGGTTTTGCCGAGATGGACGCCGTCGGCACCGATTTTCTTACACAACTCCACGTGGTCGTTCAACAGAAAAACGGCGTTGTACGACTTACACAGCGGTTTCAACTGCAAAGCGACCCGTTCAACCTCTTCCAAAGATGCGTCTTTCATCCTCAACTGAATCCACCTGCACCCGCCCTCCAACGCAACTTTTGCAGACTTGATTTCATCCAAACACCCAGAGCCATCCGGGAGTGTCTCAAAAGTTTTTTTTACCGCTAAGTTCGCAAAGGGGGTGCAAGGGTCGCAAAGAGTAAAGTCGTCATTCATTTTTTGCGTTCTTTGCGAAAAATCCTTGCGTTTAAGTATCTCTGACTTTTGTGCCAGCCCCTTGGACGGGGTGATAAACTGTACCCGAAAACTATTGATTGGCAGCATGTTGTATCTCTTTAAAACGGGTTAATAACTTCTCTGTGTCCTGTTGTTGTGGAAAGTCGCCCCAGAGTCCGCCCAAGACCGCTGCGCCGCCGAAGCCATAATCTTTCACTTTGTGCATATTTTCCTTGTTGACGCCTCCCAAGGCGATGACTTTTTCGTGTATAATGCCCTTGTCCTTTAGATCATAAAATGCCCATTCAGTGAGTTGCGCTGCTACTTCTTCGGTGAATTCTTTTATCTCATACACTATAGGATCCCAAAGACCGGACATATAATTTTTTTTCGAGATGCTATCGAAAACCGGACTGAAAAAGAGATAATCCATCTTGTCGGAATTTTCCAATAACTCCATGAAACTGTGGCACGAGAGGCTTTTTGTTCCGTGAAAATTCTCAGAAGCGACGGGATTACGCCTGTTCAGGTGAATACCTTTCAGATGAAAACGCTTCGTCAGTGAAAAGTGGTCGTGTAGCACAATGCTGTTGTGGTATTGCGGGTGGATTTGTTCGATGAAACCGGCAGTGTCCGCTTCGGATTCGTTGGGTTTACGCAGGTGTAGCAGTTCTAATCCGTTGTCGAACAGCATGTTGATGGCGTCGGTTTCTCCTTCAAAAAAACATTCGGTGGTGATGACGATGAGTTTCATAATATTGGTTTTATCAGCCTCCCGATACTGCTTTGATGATGATGACGTTGTCGTTTTCGTGTAAAGACGTCTCTTGCCATTTTGCTTTCGGAATAACCCGATTGTTGATGGCAACGGCTAAGTGATACCGTTGAAAATCAAAGGATTCAATCAATTTCTCGACGTTTATCTCTTCGCCGACTTCTATTGGGTCGTTGTTGAGGGTAATTTTCATGGTTCGAATATTTTTAAAGGTTGCGGATTAAAAAAATGGTTAACCGGACCGTTTCCGTGTCCGATTTTTATGTTGGCTCCGGCTTGCAGCGCTTGTTGCAGGTAGTCTGTCGCTTTTTTGACAGCCGTCGTAAGTTCTTCTCCGAGAGCCAAGTAGGCGGCGATGGCTGATGACAGCGTACAGCCCGTTCCGTGCGTATTGTCGGTGGCAACGGTCGGATGTGAGAGGATGACGGGTTCGTGGTTTCGTATCAACAGACAGTCGTGTTTTTCGTCTCCGGCGAGATGTCCGCCTTTCAGCAGGACGGCGGGAGCGCCTTGTTCTATCAACATCCGGGCGTTTGCAACGAGCGTGGCGCGGTCTGTGATTTTCATCCCCGTCAGTGTTTCGGCTTCGGGGATGTTGGGCGTGATGATGGAGACGCAGCGAAACAGTTTCGTCTTGATATATTCAATGGTCTCGTCTTCAATGAGTTTGGCGCCGCTTTCGGCAATCATGACAGGGTCTAAGACGACAGGAAAGGAAGCGAGAAATCTATAAACGACACGTGCCGCTTCTACATTATGTATCATCCCGATTTTCACAGCGTCGGGCTGCAAGTCGTCGAAGACGGCGGAGAGTTGTTTTGAGAGAATATCCGGCGTCACCGCCTCTATCCCCGTAACGCCCAGCGTGTTCTGCGCCGTGATGGCGGTGATGACCGACGTTCCGAAGACACCCAGCGCCGAAAAAGTTTTCAGGTCGGCTTGTATGCCGGCACCGCCGCCGCTGTCCGACCCGGCAATGGTACACGCTACCCGATAACGCATCTTTGTTCGCATCACAATGACTTTTAACGTTCTACAAAATCTAAAAGGGAAAGTGTGTTATCGGAAAAAATCCCTACGGCAGCATTACCTGCATCAGGTTTTCAGGGTATAATCTCAGCCGACAGCAGCACCCCTTTTGATGGGGGCAAAGATACGAAAATTAATTGAGAGTACCACCACCCCGTCTTCGGTGGGTGTATGACAAATTGCACAGTTATTAAGAAATTGTTGTTAATAATTTTTTGTTTCTGCATAATAAATTGAGGGAGTGAAATTGTACTTTTGCTGCATATTAAAATTAAAAACAGATTACAATGGATAAGACTTCAATGAAATCAGCAATAATGTCAGCCCTATCGGAAGAAATAGATATGTGGTTAGACAAAGAGAGTAAAATTACAGACGGATATGAATACGAGGATGAGTTTATGCATACGGCACGTATCAGAATAACACCCTTGATGTTCCGTTAGTAGACCATGACAGGAATGACGAATTGGTCTATGTAACGTTGGATGGTTCAATGGTTTATACTCGGGAAGATGGTTGGAAAGAGATGAAAGTAGGACGTATATATTCGGAAAATGCCAGAGTATCCATTCAGGAGAAACGGACGGAGATAACAGATTCTGTATATGTATGTACCTTAGGCAATAACAAAGAATTTTTCAGAAAATTTGAGCCATATATAGACCCGTACAAACGCACAATATTTATTGCAGATGGGGCAAAGTGGA
>Ga0099364_10001098_pt1 | contig 45238 bp, 39 predicted proteins | sample TergutTh196P3_FD_73070 | JGI IMG/M metagenome (GOLD analysis project Ga0099364, IMG submission 73070) | Microcerotermes parvus P3 segment gut microbial communities from Pointe-Noire, Republic of the Congo - Th196 P3 | ecosystem: Host-associated > Arthropoda: Insects > Digestive system > Gut ...
ACGAGCCGACATCGAGGTGCCAAACCGCCGCGTCGATATGAGCTCTTGGCGGCGATCAGCCTGTTATCCCCGGAGTACCTTTTATCCTTTGAGCGATGGCCCTTCCATGCGGAACCACCGGATCACTTTGCCCTAGTTTCCTACCTGCTCGACTTGTTGGTCTCACAGTCAAGCGCCCTTATGCCAATGCACTCTGCGCACGATTACCATCCGTGCTGAGGGCACCTTGGGAAGCCTCCGTTACTTTTTTGGAGGCGACCACCCCAGTCAAACTACCCACCAAACAATGTCTTCGCGCTTAGCGCGAATTAGACTCCAGGCACACACAGGGTGGTATTTCAACGTTGCATCCACAAAAGCTAGCGCTCCTGCTTCACATGCTCCCACCTATCCTACACAATATGTGCCCAAAATCAATGTTAAGTTGCAGTAAAGGTTCACGGGGTCTTTTCGTCCCGTTGCGGGTAGACGGCATCTTCACCGTCGCTACAATTTCACCGAGCTCATGGCTGAGACAGTATCCAGATCGTTACACCATTCGTGCAGGTCGGAACTTACCCGACAAGGAATTTCGCTACCTTAGGACCGTTATAGTTACGGCCGCCGTTTACCGGGGCTTCGATTCAATGCTTCTCTTGCGATGACATCCCCTCTTAACCTTCCGGCACCGGGCAGGTGTCAGGCCTTATTCTTCATCTTGCGATTTAGCAAAGCCCTGTGTTTTTGATAAACAGTCGCCTGGATCTTTTCACTGCGCCCGCTCGCGCGGGGTCCTTTCTTCCTAAGTTACAGGACTATTTTGCCTAGTTCCTTAGCCATGAATCACTCGAGCGCCTCAGGATTCTCTCCTTGACTACCTGTGTCGGTTTGCGGTACGGGATTCGCAAGCCTGATGCTTAGAGACTTTTCTTGGAAACAGGTTTACGTCAACTATCCACTCCCCCGAAGGGTCATGGTACTATCAGGTTCAACTCGTCGGGCGGATTTGCCTGCCCGACTCAACGTTTACACCCTTCAACGTACTAATCCGTCAGTACGCGTGACTGTCACTTTTTCGTCATCCCATCGCAACTTGCGAATGTGCCGGAATATTAACCGGCTGTCCATCGGTTAGCCCTTTCGGGGGTACCTTAGGACCCGACTAACCCTGATCCGATTATCGTTGATCAGGAAACCTTAGTCTATCGGCGTGGGGGTTTCCCGCCCCCATTATCGTTACTTATGCCTACATTTGCTTTTCCAAAAACTCCAGCAAAGCTCTCGCTTCACCTTCTGCGTTGTTGGAATGCTCCCCTACCAATCTTCAATTGACAGTGAACAATTAACAATGAACAATTTGCATTGTTCACTGTTCACTATTCATTGTTCATTGAATATTCCATAGCTTCGGTAATATGTTTGATGCCCGATTATTATCCATGCACGACCGCTCGACTAGTGAGCTGTTACGCACTCTTTAAATGAATGGCTGCTTCCAAGCCAACATCCTAGCTGTCGCTGCAGTCATACCTCGTTCATACAACTTAACATATATTTGGGGACCTTAGCTGATGGTCCGGGTTCTTTCCCTTTCGTCGACGGATCTTAGCACCCGCCGGCTCACTCCATGGATGATGTATCAGCATTCGGAGTTTGTCTGGGGTCGATAGGCGGTGAAGCCCTCTTGCCCAATCAGTAGCTCTACCTCTGATACACCTCACCACAGGCTGCACCTAAATGCATTTCGGGGAGTACGAGCTATCTCTCAGTTTGATTAGCCTTTCACCCCTACCCACAACTCATCCGGAAACTTTTCAACGTTTAACGGTTCGGTCCTCCATTGCGGATTAGCGCAACTTCAACCTGGTCATGGGTAGATCACAAAGTTTCGCGTCTGCCTCCTCTGACTGTGAGGGTCGAATGCGATTCGCCCCTACACGCACTATTCATACTCGCTTTCGCTTCGGCTACGTACCTTAAAGTACTTAACCTTGCCAGAGAAGAGCAACTCGTAGGCTCATTATGCAAAAGGCACGCCGTCACCATATAAAATGGCTCCGACCGCTTGTAAGCGTATGGTTTCAGGTACTATTTCACTCTTCTGTTCGAAGTGCTTTTCACCTTTCCCTCACGGTACTGGTTCACTATCGGTCTCTCAGGAGTATTTAGCCTTACGGGATGGTCCCCGTAGATTCAGACAGGATTCCTCGTGTCCCGCCTTACTCAGGATACTGCTAACATATTCAAAACTTACGTGTACGGGACTTTCACCCTCTATGGTCCAACTTTCCAGATGGTTCTACTTCGTTTGGAATACATACGGCGCAGTCCTACAACCCCGTTCATGCCGAAACATCAACGGTTTGGGCTATTTCGCGTTCGCTCGCCACTACTGACGAAATCACTATTGTTTTCTTTTCCTCCGGGTACTAAGATGTTTCAGTTCCCCGGGTTCGCTCCATATCGGTACATGGTCTTCAACCATGTGGGTTGCCCCATTCGGAAATCTGCGGATCAATGGTTATTTGCACCTCACCGCAGCTTATCGCAGCTTATCGCGTCCTTCTTCGCCTCTGAGAGCCAAGGCATCCTCCATACGCCCTTGCTTACTTTCTTCAGTTACTTTTGATTTTTTACCCGCTATTCGTTTGTTTTGAAGACTTAAAGGTGTAAAAGGAAATCCTCCCGCGCCTGAAAATCTCAAAACTGAATAACATTTTTTTTGATTATCTATTCTCGTATATATTTTTCCACCATGTCAAAGAACGTTTTTTTGTTTTCAAGTCCCAAAACCGCAGTTCGGAATTTGAGGGCGCAAAGATACTGCTTTTTTTTATTCCGCAAACTTTTTTTTGATTTTTTTTTGATTTTTTTTTTCTGCGGGTATTTTTTTCGGCATTTTTCTTGAAAAATGTAATATCTTTGTGTCAAAAATAAATCAATCCGACAATTGTTCATATGGAGCAAAACACACCGATTATCAATGAGAAGCCTCAAGATTTGGATTGGGAAAAACAATATCGAACGTTGGTAAATGCCCTTTTTCCCAATTTTATTTTCGTCTTTGATGTGAATTTCCACTACGTGGACGTCATCACGCCGGACGGGTTGCGCCTTTTCCACACGCGGGAGGAACTGATAGGGAAGGACGCACGTTTGTATTATCCGCCCGAAGTAAGCGAACTACTGAGCACGAATATACGGGACTGTATCGAAAACAACTACAGTAAAGTAGTGGAGCATTACATCGAACTTCATGGCACCCGCTATTTTTATCAGATGCGCATTGTCCCTGTCGACGGCAACAGGGCGTTTTGTCTGGTTCAAGACATCGGCGACCGCGTGCGACGCATGGAGGAGCTGCTCACCCAACGTCATCGCGCCGAAGAGGCAAACATGATGAAGAACGCGCTCATTGCCAATATGAGCCACGAAATACGCACGCCGTTGAACTCTGTACTCGGTTTTTCCGAGTTTCTCATGATCGAACAAACGCCCGAAAAACGACAAAAATACATGGGCATCATTCGCAACAGTACCCAACTGTTGCTGCAAATTGTCAACGACATACTCGATTTGTCGCGCCTTGAAGCGGGAATGGGCGAGTTTCATTTCGAGGAAACAGATATTTTCTCTTTGATCATGGAGGTGGCGGCAACCTATATTCCTGAAATGAAGTTGGGTGTGAGATTGTTGACCGACCTCCCCGAAAAAGACATACAAGCCACCACCGACTCCAACCGCGTGAAGCAAGTGATGTACAATTTGATCTCCAACGCCATAAAATTTACCGAAAAAGGTTGCATCGTTCTGAAGGTGGAAGAAAACGACGAATGTTTGACTTTTTCGGTTTCCGATACCGGTTGCGGCATCCCTGAAGACAAATTGGAAGCGATTTTCAACCGTTTTGAAAAATTGGACAGTTTTGCGCAGGGAACGGGACTTGGACTGTTCATCAGCAAATCTATCATAGAGCGGCTCGGCGGAAAAATTACCGTAGCATCCAAACTAAAACAGGGAAGCGTCTTTTCGTTTACTATTCCCTACCGACATGCAGCGCTTCACAAAGAAAACATCGGCAATATGCACGAAGTTGTCGACAATGTAAGAAAGAAGATTATGATCATTGAATCCTCCAAAGACGATATGCAGCAAGTCAGCACAATGTTGAAAAAAAAATACAATGTGGTGGAAGTTATCGACTTTGAGAAGATCATCAACGCTTTTATTCTCGACCAGCCTAACCTTGTCCTTGCAAGCATGGAAGCAGCCGGCGACAAAGACATCATCACGAAAATTCGCGCCATCACGCCCAGCATACCCATTATCGCGATGGCTACCAGCGATTTTTATTACGACCAGCGCAGGGCAATAGAAAACGGTTGTACTGACGTGATAGCCAAACCATTTTCACCCAGTAAATTAGAAGAAATGATAATGGCGTTTATCGTTTGAAGTTTTCAGTTTGAGGTTTGAGGTTTGAGGTTTGAAGTTTTTTACTGTTTCACGAACTTTTTTGTGTCTTTTATCTTTCCGCCTACCATATAATATACTAGATATATTCCGGTATCCCAGGGGCTAATTTGGATGTTGTTGTAATAAACGCCGGCTGATTGCTTCTCGGTGGTTGTTTGGTACATGATTTGCCCGAGAGCATTCACGATGCGAACGTTTACCGATGCCGGTTCGCTCAAAATATAGGAATACCACAGTATATCTTTCGTTGGATTGGGGTACAGTAAAAGCCGGTTGGCTTTTGTCGGCGCATATTTCTGTTCTACCGTAACATGGATGGTTTCAGTCGTTTTGGCGGCATACGGGTCGGATGCAGTAATCTGTAGCGTTTCAAATCCGTGAATAAGCGAGGATATGGTAAGCATACTGCCGTTGATGTTGGCGCTGACGATGTTGCTCTTGATGGTTTGCACGGAGTAGGTAATCGGGTCGCCTTCAGGATCGTAGGAATATTTTGCCAGATCAACCGCGATGGGATCGGAAATGGGGATAAGCGTTGTATCGGCGAATAGTCCGTTGATCACGGGCGCATGGTTTTGCGTGACGGTTAATGTCAGGGAAGAAGATGTACGCCCCGTGTTGCCGTCGTCGGCTGTGAGGGTTAATGTGGTGATACCTGCGGCTATGGGTTGGATCAATACCGAATTGCCTTCTATTTTTGCAGAAGCGATATTCGCGAAAGCGACTGATATTTCGTAAGTCATTTCGTCATCGTCAGTATCGGTAAACACATTCCCGATATAAAGTGCCGTTTCCTCTGCCACATCTCTCAAGATCATGTCGGGCAACGGATTGGACGCAACAGGGGCTGAATTGCTGCGCGTAGTCACCGTAACGACGTTGGAAATAGCGGATTCGTCGCATAGATAGTTTTCGTTGCGTATGGCTATATAATATAATGTAGCGGGTTGGAGGTCGGTAACAATTGCCTGCAAGCCTGTTTCCGCAGTTAATGATGCTGTAACCGATTGATGGATATAGTGATCGAAATTGTCTTCGGTGATCAACTCGTTAGCGCAGGCTACAGTGTAAACGTTTGATCCGTCATATTTTCCTTCCGAAGTAATCGTCCAATTCAAACTGCACGATACGGCATTGATCGTTTGCGCTTCCAAGTCGGTTACGGCGTCTTGCACGCAATGGATTGACATAGCCGTCGAAGCGTTTACCAATCCGGCGCCCATCATTGAAGCATTTTCGGGATCAAACGAATCTAATGGCGTAGCCGAAAGCAACAAGCGGGAACGCAGCATATCGGGCGTAAAACTTTCGTTGCCAAATACCGAAAGGATCAGCGCCGCAACACCCGACACATGCGGGCAAGCCATCGACGTGCCTTGCTTGTACTCATAAAAATTATTGTTGGCTGCGCGGTAGGATGTACTGTAAATACCGCCGGTATTGTTCCCTACTCTGGTTTCTCCGCCCGGCGCCGAAATATCTATCCATTTCCCAAAATTTGAGTACCAGGCAAGTTTTCCGTTGTGGTTCGTGGCAGCCACCGCCATCACATTGTCGAAATAGGCAGGATACCATTTATCGTCTTTGCCGTCGTTGCCTGCGGCAAAAATCACAATCCCGCCTGCCATAGGCGTTCCCGGGCGCGGGTTGCCATTTTTATCCTTGCCGGCTTCGTTGATAAAATAATTGATTGCTTCGATGTCTACCCTGTTGTAAACATTCGGGTCTTCGTAGCCCCAGCTGTTTTGCGAAATTACAGCGCCATTGTCGGCGGCATAAGTAAAAGCAGGTCCTATGGTGGATACGCTACTGTTGCCGTTGAGTATCTGAACGGTCATGATTTTGATACCGTATCCTTCATCGGCATTCCCTGAAATACCTGAAACGCCGACTTCATTATTGGTTACCGCTGCAATAACTCCGGCTACATGCGTGCCATGATCGTCGGGGGAGATTGTGCCGGTACGGTTTACAAAATTATAGCCGTAAATATCATCAATATAGCCGTTTCTATCATCATCTACTCTTGAAATACCGTTCAATTCGGCTTCGTTTACCCAGAAATTTTCTCTTAAATCTTCATGATCATGGTACACCCCGTCGTCCTTCACGGCAACGATGATATTATTGTTTTTGATTCCCAACGACTTAATTTTTTCCCAAGCGTCTATCAAGCGAATGTCTGCTCCGGGCGTACCTCCCGTTTGTCCTGTATTGTTGAAGTTCCATTGTTTGTTAAATTCGGGATCGTTGGGCGGTTCATCAATGGGCAAAGGCGTAGCCGGCATGGCAACATTGCGTATTTTGAAGCGCGCTTCGGCAATCTGCACATTTTCATCTCCGCCATATTCGGCGGCAACCATATCGGGGTCTTTGTCTTCGGGTATTACAAGCTCATACCACAGATGCAAACCGTATTGACGATGCTTTGCCTCGTATTCGCCGGCGTCGGGGAATACGCGACGCATGTTTGTCGCTCCGTAGCGACGATTGATCGCGTCGAACGATTTCACTCCCGTGTTGAGTACCGCTGTGTCGGATGAAATTGTATTCAATGCGCGCAACCCTGTTTCAAAAACAGAAACGGCGTCGGGTTTGAGTTTAACCATCACCTTTCCCGCTTCTACCGATCGACGGGAGGGCTGTGCTAACGCATCACCCAAAAAAACAAAGCAGAACAAAAAAACCACAGGTTGAAGTTTGAAGTTTGAAGTTTGAAGTAGTCCGCTAAACCTCAAACTCGAAACCCGAAACCCGAAACTCGAAACCCGAAACTTCAAACCCGGAACCCGAAACCCGAAACCCGAAACCTTATCTCGGTCCCCTGTCTCTTTGGCGTTGTTCCTTGTCTTCAAGGTATTTTTTAAATTGCTCGGCGGTCAGCGCTGCTTTGTACTTTTCGTCACGCTTTTTTTCGACATCCTGCATTGCTGTACGCATGGCTTCCCTGTCGCCTTGATTGTTTTGCATCCGGCTGGTCATTTCCTTGGAAAGTTCAAGGTCGATTGCCTGAATTTTGGTTTTCTGGTCGGCAGTCAAAGTGAGCAATTTTTCCATCCGCTCGGTTTGAACTTTTGCGCGCTCCTCAGCTGACATTTGTTGGAACTGTTGCGCCTTTACAAAAGTAAAAGACGCTAACAACATGATACTTACTACAAAAAACTTTTTCATATAAAATGATTTTAAAGGTAAAACTTTGATATATTTGATGCAACAAAGATAGTAAAAAAGTTGGATGGTAGATTTTTTTTTATCCGGATGACAAGTTTTTTTACTTTCCGTTATAACGCTACCCTTTCAGTACAATACGGAAAGTTGTTCCCTTGTCGGCTTCCGAGCGCAGCACAAAGATACGTCCGTTGTGGTAATCTTCGATGATGCGTTTGGTGAGCGAGAGTCCAAGCCCCCATCCCCTTGATTTTGTAGTGTACCCGGGCTTAAAAATAGTTTTGAACTTAGATTTGGATATTCCTTTACCGGTATCCGAAATATCTATGATCACCTGATTTTGAGCAGGTTTTAATTCAACAAGAATGGTTCCTGAGCCGGCTACTGCGTCGAGAGCATTCTTGCAGAGATTTTCGATTACCCAGCTAAACAGCGGCTCGCTCAAAGGAATGATTACGGCTTCGTCAGGGGGGGCGTAACTGATGGTTACCCTGTCTGATGAACGTTTGCGGATATAGTTCAGGCTATGGGCTATGGCTTGCGCCACATCAGTCATTGGGGTGGCAGGTTTTGAACCAATTTTTGAAAAACGTTCTGTAATGGAATGTAAGCGCGTCACGTCTTTTTCTAATTCAGCCACCAGCGCGTGGTCGTGCATCTGCATCTTGAGCATTTCGGTGATGGCAAGCAGCGACGATATAGGCGTACCCAACTGATGCGCCGTTTCTTTCGATAATCCTGCCCATACCTTATTTTGTTCCGACTTGCGCGATGTGTTGAATGCAAAATACGCCACGCAAACAAATAATATGATAATACCAAGCTGGATGAACGGGTAATATCTTAATTGATAAAGCAATGATGAATCGTCGTGATAAATGTACTGAATATCGTAGGGATTGTCAATCACTATCGGCGGGTATTTATTCATCATATATTCCAGTTTTCTGTTCACATAATTTATGTTGCGTACTTTGAGCGAGTCGAGGTTGCGGTAAAATTTGATTTGCCGGTTGACGTCAACAACAATTACCGGAATAGTAGTATTGTTCTCAATGACCTGCAAGTAAAAATCAAGATTGGTATCATCAGCATCCGAATCGGTAAAAATCATGCGGTTGGCTTCAGTCCAGATCTCTATTTTTTTTCGCTCCTCTCCCTGTAATTTTTCTACCAGAGAGTTAGTATACCAAAGCGAAGACGCCCCGATGGCAAAGGCGCAAACCAACAGGAAGAACTTCCAGTTTGACCGTAAATTATATACATTCATATTTGGTCAGACAACCTGCATGATGATTGATGCAGAACCAACACCAATGAACAAACAACCGGCGCCGACGAATACGCCGACGTCCGATTGGTGTTTTTTTAGAAAAATGCTTTAAAATCAAGCTTTTTCTATCATAGCGACTGCCTCTTCCAGATTCATGGTGATGTTCAGCACCGTATCTAACTGCGAGATGGTGATCAAGCGTTCTACGGCGTCGTTTAAGCCGGTGAGAACGAACATGCCTCCGGAGTTTTTGCACAAGCGATTGGCAACGAGTATGGAACTTAATCCGGAAGAATCGCAATAACGGCATTTAGTCAGATCGAGGATGATGTTTTTTTCACCATTACCCGAGATCAGCACTAATTCCGATTTAAGGCTTGGAGCAACATGAGTGTCCAATTTTTCGTGTAACACTTTGATAAGTGTGTAATTGACCTGTTGTTCAACTTTAAAATCCATAATTGATATTATTTGAAATTAATATTATTCTTTATCTGCTTCCTTTTCTTCAGTTTCTATTTCAGTTTCAGGTACGGCTTCTACTTCAACCGGCGCTTCTACTGGTTCTATTTCTACTGGCATTTCTATTGGTTCTGCTTCAATTACCGCCTCAACGGGTTCTGCTTCAACCGCTGTTTCAACGGGTTCTGCATCAACTGCTGTTTCAACAGGCGCTGCTTCAACCGCTATTTCAACCGGCGCTGCTTCAACGGCTATTTCTGCGGGTTCTGCTTCAACCGGCGTTTCAACAGATTCAGCTTCAACGGTTATTTCGGCGGGTTCAGCCTGAACGGCGGGTTCAGCCTGAACGGCTGCTTCTGCGAGTTCGGTTTCAGCCGGCGCTTCAACAAGTTCCGTTTCAACAATTGTTTTTTTGGGAGCATCATCTGTCGGCTGTTCGTCAGAAACAGTTTTCACAACCTTTTTTGCAGATTTTTTCTTGGCGCCTCCTTTCTTTTCAGTGGCTTCCATTTCTTCTTTCAGGGCTACTAATTCGGAAATATCTCCAAAGGTTGTTTTTTCGAGAGAATCCTGTAATTTTTTTGCCGCTAATTTGGTTTCGTCCACTGCCAAACGCGGTTTGACCGGAATCTCGTCCTTGCTGCGCAGGTCTTCAAACGTGCGGCTGTGTGACAGTATGATACGCTTGGAGGTTTTGTTAAATTCGAGTACTTTGAAATTCAACTTTTCATCCAGTTTTGCCATCGAACCGTCTTCCTTCACCATGTGTTTCGGAGTCACAAATCCTTCTACGCCGTAGGGTAAGGCAACGATGGCGCCTTTGTCGAATATCTCTACAATCGTTCCTTCGTGTGTTGAATCTACAGAGAATATTGTGACAAATACATCCCATGGATTTTCTTCCAATTGCTTGTGTCCAAGGCTCAAACGACGGTTCTCCTTGTCGATTTCGAGTACCATAACGTCGATTGTTTCACCAATCTGGGTAAATTCCGAAGGATGCTTTACCTTTTTTGTCCATGAAAGGTCAGAAATGTGGATCAGCCCATCTACTCCTTCTTCAATTTCCACAAATACGCCGAAGTTGGTGAAATTACGCACTTTAGCAAGATGTTGCGTTCCAATGGCGTATTTTGTTTCAATGGTATCCCACGGGTCTGGTCTAAGCTGTTTGATACCCAGCGACATTTTGCGGTCTTCGCGATCCAAAGTCAGGATGAGCGCTTCCACCGTGTCGCCAACTTTCAGGAAATCCTGCGCGCTACGCAGATGCTGCGACCACGACATTTCCGATACGTGAATCAATCCTTCCACACCCGGCGAAATTTCTACAAAAGCGCCGTAATCGGCTATCACCACAACTTTTCCGGAAATGATGTCGCCTACTTTCAGTTCGGTATCCAAAAAATCCCACGGGTGAGGCGTCAATTGTTTCAATCCTAAAGCAATGCGTTTTTTGGAATCGTCGAAATCCAAAATCACAACATTTAATTTTTGGTCTAATTCAACCACTTCTTCAGGGTGAGAGACGCGCCCCCACGATAAATCGGTGATGTGAATCAAGCCGTCTACGCCGCCAAGGTCGATGAATACGCCGTAAGTAGTGATGTTCTTGACGGCGCCTTCGAGTACCTGTCCTTTTTCAAGTTTGGAGATAATCTCGGCTTTTTGCAGTTCCAATTCAGCTTCGATAAGCGCTTTGTGCGAAACCACCACGTTTTTAAAATCGTGATTGATCTTGACGATTTTAAATTCGGTAGTTTTGCCCACAAATACGTCATAATCGCGAATCGGTTTTACGTCAATTTGGGATCCGGGCAGGAACGCCTCTATACCGAATACGTCCACGATCATACCGCCTTTGGTGCGGCATTTGATGAAGCCGGTCACTATTTCGTCGTTTTCGAGCGCCTGATTGACCCTGTCCCACGAGCGCATCGAACGCGCCGTTTTGTGCGAAAGAATCAGTTGACCTCTCTTGTCTTCAGAACTTTCGACGTACACTTCCACACTGTCGCCTACTTGCAGGTTGGGATTGTAGCGAAACTCGTTCATACTCACAATACCCTCCGATTTATAACCGATGTTGATCACCACCTCGCGTTTGTTCATCGCTATTACCGTTCCAATAATGATTTCGTTTTCGGTAATCGGCGAAAGCGTTTGGTCATACATCGCTTCCATTTGCGCCCGCTCGTCAGCCGCATACAAATTGGGCGCATTCGTATACGTGTCCCAGTCGAAGTTATCAAGCGATACGTCTTCTTTTTTGATTTTCTTGATTTCTTTGACTACTTCTTCAGCTCCCTCGTCTTCAAATGATTCTTCTTCATTCTCTTCCGCATCCGCTTCTGCGTCGACAACTTCTTCTATGGAATCGTCAACTTCCATTTCGTTGTCGTCTGCTTCGAACCCTTTTTCAAGTTCGTTGTCTCTTGATTGTTTTGCCATTAGATATTTACTGTTTTAAAATTAATGAGATTAGACATTATGTTGTTAAACTCGAAGCCGCAAAAGTAATCATATTTTACGATTGTTCAACAAAAAAGTTATAAATTTATGTTTTTTTGGAGATTTTTTTCCAAAAAAATTGCCGGAAGTCAAAAATTAATTACTTTTGCAGCCTCAAATTTTTGCCCGGATGGCGGAATTGGTAGACGCGCTAGTTTCAGGGACTAGTGTCCGCAAGGATGTGCAAGTTCGAGTCTTGTTCCGGGTACGGCAAAAGTTTTGCCCAGGTGGTGGAATTGGTAGACACGCTACTTTGAGGGGGTAGTGGGCGTTAGCCCGTGTGAGTTCGAGTCTCGTCCTGGGCACAGTGGAAGCCGCAATCGGTTGTTAGTGAAGGATTGCGGTTTTTTTTTGTCAATTGGCTAAAAAGTTATTCAGGTTTTATGAATCCAATCGGATTTCGCGGTTTATTGATCAAATTATGGTTGTATTGAAGTTTTGCTAAAGCCTCGTTGACTAATTCGAGTTGCACTCGCGTATCCTCGTTGATGTCATTTTGAATTGTTAATACATCATCGACATATTCCCTCACTTCACGCACTTCCTTTTTCAGTTCTTTCAGTTCATTTACTGTGGGATGAAGTAAGAAATTACGGACGGCAACAAAAGCGCGAATGATCAATATGCTTTTCTCAATAGCGACATCACTTTTGAGGACGCTTGACAACATAGTTGCTCCCAGTTCTGTGAAGGCAAATGGGGCATATTTGGGATATTTACCCTGACGGCTCTCATCTTTAAAGGTCACAAATTGTGATCTTATGTTGAGTAACAAACAGTTATATTCATCGTTTGTGAGTTCAAACATAAAATCGGAAGGGAAACGTTTTATATTCCTGCGAACAGCTTGTTTGAGCGATCGCGTTTCTACTTCATAAATTTCAGCCAAATCAAAATCAAGCATCACCTTGACGCCTCTTAATTCGTATATCTTGCTCTGAATGTTTGACAATTCCTGATTCATTTTATTCCTTTAGTTTTCTGCAAAGATATTGATTTTTTTAGAAATACAAAAAAAAACAAACGGATGGGTGCATTGATGATTTTGGCGGGTAGGATTTTTTTGTTGACTTGTATTACTTTTTAATATCTTTGAGCAATTAAATGTACGTAAAATCGCGTCAAAAAATGTAGAGTATATTCATAATATTTTGTTATGTCGATAGTTGATAGGCTAAGAAAAATAGTAGATTATAATGGGATTAGCGCACGCCAATTCTGTATAAAAGTTGGTATAGCCAATGGTTTTTTTGATAAAGTTAAAGATGTTGGTTCCGAAAAACTATTGAAAGTACTCAAAGCATTTCCCGATATTAATGCTGAATGGTTGCTTACAGGTCAAGGAGAAATGTTGAAAAAAAATGTACTTCAGGGCGATACTGCTCTAATATACAAGAACATGCTTGCTGAGAAGGACGCTGAAATAAGCCGATTGAACCGCGAGATCGGCTCTTTGCAGACTGAGTTAAAAATGGCTAAAAAAATATCTGTCCAGCCTGATAGCGTTGCTATTTGTATTGATGCCGTTGGGTAAGGGGGGAGTAAATATGATCATCATGGAAAAAATTAATCCAAAAATCTTCCTTTCGGAGGAATTCAAAGGAAAAAAAGGCTTTCAACGGGCTTCAAAGCTGATCTCTTTCGACCGGCAACACCGAAAGACGATTGACTTCAATATCTCGCGCCACGATATGGCTGTAACGGAAGGTATTGCGCGCTATCAGGATTTTGAAGAAGCGCGAACAACAGCCGGCGCGCTCAAACGCAAGATGCTGAAAAACTGGGACAGTTACCTGCTTCAATTTGAAGAAAACATCACAAGGCGGGGAGCAAAAGTACTTTGGGCAAAAGATACTGCCGAAGCAACCGCTTATGTTCGGCAAATCCTGATTGAAAACGAAGCGCGGCTGCTCGTTAAAAGCAAGTCGATGGCTACGGAAGAAATTGAATTTAACCAAACGGCTCAAGAAGCGGGTTGCGAACCGGTAGAAACCGATCTGGGCGAATTTATCGTGCAGGTTGCCGACGAACGACCGTACCATATCGTTACGCCAGCCATGCACAAATCGAAAGAAGATATTGCCGAACTTTTTCACGAAAAATTCGGAACGCCCGAACACGAAACACCCGAAAATCTGACCGTCTACGTTCGCGGCGTCTTGCGGAAAAAATTCACAAGCGCCGACGTCGGCGTTACGGGCGCCAATTTCCTGATAGCCGACACGGGAGGAGTTGCCATCACCGAAAACGAGGGAAACGGGATCATGTCGACGGCTTTCCCAAAACTGCATATCGTATTGGCAGGAATTGAAAAACTTATTCCCGAAATGAGGCAACTTGGATTGTTTCAGCCATTGCTGGCAACAAAAGGAACCGGACAACAGATTTCAGTGTACAACACCATCTTCACAGGTCCGAAACGTGAAAACGAAGTGGACGGACCCGAACAAATGTATGTTATTTTGCTCGACAACGGACGCACCACCGTCTATGACGACGATGACGCCTGCGAAGCGCTTTCGTGCATTCGCTGCGGATGCTGCCTCAATGCCTGCCCGGTCTATAAATCAGTAGGCGGGTACGCCTACGGCACAACGTACAGCGGACCCATAGGATCTGCCATCACGCCGTTTTTCAAAGGGTTCAAAGAGTTTTCGCATTTAAGCTTCGCCTCGTCGCTTTGCGGTAAATGCACCGAAACATGCACGATGAAAATCCCGCTGACAGAAATTCTGCTGAACAACCGCCAAAAAGCAGTCGAAAAATACCGCCGACCATTTATTGAAAAATTCGCGATGAAAGGATTCGGTACCATCGCTTCAAAACGGATTGGATTCGACTTCTTCCCGGGCGCAATGAAAAACGCGGCTTTACATATATTTAATTATATAGGCTGGGGACCCAAACGCGCTATGCCAAAATTCACAAAAAAATCTTTTTCTCAACAATACAAAAAGAATATAAAAAAATGATACCCACTCAATCATCAAGAGAGCAAATATTAAAAAAAATCGAAGCAACGCGAAAAAGGAGGTCTGAAGACTTCTTTCCTGCCTTTTCGGGAAGCGGAAAAGAGATTTACAAGCCGATATTACCCGACGTCGTCGCCTGTTTCAAAAATGAATTGGAAACTGTAAAGGGACAATGCGTTTTGTGCGAAAATGAAAATGATTTATACCACAAAATGAAAGACTTTGTCGTGGAACGCGCTTTTCCTTTCGTTTTCAGCCGCGATCAAGAAATTCTTTCCCGCATGGAAGAAAACGCCATCCCGTGTTCGGATAAGGAGGCTGATTTTGAAAATATGCAAGCGGGCGTAACATCCTGCGAATTTCTGATTGCACGTACCGGAAGCGTTATGGTATCTTCGCTTTCTTCTATCGGACGGCAAATGCACGCTTTCCCTCCGGTTCATCTTGTTGTGGCAAAAGCCGCCCAAATGACGGATTATTACGAAGACGCCTTAATAGCCATACAAAGCAAGTACAACGGGAATCTTCCTTCGGCTATTACCACGATCACAGGTCCGAGCCGAACTGCCGATATAGAAAAGACATTAGTACTTGGGGCGCATGGACCGAAAGAACTCATCGTTTTTATTGCAAAAAAATAATACATCATCATGGATATTCAGCTTTTTATTCCCTGTTTTATAGACCAGTTATATCCCCAAACGGCGTTCAACACCATCCAGATATTGGAAAAAGCCGGATGTAAAGTCCATTACAATCCCAAGCAGACATGCTGCGGACAACCGGCTTTCAACAGCGGTTACCGGAAAGAAGCTGCGAAATTGGCGCAAAAGTTTCTTGTTGATTTCAATGCAGACCTGCCTGTGGTGTCGCCTTCCGGATCGTGTACTGGCTATATCAAACGTCATTATCAGAATATTTTGAAGGACAAGCCGAAATTGTTGCAGCAATTTGAGCAGATGAAAGATTTGATTTATGAACTGTCTGATTTTCTGGTCAATATTTTGCATGTTGAGCAACTGGGCGCGTCATTTCCGCATCGGGTATGCTATCACGATTCGTGCGCCGCATTGCGCGAATACGGCATTAAAGATGAACCGCGCCGGCTTTTGGCTCAGGTAAAAGGTTTAGAGTTAATCGAAATGAAAGAATCAGAAGCCTGTTGCGGGTTCGGAGGAACTTTTGCAGTGAAAAACAGCGCTATTTCAACTGCAATGGCAGACAAAAAAATTCAAAACGCGATAGCAACCGGCGCCGAATTTATTGTAAGCACCGAAGCGTCGTGCCTGATGAACATCAACGCTTACTGTGCGAAACAAAAAATTCCAATCAAAGGCATTCATCTGGTTGATGTTTTGGCTGGGTAGGGGCGACTTGCAGTCGCCCTTTCGGGTTTCGGGTTTCGGGTTCCGGGTTTCGAGTTTTGGGTTTCGGGTTTCGGGTTTGTGCGGTGAATAAATATTTATTCGCCGCATAAAATGCGGAAAATATTTTGCATCTTTGCAGCAAAATTTTACTTGATATGGCAAGATATATTTATCAACATGAAAATTGGACAAATTTTACTTGGGATTACAGTAAAATAGTCGTTGTACTCGGCGAAGTTCGTCATTTGCAGGGCAAATTATTGGGAACAATGAATAGTTTGGGATTTTCACTGAAATCAGAAGCAATGCTTGAAACGTTGACGCTTGACATTATGAAATCGTCTGAAATAGAGGGTGAAAAACTTAATCGTAAACAAGTGCGTTCATCTATTGCACGGCGGTTGGGAATTGAAACAGGTGGATTAATTCATGTGGACAGAGATGTAGATGGCGTTGTTGAAATGTTGCTTGACGCTAGTCAAAATTATACGCAAGATTTGAACGAAGACCGGCTTTTCGGGTGGCATTCAGCGCTTTTTCCGTCAGGAAGAAGCGGAATGTATAAAATTGAAGTTGGAAAATATCGTACAGGTGAAATGCAGGTAGTTTCAGGTGCAATGGGGAAAGAAAAAGTTCATTATGAAGCAGTTGAAGCAAATAACGTAAAGATAGAAATGGATAAATTTATCAATTGGGTAAATGAAAAATCTCCAATTGATCGGGTCATAAAATCTGCTATTGCCCATTTATGGTTTGTAACCATCCACCCATTTGACGATGGAAATGGACGTATGGCAAGAGCGCTTTCGGATATGTTGTTGGCGCGCAGTGATGGCAGCTCGCAGCGATTTTACAGTATGTCGAATCAGATTTTGAAAGAGAGAAAAAAATATTATTCGGCTTTGGAAAAAACGCAACATGGCGATTCGGATATAACGCTTTGGCTAAATTGGTTTCTTAATTGCTTAAAAAACGCATTGCTTAACACTGATGTTGTGCTTAAAAGCGTGTTTCGCAAAGCAGATTTTTGGGAAAAACACAAAAAAACACAATTAAATGAACGGCAACGATTTATAATTAATAAACTATTGGATAACTTCTATGGTAAACTTAATTCCTCGAAATGGGCAAAAATGACAAAAGTATCTTCTGATACGGCATTGCGCGATATTAAAGATTTAATAGAAAAGGGTATTTTGAAACAAGATGAAGCGGGTGGACGAAGTACAAATTATGAGTTGATAACTGAAAATGAAAATTTTTTATCCACAAACTGTAAACTCTAAATTCTACTCGCTTTTCACCACCTCCGCCGGATTCTGGCTTGCCGCCCGCCATACGGTTGAAAAAATAGAAAACACAATTACCGCAAACACTGCAAGGAAAATCGCCACATACAGCCAAGCGTCCATTGTGGTTTGCTTTACATAACCCTCCAACCAGCGTTTCATGATCAGGTATCCCGCTGGGAAAGCCACAAGCGACGCCGTGACAAGCAACACAAGGTATTCCTTGAAAAAGATGTTCATAATGTCCACCACTTCAGCGCCATGCACTTTGCGGATGGCTATTTCCTTGCGTCGTTGCTGGCAGGTGAGACTTGCCAGGGAATAAACCCCGAAAACGGCAATCAGGATACAGGCGAGGGTCATCAGCGACAAAAACGTAAGCAACGCCCATTCAGATTTGAACATTTCGTTGAAAACATCTTCCATATAGGTAAATTCTATTCCAGATGCTTCCTGATCCGGAAACTCATGGCGAAGCCACTGCATAACTGCTTCTTGGGTTTGTAGGCGAAGCCCTTCTTCATGTCTGTAAGCAATTGCCTCAAACCAATCATTTCCTGCAAAATGAATCTGGGTGGGACGCGCCTTGGTGGTAGGTAATAGGAAAAAGTCCTGCACAACGCCTGTTACATTGATTTTTGATTCTTTTGATAACAATACAGCGTTCCCCATTTCTTTCATTGCAGTTTCATTAAGTACCATATCACTGTTAAATTCTTCGAAAACACCCGAAAGATTCGCAAAAACTCTTCTACCTTCACCTTCATCGGGGAAGCTACTTCCTTCTATGAATTTAATATCAAAGAAGTTGAAAAAATGAGAAACTGTTGATATGCCAACAAGGTTAAAGGGTATTTTTTCACCGTCTTTGTCCAAATGAAAAACGGCTGAAGCACCTATACCTGTGTTTAACATATCGCTAAGAAAATGTTTGTTTGATACGGGCAGCGCGTCCATGATTCCGGGAATTTGCCTGATCCGAGCGGCAAAAGGTTGGTTCAACTGACAACAAACAACAGACACAACAGCAACATTACGACGGTTGATACCCAAATCTGTCTGATGTAAAAAACGTATTTGTTTGATAAAAATAGTGGAACAAAATATCATGCTTAGACTGACGATCAGCTGCACAAGCAGGCTGCACTTGCGAAACAGATTTCGCGAACCATGACTGCGGATGTTGTCGTTCAGGATATGTCTGCGGAAATACAAGACGGGAACACCGCCGGCAACAAAACCGCACGCAATCAATAAACTTACATAAATCAAAATTTCGAAGTAAATTCCGATATTGGCTATTTCAATGGCTGCATATCCAGTGAAAGCTGGGAGAAGCCAAGCAAATAGCATTAAGCCGACAACAAGCGATAGCAGGATAACCAAAAGGAAATCAGTATATAGCGTTGCGGCAATTTGCCGGTCGGTAGCGCCGTGTACCTTGCGCAAGGCTAATTCGCGCAGTCTCATCCGCACACAGGTAACAAACAGAGTCAAGTGATTTAACAACGAACATAAAATTATCAATAGCCCGGCAATGGCAAAAATACGAATATGACTGAATTTGACGTCGGATTGTATCTGCCCTGTCGGGTCATTATAGCGGAGTTGCGTCAGGGGAGTTAGGACAAGGGATAGCGGATTTTCCTTCCATTCCTGAATCTCAACTTTATCTAACTTTCTTTTAAAGGCTAGCACATCTACTCTGTCTTTTAGCAGGATATATATTTCAAATAACTCAAAGCCCCATGTATTCAACGCCTCTTCGGGCAAAAACTGGTTTATTGGAATAAGCAAATTGAACTGAAAATTTGTGTTTGGGAGCCATGCGGGAATAGTATCTCTAATAACGTAATCGTTGCCATCACGTTCAATTAATGGCTCTAAATCAGCATTAAAATTATCAGTCGCCACTACCGGTCTATCTGTAAGCGCTTCAATAAAAAATGTTTCGGGAATTGGCAGATCAAAAATTTTACAAAAGCCATGATCAACATAAATTTGGCGAATTTGGGGATCAATGTTTTGATCAAAAATTCCTGAAACCTCCTCTATTTCAGGATAATTGATTTTTAGCCAGTTTTTTAATGCGTAAGGATTACGAAGTTCTACTCTGTTATCAGCGCCGATTTCAGCTGGGTTCCATTTGTGCAGCGCAACATTTACGCGATAAATCCTGTCGGCGTTCGCATGAAAGCTATCGTAACTCATTTCATACCTGATCCATAACGCCGAAAAGGCAAAACAGGCAAACCCTACCGACAGCCCGATGATACTTATCATGTTCTGGGACTTGTACTTTCGCAAGTTGCGAAGAGCGATTTTTAGATTGTGCGTAAACATCATCTTGATTGTTGATTGTTTCTATTGAACAATGATTCCGAAAAAACGGTTTCATTTGCGGGACAAAGATAACTGTAAATTTTAGTTTTGCAAAATTTGAACGCAATTCAAAATCTGTTTGGGGGATGTCATTTGCCTTCGGCGTGCTTGACTCCATAGCCATCAAATAAAAATCGCAAGTCGCTCTGAAAGGGCGTACTCAAGGATACCGTCCTTTCAGGGCTGAAGATTTGTAACTTTCGATTGTCGTACTGCGTAGGGCGTTGCCCTACGTTAATGATCATTAAGTCTTTCAGTCTTAACTTGATGGCTATGGGGTCAAGCCTGCAATGACGGCGCTATGGAAGCCCGGGAAACGGAATACGTACCATCTATGGAACTCCGTAGAGACGTGGCATGCCGCGTCTTTACCGCCTGTATAATACCATTATACATTGAACTCCTACGGATTTCTACAGAATTACATAATTGATACAAAATGAACATATACATGCGCGTCGGGCGTGTAGGGGCGGGGCTTGCCTCTACATTACGTTCGTGGAATTAGGTAAAAATAAGGTTCTACGGCACAAAAATCAAGTCAATTTGCTTTGCATGTATTTTTTTAAATTACTTCACCTATTTTTTTCATTGACCCAAAATATTTTCAAAATAGTTTTGCTGATTGGAAAATATGTCGTATCTTTGCACCGTCTTATAAACTAGTATGAACTAGACAGTCCGACATGGTTGCAAGGCAAGCGAAACGAAAGAAAGATTTGTAATTTAATAATTTAGTAATCATTTGTATAAAGAAAGGAGATAAAATGAAAAAACTTTTTTTGAACATTATCGCATTGATTTGCGGAATGATAGTCATCAGTTGCGGTTCCGATTTGGAAAAACCAACAAATGACAATTCTATGGTAATTGAAACTACAAGAATTAAAGTAACAAGTACGGAAAACTTCAGAGAAGATATTGCCTCCGTAAAAGCAATAATAACCAACATGCTTTGCCTTGATACTGAAGCGTGTAGAATAGAATATGAAGCCGCTACTTCCAAATTCAAAAGTGGAAGATTTGAACTTGCCTTCTCTGCAATTGTTCCTGATAAATATTTAGCGCCGATTTTCGTTGATGAAGGCTTCACTGTAAGCGATGCTCAAGCCAAAATTGGAGCAGTCAGTATAGACGCATTCAGCAGTGATGGTAATCGTGTTGGTTACTTTCATATAGCGAACAGTGATAATAGTTGGGTTATCGATTATGTATATGCAGACAGAAGTTTTACTATGAAAGGAAAAACTGAATATGGTTTAGAAATTGATTTTTCTTTTAACAAAGGTTGGAATATTAGATATTTATCATACGATGGCGCTCATTATTACACCACTCAAAGACCTTTAAATGTAGATTTCAAATGTTATTTTCCAGTACCAATTCGATGTGGAACGTACTGACTTTTACGTTTAAACGGAGAGATGCCTACATACAACAAAGCTGTTTAACACAACACCGCCAGTAACCCCGCATAATAAGATGAAGATAAAAGCATTGTTATACAAAGATTTTCTTATGCTGATTCGCGACAGGGCGGGCTTGGCTTTGATGTTTTTGATGCCCCTTGCTTTGGTGATGCTGATGACTTATTTACAGGACAGTACGTTCGCTACCATCACCGAAAACCGCGTGCCGCTACTGTTGCTTAATGCCGACCGCGATTCGCTGGGCGATGCAGTCGAGCAAAAACTTATCGCAACCCATATTTTCGACATCCATACCCAAGCCGGAACGGATACGCTCACCGAAGCCGCGTTGGAGCGATCCGTTGCGCGCGGCGACTACCAGATAGGAATTTTTATTCCCCCGAATACTACGGCAAATATCCGACGCCAAGTACAAAGAAACGTACTCAAAGCATTTAATTATGAGCAAGAACCGGTGATATACGACACGCTGAACATTGTGGTATACATCGACCCGACGACCAAAAATTCGTTTCGCGCCACATTGATGAGCGCTGTACGCGAACATGCCGCCGTCATCCAAAACGAGTTCATCAATCGCGAAATCATCAAATGCGTGAACCGAATAGTCGCATTTCCAATAGGCAACATTCATCTCAACAACCATCCTGTATTGATCCGCGAACAATACGCCCGCCCGGACGCAAGCCGCATCATTCCCAATTCGGTACAGCACAATGTGCCGGCATGGGGCATGTTTGCCGTCTTTTTTATTGTCATTTCCCTGTCGGGCAATATGATAAAAGAACGCGAAGACGGCAGTTTTACGCGCTTACTCGCCATGCCTTGCCCGTACTGGCTGTATGTTTTCAGCAAAATCATCATTTATTTGACGGTTTGCCTGATGCAATTGACCCTTATGATGCTCATGGGGGTATATGTTTTGCCTTTGCTGGGACTTCCCGCATTAGCGATGGGACACAATTGGTTTGCGTTGGCGATGATGTCGTTTTCGGCTTCTTTGGCGGCAATCGGCTATGGCATTGCCATTGGGAATATTGCCGTCAGTTACCAGCAAGCGGCTACGTTCGGTTCCATATCGGTGGTCATTTTGGCGGCGATAGGCGGCGTATGGATTCCTACCTTCGTGATGCCGCAAGCCATGCAGATGATCAGTAAATTTTCGCCGCTCAATTGGGGCGTATCCGGATTTTATAGTATCTTTGTGCGCGATGGCAACTGGGCTTCCATAGCGCCGGAAAGCGCGGCATTGCTATTGTTTTTTATCATATGTACCTCCATTTCCATATACCATGACAGAGGAAAAATTAATTGAACAACTTAAAACACAAATCGTTGAATCGTTGTCGTTGGAAGACGTATCGCCGACGGACTTCGACGCCGATACGCCGCTCTTTGTAGAGGGGCTGCGGTTGGATTCCATCGACGCTATAGAGTTGATACTCTTGCTCGAAAAACAGTATGGCATCAAAATTGAAAATCCGCAAAAGCGTAGAGAAATACTGAAATCCGTGCGTACCATGGCAGATCTGATTTTAAAAAAACATGAATAGGGTTTTCATCACCGGTTTTGGCGTCGTTTCCGGCATTGGTTGCGGCGAAGAAGAATGTTTTGCCGCATTGCAGCAAAAGCGTTCGGCTATCGGCAATATCTCATTGTTGCCAACAGCCTTGAAACAGTATCCGGTTGCCGAGCTAAAGAAAACCAACGAGGATTTGGCGCGCCTTGCTTCGTTGCCGGAAAATAAAATTTACAGCCGTACTTTTTTGCTTGGCGTGATAGCAGCGCAGCAGGCAATGAAAATGGCGGGATTACATTCGGCGCAGGGCATTCTGGGCGCAACCACCGTTGGCGGCGTGGACTTGCAGGAACGATTTTACAACCAATTGGTAAACAATGACGCCAACGCTCAATTGAAAGGAGAAATCTTCCCATGGATGGAACTCGCCTATTGTGTGGAACGCATTGCAGCGTATTTCGATATTCGTTCAAATGTTGCAACGATGAGTTCCGCCTGCACTTCGTCGGCAAACGCCATTATGCTCGGCGCCCGGATGATTCGCAACGGAAAAACGGACAGCGCCTTGGTTGGCGGAATGGATGCGCTGTCGCTATTTTCGCTCAATGGTTTTAATTCTCTGGAAATTCTCTCTCCTACGGGATGCCGTCCTTTCGACCGGCAACGCAACGGCTTGACCATTGGCGAAGGCGCCGCTTTTCTCGTACTGGAAACGGAAAAGGCGGCTAAAAACAAAATGCTGTACGGTGAAATAATAGGCTTTGCCAACCGCAACGAGGCGTTCCATCAAACAGCCTCGTCGCCCGACGGCGCCGGAATGGCAATGACCATACGCCATGCCTTGGGCGTAGCCGGTATTCAACCCGAAGATATTGATTACATCAACGCGCACGGCACAGGCACGCAAATTAACGACCTGTCCGAAGGCAATGCTATAGGGATGGTTTTCGGGAAAGATGTTCCGCCTGTCAGTTCTACAAAGGCGTATACCGGTCATACGCTTGCGGCGGCGGGAGCCATTGAGGCTGTGATGAGTATCTTGAGCATCAAAAATCAAACGCTTTTACCCAACTTGGGCTTGGAACATATGATGGAAGAATTGACGTTTGTTCCACAAAAGGAAATGGAAAAAGCGAATATCAAATATGTGTTATCTAATTCGTTGGGCTTTGGTGGAGCAAATTCTGCCTTAATCATCAAAAAAATATGATCTATATCAATTCCATAGGCGCAATATCGCCGCAAGGCACAATTGAAGACGGTCATTTTGTCTGTGTCGAGCCGGTTTATAAGGAATTTATCAACCCTTTGCACTTGAGGCGCATGTCGCGGATACTGAAAATGGGTTTGGGCGCTTCGAGCATCTGTATCAACGGTTTACCCGAAGTAAAAATAGATGCTGTTATCGTGGGGACAGGAATGGCGTGCATTGGCGATTTGGAAAAATTCATCGTTTCGGTGATATACGGTAATGAACAGGGATTGTCGCCTACTCCGTTTATCAACTCGTCGCACAATACCGTTGCCGCGCAAATTGCCATGATGCACAAAATAACCGGCTACAACAATACTTACTGTCATCGCGGCGCGTCGTTCGAGACGGCTTTGATTGACGCCATGATGCTGCTCGACGAAAAAGAAGCGCGACATGCGCTGGTGGGCGGTATAGACGAATATTCCCGCCATCACCATTCTTTGATGAGCGAAGAACGCAACTTGAAAAATACCGCCTTTGGCGAAGGCGCTGTATTTTTTATTCTGGAAAAAGAAAAACGCGAAAATACGTTTGCCGAACTGAAAGGCGTACACAGTTTTGTAACTGCGAATGAAACAATTACCGTTCAGGATGCGCAATTCATCAAATCCGAAATAGCAGATTTTTTGCTAAAACAGGATTTGAACAGTTCGGATATTGATATTTTTGTATCGGGAAAAAACGGGAATTGCCTCATCGACGGTATTTATGATGAGTTGGAACGAGATGTATTCCCCAATGCAGCAACGACTGTTTACAAACATTTTTGTGGCGAATACATGACTTCCACTGCTTTTGCGCTCGCTATGACGGCTCGTCAATTAAAGGAACAGAAAAACAGACGGGCATTGATATACAATCATTATAATTGTATCAATCATTCGCTTATCTTATTAGAAACGATTTAATTATAAACCATGTCAAGCAATATTTTCATCACGGGAGCAGGTATCATTTCCGCTTTGGGCGCAGGCAAGGACAGGACGCTGCATGCCTTGCAAAGCGGCGCTTCGGGCGTGTCGACGATGCGTTATCTGCAAACGATGCACCACCATTTTCCGGTGGGCGAAGTGATGTATAGCGAAGAAGAATTGAGAGCCATGATGCAGATTCCTCAAAGCCAAATCACAACGCGCACCGCATTATTGGGCATGGCAGCGCTGCAAGAAGCGTTGGAACATGCGCGGCTGCACGATAGAAAGAACCTGCGTATTGCCTTTATTTCAGGAACTACCGTAGGCGGTATGGAAAAGAGCGAGCAATATTATCTCGGCTTTTTGGAAAACGACGAACAAAGCGCTTATATCGCCGCACACGACTGCGGCGCGTGCAGCGAAATGATTGCCGACCGTTTTGGCGGATTTAAGTTGGTAAGCACGATTTCAACAGCCTGTTCGTCGGCTGCAAACGCCGTGATACTTGGCGCCGACCTCATCAAGCAAGATCGTGTGGACATCGCTATTGCCGGCGGTTCGGAATGTTTGACCAAGTTTCATCTTAACGGATTCAATACGCTGAAAATTCTAGACGAGCAAGCCTGCCGTCCGTTTGATAATAGCCGCTCAGGATTGAATCTCGGCGAAGGGGCTGCATACGTCGTTTTGGAATCCGACGAATCGGCGAAGCAACGAAACGTACAACCGCTTTGCCGGCTGTCGGGCTACGCCAATACCTGTGACGCTTACCACCAAACGGCTTCTTCGCCCGACGGCGCCGGCGCTTATCTAGCCATGCAAAAAGCCTTGACCGACGCCCGCCTGCAAACAACCGACATCGACTATATCAACGCGCACGGCACCGGAACCGGCAACAACGATTTGAGCGAAGGAACAGCCATCATGCGCCTCTTTGGCGATAACATTCCGCCCGTATCATCTACCAAAATGTACACCGGACATACCACCAGCGCCGCCGGAGGATTGGAATCCGTTATTTCCATTTTGGCGCTGCTCCATAATTTTACGCCGACTAACCTGAACTTCAAAAACAAAATAGAAGAACTCTCTTTCGAGCCTGTTCACGGCGAAAACACAAAGCGCAACTTACGTCATGTTCTCAATAACTCATTTGGTTTCGGAGGAAACAATTCGTCTCTTATCTTTTCAAAAATATAAATAGTTATGGCAATGTATATACAATCAGCAGAACAGATTTCGATTCAGCAGCCGTTGAGCGACGACTGGTTTGATGCGCCGATCATCTACGATTCCGTATATGTTCGCGCCATAGAGCCAAACTATAAGGAATATATTGAATCCAACAAGGCACGGCGCATGGGCAAAATTCTCAAACGCGCCATTGTTACGACGCTCGCTGCCGCAAAAAAATCGGGTATCGCCCTCCCCGACGCCATTATTAGCGGCACGGGATTAGGATGTATCGAGAGTACCGGAATATTTTTGGAAGCCATGTTGCGCAACGGCGAGGAATTGTTGCAACCCACCCATTTCATGCAGTCCACCCACAATACGATTGGCTCGTTAGCAAGTATTGAAATGAAATGTCATGGATACAACAGCACCTATACGCATAAGGGCGTTTCGTTTGAACATGCACTGTTGGACGCCTGTTTGCAATTTAACGCAGGACGTATAAAAACTGCGTTGGTTGGAGGATACGACGAGATGACGCCCAATTATCAACTACTGTTAAGTCGCATCGGCTATTGGCGCGCACACAGCGAAAATACGACGCTGAAGAAAGGCGAAGAAGCATTTGCAGGCGAAACATCGGTGAGTTTTATGTTGAGTTCCGAAAAGAATGAAAAAACAATTTGTCAAATAGGCGGTATACAACTTTTGTATCAACCAAACGAAAACGATTTGCGATTTGCATTAGATGAATTGCTCCGTCAACACGCTTGTACCATGAACGATATAGACGCTGTGTTTGTGGGCGTTAGCGGAAACAGGGCAAATGATGCTGCATACCACCGCAACGCTCCTGTTCTGTTTGCCGGAAAACCGCTTGCGACTTACAAACATATTTTTGGAGAATCGTATACCGCATCGGGTTTAGGAATGTATGCCGCCGCAACCTGTCTGCGCAAAAAGCGCATCCCGCAACACATGGCGCTCAACGGCAGTAATGCAATAGATCATGTAAAAAACGTGTTGCTGTACAATCATTCTGATGATAAAAACCACACCTTAACCTTATTGACCTCATGATCAAGTTAATCATTCTTGCCACCATACAAAGTTTTCTTTTGGCATCGAGTCAGGTTTTTTTGAAATTGGCAACCATGCGCATGGATAAATTTTCCTTGACATGGGCGTATTTCAAAGACCTCTTAGTCAACTGGCAATTAGCGCTATCTGGCATCAGTATTGCTACGGCAACCATCATTTGGATGTATATCCTCAAACGTTTTGAATTGTCGGTGGCTTATCCGCTCATCAGCATCAGTTACATTTTTGGCATGTTGGCTGCTATATTCATTTTCCATGAAACAGTGCCTCTTACACGCTGGATCGGCGTGGGATTGATCATGGCGGGCGTAGTTTTTTTGGTGAGATAAACTGTGCGTATATGGAAATGATTGTATTTTGCGGCATTCAAGCCAGCGGTAAAACCACATTTTTTAAAGAAAAATGATAAAAATTCTTTTTGTATGTTCTTCAAATGTAAATCGTAGCCGGACTGCCGAGGACATTTATGCAAATCGGCAGGGGCTTGAAGTAAAATCGGCAGGCATATTACCACACGCGCGAACGCCTGTGACGGAAGAACTTCTGAACTGGGCTGACGTAATTCTTGTCATGCATAAGGTACATTTACAGACGATTGAGCAAAAATTTGCCGACTGCCTTGACGGTTGCACGATGGATTGTCTGCATGTGTCGTCTGTCTTCGAGTATATGCATCCGCGGTTGATTGAAAAAATCACAGAGAAAGTAGATGCTTGGTTGGTTAAACATCAGGTTATCAATGGTTAGTTCATTTTGCGTAAAAATGATGTAATTCTGTACATCATCCGGGATAGAACGTGGATGACACGGATGAGCGCGGATCTCATTTTTTTCCGAATACAAGTCGAAAATTTACTACTTTTGCCTCCCAAAATAACAGGCAATTGGAAAATATTTTAACCACAGTTAATGTCGTCAAGCAATATGGCGATGTGAAGGTGCTTGATCAGATCAGTATCCAAGTTCCTCGCGGAAGCATTTACGGCTTGCTGGGTCCTAACGGGGCAGGGAAAACGTCGTTGATTCGCATCATCAACCAGATCACGGCGCCCGACAGCGGCGAGGTTCATTTCATGGGGCGGCGGTTGCAACGCGACGATATTGCGCAGATAGGCTATTTGCCGGAAGAGCGCGGATTGTATCGCAAAATGAAAGTAGGCGAACAGGCGTTGTATCTGGCGCGGCTCAAAGGGATGAACATGACGGAAGCGTATCGACAAATCAGGCTCTGGTTTGAAAAGTTTGAAATACAAAGCTGGTGGAATCGTAAAGTGGAAGAACTCTCGAAAGGAATGCAACAAAAAATACAGTTCATCATCACGGTATTGCATCGTCCGGTATTGTTGATCCTCGACGAACCGTTCAGCGGATTCGACCCCATCAACGCCGACATGCTCAAAAACGAAATGCTGCAACTGCGCGATCAGGGAACCACCATCCTGCTCTCGACCCATAACATGGCTTCGGTGGAGGAGATGTGCGATCATATATCGCTGATCGACAAATCGCGCTGTATCCTGCAAGGCGAAGTGAACCGGATACGCCACCGTTACAAATCGGGCGAATACGAACTGATTTTTGAAGGGGATGGCGCCGCGCTCATGGAAACGCTCAAAACGAGCGGATACAGCATCGTCGAACACAAACGGGAACACCAAAATGACAAAATCATCGTACACGCCCTCCCCGAATCGGGCAACGATTTGTTGGCGAAAGCCATTCCGATAGTGAACATCGTTTCGTTTAACGAAATTCTTCCCAGCATGAACGATATTTTCAAGTTTCAAGTTTCAGGTTCAAAGTCTCAAGTCAATGAATAAAACACCCATCATCATACGCCGCGAATATCTGACGCGCGTCCGTAAAAAAAGTTTCATCGTGATGACCCTGCTCGGTCCCATATTATTTGCCGCCATGATGGTGATGCCCATGTGGCTGGCTACTATGGAGGACGAAGACGTCAAACACATCGCCGTATTGGACAGTTCGTGGCTCTTCACCCATAAAATTCCCGAAACTGTAAAATTCAAATTTACCTATGTATCCGAACCCACCAGAGCAAAACTCGAAGAGTTCAAGCAAAATCTCTCGAAAACCGAATTTTACGGCGTTTTGTATATTCCCGACTATGTGATCAATGTTCCGCGCGGCGTTGAATTTTATTCCTACAAACAGCCGCCTGCCAACCTTACCATGCACATTGCCAACGCCATAGAAAAGGATTTGGAAAACGAAAAACTGAAAGCGTATCAGATTGAAAATCTCGACGACATCCTCAAATCGGTGAAAACGCGCATTGACATTCGTGTGTTCAAATTGTCGGAAAGCGGCGCCGAAAAGGAAAGCCACAGCATATTAAATACGATACTTGCCTATATTTCGGCGCTGATGATCTATATGTTTATCTTCATGTTTGGTTCGCAGGTGATGCGGGGCGTGATTGAAGAAAAAACAAGCCGTATTGTGGAGGTGATTATTTCGTCTGTGAAACCTTTCCAATTGCTGATGGGCAAGGTGGTTGGCGTAGCGATGGTAGGTTTGACGCAGTTTTTGGCGTGGGTAGCGCTTACGTTATTATTAGTGGTTTTTGCACAAGTATTTTTCCTGCCCGACCTCAACCAGGAGGCGTTGCAACAGGCAAACAGAGTGCAAATGATCGGTTCTCTTTCCGACGAACAGGTAGAAGAATCCGTATCCAACGAAAAACTGCTGGAAATGTTCCAAATCGTGCAATCCATCAACTTCGTAGCGATTATCAGCTGCTTTCTGTTCTTTTTCATTGGCGGATACCTGCTGTACGGCTCATTATTTGCAGCCATTGGCGCAGCGGTAGATTCCGAAACCGACTCGCAGCAATTCATGTTGCCCATCACCATTCCGTTGATTATTTCGATTATGATGATAGCCAATGTGATTCAAAATTCCGACGGAGCCATCGCATTCTGGTTTTCCATCATCCCGCTGACATCGCCCATAGTGATGATGGCGCGTATACCCTTTGGCGTGCCTTACAGCGAAATAGCCCTGTCTATGATTTTGCTCATACTGGCTTTCCTCGGAGCGATATGGCTTTCGGCAAAGATATACCGCACAGGGATACTCATTTACGGAAAAAAAATCAACTGGCGGGAATTATGGAAATGGCTTACCTATAAAAATCAATAAAACCATGAATCATCAATCATCACGACGCAATTTTATCAAATCATCCACTCTGGCAATTGCCGGATTAAGTCTTACAACAGAAGCATGTACGATGAGCGACAAAACAGTGACATACGATAGCGCGCAACAAGAACGCAGGGAACAGCTGTACGGCTTGCTCTGCGACCTTCCGCCTCGCGACCGCGCTATAGAAGCGAAAGTTATCAGCCGCGAGCAAAAAAACGGGCATCTGTTGGAAAAATTATCGTTGGATTTAAACGGGCAACAGCAAGTTCCCGCTTGGTTCGCGATGCCCGAAAACATAAAAGAACCCGTGCCGACAATTTTGTTTTCCCATTCGCACGGCGGAAGGTATCAATTGGGCAAAGACGAACTGATTCTGGGCAACACCTACATGCCTGAACTGCCCTACGCTGAGGCGCTCACGCAAATGGGCTACTGCGTTTTGAGCATCGACCATTGGGTTTTCGGTGAACGAAGCGGGCGCAGAGAATCGGAGTTTTTTAAGGAAACGCTGTGGCGCGGACAGTGCATGTGGGGCATGATGGTGTACGACAGCCTGCGGGCGATGGACTACCTTTGCCAACGACCGGAAGTAGACGCTTCAAGAATAGGAGCGATAGGCATGTCGATGGGCAGCACCATGTCATGGTGGGTAGCCGCATTGGACACGCGGGTCAAAGTATGCGTAGACATATGCTGCCTGACCGATTTTGACGCATTGATAGAAGACGGCGGTCTCGACCGGCACGGCGTTTACTACTATGTTCCGTCGCTGCTGAAACATTTTTCTACCGCCGACATCAACGCGCTCATTGCGCCCCGCGCTCATCTTGCTATCGCCGGAAGCCTCGACAGACTAACGCCCATTCCGGGATTACAGAAAATCGATCTGGCGCTGAAAAAGGAATATGAAGCCCTTGGCGCCGCCGACAAATGGAAGTTGAATATTTATGAAATCGGACACCACGAGACGCCGGAAATGCGGCAAGACCTGCTGGACTTTCTGAAAAGAGAATTGTGATGTTGCCGTTATCTGGGCAACATCGGGAACAGCTGCTTGATCCTTTCCTTGTTGGGCATTGCCCCGTATTCGCAAATCTCAAACGCTTCTACATATCTGATACTTTGCAGTTGGGCAGGCGTATACCAGTTTTGTGCCGCATCCCTGAACCTTTCGATGTTGCTTCTCTGCAAGTAACGCTCGATGTAAAATTTGCGTCTTTCAGCCGGGTCGGCGGGCGCTTCGTCAGGACGTCCTCCCACCCAGGGCAACCATTCAAATATCTGGGATTCGTGCGCGCAGATGGCTTCCGCTTTTTGCGCGGCTACGGCAGTGATGTCGATCACTATATCGGGCGAAAATGGCGTCGGTTTTTGGAAACGGTCGGGCGCATAAAGGAACACGGGCGTTTTCCGCAACGGTTTGCCATGCGGCACCATCAGCGGAACACCTACCATGTAGGCGGCGTCCTGAACCACGATTGATGTATTCCGGTGGTCGGGATGGTAATCGTTCGGGCGATGCGTGATGACAATATCAGCGTCCCAGTCGCAGATGAGTTGGATCACTGCAAAGCGGTTTTCCAGCGTGGGCTGGAGTTCGCCGTCGCTGTTGTTCATCACGTGGTACTCGATGCCCAGCACCTTTCCGGCTTCCTGCGCTTCTTTATAACGCCGCGCGGCAAGTTCTATCGACTGCATGATGTGGTGACCTCTGTTACCGTTGGTCAGCGACACAAATTTGACTTTGTGTCCCATTTGGGTAAACAGAGCGGCAATACCGCCGGAACTCATGTCGCAATCATCAGGATGCGCGCCAAACACAATAACACGAATGGGTTCCTGCGCCGAGACGAGCGGAACCGCAACAAATAAAGCTAAAAATAAAAAAAAGGTTTTCATTAACTATTGATTTTAAGGGTGAATAATAAGCAAAATCATGGCGGGTTATTTATAAAAATACCAAACTGGCTCCAAAGCCGTATTCCTTGAATGAAGCGTCCTGATGCCTCAGTTTCGGATATTGTTGTTTTAATGCGCGTTGTATTTCGAGGCGCAGGCGCCCGTTCCCAACTCCGTGTATAAAAACGATCCGCTTCATTTTGTTGCGTTTGGCTTCTTCGAGCGAGGCGGTAAAATGTTTCATTTGTATATCAAGCATTTCTACCGGCGTTAAGGCTTTGGGGTTGTCCACCAATTGTTCGATATGCAGGTCAACTTCTACCGTATCGTTTTCCGGCGCTTTCTTAGCAGGTTTAGGTACAGGCTGGTCAATCGTTTGTTTTTGTTTGACGAACTGCATTTGCGTCTCGTGGGCTTGATGTTCGATTTCAGCCATCAGATATTCTTCTGAAATATTGTATATTAAAGCCTTATCATCAAAATATTCATTTGTGGTATAATTGATGGCGTCCATCAGATAAAACTCGTCGATTTCCAGTAGATAGCGTAACGGCTCCTGCGGCAGGTACAGTCCTTTCTTGAAAAAAAGAAGTTCGATGCGTATGCTGCTGACGAGGTTCAAATCCTCGCCGGGTATTTGCGTCAAATGGATGGTAGTGTCGGATTCCAACATTCCTGCCTGTAACCCGCGATAGGCTAACCTGTGATAGACGTCCTCGCTGATCATGGCTGCCACATACATGATGTGGTAACTGCAATCGTTGATTAAATAAAGGTCGTATGCTGTTTTCCCGTCTTTTTTACGTTTCGGTATCCAAGCCAGCAGGACATTGACGGAGCAGTCGGTATTGGATTCGTTCGTATCGCCTGTAAGATCAATATAGTCCGGCGCCTGTTCCGGTACTGGCTGAAAGGATTCAACTGAGACATCAGCGCGCGGTGTTTTGGCGGCGGCAACGGCTGTGAAGGGCGTCGATTCGGCTTGCGGAACAGCTGCCGGCAACAAATGCGATACGCTGACCGGAACCTCAAAGCCGTCTTCGTTTTCTACGTAAGCAGTCTTTTGGTCGATACGGGTGATGATCCCGCCACCAATATCGTTCAGGAATTTTACCCGTTCGCCTTTTTTGAACATCATTATTTTAATGTAATTCGGTGGGTTGTGGCGGATTCGAACCGTCGACCCCTACCCTGTCAAGGTAATGCTCTAAACCAACTGAGCTAACAACCCAAAATCGGAGGCAAAGGTAATCAAATATTTAGAAACAAAAAAATATTTTTTGAATCATTCATTAATCTCGAACGAATAATTTTTCAAATTACGTCACATTTGAGACGTTCATATACTATTCAATGCTGATTTTCTCTGAAACTGAAAAAACAAATAGGTTACATGAATTCCCCAGCCTAAATATGTCTCTTGTACTCCTTTTACATTTAACGTTTATCGTATTTTGCCACGAATATACAATGGCAAGATGGGTAGCCCATTTTTCGTTAAACGCCTTTTCACCTGCTATTCCAATCTGATTGCCCCAAAGCGCGAAATTATCACCCGACAAGAAAGGATACTTGTGTCCCTCAACTTCCTCCATTAACTGGATGTTAAACGAGTTAAAGCCAATACCAGCGCCTAATCTTGTTTGTGCATTTGAATTGACTGCTGCTAAAATGACTATTAGCAAGCATGTTACAAAAAAAAACATTACCCTAAGCCGTTATTTGTATGTCGTTTTCCTTGATGAGCTTGCGAAGGTTGATTAAAGCGTAACGCATTCTGCCTAACGCCGTATTGATGCTCACTCCTGTGTATTCCGATATTTCCTTAAAGCTGAGATCGCCGTAGTGGCGAAGCAGAATGACTTCCTTTTGTTCGTCGGGAAGGTAATTAATCAGGTTGCGGACGTCGGCATAAATCTGGTCTCGGATCAAATCGTCTTCTATGGTTTTGTCCGAGTATTGACGCGAATTGAGCAAGGGCGCTGCAAAGTTATCGGTAGAACAAATATTCAGTTGTTTTTCCTGCCGGAAGAGGTCGACGATCAGATTGTGCGCGATGCGTGTCACCCACGGCAAAAAACGTCCCGATTCGGAATATTTTCCGTCGAGCATGGACGAGATCGCTTTGAAGCATGTTTCCTGAAAAATATCTTCAGCCTTGTGTCGATTTTTGACCGTATAGAAAATATACGAAAACAAGCGGTTTCTGTAGCGCTCTATCAACGTTTCGAAGCTTTTACTATCGCCTGCTATAAACTGTTCGACCAGCGTTTGGTCTGGCAATTCCTGTAAATTCATCATTTTACTGACTGTTTAATGGTTCAAGCGTAGAAATCTGCGTCGATAATGGTGTTTTAGGTGAGTGATTATGTTTGCGCGGCAAAAGTACTGTGTTTTTTATAAAATCCAAAATTATTTTACGGTTATGGTGAAAAAAACTACCGACCACTTCGGAATGAAGAATTGCCCCTGTACGTTTTTGGGCAGGTCGTCGTCATTCCAGTATAGTTTGGAAGGCATAGCCACAACTACTTTCCCTCCTTTTTTGTTTATTTCTTTCAAAATCTCTCCCACGCAATTTGTTTTGGTATGCGTGTTCATCTGTCCTGATTCGGTGGTATTCCATGAGAGATCCATATCAACGAGGTAAGGGTGAATCACCTCTTCCCGAACCATGTAAGATATGCTTGTTGTGGTTTCCAACATGTCGTCGGCAATTTCCTCGCCCGATCCCTTATCCAGAATGTGGTACATGACATTATATTTCTTCCCGTCAACCGTAGATTCCACGTTGGGGATCGTTGGAATGGAATCATCTCTATAATACTTGTGCTGTAAGCTTTTGATATGTTCAGCCATCAATGTTTCCTGATATACGGTTAAATCGGTGATCACATCAACAATGTCCACATTGAAAATTCTGGGTTGAAAATCATGGTACAGCCAACGGGAGGGAATATACACATTGCTCCTTTCTCCTTTCTTCATTTTTACGAGCCCTTCATCTATTTTGGACGAAAGAACTACCGTAATTTCGGGTCCTCCATGAAAGTATGAATCCACGAATTGGGAGTTGGTCAAATCGCTTGAGTATTCCAATGCGCCGGTTATTTGATTGGTTACTTTCCAGTTCCACAAAATGTAGTTGCCCGCTTCAACCACCTCGCTCTCCTCTTCTTCGTGCGTCTTAACCAAGTATGCTCCACCTCCCAAACTAATGGCTGCATCGCCATAGGTAGTTTTGATATATTCGGCTAATTTTTGTTCTTCTTTTAACAGCTCCTCTTCAATACCATTTCTGCATGAACATAAAGCGCACGCAACCAACGTACAGAGCGATATTAAAGTTTTTATTTTCATGCTACATTCTTAAAGACTTGAACAAGTAAGACGCAAAATTAATAAAACGTTGCGTCATTCTATGAAAAAATCTGATTTTTTAACAATTATTAACTCAATTTCAAAAACAACAGGGGTAAACGGAGGGACGATACCTTCCACCGAGCCAACTGCGCCGAAAGCCTGTTCGGAGGGGATGATCACTAATGCCTTGTCGCCCTCGTGCATCTTCCCAATCGCTATTTCCAAGCCGCCGATGACCTGCATCTGGTGACCGTACACAAACTGCAAAGGGTCGTTGCGCCTGCGGGTCGAATCGAAATACTTGCCGTTCAGGAAGTGACCTTCATAATGTATCACTACCGTATCGCCGGCAGTAACTGCGGGTCCGCCGCCCGTTTGCTGTACAATATAATATATGCCGTCTTCCATTGGAGGTACGTCGATCTCTACTTCGCGGATGTATTGCCTCAAAAGCGCCTTTTCATATTCGCCCAAATCCTCTATCCAATGCAGAAAAGCCTCTTTTTCGCGCTCATATTCCTCTGAGGTTTGCACTTCCAAGAGGCGGATGTGTAATTTCATCTTCCCGTCGGCGTTGATAAAGTCGGGGGGCGAACTTTCAAGCGTTTTCTCAAAAAAATCTAAGGCAGAGATGATGAAATGCACCGAATCGTGTTGGCACATCATCGTGAAACATTTGTCGATGGAACCCGGAAAATCAGGTTCACTCAGCTTAAATTTACGTGTTGCCGAAAAGAAAACGGAATCATTCATGGCAACGTAAGCGATGTTGGCGGTAACATAATCGCCAAAGCGGCAGCATTGATCCTGATCGCCTACCATCAACAATTTGAAATAGATGCCTTCTCCGGCATTGCGATAACCCGGATGCGGGTTCTTGCATGAAGACATGAGGGCAAGTACAAGAAAAACGAAATACAGACGACGGATGAACGGATAAAGGAATAGCATATATCTTAAATTTATAAATGTTGGGATTTTTGCATGATGCTTTCCGCTTTCGCCAAGTCTTCGGGCGTATCAACGGCAATACTGTCATCTTGCGTTTGTATGACGCGGATGTAGTATCCGTTTTCTATCCAGCGATTTTGCTCGAGCGATTCGGCTATTTCGAGCGGCGAAGGCGGTAATTGCGCCAAACGATTCAGGACGTCGGCGCGGAAAGCGTACAAGCCGAGATGCCGGTAAAAACAGTGTTGGGCAAGCCAGTCTTCCTGCGCAAAACCACGTATATAGGGTATGGGCGAACGACTGAAATACACGGCGCGTCCGGCTTCAGTGATCACTGCTTTGACATGGTTGGGATGCAACAGATCATCAATATTTTCAAATGGCTTCACTACAGTGGCAATCTCTGTGGCGTCGTCATCAAAACAAGCGGCTAAACGCAAAAGCAATGCAGGCTCAATAAACGGTTCGTCGCCCTGTACATTGACCACTACATCGGCTTCGACGCCCGTTTCTTTCTGCATCTTTGCCAAAGCTTCGGCGCAACGGTCGGTTCCGCTGCTATGGTCGGGCGAAGTCATCACAGCGCGTCCTCCAAAGCGGCGCACTTCGGCGGCAATACGTTCATCGTCCGTTGCTACCGCCACCGTGTCGAAGGCTTCGGATGCGCGGCGATAAACCCATTCTACCATACAACAACCGCCAAGCAGCGCTAACGGCTTGCCCGGAAAACGTGTAGACGCATAACGCGCTGGAATAATGCCAAATACTTTCAATACAAAAATGATATTGATTTTCCGACGCAAAAGTACGGAAATTTTTCATATTTTTGCTTTTTTTTTAAATGGAAACATACCCATCGTTATACCCGCTTCAATTTACCCCCATTTTCAAAGGATATATCTGGGGTGGCGCCCGTCTGATCACCGATTTGGGAAAACAAACCAACATGAAGCCGTGCGCCGAAAGTTGGGAAATATCGTGCGTCCCCGACAATGTTTCGGTGGTTGCCCATGGATTCCTGAAAGGAAACCAGCTGCAGGAACTGATTGAGGAGTACAAGGGCGATCTGGTGGGCGAAAAAGTATATGAACGGTTCGGGACAACCTTTCCCGTACTTATAAAATTCATCGACGCCTTAGACGATTTATCCTTACAGGTGCATCCCGACGACCGCCTGGCAGCCGAACGTCACGGCTCTAACGGCAAAACCGAAATGTGGTATGTGATGGAAGCGGGGAAAGACAGCAGTCTGATTGTGGGATTCAACCAACCGATGGACAAGGAAAAATACCTGACGGCTTTCCATGAGAAAAAACTGAAGGACGTGATGAACTACGAAAAATTATCGCCGGGCGATGTGTTTTTCATACCTGCCGGACGCATTCACGCCATAGGGAAGGATGTACTTCTTGCCGAGATACAGCAAACGTCAGACCTGACCTACCGCATCTATGATTGGGAACGTCTAGGCGCCGACGGAAAACCGCGCGAAATGCACACCGAACTCGCCATAGACGCCATTGATTACCACATGTATGACGAATACAAAACCCGATACCAAAAACCTGTGCAGGGAACAACCCCATTGGTACAATGTCCGTATTTTACCACCAACCTCGTCTGTTTGGAACAACCGATGGAAAAGGATTACCGGAATCTGGATTCGTTTGTGATCCATATTTGCACCTCAGGCGCCTGCACCCTGCGGTGGAACGCCTCCGATGGTTTGAATATCCGCAAAGGAGATACTGCCCTGATACCAGCCGTTATGGGAAATATTCGGATGGAACCGATTGAACCCACAGAATTGTTAGAAGTATATATTTAATTATAGTATCATGCACCCCATAAACATACGAAGAGCGGTCAGAGAAGATTGTCCGCGACTGATGGAACTGATTCGCGAGCTGGCAGTTTTTGAAAGAGCGCCGGACGAAGTGACGGTGAGTTTACAGCATTTTGAAGCAAGCGGTTTTGGCGCGCATCCTGTCTGGTGGGCTTTCGTTGCCGAAATTGACGGCATCATAGCCGCTTTTGCCCTGTATTACATTCGTTACAGCACTTGGAAAGGGCAACGCATGTATCTCGAAGATATATTGGTAACTCAAGAAATGCGCGGAAAGGGGCTGGGTAGCCTTTTGTTTGAAAGGCTGATAGAAGAAGCGCGCGAAAAGAAATTGAATGGCATCGTATGGCAGGTGCTCGAATGGAATGAATCTGCTATCAGATTTTACAAGAAATACAACGCCGAATTTGACGCCGAATGGGTAAATGGGGCTTGTAAGGTATGATTTTTTATTATTTTTTACAAATAAAGTTTTACATTTGGAGCGGATAAACACATTTTTTTCAGCATAAAAACCTATCAGGATTTGTATGGTATTGTAAGAACTTTAAACACTGAAAATTAAACCCCATAAACAAAAAATTTAGCATAATTTTCCTGCTTTTCCTTCTGCCCGCGGCGCTCTCCGCGCAGCGTTGCATCAGCGTGCGCGTTGCCAAAGATAAGAACCTCCATTGGGGAAATAATAAGTATCCACGACATTGCGCAAATTGACATATTGTCAAGCGTGATCAATACCGCCATCTTTGGTAGTATTGGCGGTCAGAGAGTGATTGCCATTTATACCAAAATACGACACGCTCGAAAAACGGAACGCACAGACTCCCGAAACACGCGCTACGATCCACTGGCAACCCGTAGTGCAGACGGATAGGCAGGGCGTTGCATACTTTGAGTTCTATACCGCTGATGAACAAGATTCCTATACGACGGTGATTGAAGGATTGACGGATGATGGAAAAATTATCCGTAAGGTGAAAAAATTATGATTTTTTTTAAAAATCTTTTGATATAAGATAATTTAGTGTACTTTTGCAAAAATTTTAAAATGTATTTTTATGAGACTTAAAGTAAAAAAATGGATAAGCATTCTGATGGTTTTCGTCTATTTTTCAGGGTGCAACAGAGAAGCTGAATTACCTTACAGCATGGAAAGCTCCATTCTTGGCGGCAAATTCCAAGCCGAAGGTTCTGTTCTCGAAATCGGATACGACAAGTATACCTGGCAAAGGTATGCGTACGATTTCGAGGAATTAACGGAGTTGGACCACGCTCATTTGAACCCCAGCGAGGAAAAACAACGAGTGGAGATGGTTTTACTGTCTGACGGAACAGTAAACATGACCATCGAAAAAATGGATTTTGAGCGGAAAATCATCATTCCGCATCAAACCTTGCCCAATGATATACCCAGTATTAAGAAAACGGTGATTATTGGGAATATTGCGAGATCATACAACGTCAATGGAAGGCTGATAGGCGAATATCCTTTGGAACTGCCCAAAAAGATTGAATTGGTGGATCGTATCAGAGAAATGGGTGATAAGTTCAACAACGAGGATATTGCACGAATATTTGCCACCATGCAGAGCGATTTTTTGAACCAAAGCCTCGAAGAACTGATATTTGAAGCAGAATCAAACGACAGGTTGATCCAACACGATGAACAATATGTTTCTTTGCGGGTTGATTTAATAGGTTTTGATCCGGCAACGAAAGGCGAGTACGTCCTGATAATAGATAAAAAATGCAAAGAATAGTTGCCTGCGCCAGTTACGACGATAATGAAGTATTGACCCAAAAGATGTATTACGGCTACGCAAAGGAAGGACCGCCAATTATTGATGCTATCAGGACAGAACAACTTGTAAAGATGCCTTCGGACGCTGAAGTCTGGCAGATCGCCAATTCCAAAATCGAAAATTTGAATGTTACCATAAACCAATCTAAAATTAACCGCCATGAAAAATAAATTTGTGCTATTTAATATGCTTATTCTGATTGCTTTGACGGCAAGCAGGCTATATTCGCAAAACAGAAATGTTGTTTGGGTGCACGGTTTTACTGGAAATGAAGAAGCATGGGAACATTACGCTGATATTTTTACCAACGAAAGGAAAATCAGCAGTTTGCGGAAATCCTATAAGACCACGCTCGGATTAGACACTGCTGCAAATCAGTTAAACAGGTCGATTCAGATGCACCTTGCCAATCCGACAAATTCCAGCAATTTGGGAATAGGTCACAGTATGGGCGGCGTTATGATACGCGAATTAGACCGTAGGGTTACCCCAAAAAAATTTGGAGGTTTTATCACTCTTACCTCGCCAAACAAAGGCGCTCCGGTATCCCAATCCATCCTTGACGGACAAGTGAATAGCGCAGGAATTAAAGCTGTAGCTCAATTGAGTGCGGGACCTGCGGCAGAATTCACTCCATTTCCATTTTATCTCACTACGATAGGTAGCGTCGCCATTACAGTAAAATTTATAGCAGATACATTCACGGATGCTTTAATGATGTACATTGGCGATAGCGATAATTTATTAAGTCCTGCTACAAATCAAGATCTGAAACCGGGTAGCGCTGCAATGAATGCCCTGAACAATTATACGTCAACAACCCATAAAATTAGCATCATTGCCGAAGAAAATAGCCCAGTACATTGGCGATTAATAGGTTCGCTAAGAGGAAATGAAGCAGATTGGGTTAATAATATGGCAATAGTTAGGGAAGTATACAATGTAAAATTTGTATACCACACCGCTATGGCAATTTTAAATCCATTTGCGCCTTCACACTCTGTAAATGCTTTGGCATGGAAATTGGGTAGAGATTGGATTGACGATAGCGAATCCATATGGTGCAGCCTGATAAAAACTAAACAGACAACATCGTATACCTATACGGTACTGGAATGGTTCCCCTGTAAGCCTCCTATACGATCCCCTATGAGTATAAACCCCCTTAACATACCTATGCCGTGTGATATATGGGTAGAAACAACATATACTTATTATGTTACAACAAACTACCCAAGCGACGGATTGTTGCCTACCTACGCGCAGGAATTGAATGTAAACCCCGTAGGATCGCCTAACAGGTATACCATTAACTATGCGAACCATATGGAAGTAAGAGATATGGAGCATAGTAAATTGCCAAATGGACAGCCAAATGACGGGACGAAGAACACGTTGAATGCGATTTTTAATAGGGCTGATTGGTTTAATACAGAAGAAAATCCATAACAATGAAAAAGTTTGTTTTTTTTCTGATAATCATTTTCATTTCAAGTTCGTGTAAAGAAGAGATTATGCTCCATCAAATTGATGATCAGGGAGTGATTATAGCCACTCCCTATCTATGGAAAACGTCTTTACATGAAAAAGAGCCGGCCTCAAATGGATTTCTCAAATTCCCAATAATGTATAATGACAATGTTCTAATTCCTACGACTAATGGCAAAAATAGTCACAAAATTTCATTAATAGATTCGAAAGATGGAAAATTTTTATGGCGTTGGGATGATATATTTGCAGAATATTCTTTATATAATGACGTAAATTATTGCCATCAATATAGGAATCTTCTTACCTCCCAAAAAGGAAGCAGAAGCTTTTGCATAAACATGGATACAGGTACTACGCATTGGAAGTATAGACGTGACAGAAGTTTTCATATAAGGATAACATCCTTTGAACAATACTATATTACATACGGTCCTATCACGAATGATTCGGAAAAATATCATAAAGATTTTACTTCATTTATAGGCGATATTGAAACCGGAATAATTTCCGAGTTTATTACGCCAAATTTCGCCTATGAGGATCCTGAATATTGGCGTGGCGTCCAATTTGTTAATCAAAATCCCGAAAAAGATAATTTATTCCTTATTTCTTATTTTGAAAATTTGGAAGATTATATTATACGACCCTTTTTTGGACTATATGACAACGATTTGAAAGAATGGGTGTGGGACAGGGTTCTTATTACGCCACCAAAGCCCAGTAATGTTATAGATTGGCCCCCGATAATAAAAAACGATAAAATCTATGCTGTGGTCGATAATTGTATTGTTTGCCATAACTTGAACAATGGAAAACAATTGTGGAAAAAGGACTTTACGAATAATTTTTTGTTTTCGGGTTTTATCATTGAAGATGGTATGCTTTTTGCCAACAACGAAGATATTTTTATGGTCTGTTTAGATATCGAAACCGGTAGAGAAATTTGGAGGGTAAGAACGGCGGGGACAGGCAGCCGATTGAGTTATCTCAACGGTATTATATATTATGTAGGCGGTTCGGTACCCCGGCTTTTTGCTATTGAAGCAAATACTGGTAAAATTTTGTGGAGACTTAACCCTGCATTACTTGGCGAGGAGGGCTATGGAGCTGGTTTTAGAGCCAATGCGGTGTATGTGCTTCCAGCAAAAGATAATCAGCCAGCAAAGGTAATTGCATTATCAAATTTGTATGCGTATTGTTTTGAGGCTTATCAATGAAGCGGCGCTTACTGAAGGCTTAACAGATGATGGAAAAATTATCCGTAAGGTGGGAAAATTGAGGGAAAGACAGATTTAAATAAACCATAAATAATATGTCCATCAAAACAAAGAAAGGATTCTTTTATTACGTAGAAAAAGGAGGCAACGCGCTTCCGCATCCGGCGCTACTGTTCGGATTGTTTGCGCTTGCTACTTTTGTATTGTCGGGCATTGGCGCGCTCTTGGGATGGCATGGCGTCCATCCAGCCACAGGCGAACAGATTGATGTGGTGAATTTGGTGTCGCGCGATGGCATTCATCGCATCATGCTCGATATGGTAAACAATTACACGAGTTTCGCTCCCTTAGGTATTGTCATGGTGGCATTGCTGGGCATTGGCGTTGCCGAAAACAGCGGACTGTTTAAAACAGCCATCAACGCCATGTTGATCAAAGCGCCGCCCCAATCCATCACATTCATGGTCATTTTTACGGCGCTACTTTCCAATGCTGCATCCGATTTGGGTTATTTGCTGATTATTCCGCTGGCGGGCGTGATTTTTCACTCCTTAGGACGTCATCCCATTGCCGGCATGGCGGCGGCATTTGCCGGTGTGAGCGGCGGCTTCAGCGCAAACATCCTGATCAGCACCCTCGACCCGATGCTGGCGGGAATCACCACCGAAGCAGCGCATATTATTGATAAGGATTATCTTGTATTGCCTACGGCAAACTACTATTTCATGGCTATTTCCACCTTTCTGATTGTTATCGCGGGGACGGTGGTAACCGTGAAATGGATAGAGCCTCGTCTGGGAAAATATACAGGAGAAGTAGAACGGGAATCCATTGCACAACTCACTTATTTGGAAAGTAAAGGAATGAAAAGAGCGGGTCTGGTCATTTTGGCTTGGACTGTTCTTTTTTGCGTGGGATTAATTCCGGAAAACGGAATTTTACGCGCTAACGACGGAAGTATTCTTCATTCGCCCGTCCTGAAAGGATTTATTTCCTTATTGTTTTTGACCATGGCTTCGGCAGGCGCGGTATATGGCTTCACTACCGGCAAATACAAAAAAGCCGGCGATGTGATCACCGGCATGAACGACGGCTTTAAACCGCTTGTTTCTTACCTTGTACTGGTGTTCTTTGCGGCGCAATTTGTTGCCTGGTTCCGCTGGAGTAATTTGGGATTGCTGCTTGCCATCAATGGAGCCGTAATGTTGCAAACCATCAATCTGGGGCTGATACCCTTAATGCTTATCTTTGTGATATTTGCCGCGTTTCTGAATATGTTCATGGGTAGCGCATCGGCAAAATGGGCAATTATTGGACCCGTGTTTGTCCCTATTTTCATGCTCTTGGGTTATTCGCCCGAACTGTCGCAAGCGGTGTACCGCGTGGGCGACAGTATTACCAACATCATTTCGCCCATGATGAGTTTCTTTGCCTTAATCATTGTCTATTTTCAAAAGTACGAGAAAAACGCCGGCATCGGAACCATCATAGCCACCATGCTGCCCTTTACCATCTCTTTTTTTATCGCCTGGACAGCATTGCTGATCGGCTGGATACTGCTCGGCTTGCCATTGGGACCGGGCGTTCCGTTGAATTATGGGTTATAAAGGAAACTTTTCAACATCCCAACACAGTCACATCGCCGTCCTGCTCCCATGTGATTCGTTCGTCCCATGGTTTTTCCTTTGTCTTTGGGCGGCGGTCGAAAAGGGCTAAATAAGCGGGGGCTCCGGGCGCAACTTTATCGCGGTATTCCCTGATTTGCGCCAAGCCTTCTTCTCTGACGGATTCCGGACCATCGTGATGGTGGACTAATTTGATTTCGATGATGTACCATTGTTTGTTGTATTCAATCCCTAAATCCATTCGTCCGCGACCGGCGGCACATTCGCGTTCGATACGTCCGCCGCTGTTGAGTACCCTTTGCAGAAAAGCCATCAAAAGCAGGTGGGGGAATGCTTCGGTATAATCGGCTTTCTCTTCCCATTTATCGGCATGGCGACGCCAAAATTTTTGGAACTCCTGCAACAGTTTGTCCATATCAACGTTTCCGTCTGGTTTCTGCCATTGCCATGAAGTTGGAGGCGGCATAATATCGTGATAACCCGAATTGAGGTGGCGCGTAAGGATTTCAGTATATATCGGATTTGAAATGGTCAGTCCGGTTTCCGAAGTCCACAATACCAATCCCAAATCCATCGCCAGCACCACATCACGGTTGGT
>Ga0099364_10001099_pt1 | contig 45186 bp, 42 predicted proteins | sample TergutTh196P3_FD_73070 | JGI IMG/M metagenome (GOLD analysis project Ga0099364, IMG submission 73070) | Microcerotermes parvus P3 segment gut microbial communities from Pointe-Noire, Republic of the Congo - Th196 P3 | ecosystem: Host-associated > Arthropoda: Insects > Digestive system > Gut ...
CGCTTGTTCGCTCGTCCGGGTGGCCTGCGATTCTTTATCAATCGCAGGGGCCGGAGTCTTGGCGGCGTCAGCTTTGTCGCTTTGCCTCATCAGCCTCGCAGTCCTGATGTACTTGGGTTATGGATATGACCGGCGCGGTTGCCCGGTATTTTTCAAGGTTCTCGGTGAGGGGAGTTTTTTTCCTCTCATAAGGGGTGGCGGCGGCAAATGCGTTTAACAACCCTATCCCCAAAAATTTTTTATTTTTTTGAGAATCCTGTTTTTGCGTTTGTGGACGGCCTGCTGAGTTACGCCGAGCATTTCCGCGTATTGCTGTTCGGTCATATCTTTGTGGAACAGGGCGTTTATCAGCGCTTGCTCGTCCTCGTCAAGCAAAGCTATACAACGGCGAAGCTCATCGCTTTCTGAAAACTCTGCCGTGATGTAGATGTCCTCCGGCGACGGTTCGGACGAGCGGAACTCCCAATCATCGTCAACGAGTTTGTCAAGTGACATTTCAAGCTCCGGCAAAATGACGGGCTGCCCGTTCGCGTCTAACACGGGCTTGCTGTTGCCGTCTTTCTTAACCCGGTCGTGTTTCAGGTCAAGCTCCATATATTTCATCTTGCGGCTCATTGCGGAGTAATCCGCGTAAACCGCTTCGCTGACCTCTACATCTTCGCCGTTGATGGTGATGATGTAGGTGTACGAACCGTCCGGGTTCTTTAACTTCCTGTAATTGCTGTACTCATGCCATTTCTTCACTTTCATTACCTCCGAATATTTGAATTTTTGTGGTTGGCAAAAATCCAAAGCCCGGAGGTGAACGGCAGCGGTAAATTGTCTTAAAATAAATAAACACGGCTATTTGTCCTTTCGCGGCAGCGGAGGACTCATAAGCCGTGTTTAATGGGGATAAAAAAGACGACAGATGAGGAAAACCCTTCTTGGGTGTCCTCCGCTCTGCCGTCTTGCGTTCTGGCGGTTATCCTATTTTAGTTGTATCTAAGCGAGTTTCGCCGATTCCGCAGCGGTTTTGGCGGGTGCGCCGCTCTTTTCCTATGTGTTACGTCAAGCGTTCCGTTCGGCTTGACCTTGATTTCGGTAACACAGTCTTTTAGCTGAATTTCAAATACCCGCATATCAACGCTGATTGCGCCGACTAATTTTTGGTTTAGATTCCTAACTTCGCCCATCATCATTCCCTCCCTTGCAAGCGTCCCGAATACGTTTACAACATTGCCCGTACCCGCTTACGCCGCAGCCGTTGCCTTTGCGCCTGTTATTCGGGCGCTTGCTCGGATTCCGTGATGGCGAAGCTAATTTTTCGTTAGATTTATTGCTGTTCTGCGGGTTTTATCAGATTAAACCCGATTTTGCTCTTACAAGAGGGGCAATCCTTAACCTCTTGCCATTTGAGCGGCTTGCGCGTCGGCAATTTGAACAGTTCGACCTTTTCGTTCCTGTCCAAATCCATCAGAAGCTCCCTGCATACAGGGCATCTGATGAGTTTTCGCCCTACGAGTTCAGGGCGTATTCTTCTTAGGTACTTTCCGTTTTGGGTTGCTGTTTTCACTTGAACTCCTCCTTGTGTTTTTCCTTGAATTAGTACGCTATATGACGTACATACAGGCGCAAAAAAGGGCTGTTTTCAGACCCTTCCCGGCCACCCTTTATTTACAATCGCCGTGAGTTTTTCCAAACGTATCAGCGCGGCGCGTTTTGACACGTTAAATATTTTGGAAACATACTCCGGCAACTGCTCGGCATAGCAATCGTCCATCGGGCTTATCCCGCGAACAAGACGGCGCGGTTTATCGCCGTAGAAAGTGAAAAAATCCTTGAACGCTTCACGGAGCGCGGGTTTGGGCATAAGAATAGCCGAAGCGAGGAAGTCTGCCTGACGTTCCATGCTCTCAATGTCGCTGCGCTCTTTTTGACTGCGGCTGTAATCAACGCGCCCCTCTTTGGCGGCAAGATATTGATTGGCGTAAGTACCGGCAGGGCCGAAAGGGTTGTCCTCCGCAAAGGCTTTCCTATGTATCAGCCAATGGCAGCCCTCATGTGTCATGGTAAAACGCCGCCGTTTTTCGTTCCGCTTTATTTCAAGCGAACTGTCGATGATTACCGTGCCGGCCATAACGGGCAGTTCCACGACCAGCCCTGTATCATCGTCCATAATATCGACCATGCCGTTATTGAACGCTGTCATGCCGAGGACTTTTTTGTTGTAGCAGATACGTCGGAAATCCACGGTAAGGCGCAGATAAAACTCCAAAAAAGCGTCCACGTCAATGGGGCCGGGTGTACGCAGGGACTCCGGCGCGAAGTCATGCACAAGTGCCATTGCGTACTGCTCCAAAGCGTCGTATGTGATATACGGCACTTGGGAAAACGTGTAACAAGTGTTGAGTTCAAGCATTAGTTTTCTTCCTCCCTGTTTCTTTTGAGATACTTTGTGAAATGCTCCCAATCTTCATCGGTAGCCATTTCCTTCGCCACGCGCAGGGCGACACGCGCCTTCTGCGTATTGTTGATATACCCTGTTAGGTCAGGCGGGGCGGCTTCCCGTGCTTTACCGGCGAGGTCAAAAAAAGTTTGCCTGTCCTCGTCCGACAGCCGCAGGGCTTCGGCAATCCTATCAAGAAGGTCAAGTTCGATAGGCGTTCGCCGCCCAGATTCTATATCGTTGAAATATCCGGGCTTAATGCCCACTTGCTCTGCCATCAGGCGTATAGGTATTTCCCGTTCGTTGCGTTTGGCCTTCAGAAACGCTCCGAACACCTGCCTGTCATTCATAACATTCTCACCACACCTTTGTTCTGCCGTCTATTGACGTACATGATTCGCTATTTTTTGCGGCGTTTCCGCCGCAAGGTTGTTTTGTCATGGTTGTCCGCTGAATCTATTATAGCACAAAGGGGTGTCCCGAAACAAGACCACCCCCACGGAAAAATTTACCTCGCCTTATAAATTGCCCAAAAACCGCTCTGCGTGGGCTTTTAATTCGTCTTTCACGTCTTGCGGGGCAATCAGCTTTGCTTTGCTCCCAAACTGGAAAAGCCACGAGAAGAAGGTCGGGCTAATGGATAAGGATGCCTTGACGGAAAAATGTTCATCGTCAACCTTGACGAAACGTACTTTCTTTCCAAAGCGGTCAATCGCCGCGTCTATCAGCGAATTATCAAAAATAATCTCAACCTCTTTCAACTCGCCGTTGTACATGGAAAATACTTTTTGCGTGTATTTTTCCATGATAAAGTCGGTCGGGAGTTCCCTGCGCGGTTCGTCTGTGAGTTCAATTTTTTCCATGCGGTCGATTCTGAACTGCGATAAATCGTTGTATTTTTCGTGGAACGCAATCAGGTAGTAATTATTATTCGAGCAAGCCATCGTATACGGACTGACAACATAAGGCTTGCCGTCGTTTCGGTATTTTTTCTTCTTGTTAAGGTCGTGGTTAAAATATTTGAACGATACTTTTTTCTTTTGCAATACAGCGTTATGAATCGCGTCTATGGCGTAATAAATATACTCGTTCATGCCTTTGAGTCTGTCCGTGATAATGACAGACCGTTCAAGCTGCTCCGCTTGATGAACGCTTGCAAGACCTGATAATTTGCTTATAAGCTCGTTGCTTTTAGACGGCGTGACAAACTGCGAAAACTGGATTGTATCTACCAATATCTTCAATTCCGGCAATTCAAAATCACGGCTTGCAAGATGATACAAGTTGGGCGAACCGGCAGTTTTATGGGTGTATATATCCATTCCGTAATCTTTCAGCAGCTCAATGTCCTCGTAAAGAATTTTGCGGGTAGCGGTGATGCCGCGCTCCGACAGCTTCTTTACAAGGGTTGAAACGGATATAGGGTTGTCCTCATCGGTTTCGGTGCGGAGTATATCGGCGAGGTATAGAAGTTTTAGTTTTGTGTTTCCCATGAAAAAATCCCCTCTCTTAGTTTTTACGGCATATAAAATACACACAGCCACACACACGGCGGGGCGGTTGATGTATAGCTTACCCTGTGCTGTTCGTGCGGCTTTATTAAAAGGGTATCGCCCTTTGACAAGGCAACAGTCTTTCCGTTCTCGTATTCAATGACCGCGCTGCCCTCTAAAAGAGTGACAAACTCCGTTTCGGCTTGGTCGTACCAATCCGAGGTTTGCCCTGTGCTGATAATCCGCACAATACGGACGTTGTTGTTCTCGGATAATACCGTCGTTAATTCTTCCGGCAGGGGAAGGGGTGGTAAATCAAAAATGTTCATTATTTTACGACCTTCCTTTTATGAAATGCAGACGGCACGAGCCTGTATGCTTCTTTTTTATCCATCTTGGTAATATACCGCGTGGCGATTCTCTCGTTGCAATTCGGGCAGAATATCGCTCCGTGATATTCGGAAAAATCAAGCGAACCGTCAATAATTCGGTCATTGTACATTTTTACGAAATTGCTCTCGCCGACTTTCTGATAATTGGCGATAAAGCATTTGCAATAGGCGCAACTGACCTCTAAAACGTGGCTGCCCCTTATCTTCTTGCAATTCGGATTTTTATATATTTCCATAGCATCAACAGTTCCAACTTATCTTCGCCGGATTGGGTTCGTTTTCTATCGCCACAGCCCTGAGTGCCGTTTCCATGTTCGTACATTCTTCTGCCGCCGCCGATAAAAGAGAATCCCACTCGGCATCTATTCCCAATTTATCATAAGCAACGGCAAGTGCGCCATAAAACGCAAGACCTAATGAATGTGTCGGCGCGTGGATACTCGCCGCCGCTTGACCGCAAGTTCTCGCGGCGGCTTGTGCAATGGGATTTGAGTCTAACTCTCGCGCTGCCGCATGGCACTCGTTTAGGATAATCTTCTTAACTTCGGGCAGTTTCATATTGCCGGACAACCACTCACGGGCGGCATTAAGCGCGTTTTGCGGACGGCTATCGCCGGGACATTGCTTTTCATATATCGGGACAATCACTCTCTCGGCGTAATCAAGACACCAATTTGCAAGAGTTGTTTTACTCTGCGTTTCAATCAGCCGCATAAGCGACTGAATATACGGCGCTTGCCAATCATTCAGCATTTTGCGGTATTTTGACATGACATTTCCTCCCTCAATTCTTCCTCAAAATCCAAGTCACGCAAACAAGGTCATTATCATATTCTTGCCCCCACGCTCGAAACCTAAATCTAACCGTGCCAATTCTTAAATCAAGCAGTACAAACCAACACCAACGCCAATATTAACCAACACGGCTAACGGCAGCAATAATCTAAACCTCCACTTTTTCGTCTTATGCCTGAACGCCAGCACCCCGAAAACCGCGCCGATACTTCCCATGAAAAACGCCATTGTAATCAATGTTTTCTCGCTGATACGCCATTTGCCCTTTTTGGCTTTCCGCTTGTCCACGCCGTACATGATGAAGATTATCAAGTTCCATGCAAGCAGGGCGTACAGCGCATAATCCAAATAATTCATCACGCTCTCACCTTAAACTCATCCCAACTCACAGCCGTCCGAAGTTCCACGCCGCTATCCACCGCTTCAAAATGCCGCTTGCCGCAATGGATTTTCTGCCGTTCAGGGGTTCGTAAATCGTCAATCCGCAACGTGCCTTTGGTTTCAATTACAAAGTACATCTTCTGTTCACCGTTGCGGTCTAACATCAAAGCCCAATCCGGCTGATACGTTCCGATTGGCGTTTCGATTTTGAACTTGCTCGGAATTTTGAAAAACATCTTCACTTCCGGGTCGTTATCAAGCGCGACGGCGAAAGGCCGCTCGACGGTGGTGCTGTCGTACACAATATAATCATAAACGCTGTTTTTGACGGCGATTGCGTTCTTTTCAAGGTTTGCAAGCAGTTCCTCGCTGTTAAAAATCTCTTGCAGATAGTATTCTTCGCCGTCCAGTTTCTTGTAACTGATGCCGTCAATCTCAATGCCGTTTTGCGCCGATTGCACGATTTCGATAAACTGCTCCGTCATAAGCTGCGGATTGTTCAAGAAGTTCTGCGCGTGACCGCTCTCAAACAAAATATCAATATACAGCGATTGCGGCAGACAGCACTCGTTGTCAACCATTCGCAGAAAATCGGGTAAACGACTGCCGCCATCGTCAATATCAAGCGTTTTCACGCCCGTTTCGGTGTAGGTCACGCCGGGATTATCCACGTTCAAATTCGCTGTACGGGTGATAATCCTCGCCTTTGGGATTGCCGGAAGTTCACGCATTGCCGCCAAACAACGGGATTTCAGCAGTTGTTGGTCTATCTGAACCCGATAGGTGGTCTTTTGCTTGATTTTTTCCCATATCGCCATAAATTCCGGCGACAACATGACTTGCTTATTAAGCCGCACCATAACGTCTTTTGAAGCGTCACGGATTGGCGGTTTTGTGTCGGCTTTTTTGATGATGCTCTCGAACCGTTCCCGCGCAGCTTCAAACTTGGCGGGGAGGTCGAGCGTTCCGTTCAACAAGGCGTTTTTCATGGTGTCCTTAATTTTGCCCGTTTTGCTGATATAGTTCTTCTTCTCAAAATGTTGGATTAGCTCCTGTGCGTCCTCGTAGCTGACGGTCTGCTCGGTTTTGACCGTTTCGGTATAGGTTGCGTTGGCGATTGTTTCAACGCTTACAGGCTCGGTAGATTTATCCGCTATTGCTTGCGTAATGACGGGGATAATTGCGGGTGCAACTGCTTGAATTGACGGCGGCAGTTCCTCCGGCGCGGCTTTTTCTACGGCGGCTTGAATATCTTGCGGGGTTGCCGTGCTTTCGGGGGCGATAAAGCCTTTGTTTTCCAAATAAGCGACAAGCATTTCCGCATCGGAGCGTGATACGCGCTTTTCGGTTTTTACTTCATCCGTATAAGTCAATCCCGCAAACAAACCAAGCTGTAAAATACCGAATTTTACGCCTGTTTCTTGTTCGATTTCCTTTTGGAGCGTTTCAGCAAACTCAGTAAAGCTCTCGTTAGCCATAACGTGCAGAATGTTTATATCCTTATCCTCAATCCGTTCGCCCGATTGGTCTACGCACAAGCGCAATCCGCGCCCGACTTTTTGCCGTGCGGTGAACGTGGATTTCTGCTCTATGAGGGTGCAAACTTGAAACACATTGGGGTTATCCCAGCCTTCGCGCAAAGTTGAGTGCGACCATATAAACCGCAGAGAGCAGTCGAACGCCAACAGCCACTCCTTATCTTTCATTATGGTGTTGTAAGTGCTGTGGTCGTCAAGGGTATCGCCCTTTGTGTTCTTGTAGTTGCCTTTTTTATCCTGTGAGAAATAGCCATCGTGAACGCTATCCACGGCGGCGGGGAATTGCGAACGCAGGCGTTCATATTTCGGAAGTGCCATGAGTTCGGTATAGGCTTCCTCAAACATTTCGGCGTAAATGCCCCTGCTGCCGTCCTCTGTTCGGTATTTCTTCACTTCATCAATAAAGAATAATGATAAAACTTTGATACCCTTGTCTGTGTACAGCAATTCTTTATCTAAATGCGATTCAACGGTACGCCGTATTTGCGCCCGTTTGACGATGTTCTCGTCAATATCGCCCATGCTTTTGCCAATCCGCAGCACTTCGCCGTTGGTAAACTCTATGCACTCGCCGCCCGGTAAACAGTCAATCCCCGCAAGGGTGTAACCCTCGTAAAGCTCCCGTTCGCCGGACTGCACAAATATATCTGCGGTGGGCTTAATCGTGATGATTTTCCGCTCAACCTTGCCCGATTTCGCCGCCCGGTCAATTTCGATTTTCGCCGAATAACCGTTATCGTGCGACACCGAAACAAGCCTAATGTACGGCTTATTAAAATCGCCGGATGCTTGATTGCTTGAAACGCTGATTTGCTTAACCAAGCCCATTTGATAAGCGTCAACGGGGGTAAGACGGTACAGCGTGTTGATTTTTTCTCGGTGTGTCGCCGAATATCGCAAAACGCACAGGGGATTAAGGCTTGCGATGGCCTCTTTTGCTTTGTCGGTATTATCCACACTTTGCGGCTCGTCAATTATGACGATAGGATTTGTGTCCTGTATGTACCGCATGGCCGTTTCGCCGTTCAACTTGTCCTGTGCTTGATTGATGATATTCTCGCTCTTTTTGAAAGCGTCGATGTTGATTATCATAATCTCAATGTCCGTGCTGACGGCAAACTGCCGCACGGCTGACAGTTTTGCGCTGTTGTAGATAAAGAAGCGGCAGGGCGTATTGTCATACTGGACGGAAAAATGTTCGCCCGTGATTTCAAACGATTTGAAAACACCCTCACGGATAGCAACGGAAGGCACAACTATAATAAACTTTGAAAAGCCGTACTGACGGTTTAATTCAAAGATGGTTTTCGTATAAACATAGGTTTTGCCCGTCCCCGTTTCCATTTCAACGCAGAATTGATTACCCTCTAAATCGCTCGTCAGCGGCAGGCTGTGGCGTTTTTGAATATCGTTCATATTGGCGGTTAGCTGTTCATCGGTAAGCGTCAAAAGATTGCCGACACCGTAACCGTTGTCAACCATGTTCATTTGGCTTTCGTGTTCGATTGTGAACGTGCCGCTCCGCTTTTCCTGACCGCGAAAGAGGTCTGCCACGGCGTTGACGGCGGCGGTTTGGAACGGTTGGATTTTGAATTTAAGTTTCATCTGTAATCCCTCCGCGCGTTTCCTCAAAATCCTCCGTCCATTCGGCTAACTTTTGTTGCAGCAACGCTTTATCCGGCAGATATAGGCTGTATTCCGAAGCGTAAATATTCGAGTTTTCGGGCAAGGTCAGTTCCACAATATTGTCATGCTTTTTACTGCACAGCAGAATACCTATCGTCGGCTTCTCAAATTTTTCTATAACGTAGCGGTCAAAATAATTGACATACATCAATATTTGTCCGAGGTCTTGGTGTTTCATTTCGCCAACTTTCAGGTCGATAACAACATAGCATTGGAGCAAACGGTTATACAGCACGAGGTCAACATAGAACGATTTTTCGTCAAACGAAAACCGCTTTTGCCGCGCTTCAAATAAAAATCCTTTGCCGAGTTCAAGTAAAAATTTCTGTAAATTGTCTATGAGCGACTGTTCAAGCTCGGTTTCGCTGTATTCGGGGCGTTCCTCAAGCCCCGAAAATTCAAAGACATACGGCGCTTTGAATATATCGCGCGGGTTTTCGATAATCTGCCCGACTTTCGCAAGCTCCATCACTTTATCTTTATCCCGCGACAAAGCAAGCCGTTCATAAAGCGAACTGCCGACTTGCCGGGACAATTCACGAACCGCCCATTGCTGCCTTGCCGCTTCAATTTCGTAAAAACGCCGCGCCTCGTTGTTTTCGACACGCATTAAAATTTGGTAATGCGACCATGTTAAATTGAATTGGGCAGACAGCGTCTGCCTTTTTTGATTATCGCCGTTAAAAAGTTCAATCGAAAAATTATTTTTTTCGGAAAGGGCAGACAGCGACTGCCCTTTTTCAAATTCGGCAGACATTATCTGCCGAATTGACGGCTCATATATTTGATAAAATTTTCTTATACTTTTCAAATTTACAACCGAAAATCCTTTGCCGAAGTTTTGAGATAAATATTCCGACAAGCCTTTTATAAGCTGCGCGCCGTACCGCGCCCGTTTTTGCCCATGCTGTTCACGCTCGACAATCATACGCCCGACTTCGTAATATGTGAGGGCGATTGTGTTGTCAAGCTGCCGCTTTGCGTGCTGCCGCGCCGCAACGAGCAAGTCTGCTACTTGCTTGTAAAATTCGGTTTCATCGTTTTGGTTCTTTAATAAATCGCTCATTTTTCGCACCTCACAGCATTTTTATTGTTATTCCTCTATCCCGCATAATCAGCTTGACGTTACTCTTATCCGTGGCATTGTCAAAGCATTGGTCGGTGAAGATTACCCGTCCCGGCGCGTATTCGCCCATTTCTTCGGCGTCCTCGGCGTTGATATGTTCCGCAAGGCAGACGATAAACGTCACCTCTGCGCCTACTCCGTAGACCGTCTTGCCGTTGATGTCAAGCTCCACGATGTCCTCACATAAGTCTTGCCCCAATTTCAGCATGACCTCGTAGACTACATCAAGGTTGGAGCGGTCGTCCTTGATGATGTCGAGCATACCGCGCAGGCGGCGTTCCAGTTCCATCAGCGAATGTTCGCCGCTGATGGGCGTGTTGTCCCATATTTTGAGATTGGATTCGTCCAGTTTGAACACTCTAAATCCCACGTCAAGCGGAGGTTTTTTTTCGCCAAGCTCCATTTGACCGTCTGTTTCCGTCAGCTTCTTCCCGGCGCGGCGTATGCGTTCTTTGCCGATTTCGCAGATGTTTGTATACCCCGCCTTGAACGCTTCGGATTTTTCGTCGCACAGTTCGGGTAGCTGTACCATGATAAAGCGGCGGTTGCCGCCGTCCTCGGCGTTGAGCGACATGACGGCGTGGGCGGTGGTTGCAGAGCCGGAAAAGAAGTCGAGGATTATGTCGTTAGAAGTGGCGTTTGTGACTAATTGGAGTATTCGCCTTATCAGTCGTGTTGGTTTAGGGTTTGTAAATAAATCACCTTGACCCAACAAGTCCTTAACTTCTTTTGAGGCTTCCTGATTATGCCCAACTTCGCTATTTGTCCACCATGTCCATACGTTAGCGCCTTCGGTTTCTGATAAGAATAGCTTTTTTCGTGGACGAGATGAACCTTCCGTGCCAAACCAAATTCGGCCATCTGTCACTAATTCATTAAATGTGCTTTCAGCCATAGCCCAACAACGCCCAGCGGGAGGTTTCATTTTCACGCCTGATGGGGTTGTAATCTCGTAGAATTGACTTGTTGTAGCATGACCGGTTTGCCCTGTAATATCAACGGAAGCCCACGACCCGCGTGGGTCATTATCGGGATTCTTGTACTGACTACTTCTATCCTCAGATAATTCGAGTTTATTTAATGTTTCTTTGAAAAGCTCAATATACTTTGCGTATACAATGATAAAATCATGGGCAGGGCCTAAATTCAACCGTGCATCAGGGGAGGTTCTTTTTTGCCAAATTATATTTGCCACAAAGTTTTCTTCTCCAAAAACCTCATCGCACAATCTACGCATATTTGCCTGTTCGCCATCATCTATGCTTATAAAGCACACCCCATCATCCCGTAGCAAATTAGCCGCCAACCGCAAGCGCGGGTACATCATATTGAGCCAATTCGTGTGAAATCGCCCCATGCTTTCGGGGTTGCTTTTGGTGGTCTGCGACGTAATTTCTTTGTATCTCGCCATAGGGTCTGCGAAGTCGTCCTCGTAGACAAAATCGTTGCCGGTGTTATATGGCGGGTCAAAATATATCATCTTCACCTTGCGATAGTAAGAAGTCTGCAACAGCTTCAAAACCTCAAGATTATCGCCCTCTATGTAGAGGTTTTGCGTGGTGTCGAAGTTCACGCTTTCCTCTTTGCAGGGGCGCAACGTGCCGGTAGAACGCTTTTGGGCGAGCTGCAAGCACTCGCTTTTACCTTTCCACTTAAACTCGTATTTCTCAAAATCGTCGGTGATATATTCGCCGCACATGGTCAGCAATTTGTCGATGTCAAGCCGCCACTCGGTGAAGCATTGCGGGAACACGGCGCGGAGTTTATCACGCTCGGTTTGCTCGATATTCATTGAAAGCCCTGACAGCCGGTCGCCGGTGTCCAATTTTTCTTTATCCATTATGATTCCCTCCGCTTACTCTAATAATAAATTGCCGTTTTACTACGGCGGTCAGTTTCGCCTCGTCCGTCAGCCGCTTAATCTGTTCTTCAAGCTCCACATCAAGCCGCATACCGTCAAGAAATAACTGCTGTTCCCGCTGTTTCAACTCCCGCTGCGCGGCGGTTTTACGCTTTTCGGCTTGTACTTTCTCGGCGATTGAGTTTGCCCGTCCCGTACCGCTTGTTAAGGTTTTGACCTCACCGCGCAGGGTTTCAATGTCACGCTCCAAGCCGACTTTTTTATCTTGCGTTAAGACTTTCAGCCGTTCGATTTCTTCCCGAATTGCGCCGTCCATATCGGCGATGGCTCGGCGGGTGTATTCGTCCGGCGATACCAATTTATCTAAATCAACCGAAAACCCCCGCCCTGTGGATTCCCGCAGCCAACGGGCGTTTTTATTCCCGTCCTCGGTGAACGACAAAACCGGCAGTCCCATGATGTAACGGCAATCCTCGTCTGATAAAACCCTGTCGGAGTCGGTCTTTCCGGCAAGGGTGACAAACTCCGCGCCGTCATACTCCACATCACGATTATTTGAACGCACTTCCACGCAGTACAGGGCAATCGAACAGGGTTCAATGTTCGCGTCCACCGTGACCGTTCCACGGTCGGCGCACTCAATCTCTTTAATCACACCTCTGCCAATCACGCTTGACAGGGTGATTCTGCCGCTTGCGGGTTTGAAGTTTTGAGCCAAGCCGTAACTTCGCAGACTTGTATACGGCTTATTTCTGCTGCCCGTCCAATAGTAGAATAAGTGCGGCAATTCGTTCCGCGCCGTGATTGTTTTGGCCTGCTCGTCTATGTCAAATCCGTTGTCGGTGTGCTTTTCGTTGTAATTCTCAAAAAAGCCCTTCGCCAACGTCCACAACTCGGCGTTGATTTCTTGAACCCGCTGCTCTATGTACTGCGGCGAAACGGTTACGCTGTCGGCTATGTCCTTGTTAAACGAAGTAAAAAGTATCTGCTCCGCTGATTCCACAAGCTGTTTGTTTTCGGGTTCGTAGGCGGTCAGTATTTCCGCAAACGCCTTGTCTATCTCGTCTTTTGACCGTGCCGCCGAGAGGATTTTACCAAAATCCCTATTGATGTTCACGTTCAGACTGCCGATTACATCATCAGAAAGCCCGATAATGCCGTCATATTGCAGAATCCGCTTGTTGATAAGCTCCAGCATACGCACATCGGCAAAATTATTGCGGTTCAGAAAGTTCACCACAAGCACGTCGGTCTGTTGACCTTGCCTGTGACAGCGGTTGATACGCTGTTCGATTTTGAGCGTGTTGTACGGCAAGTCATAATTCACGACAAAGGCGCAAAATTCAAGGTTGAACCCCTCGGCGGCGATGTCTGTGGTTATGAGAATGGTTGCCTCTTTCTCAAACCGCTCCATGACCGTATAATCGCGGCTGTAGTCGCCGTTGAATGTCAAGACTTTCCCTGCGTATTCGCCCTTGTTCAGTAAATCGTAAAGATATTTCTGTGTTTCGAGGTTCTCTGTGAATATCAACGCTTTTTTGTTTGCGCCGAGCCGTTTCAATTCGGCAAAACCCTTTTTGAGTGCGGTCAGAAGCTCCGCGCCTTTTGCGTTTTCCGTGATGTTGTTTGCAAGCGCAAGCATAGCCTTGATGTGGCTGTGTTCGTCAATCAGCTTTTTATCATCGCTGCCCTCGACCATACCCGCAAGCCGTTTCTCTACGCCTTGCAAGGTTTTTGCAAGCGCGAAAGTCGAGGACGATAACAAGCGGTACAGCATGAGCGTTAGGTCGTACAACTCCATTTTAGGGTAAGCGTATTTTTTATCCCGCGCAAGATAGGCGTCCACCATATCCGCAAGCTGCTGTTCCTGTTTGGACGGCGTGTAATCAACCGTCATAGGCAGCCTTTCGGGGATTTTAACGTATGTCGCCACTTGCGGGCGCATGGTGCGGAAACAGAATTTGCTTATCCTGTCGGCAAGCTCCGCGTAGTTTTCCGGCTTGCGGAAGTATCGCTTGTAGAAGCTATCCGCGTCGGGTAACGCCGTTTCGTCTATGAAATAAATCAGACCGTACAAGTCCATGATGGAGTTTTGCATTGGTGTGGCGGTCAGAAGCAGTTTGAACGAACCGCCCACGGCTTCACGGATTACCGCCGCGCCTTTGTTCTCACCGGTATAAATCCGGCGTAGATGATGGGCTTCCTCAAAAACGGACAAATTCCACTCAATGCGTGAAATGTACTCCGCTTTTTCGGCGGCGAAGTCGTAAGTCGTGATGATTATGCCGTCCTGTTCAAAGGGATTAGCCTCGCCGTTTTTGATACGCTCCCCAAAATCGGCGTTGCTGTCTATGCTGTACAACGGCATGGAAAAGCGGTTGTCTATAATTTGTTTCCATTGGTGCAACAGCGGTGTCGGTACGACGATTAGGATTCGCCGTTTGCCCTCGTACCAACGCTGTGTGATTATCAGCAGGGCCTCGAATGATTTTCCGAGTGAGCCGTCGTCGCAAAGTATCGCGCCGCGCAGATACGGCGAACGCAGGGCGAACGTCGCGGCGGCTACCTGATAGGGATAAACCTCAATATCAGAGGAAGCGAACGCCGGGATAATCTTATCAGACCCGGTTAGGTTCTCTAACAGCCGGGCTTTGTAATATGCGTGGAATGGTGATAATTGCACGGCTGTTCCTCCTTCAACAAATCTATTTAGGGTTGTTTTTGTTGCTTTGCGGCTTTTGTCCGTCCGTCCACAGGCTTTGCCGTAGATTTCGGAATGAGCCACATCCGACCGACACGGATAACTCCCTCGATTTTGCCGCTGTCACATTTTGATTGCACTTGCCTGACCGTAATGCCCCACAACTTGGCGGCCTCGTTTGTAGTCATATAATCCATCAAAAACACCTCTCACTACAAATGCTAATCATATTATACCACGCATAAGCGAAGATTACAAGGGGTAATTTTTCAAGGTAATTCATATCCCGTATTTTTTCCTGATGTATTCAAGCATATTTTCAAATTCCACTTTGGCATCGTGCGGTATGCGCCCGGACAAAAACGCAGGCGGGATTTTTACAGTCCCGCCCAAATTCGTGGTTCTTTCAAAGACAATACGGGCTTTTTCAAGGTATAGATTTTTAATAGCATATCCGTTTGACAGCCAGCAAAAGCTGATATTTTTATCGCCGCGCCTGTGCCAGTATTGCTTGGTTTTCAGCGCGGAGTCGCATAATGGCTGCCCTATAATTTTTTCGATTTCCTTGAATGTCAACGTAAAAATCGCTTCGTCCCGCTGCCGGAAATGCGCGGCCAAGCCCCAAAATTTGCTTTTCCTCCCTGTTTGGTCGGGGTTTTTATTTTCCATTCGTAAAAGCAGTTCGTGTAAATCAAAAGGGCTGTCAATATCCCAATCGCTTTCGTAAAACTCCGCTTGCCCGCCCCCGCACGATTCATGGACATAGGCGAGGTTTTTGGGATTGTTGGAGCGCGACGGATTTATTGTAACAATGGTTTTCCGCGAACCTTTGAGAATTGCCCTGCCGCAGTAAAAACACTTTCCGCGCTGCCGTTTCCAAATGGGTTTGTATTTTCCCGTAACGGACATAATAGCCCGCTCATCTGTCCGTTCTTCGTAATAATCATCGTCGATGTACGGATTCATTTTTGTGGCTACGGGTTTATGCTTGATGAGGATAGTGTCCGCAAGCCGGAATATCCTAATGTCGGGTCTGCCGGAAAGCGCGTAAATATACTCGCCGTTTGCTTCACGGTAAAAATACTTGCTGATGATTTTATCCCTCGGCAGATGAGGGTTTAGTTTTTCGCAAAGCTCTAACAGCAGAATCTTAACCACATTGTCTATACGTCTAAACGCCTGTTCCGCTTCCGTAATCTTGTGATAGCTCGCCCAACCCGTCAGCTTCTTGTTTATTTTTTCAATGAGGGATTTTTGACTGCCCCGATAGTTCGTTATTAAATCGCTCATTTTCTTTTCCATTCTTGCGATTGCCGCCTCGCTCGGAGCGGCGTACACAAAACCGTCGCTGTATTGATAATGGCGGGATAGAAATTCAAAGCCGTCAGCAAGGTCTATTATCCGCGTTTTCTGTTCCGAAAGGGTCAGCCCGCGCACGGCAAGGAACGAGCTTAAAATCTGTTTGATTTCTTCCGCGCTTTCCATTGTCCGTGCCGACACCAAAATATCATCGGCGAAGCGGATAAGGTTGCCGTTGGCATAGTCTATTTCTTCGTTTTCGCCGTACAGACCATCGAAAATGGCTTTCTGCGCTCCGTCAAGCGTCATGTTTGCTAATATAGGACTGATTGAAGCACCGATTGAAATTCCAAAATCATCAGCCGGGAAAAGTTCATCACGAAAGACATAACCGGCTTTCAAAAATTCTTTTAATATACGGACATCCATCGGGATATTATTCATCAGCCAATCATGGCTTATTGAAGCGTAGCAAGCCTTAACATCAGCCTTTACTATATATCGCGGCGGGTTGTACATATCAAATGTTTTTATGATATAGGCATGAATATCATAAGCCCCGCGCCCTTTGCGAAAAGCAAATGATTTCCGTTCGCCGGTGCTTTCAGAAACAGGGTCAAGCGAAAAGGCATACAAAACTTGCATTGCTTTATCAAAATGCGTTGGAATTTGTATGTGCCGCTGTTTGGTTTGACCTCTTGGAGTAACAATCAAAAGCCGCATGGGTTGTCCCGCATAGCCTTTTGAATCAAGGGCAAGCGCCGCCCTCATTTTATCGGCGTCATCTTCCCATTTTACGCCGTCAATGCCCGGTTGTGTCGTTGAATCGCAGACGTGCCGCACAGCGAGTACCTTTGCGTCCAAAGACCGCACAAGCCGTTTTTGAGCGTCGGAAATAGCCTTGTCGTTGTGCCTAATGGCCGCAAACGCAATATCACGCTGCAATTTTACTAAGGTATCTTCGGCTTTCTTCCATTGTATTTCACGCCATGACTTTTCTAATGCTTCATCGGTTATTTTATCTAACTCTATCCGCAGTTCTACGGGCGCATGGTCGCTTCCCTGTATATTCGATTTTATCTCGCAACTTTGTACTTTTGACATCAGGCTGTCAGTCGCTAAAAAGTAATCCAAACGCCAACCGCGATTTTGTTTCCGTTTTTTAAGTCTGTTCGACCACCATGTATAAGCCTGCTCTTTATCCGGGTGCAGTTCACGGAATACATCGGTCATTCCTGTATCGAGCAATGCGTTAAATCCGTCCCGTTCCTCCGTGAGAAACCCATACGGCTTTTCAATGTTTCGGAGGTTTTCGGGATATATGTCTATGTAATCACGGGCAACATTAAAATCGCCGCAAACGATAACAGGCTTTCGCTTTTGAAGGTTCGTCAAATATTCGGCGAATACGGCATCCCAATTAAGACGGTAACTCCATCTATCAAGCCCATCTTGTGATTTTGGCACATAGACATTTACAAAATAAAAAGCGGGGTATTCGAGCGTAATGAGCCGTCCTTCCTTATCGAACCTCTCATTGCCGAATCCCCGCGTTATTGATAAGGGTTTCTTTTTATAAAAACAAGCCGTGCCGGAGTAGCCGGGGCGTTCCCCACTGTTCCAAACAGAACCATATCCATCTAAAAAAGGCTCCGGCAACAGCATATTCGTTTTTGTTTCTTGAAGCGCAATAACATCGGCGTCAGTTGTCAGCAGATAATCCTTTAGCCCTTTGTCAATACACGCCCGAAGGCCGTTGACATTCCAAGTAACGAATTTCATATCATCAGCAGCCTCCGAGCGATTATGTGTTTTAACTTAGCATACCGTCAGGGTGAAGCCTGTTTATGCGGTAATTTACGGACATTTTACATTTCCACTCCTTGTATAATGATTATCTCAAATTAGTCAATGAAATAATCTGATAGGTGACTTCTGTACCATCGGCTGAGTGAACCGGATTTACGATTGCAGCACAAGAGTGTGAATAAATGACGGCGTTCCAACCATTATAACTCCCCGCCGCTTCGCCCCGCCTTATAACCGTTAGCCCGGTTTGCCAAGAATCAATATCATCGTATTTGTTTTCCGGGGGTTCATAGCTCTCATACACATCAAACAAAACTGTATATGTGCTGTCGCCGTTATCGGAAAATTCAGTCACTTGCGCCCATCTTGGGATTGCGCCTTCCGCACCCATCAAGTAAAAATAACCGTCTTGATAATAGCTTCCTCCCCATGAATATGTGTCGTAATTAACATTTTCCAGCCCGAAATATCTTTGCAACAATTCACCGACACGAAATGAAAGCACACGGGAATAATCTCTGTCATAATTAACAAAAGCGCGCCAATCGTTTCTGTATAAATCCCATATAACATAGCTGATTATTTCGTTTGTGTTATAATTTGCAATATCAAAATCCTCCATATAAGCAAAAGTGCTGAAGTATTGATTATGCGATGAAGTAATACCATGCGAACCGGCCTTGCTGTTTGAATTATCGCCGTTAAGCAGTCTGCCACTCTCGTCATAAATGGATAGCGTTGCCCTAAAAATAGAACCTTCGATGTCTATTCGGATTCGGAAGGTGTCCCCGGCGTCCGAAAGCAATTCAAAATATGTGTAATCCTCGTTTTGCACATCGTATGTTATACTATTTTCACGATAACTAAGATGTGATATATCAGGGTAATTTTCACCGAAGAAGTCTTGGATAGTGGTGGCTATTATCTCTTGCTGCCCGTTGGTAAACCCAATCGCTCTAAATATTTCAAACCCAACAAGTTGAATCCCGTCACCATTTCCCGATGGCGCAATCTCGGATAAACTAAGCCATAGAGCGGGACGAACGCCATATCTGTAAACATCGGTATAAGAAATACCATAGCCGTCAATAACGCCATCGCTTGTAACGATTGTTGCTCTGGTAATACTTTGACCCGGTGAACGAAGCCACCATACATCGCCTAAATTTCCCCCTACACTATCCGCATGAAATGCCATTCGGTTCGCATTGTATTCATCGCTTATCCAATATTCTTCATTGGATATTCCTGTTTGGAATTGTCCGCTGTCGCCAAAATATCTCACAACCTCGTCAATGCTTAACAAAAAAATGTTGTCAAAAGTGGAGCCGCCGCCACTTGTGCCTGCCCATTGATTGTCAAGGTTTTGATTTGTCACGGCAACGATTCTCGCCCTATCATCGGCGCTGAAACTATGGTAAAACTCACCGTTAAGGTAGAGTCTTAAATCGCCGTTAGCCCATATCGTGCCATTCCTGTTGTCGCTATGATACGGGCGGTTTTCTATTAAATGTTCTGTTATAATCAAAATCCTATCACTTTGCACATCAAGCACACGCCAGTCACGTCCTCCGAATTGAATAACGTCGCCTACTTGTGTATCGGAAAAACCAGATGCGGCGTTTGGCAACTCGCCAACCCCGTCCGCGTTTCCTGTTGCATCGCTCGGCGGTGGTATATTCGGTTGGTCATTTCTACCCGCATTGCAAGCCGCAAGTGCAAACACCACAGTCACCGCAATTATAAAGCCCAAGATTTTCCTCATGATAAATTTCCTCCAAATCGTTCTGTTTTTTCTTGCCGTATTCTTAATTTACGGTAGCGAAACAAGTTCATTGTGTCTGATATTATTGAATGTAACAATGCTCTGTTCTCTTGTATAAGGCGTCATAGGGCTAAATGTTGGCGGGTTTACGCTTGTTCCCTGCATGATACCATTCGCTCGTACAAAGTTGATTCCTTTACGCGCCCAGCTTGATGCGGTGTTCAAGTCGGAAAAGTCAGACAGAGGTGGATTGCTTACGTCTGCCCCGATAACGTAACAAGTGTTCATAATCATTGTCGCAGCCTGTTCACGGGTAAACTGTCCGTTTGGTGAGAACATACCGGGCGCGGTATCTGTCGGCGCAGTAGTGCCGCTTGTTATTCCGAGGGCATAAGCCGCTAATATATCGGGGTCAGCCGTGTCGCTGAAAGCATTTTGTCTGCGCGACAAGCCTCTTTCTGCTAATATAGTGTCAATGTTCTTGCCGGTTGCGTATTCTACCCACTTAACCGCCATACGGCAGAACTCCGCACGGGTTATGACGGCGGTATAATTCCCCTGTAAGTCGGTTGGCACAAAGCCTTTTTCGATTGCCGCCGTAATTCCATCGTGCGCCCATGTGCTTGCGCTTGATGAAGATAAGGGCAAGTCCGGGTTAAAGGCATAGAGAGTGATAACGTCCTCGTCCCCTGTATAGTGGCTTCCTACCGCCCAATGAACATAGCCGGTTATCGGGTTATAACGTAATACGTCATTGAAACTAAGACGAACATCGGGAAGTTCCGTTGTGGGTATTAACGTGTTGCCGTGTTCGTCAATTATAGTGTAGTACGTTGTGCGGGTCGCCTGTTCTGTTCCGCTGTTCTCGCCTACGGTGCGCTCCCACATTAGAATATACCGCCCCGCGTCAAGTTCGACAATTTTAGGGTTAGCGGCATTTTGCGTTTCCACATCTGTATAATTAGTAATCCATGTGGGGTTACTGCATAAAGTCATATTATCGTCAAACTTGACAATGAATAGATTTCGGGAACGGGCAGCACCCGCTATTGCTTGTGCTGTTACTCTATCTCTTTCATATGTTCCCGCAAAGATAAATCCATCTGAAGTTTTAACCAAACCGCCCATTTGGGCAAAAGTAGCGTTTTGCCCGGTTTCGCCAATAAATTCAAACGCCGATACTGTATATCTGTTTGCTGAAAGCGCAAAAGAAGTTTTTGTAAAGTTGAACGCTCTCGGATGGGCATCGCCGTGGTCTGCTAAAACAAATCCCCCGTCAATCGGCAATATGAATTGATTAAAGGAATGGCTTACATATACCATAGCAGTACCGCGTGTTATTTCCTCAAAGGTATCAAGGTTCAATACAAAACCATAAGAAGCCTGATGATTCAAGCCGTCGCCGGACTGAAACATAAGACGCGCGAAATGAACGGCTATCATATTCCCCGATATTTCAATGCGGCATGACCCCGAAGAAAAGGGCCGCCTTATTCCGCTGAAACTTTCGGTAGGATATGCTTTTTGTTCGTATGCTTTCTGCCTTCGGCCTTCGCTGTCATACTGAACAAGCACCATGTTGATTTCATCATGGGCATTTTCTTCAACGTCTTTACCAAAAAATACATAGTAGTTCCCCCGATAATCTTTGGTAAACGCGCCTACTTTCGGCATTTCTTTGGCGATACTGACCGTTCTTATATATTGCAAATCATGTGTGTATTCGTATATATAAACATAATCCGATTCAATAGCTGCATTAAGTACGCTTACTGACCCATCTTCATTAACGACCGTCATAACGGACGGAACATCACCGTAGGAAACTCGATACCAATAATCAACATATCCTACGTTATTCCCTGTGTTTTGAACCGCCGAAACAGGATTAAGAAACAACCCGGCAGAAGGACGAGCAATGGTATCCCATTTAGCGTACAGCGTTATATTGCCTGTTAATACGTCATTTTCAAAATCCCATTCGCTTGTAAGACTTGAATCTCTATACCACCCTGCGAATGAATATCCGCTTCTTTTGGGGCTTAACGGACGGTTAATGTTTTGTCCTCTGACAGCGTAAATTGAATTTATCGGCCTGCCGCCATTTGTTTCAAACGTAGCAGCATAAGCACCCCCGACAATGATATTTTTTGCTCCCTTGTTTTCTGCAAGGCGCTTTATGTTTTCGTTGGGAACATATACTATCGCATCCTCACGCAGCATATTGATTATCATGCCGCCCGGAAAGTGGGTATTCATTTCAGGGCCGAACACCCACTCCCCAATGGAAGAAATAGTATCGGGAAGAATAATAACCGATAGTTTTGTGCAACCCCAAAAAACTTCCCGCCCAATGGATACAACCCCGTTAGGAATGGTGATATTCGTAAGGTTCTCACACCCCCAAAACGCATGATTTCCAATAGCTTTAACGCCGTTCCCAAAGGTAACACTTGCAAGGTTTTTGCAATCGTAAAATGCACCGCTCTCAATGTCGGAAACGCTGTCAGGAATGGTAACTCCCGTAATGCTTGTATTACCGCGAAAGGCTTGGACTCCAATCGCCACAACAGGCAGCCCGTTAATCTGCGATGGGATTATTATATCCCCGCCAGAACCGTTATAGCCTGTAATGGTTATTCCGTTGCTTTCTATTGATGTTTGAAACTCCCCGCTACTCGCCACGGCGGGAACGGGCAATACTGTCACGGAAGTTATAACTACCAGCAGAGCCAGTAACGGTGCAAGAACGCGCTTGCCTTTGATTCGTATCATGGAATGACCTCCTTATTCTGCTTTCAAGTATTTTACAAGCCGCCTTTGGGTTTACCCTCTATAAATTCACCTTCGTAGGTTTTTCCGTTCGGGAAAACCAATACCCCTCGCCCATGTGGTTTCCCGTTATAAAAATCGCCTTGATAATAACCGCCCTCCGGGAAAATCCGTTTGCCTTTTCCGTGCATTTTGCCGTTTACCATTTCGCCTTCGTCAATCATGCCGCTGGGGGTAGTTGATTTACCTTTGCCATGACGTTTGCCGTCAACAAAATACCCCTCGTATATTACACCATCATCGTAGATATATTTTCCATATCCGTGTATTTTTCCGTTTTGGAACTCTCCGACATACGATGCGTTTTTCGGCATAGTCATTTTTCCGTTGCCGTGCATATTACCGTTTTTGAACGCGCCCTCATAAACCATCCCGAAAGGAAGGGTCAGCTTGCCTTTTCCGTCAGGCTTGCCGTCAATTTGCTCCCCTTCATATTGCCCCCCATCGGCAAAAGTTATCTTTTTAACTATCCGTCTATTGTCGGGTGGAGTAACCTCCGCTTCTTTTTGGGGGATTTCTTCGTCGAACAGTGAGGCTAACCAATCATCAAGCTCATCTTCCGTCATATTACCTATATCCTCACCGGTTACAAACGAATGGTCGGTTTCACTTTTCTTTTTTTCGCTAACGGTTATCGGCGGCGTGTTGCTTTGTCCGTCAGTCGCTTTTACCGCACGGAGAGCGTTCAGCCTTTTAGATAAATTGCTGTTGTTTTCTGTACTCATGGGGATACCTCCATTAGTGTTATTTTTAGTTCAGCATTGCAATTCATCTACCATCATCAGACATTTGATTAGATTGCGAGTCCGATGAATCTGCTTCAATTACAACGCCTGTGCTGACGATGCGACTACCGTCGTGGATTTCAAATTTAAGACCTTTTTCTATAGCGATTGGAGAATCAAGTTCTACATCAGCCTCAATACTATCACCAGAGTTACACAGATGAACGCCATCAGGAAGAGTTATGATTCCTGAAACAAGAGCCGTGCTGATAGCAAATTTTGGTCGGAAACCACTATAGAGAGGTGTGGTTCGTCCACCCTCGTCTTTGGTAAGGTGGTAAATCTGCGCTTTGAATTTAGTTAGAGGCATAGTGCTGTCGGAGGTTGCGAGAACTTGCCCTTGGTCGGCTTCTGCTACTGTTAAGTCTTTCAGAAGCAATCCAACACTATCACCAGTTACTGCTACAGATTGTGCGTAAGCCTCATCTTGTTCAATAGTTACAGATTCTTTTGATGTTTGGCTTTGATTGCTCTGCGCTGTGTGCTTCACGTTAGCACCTAAAGTTGCGTTCGGCTCTGCCGCACGGAGGGCGTTCAGCCTTTTAGATAAATTGCTGTTGTTTTCTGTACTCATTGTGAATCCCCCTTGTACTTTTTTTGTAGGTTAAGAACTTTTGCTGATATATCTCTGCCTTTGCCCGTTCAGCTTTCTTTTAATTTATGTTGTTGCGATAATACGCCGACTGCTCCGATAAACCTCGTGCTAATGCCGTTTCTTTTAGTTTTTGCCGATTGTTCGCCAGCGAATCAAGCGCAGTTCGATATTGCTGATTCTTCGGGTCAAGAATACAGAGTATTTTCAATCCGATTTCCGCGTCTGAATAATTACGGCATTGCAATTCATCTACCATCATCAGATAGATTTTTTCGCTATGCTGTACCATTAAGCGTCTTGTTCCCTCTGTTTTCTGTGCATCGTTGGGGTTTGCGCGTAGCTTTTCATAAAGACCGTGTAAGTTTCTGTTCATTTTCCTCACTCCTATTTTAGAAGATTATTTATTTCAGATTCTTCGTTCTTTTCCCATTGGTCGTAAACACGTTGGTTTTGCTCTTTGATGCTTCGTCGTTCCTCGCTTTCGCGCTTATGGCGTTGCTTTTTTTGTATATGCTTAGAGCAGACTAACCCGAATACAATTCCAAATATGGGTATTGGCATGGCGATGAATGATATGCGAGTTGACATAGGGATGTTTAATAAAAACATGAGATTCCCTAATGATTCCCGAAACCTTATCACGCCAACCTCAACGCTACTGCTAAATGCTACGATACACAAGAAAAACGCCAATTCAATAAAGAAACCCAACGCACCACCCATAACCCCTGACGAAGCGTATTTATTTGCTTTCAATGTTCTAAGAAAATAAACTATGATATTTATGATGCAACATATAGCCGCAATTAAAAATGCCGATATAACCCAATTCCACCCACGCCCTTTGTCTATAATGAATCCTATAATCCCAAAAACAACGGCAAGACCTAAAGCACACAACCAAAGAAATCCCAAACAGAAGATAACAAGAAATACACTCCCCCTTACATCCGGCGATGTAACTTGTGGTTTGGGTTCTGCCGAAACATCGGATACTGTTATGGAAACCGTTATAGCCAAACAAATAACAAGGCATACCCACCATACAGGATGTATGTATTTAATTAGATCCATTTCGCCGTTAGCGACATTTGAAATTAAAACCGCACCGTGCATATTGCCACACCCTTTCAATCTTGTTATTCGCGGGATAATATTGTTTCTTCTTTATTTAAGAAGATTATTTATTTCGGATTCTTCGTTCTTTTCCCATTGGTCATAAACACGTTTTTCTTGTTCTCGTATGCGCTCTTGTTCAGCACGATTTCGTTCCGCTTCTCGTTGTTGTTCTTCACGACGTTCTAATTTCATTTGGTGGATAACTTCTCGATTTTTCTTATTCTTAATATAGATAACTACGGACACGCCGCCAATTATACAAACAATAGGAAGTGCTAAAAAACTGATTACTTTACCTACGAAAATATTTTCAAACACGGACTCAAGTTTGCCGTTTATTTCCATTACGGTTAATTCGATTCCACTATAAAAGGACTTACCCAATAGAAAGATACCCGCTCTAAGGAATATTCCAGCCGTTCCGCTCCAAATCACAGCTTCTAAATAACCCCACCCTTCGATAACACCCCGCCCAATCGCATAGATAACACTACAAACAGGAGCTATCAAAAAAATGGCATAAAACCAATATCCACCGTAACCAGCATTAAAGGCAAAGTTCAAGAATCCAATAACCGTAGCTGCCGCTAAACCCAAAACCCAAGCCCCACCAATAAAAAACAAGTCGTCTGTAGAGAAACCACCGAGGTAAGAATCACGAACAGCCAAAACTGTGACGATTATGCCAACAACTAAAAGCACAAGCCAAACTATAATATTTATCACGACACAATCCTCCTGTTCTTCCATATGTGCAGTTGAGTTTTTCTATTTAAGCAAATTGTTTATCTCGGATTCCTCATTCTTTTCCCATTGGTCGTAAGCGCGTTGATTTTGCTCCTTAATATGTTGTTGCTCGGCGCGTTCACGCTCTGCCACTTGACGAGCCTGTTCTGCTTCAACCTTGTGTGCCGTGTGCCTTCTGGTTAAGCAAGTGCCTACAAGCCCTGCAAACAAACACAATATAGGCATAGCAGCGTAAAGAGAAAGATAATCTTCCGACTTTACCGTATTCCCTCCAAATGCTCCTATACTACTGATAATTATCAAATCTACAAATATGCCGAACAATCCGCCCCATATAGCCGTTGCTAAGTAAGATTCCAGCCCTGCGCGAATCGCATTAACAAGGAGCATGGTTGCACAAGCAACAGAGCCGAACAGGAATGTCGTTGTAAACATACTTATATCAGTCGTTCCAATATTGTGATTTATAACCGATACAACCAAAGCAACGCCAAAGCTCGACAAATAAACGACGGGGACTGTAAGCAAACCCTCGGCACTATAAAACACATCTTCGTCCTCTAACATAAGAGCAGCGATTGTGCTTGCAATCACACAAATAATCAGAGCTATCCACCAAGTAAGCATCTCGACACAACCTTTCTTTGTTGATATAGTTTTTATTATCGCTTCGCCCTTAACTTCCAAACCAAGAACGCCGCGCCAACAACCAGCGCAAGTCCGATACCCGCAAATATATACCACGGTATAACTGTTTTTAATGCGCCTGCATCGAACATCATCGGGTTTCCGGCTTCCAAAGTTAAGGTAGCACGTCTATTTCCTTGCTGCGCCCTTATTCTGCCCGCTCCGCTTATAACGAGTTCGCCGTTTTCATCTATTACAGAGAAGGTTTCCGACGATGTGCCGGAGAACGCAAGCGGCGCGTCCTCGTTCCTTACAACTACAACCTCAAATCTGTTTTCGCTATCAACCGTAATCCCTGCTATGGTTGACCCTGTGACAACCGCTGTATCCGCAGTCACCATATAAGAAACAAAATCATCAAACACCGCTATTCCGTCCGCTTTGCCGATGGCGTTAAAATCGACAATGCCGCCGTCCGGAAGATACCATATCGGCGCAAGCGGGTTTTCCCCATTCATTACCGGAGTAATGTCAAACGCGCCTTCTATTTCCGATATTGGGATTCCGTTCTGTGTGGCTGTTACGCCATCAGGGATTATTATTTGCATATCATTCTCCGTTCGTTCTATTGACATTGAGGGGTTGGATTGCCTCGCTATAGCCTCCTGTACGCTTGCATAAACAATAGCAGAATCAAGGAAACGGAACTCATGTGTTGAGCTTGTATATGTCCCATATGTCCAAGCAAGCCGCGCCGTATCAACCACCATGTTTCGGTTGCTGTCGTTCGGGTAATTATTATCATAGATGGAAATTACATAGACACCGTTTCCCGAATTTCTGATGTCGTATGCAATAACAGCGTGACCCCCGTTCTGGTTGCGGACGGAAAGTATTAACCCTCTGCGATTCACCGTTCCGTCAGAATTGTACATCGCTGAAACCAATCCGTTATAGTTGTTGGTATTGGCTCTCGCCGCTCTTGCAACATCGGTAAGGGTTTGACTAATTTGATACAGCTCTATCAGTTCAAGCAATGCTCTGTTATTTCTCGGCTGCCCGAATCTATACGTTGTGCTTACCCCTGACTGATAATTTGAATGTATCAATACCCCTTTGTCAAAAAGTGATGATGTGGCCGAAAACCCATAGCAGTTGCCGCCCCACGGCGAATATCCGGGATACCTTGAATATGTTTCAGCTTGGCTGTTCGAGAATATCAGTCTAAAACGCTCTATCGGTATGCTGTAATTTCTTGGGTATCCAAAACTCGAAGCAACATTCGCAAACGGGTAGTTATCTTCGCCCATAACAAAATAATTATTGCGTGGACGGCTCGGTTGAACCGGCGTTGTGGGTGCAGGGGTTGGATTAACCGGTTGACTTGGCGGCGGCGTCGGATCGGGGTTGGGATTAACCGGTTCACTCGGCGGTGCGGGGTCGGGGCTTGGATTAACAGGCGCACTTGGAGCAGACGGCGGCACGGGGTTCGGGTTAAAGGGTAGGTTTAGATGGTTACTGAACCAAGAGAAGCCTATCCCTACAATTATAGCCAGCACAAGGGCAGAGGACGTTATGCCTTTTAACCTTTTCATCAGTTTGTCGTTGCCGCCTGTTACCAACGAAACCACCGCGATAATCAAGGCGATTACAAGCCAAATATCGACCACCCTGCCAAATGTCGCGGCGAACGAACCCGGCACGATAAAGGCCACAAGCACCCGCGCAACTATGTACCGTAGCACTATCGTACCAAATGCCTGTAAGACTTTCACGTTTCCCACCCCCTCGTATAATCATTTAATCCCTGTTGCTTAATCAACCGGGTCGAGCGGCGGCACATCAGCCAGATAACGCTCATTAACCGCTAAGAAAACCGCATAAGCTATTCCGTGATTATCGTGTTCGGTCGCACCCTTGGGCAGGCGGCATCTATACTCATCTTCAAGCCGTTTAACAACCGAAACAAAATCTTTTAAGCTCTCCATGCTTGGTACACCGTCCGAACTATGCGATAACGACTTCCAACCTTCCGATGCGGCTTTACGCAACTCGTCAAATTCTTTTTCGGCAAGCCTGTTTACGAACGCCCTAACATCTGCAAACAGCTTTTCCCTCGGAATAGCACCCATAGGAATCCCCCTGACCTCACAATTTTTACGAATGTATCGTAACCGTATTATCTGCACCAATCTTCGGCGGTAGATTAAGACTTTTTCTAAACCCTGCCGGAACGCTCTTACCGAAGAAACTATCAATAAAAAATGCGTCCGCGTGTGTTGCTGTTATGTCCCCATTCTTGTCTTTGCTTTTAGTCAATCCCATACAGGCTAAAACAAAGTCGCTTTGGAACAACCTTTGAAAATCGCCGCCCTCTGCAAAGTAACCGTTCAACTCTCGAAAGCTGTTTTTAATGTCGCTCAAAGTCATACTATCCGAAAAACGAACGCCCTCAATCCGCGCCTTTAAGCTCTGAGCGTCCCGCGAATTAAACGAATACAGGGTTAGCTTATTTTTCAGCCAGTATAAATAAGAATCCGGGCCGTTCACGTAATAATGAGCGCGAACAACCGCCTTGTCATTGCATATACTCTCAAAGAACTCATATATACTCACGATGTTGTCACGCGCGTTACTACACAATTTGCCTTTTAAGGTCATAACATCATTTATATAATTAAAGCCGTCTTTGAACCGCATTGATGCAATGATTGCCCAGCCTAAATCATCATTCATAAGTTTGATGATTTCTTCGTAAAAAGCGGCAGGGGACTCAACAAACTGTGAAAACTGCTTGTCAGGTGTCACTCCGCTCAAATCCAACTCCGGCTCTTTTCCCCATTGGAACATAGCGTAGTAATAGGCAAGGTGTGGATATTTTTTTGTTATCCGCTCTATCTCGGTAACGCCCGACAAATTCTTTTGCATTTTGGATTTTACATCTGCCGGTAATTCCGGTATTTGCATGGTAGCGTTAATTTTCCACGATAAATATTCGCTTTGCAGCATTTTTGTTATTTCCGCCGCAGAAGCAGTATCGCCCTTGCTTTCGTTTTGCCAAATATTCGTTGCTATTTCCGACAACTCTTTGTATTCACGTCCGCACCAATGAAAATTGCCGCCTTTGTATAAATAATGGAGGAAATAAGCCAGCCCCAAATCTTCATTTTTTGCGGTAGGCATTTCATTCATAATTTGGTCGATTCTATTATGAAGCGTTTGATTCCCTTTGAAAAAATCTAAAAGCTGCCCACGATATAAATAGCGTTTGGCCGCTGTCCAATTCGCAGCCATAGCCGCCGCTAAATCTCTCTCGTTCCAATATTTAGCGTCCTCAAAACTAAACGGTGTTTTCCATTGACCGTCGTTTACCGCTCTCCCGCCATATTTTTCAAAGAACGCAGTAGTATTACTAAGCCACAAGGCTATCCCTTCATGTGTGATTCTTTCTGAGGGTTTTATTTTAATAAGCGCGTCAATCAGGTGTTTCAATGGCTCATCGCCCTTGCGATAATCCATAGCGATACCTTTCTCACTTATAAGCTCGTAAAAGGCATAGTCGGATTCTTTTGATAACACCGTTTCATAAGGATGCTTACCGTTATAAAGCGTTGCTAACGTACAGCCGAGCGAAAAATAGTCGGATGCTTTTTTAGCATAACGAGAGTTTATTTCCGGCGCGCTGTAACCAAGTGTGCGACGGGCAAGCTCCGTATGGTGCGGCGTATCATCGTCATCGTTTTCCACGACAACGGCTGTACCAAAGTCACTTACGACGATTTCACCGCCTAACTCATAAATGTTTGCGGGTTTAATGTCACGGTGGATAAGATTGTTTTCGTGTATCGTGCTTAACGCCGCACTCAAAGCGGGAATAACCTTAGTCCTCAATTCATCGTATGTGAATTTTTTGCCTGTATTTCTGATAAATGCGTCTAAATCTTTGTCCGGGCAAAATGGGAATATATCAATCGGGTATGGCAATTCCAGACCATCAGCGCCCTGTATTTTAATAAAGCCCGAAGCTAACAGAGGGATTATATGGTATTTTTTGTAGTCGGTATGAGCCTTCAAAAACTCTACCACTCTCATACGGTTTTCTCTCTCGGCAGGCTTATACATTATCATCCCGGAAGTGTCAATTTTAGCGGCACAATGTTTCCCTGTATTTTTTTCAATCGCATGATAAACTTGTGCTTCACCGCCGATTGCGATTAAGTCGGCAGAAATCTCATAAGTTTCCCCATTTTCCGTATGGGTTGTAGCGGTGAGCAAAACAGGGCTTGCTTTTTTCGGCAAACCGTTTCCAGCATCCATAACGCCGGTTTTGATTCCATTCATTACTTCGGTTGTCCCCATTGCTATACCACCTCCAAAAGAATAATGCTGATATTATCTTGCGAACCATTTTTCAACGCCGACTGAAATAGGTGTTTGCACCGCTCGGACAATTCAATCGGTTCGGATAGATTTTTTTCCATTTCGTCAACGCCCACGACATCGCTTAGACCGTCAGAGCAAACAAGGTATATGTCGCCCGTGAAAACCCTATTGCTGCCGACAATGACATTCGGTTGACAGCGGTTCTTTTCGCCGATGCACCGCGTAATTTTGTGCCGGTCTTGCTCGTGTATCTCGTCTTTGTTTTCAACCAAACCAATATCGAGGGATTCCTGTGTAAATGTGTGGTCAACCGACATTTGCGAAAGGTATGAGTTGCGGTAGCGGTATATTTTGGTATCGCCCACGTTAAACGCTATAAAATCGCCGCCGTCTATATAAATCCCCGCAATGGTTGAAGCCATGTTACGGTGAGCGGGGTCAATCTCTCGCTGTGCCAGAACCTTATTATTCGCATCCGTAATAGCCAACTCAATTTTTTCTTGCGTAAGAGGTTCATTTGTCAACTCGGCAAAGACTTTTGCCGTAATCTCGGCGGCTTCGTCCCCGTGCAAGTGACCTCCAACGCCATCGCACACGACAGCGAGTATAGCCGCCTCAACAGTCCCGCCGATGGAGCCGCTTGAAATCACTTCGCCATTAACCATAATTCTATCGTCATTTTTCGGACAAACACCCGTATCCGTTATCGCGGCATACCCAATCATGTTCAACCCTGCCTTTCAAAAATAATTTTTTTGTTTGCTGATGATACCGTTATTACATTGTTCGGTTTTACGTTTGAATCGAAAATATACTCAGCTAACGGATTGATAAATTCGCTTTCAACGACATTGCCGATGCCGCGCCCGCCATTTTCCTGTGTATCTTTTTCAAGACACCTTCCCATCAAATATTGTATCGCCGTTTCTTTGATTTTAATTTCAACCTTGCTCTTACGAGCGACTCCTTGAATGATATTTTCAAGCTGCTTATGCAATATTTCGCTTGTCGCATCTTCGGTTATATAATTGAATACAATAATGTTTTTTCCTATTCTGTTAAGAACCTCCGGCTTGAACTTGGTTTTCAAGGCAACCTCTACCTTGTCTTGTATCTCATCATAAGAACTTCCGGGGGCCACAATCATTTTGCGTTCTATAACGCGCCCCTGCGTATCGCATACTTCCTCTGAAATACCCGCATTGCTTGTAAAGAATATTAGCGTTTCAGAAAAATACACCGTGTTTCCCTGTCCGTCTGTCATGCGTCCATCTTCAAGTATCTGCAAGAACTTATCCATGATGGAGGTATGCGCTTTCTCAATCTCGTCAAACAGAATGACGGAAAAAGGGTTTGTTTTTACTGCGTTTGTAAGCTGACCGCCTTTATCATAGCCGGTATATCCGGGAGGTGCGCCGAACAGCTTTTGGTCTGCGTGTTCAGCCGTATACTCGCTCATGTCGAAACGTATCAATGCTTTTTCATCGCCAAAGAGAAGTTCGGCGACCGTTTTAACGATTTCGGTTTTGCCTGTTCCCGTGGGGCCTGCAAGGAACATGATACCTCTCGGCTTATTGCCGCTTGATGAGTGCTGCATACCCGAAAGTCCTGTTACAGAGCGTTTTATAATCCGTGATATTTTTTCAATGGCCTGCTCCTGTCCTTTAACACGCTTACGCATAGCAGACGATATATCCTCGTTAATCTTATCGCGCATAGCCTCCCACTTGTTTTCTTTGAACCCAAACTTATATATTGAAACCGTATCGGTAATTTCCTCAACGGGTACTTTGCTTTTTTGATAAAGACGGCGTAACTCGTCAAGCTCCAACAGCTTCATGCCTTCGGTCATATCAATAAATTTGTTCTTTATACGGACAATCGCCGGGTTATCCGAAGCAAGGTCGCTGAAATAATTGCTTACAAACGCTTCCCGCACAGCCCTATCGGGATTAGGGATAGAAACTGTCCGCACGTTCGGATTGTTCAAATAGAACCAAGCGGGTATGTCGTTGAATTTGTCAACGACTAACAGGAGTGTCTTAATGTTCGAGCCAACCCTAATCGCATTTTTTGATGCAAATAAAAGGTTTAGGAACATTGTCGTTTCATCGCTGACAAGGCGATCCGGGCTTGATACGAGCCGTGAGGCAAAATTAAACACGACTGCAACGGGCTTCGCATTGGAAACTGTGTCCGGCCGTGTTATTACCGCACGGATAATTTCCGATATTTGGCCGTCGCCGGAAGTGTTGTTACCGTTAAGTGCCTGTGTTTCCTCCCGCTGTTTCTTAGCTATTTCCTGATAACGTCCCGCAAGTGCTAACAATGCTTCCTTTCCATGATTGAGCGGGTCGGAAAATCCGAAAAGGGGGTCACAGAAAACAAGGTCGTATTCCTCGGCTTCGGACGGATTAAATATTTGATTCAGCGTTTCATTGAGGTTGTCAAAGCTGACATCACCGTTTTCGGGGTTTTCCATGAAATACTGGTCGTTGATATTCCCCTCAATGATAAACGTGCTTTTTATTCCCTTGAAGCTCATAAGCTCCCGCTGCCACTTCGAGATACCGTCTTGTTTTTCCATGATTCAATGCTCCTTATTGTGGATTCCGACAGAAATCAGTTTGTTTTCGTAATACACGTTTTGAACTTGTCGGCCGTTCAATCGCATATATTCAAGGTATTTGGGCTTTACACCCTCATTGAGATAGTGTATCTCTTGGTTTGTCGAGCCGATTAAGGGCGATAACCCATCATTCAACCCGTCCTCGTATCTTCCGTCTATCAAGACAGCCGTGTGCTTCATCAACTTTCCCATTTTTTCCGGTGTCCATAATTCCCGCAGTTCTGCCAACGTATAGCCTGTATAAATCAAAATATCGTGGCAATCGCCGCTTATCTCGGAAATAAACTCCAAAAGTTCGTCTGACTGCTCCAATGGGTCGCCGCCGCTTATCGTTATGCCGTCTACTTGATTGTTTCTTACAATCCTCCTGATAAATCCAATCAGTTGTGATATGGTCATATCCTTGTCTGTTTTGGCCTGCCACATTTCGGGGCTGACACAATTCGGACATTTTTTCGAGCAGCCGCTCGTCCAAATCACAATCCGTTCGCCGGGGCCTAACGTACTGACCGGGTATAGCACACGTTCTATAAGCATATTAAATCGCCCTCACTTGTTTCGGCTTAACCTTTGAAATGCGCTTTTTATCCATTATGTCAACGCAACAATCACATTCCTTTATTCGTGAGTCAGAATCTTCAACTTCAAACCGCTTGCCGGACACAGGACACTCAATAACCCAAACCAACCGTTCTTCGACAACCGTTTCTTCTTCGGTATGGCTCTGTGGGTATTCAACTCTGATGTCGAAATGCAGATGAGCTATGCTAAGTGTGTTGCCGTGATAAAACTTCACCCGCGTCCTCTTTGGAATCTTATCGCCGTTGATGAATGTGCCGTTTGTAGAACCATTGCCGTCGCTGCCTATGTCCTCTATATAGCAATCACCCCCATCAATGGAAATTCTACAATGGGTTTCCGAAACCCAATTATGGTCAAACAAATTAGGTGCAAGGCTACAACCGCGCCCGATTAACGCGCCATCTTCGGGGAGTTCTATCGCAGGGCCGTTAATACTGACAAGCGTAACCGTTGGCTTGCGGCAAAGGGAATCCGCTTCTAAGGCCGCCCCGCACATTTCACATACGGAAGCGTTGTCAGAATTTTCGTTGTTACAAATGCTGCACGTTTTATTCACAGGGCATAACCTCCGTATCTAATCAATTTTTATTTCTCGTAGCTTCTGTTCCTCATAGCGGTGCGCCTCATGGGTTTTATCTTGCCTTCGCCTTGATTGCTTGCCTTTTACCCTAAGCATTTTTGCGGTTTTTAGGTTCGCTTCTTTTACTTGTGTGTTGCCGAGAATAACCCCGCGTTTTTTCAATTCTTCCACCATTTTGGGGTGGAGCAAGCAAAAATCTATCTGATCCTTATATATAGCAGTTCTGTCCTCATCAGATATATCGCTCTCTACCATTCCGTCATAGCCTGTGTGTCCCTCGCCGTCTAAGCTATTTAAGCCCACAGGCTCAAACATTATTTTGTTTGTATCAGACACAAACAAATGAATGGCTCTGTTGCCGGATTCAAATAGGTAGCTTTGACCTTTTGTAGCCCCGCGCATCACGATTGATTCTGCGATGCTGTACCCATATATTTGCATAACCTCGTCAATTTGCTCCCTGATATAAGAGCGTTTAGTTTCAACCTTTATTTTTTCGTCAAGAAGCTGTATCTCGCTTTGCAAGATTTCCACCGATTCAAAACCGCCCCTCGGCGTCATTGGGTCGATAGGAGTTTTTCTGCCATTGCACAATCCGCGCCACTCGGTATATAAGGCACAATATTGGTTGTACAAATCGTTGAAAATGCGAATTTTCTTTTTTACATTCCCTCTTAACGCTTTATATTGATATATAGCCGCATCGCATACAGCTTTGACCTCTTGATTGTTTTGCATATCGTTAATAACGCCGAGCAGTTGACTTCTTTCGGTTCGTCCTATCGCGCTGTTATTGATTAGAATGGTACAATCGGCAAGCACCTCGTCATACAGTACGCTCAAATCAAACTCAGCCTCGCTATTTAACAATGAGGACAAATCAAAACTAATATCGCTGTACTCTAACCGCTTTGCTTTTTCGATTTTAGAGAGTGCGGCAGCAAATTCATTGCTTCGAGCCATTTCGGATTGCCCCTCGTTGTATAGCGATAACCTTGCGGCAAATTCTGAAAGCCCTTTGTTGTAGATGTTTTCAAGGCTCGAAAGGCTTTCCCGCAACTTTGAATTGAGCGCCTGTATGTCCTCCGGCTCAATAGGTAGCGGTAATGACAACCGTTGAGCTACCTCCGAATCCAACGTCGTTTTTACGGAAGCAAACGAATCGCAAGCCAAGCGCAGCTCTCCAACAGAACCGAAAGTTTGCAACTCTTTTTTCATAGCAAGCGAAACATTGGTGCGGAAAGCCTCGTACTGACCTATCAACAGATTGTATTGGTCTGTGGCCTCTCTGATTTTACGCAAACGCTCCAGACGTTGGCGTTCAAGCTCTGCTTGCCTTCTTCTTTCTAATTCTGCCTCGCTAATCTTAACTCCGCTCATTTTCGCCCTCCGTTTTTCCCTTTATCGTATTTGACCGTTTATGCTTTTTTATACGCAAGATTGCGGAAATACGCCGTCCCCTTGCAAGCGCACCATGAAGTGCCATAGCGTATAAGTAAATCACATTTTCCGCTTTTATCGGTAGTCACACGCCAAGTCAGCTTCTTCCATTCGGGTGCATTGTTTGGGTTAGGGTGTCTGTATACCTTTAGCTTTTCTTCGTCAGCGACATAAGATTGATAGCATACATCCGCACCGCCAATAAAATCGGGGTGTTCTTCTACATCTTTCGGATACCGAACAAAATCCTCCACCTTGACATCAATCGAAAATATGTATACCACATTGCTTTCGAGGTCAAGGACGGTCTTAACTTCTGCGAACTCATAGAAGTCATTGTGAATAGTTAAGACCTCGCCCGCACCTCCGGTATACGAGAACCCGGATTTTGTTTTTTCTCCTGTGGCAGACCACGTTCTTTTACACTCCCAATTAAAACCGAAAACTGATATTTTCTCTGCACTATCCGTAGCAGGAGATTTTGATGTTGCGGCATCAACAAATTTCCCGTTGACGAACTCGCCCTCACAGACTTTTCCGCTCACATAGGTTAATTTGCCGCGCCCGTGATATTTGCTGTCTAAAAACGCACCCTCATACACATCGCCATTAGGCCATAACAATTTGCCATCGCCTGTATATTTGTCATTGACATAGCCACCTGTATAAACCGTTCCATTCTCATACTTGATAAACACGACCCCTCTGATGAATTTTCCGTTGTCAAATTCACCATCGAAAACCGTGCCGTTAGGACGTGTCAGTTTCCCTGAACCGGTACGTTCACCATCAATGAAGTTACCTACATAAACGCTTCCATCGGCAAGGGTTGATTTACCGTGACCATTGTTGTTGCCGTTAGAATATTCGCCTTCATATCCGACGCTGCCATCCGGTTTTAGAAGCCGCACCTTGCCGCCGACAAAGTTTCCGTCTTTGAATACGCCTTCATTCCAAGAACCGTTGGCGTGGGTATATCGTCCATTGCCGTTAAGAAATGCTCCGTTTATCGGCGCAAAATCGCCCTCATAAACATCGCCGTTGACATAGACAACTTTCCCCTTGCCATGAGGAACGCCGTTCTTTACTTCGCCGGTATAGGTGTCACCGTCTGGGAATTTTATTGTTTGAATGTTTGAAGCCATTATTTCCTTCCTCTCGAATTATTTGGTTTTACTCTGTCCGCAAGTTAAGATTTGCGGACGAGATTTCTTACTTGCCGACGAGGCGTCTAAATTCTTCAAATTTTCGCCGCATAAGCGATTCGTCTGAATCATATTTTTCTGTACGCCCATTGATGCAGATGTAGTATTTGCCGCCGCTTGATTCAAAGGTATAGCGTTCGCCTTTTTTGCTTGTAAACGAGTCGATAACCATGTTCGTTTCCTCCTAATAATATAATCTTTGTTTATCTACCGAATCCATTGCCGCTTCCAAAACCACCGTGTCCGCCGCTTGAACCTTGACCGTGACCACATGAACCCGAAACGTGTCCGCCGCAGATACCGCAGCTATAACCAAGCCCTGCACCCCCGCCTCTGACCCTGCCGCTGCTACCACTAACTTTGCTATTGCCTTTTTCGTCGTACAACAAGGAATAAAGTTTAGGGTCGCTCATCTTGAGATGCTCGATTTTAAGTCTTTCTTGCTTACGTTTCATGCGTAAGCCGCTAACATCGCTAAACATAATTACTATAAGGGCAATGAATACGGCGAAAACAAGAACGCCAATAAGAATGATGGCAAATTCATCTCGTGTCATAGTCCTTCCCTCCTTTCTAAACAGATAGTTGTTTGGATTTCTCAGTATTCGGATTTCACAAACCACACGCCATCAAGAGAAAATCCATTTGTTCCTATGTTGAAGCTGTAGCTTTCTCCCGCGAGTGTAAGTCTGCCGCCGTTAATTTGGTAATCACCCCTATTAACGACATTTGTGCCGTTCATAACCGTGGTCAGCGTAAGATGAGTTCCGCTTACAACTGCCGTGCTTACCGCAACTGTGCCGGGTAATCGCTTGTCGGTGTACTGCTCACTCTTGTATGTCCCGTTCGGAATAGAACTGCTCATAGATACCCTCCTTATTATTTTGTGTCTGCAATATAATTATAGTTTGCGTACACCCCAAAACAAAGGACATCTAAGGGACATTTAGGGGAAGTTTTAGGGACAGTCCGCCAACGCCGTATTTTTGCGGGAACTGCTTTCCGAACATTCCAAGTCCAAAGTGCCGTTCAACAACTCCTTTAATATTAACATTCGCTGTTCTTGTATCAGCGGCAGATAATCGGGACAATGGTGCTGTAACCAGAATCCTGAAAAAACATCTCTCGCAACTTCAAGGTCGGTAATACTTTGGGGTAAGCGCAATCTGTTAGCCTTAAAGAAATAAGATTGCTTTACATTCAGCCGTTCTATTTCAGAGTCTACAAAATCCATATCTTCAAAAATTTTGTCGAACTCCGCAATCTTTTCTTCACCCACATATTTCCCAAGACACTCGCCAATTCGGATTTCAAATTCAGCTTCTACAGCTTCGAGAAGATTCCGTTTTTCGTCCTCCGTAAATTCGGCATATTTCGTACCGTCAAATATTTTTGTGTCGTAATACTTCGTGTTCCCATCATCTAAGTCTGTTATATCCGTGTTGCTTAAAAGGTCATTTTCAAGAATATCCAATTCTGCTGTCGCTGTATCGTTTCCGCATTTCGCTGACTCACGCAATAGCAGCAAGGCTTTTTTTACATCGCGCGATACGCCCTTGCCGGATTTGAACAGCAAGCCGAGGCACAGTTTAGCTTCGGCTAAATCGTCAGGCGATATTTGCTTGTTGTTTGCGGCTCTTGTATACCATAATGCGGCATTATTGTAGTCCTGTAATTCTTCACAATGCTTTCCAAGACGGATTTGCGAAACCGCCCATCCGTTCTTTGCGGATGCCTCAATCAGCATGATGGCTTTCTCTTTATCAATCGCAATTCCGTATGAACCACATAGATATGCGTGACCGAGATTGCCTTGAGCGTATTTGTTACCTTGTTCCGCGGAAGCCGTAAGCCATAAAAAGACAAGTGCGTTATTCTGCTTAACACCTTGCAGAACAGCACCCATATAGCATCGGCTTAAACGATGCTGACCGTTCGCATTACCCGAAAACGCCGACATTTTATACCAATATAATGCCGAAAAACCATCTTTCGGAATCTCTTTTCCAATTTCGTATTTCATTCCAAGCTGCCATTGTGCGTTGCTGTCCCCATCTACAGCCATTGCAATTAAGCGAGATATTTCCTCTGAATAATCTGACTTTTCATTTTGCCCTGCGGCGTTTTGCAACGGTGAAAAGTATAGGCGTTTGTCGCCAATACACAAAAAATTACCCGTTATGCCCTTGTCAATCTTAAAGCCGAGAGTCTTGCCAAAACGATTAACAGGCAAATACTCAATTTCGCCTTTCTCGCTGTTTTCACCTTTTCTCAATGTCCAACCATTACTGCAAAAAACCACCGCTCCGCCGTTTGCAATGAATGAAATGATTTCATCTTCCTCATCTTCCGAATACTCTATCAGCGGTTCGCCTATGATGAAAACATCGCATACTTTAATAGCCGCAACAACGGTATCGGAAATTGATATACCATCATCAGCAAGTTTTGATTTTAACGTGCGATTAAATCCGGCGGCTGTTAATTGTTCCCCGTGACCACTGCTGATTCCTATGCGTTTATTGGGATACCCACCTCCGATAGCCGATAACAAGGGATATAAGGTTTCTACCATACCACCTTGCACGTCATATAGCGAGATTGAGTGTTGCACAAATACTTTACCGTATGAGATTACGAGGAAATTACCGTCCTCAAACTTGCCGGACATTATAACTGTACTCTTATCACGGTTTCCGCTCTTGTAAATTGTCACGCTATTGTTCCGCTTGGTATTTATCGGAGAAAACAAAAACGGAGCAGCAACCAAGCGCGGTAAATTTTCAGATGGAGTTACGCTTTCTGACTCCGATATGGGCATGGGCGAATTATCATCATTTTGTGCAAGCCCTACAATGCCCTTGAATTGCCATAAAACGCTGCGCCAAAACACAGACGAATCCTCTGTTGTGCAATCTATCATGGGGCGTTCAGCCTCGGCTATTTTGCTAAACTCAATCTGAACAGCAAGCCAAGTCATAGTCGTGCGGCAAGATAAAAAGTCAATAAAAGAAGCGTGGTCAAAAACTTTCCCTTCTTTGATTGCATCGTATATCCATTTGTTTACGCCGCTGTTTTGGCGTTGCAGCCATTTTTTAACACGGTCACTTGTAAGGCAAGTAGAGCCTCTATCGAACCCAAAAGAAACCTCAAACAAGTCAATTACAAAATCGTCAAGTGTACCGCTGATTTTCCCGGCGTTTTTGATAATCCTGATAAGTTCGCCAAACGTCATTTATTCACACCTCCCTCTGTAATAATTTTTCAATCGTCTTTTAGCGTAATATACCTTTCTAAATCCGGTGGATACGCACCAATCCAATCAATCATTTTTATCGTATCATTGTTACTTCTGTAAAGCAGCAATAGCGCTATGAAGTGTTGCCACGTCATTTTGTGCTTCTTGTTTTCAATCGCTACATAAGTTTGACGTGAAATTCCAACCCTGTCGGCCAATTCTTGTTGCGATATTTGTACTTTCGCTCTCAGCACCTTTAACTCGTTTGTCAAAATCTCAATTAGCTGCTCTTTGCGAACATCGTCTAATTCGCTATTCATAATTCACCTCCGTTGAGTGTGGTTATCGCCCCGGCCTCATTAACGGGGTTCATAACAGATGATACATCACAGGCATTTGGCTTTTTATAACAGACAATTATCATGTTGTTCGGTATATCCTCAACTTGCTTAAAATGGGGATGTTTTTCAATTAACTTATTATCGGGTCTTGGTTCAATAATAGATTGCAAGCAAAATCCGGCTTGAATTATATAGTCAATCCACATTCCCAAAGTCCAATGGTATCTATATGTTTGAAACCCCTCAAATTTTTTCGTGTGTTGCCCTACATCAAAGTATGCCCCCACTTCTTTTGCGTATTTGCCAGCTTTCTCAACATAGTTTTTTTCGGGCGGACAGAAGCACGGATGGATTATAGAAAAGAAAAACAACCCTTCGTTCTTCAAAACTCGAAATACCTCTTTCATAACCGACTCTGGCTTTTCCATATCCATTAAAGCCATAAATGAAACCGCTATGTCAAACGAATTGTCGGCAAAGCTCATCTTCTCTGCGTCCATACAAATAAATTTTGTTTTTTCACTCGAATATCGTTTGTTCGCAACATCAATAAATTCATCGCAAAAGTCGATGCCTGTAATACGACAATCCATTTTCGATAACAAATTTGTGTTGTCGCCTATTCCGCAAGCGACATCAATTACATCTTTGCCTGAAAGGTCTGGCAAACAGCTTAAAAATGCAGGTGTATTTAAGTGTTCACGATGAATGTCTTGATTGTCGGAAAAAGCAATCCATCTCTTACTTACCGATTCCCATGTTTTTTTAATCATATGTCATCCCCCCCCTTTCGTTAATACATCTTGCCGTTTCTATCCAAACACATCTCGACCATTTCAACATTCTGCCCATCATGAACACATAATCGTTTATCTGCAAATGGAAGGTCGGCGAATTTTATATTTTTATAGTCGGTATATATCGTAGGTCTTACCGCAACTCCCATTTTTTCAAGTGAAGCAATCCATTCTTTCGTTTTCATAAAATCGCTGCCCGGTATGCCCAACATGACCATGCCTTTTATGCTGATTCTATGTTTAGACAGATTATGAATCCCTTTGTAAATATTAGAGTTTACTCGTTTTATGCCAGACAAAGCGGTTTCATCATAGCTCTCCAAACCGACAGAAACGCTTACACATCCAGCCTCTTTGAATAATTCGGCAAATGATTCATCATCAAAATACTCCACTCGTGTGCAACACTTCCATGTCACTCCCTTCTTTTTTACTGCGTCTAAAAAGTCAAAAACCCACTCCCTGTTTTGGGCGAAGTTCGGAGATATAAACTTAAAGCTATTTATATTGTGATTTCTTTGAGCGTTATCAATAAAATTCATTATTTTATCTATTGGAACACGGCGGTCAACAGAATCACTCTCTAACGTAGTTCTGCAATACTCGCACGAATATGAACAGCCGCGCGATACTCCAATTCCAACATTTAATTCTTGATTCCTGTTTCTGTCCAAGTCAATTAACCTTTGATAATCGTGCGGATTGAAAAGATTTAAGTTGATTGGCTGCATATTTTTACTGTCAAGCCAATAACCGTCCACTATTCTCTCTTTGTAATTATCAGTATAAAAGTTTTCGAGGATTGTTTCATAATCGCCGGTACAGCCAACTAACAAACCGTTCTCGATTTCCAATATGTTTTTTGAAAATAATGATATTATCGGCCCGTATATCAATATTTCGGAAGTCGGCGACATAATTCTTGCGAGTTTTATTGATTCAATAGCTGATTGAATCAAGTGAAAATCACAATATATAGCAATTTTGTTTGGGCGGTCAGTAAATTTAAGATACAGTTCCTGCTTATGCTGATTTAATAAGCCCATATCAATAAAATCAACATCATAGCCTAAATTTACCAGATAGGATATTGGCTCAATAAAATCAATATAATGATATGTGAAGCAATTAGCCGATACAGGAATCTCAGGCGGCCAAACCACCAACATTTTTCTTCTCACTTTTCGATTCCTCATTCCTTCAAATTTAATCCAAACGTATGAAGTTTATCGACAACTTCGTTAAGATTCTTTTCGTTAAAATTACGTACTTGCATGAGTTCTTCTCTTGTTAAGGCGATAATATCTGCGATTGAATTTATACCGGCTCGTTTCATACAATTATAAGAGCGCACAGAAAAGTCAAAATCTTCAATGTCAAATTTAAGCGGATCGTCGCCGTTTAGCAGACGAGTTCGATTTTTCAACCTTTTTTCTTCTGCCGCTTGCAACATATCCCTTTCCATTGCTCTGCTTGATTCGCGCAAGGCATAAAAAACCCGTTCGTAATCAGACCCTCCGATATGTTCATCATCAGGGATATTAAGGCGGGAATCTGCTATACAAGTACCATTGCAGAAAACGAACTCTCCAACGGGGGAGCGATTATTTTCATCAATTTTCAAATCACACATATAATTTATTGTAATTTCCGGGTGCTGACGTGACAATTCCAAAATCAACTCTGGAACGCCATTATCCTCCGTAACAAAAAAGATAGTGTACTCATCAATTCGTTTTTGCATATTTACATAGATGCCGCTCGTCCCCCAAGCCTTCATGCAAACGCTTTGCAATTCCTCAACTCCGCAATTCTCGTCAACAGGAACAATTTTTCGGAAGTCGATAATCAAGTCTATTTCTTTGCCTGTAAACGTAGCTTTGCCTGTGATTGAAGCAAAGAACGCCTCAACGATTGCTTTGTCTGTGTTCTTTTCTGCTTGTAATCTATTTGCAGCAATAGACATTCTCTTAACCCTCCGTCCTGTGTGCAAACCGTTTATACTGCTTTCGTGGAGTATACCGCTGATTTTCGTAGAGTAATTCACTCCATGAAAAAACATTGAAAAACCCGATTATATAAAGCCTTTTTCGTTACGCAATCCGAATTTGACGGCTTATTCAATGCAAAGACAGCTTGTTCATGTTGTCGCGCTTCATATCAAAAGACGGATGTACATATCGGTTCAAGGTTATGTTCACATTGGCATGACCAAGAATCTCACTAAGGCTTTTAATCTCAAAACCAAGTTCAACGCAGCGCGTAGCGAACGTGTGTCTTGTGCAATGAAAATTCGCATCTTTGATACCGCTGCCTGTAATGTATGCCTTAAAATGATTTTGAAATGTCCTCGGTTCTAAATACCGTGCCGCTTTCCCGGTGAGAACGTAAGCATCCGGGCAAACAGGCCGGAACATCAATAGTCTTTCTGTAAGACAGTCGGGCAAGGGAATAACGCGCGTAGAACAATCGCTCTTAGGTTCGGTTACAAGCACTTTTGTTTTTGAGAGGCTGCTATCGTCTACGGTCTGCACCCTCTGCATTGTACGCCGCACCGTCAGCGTATGCTCGTCTAAGGCTATATCAGTCCATTTCAACGCGCATATCTCTCCCACCCTCAAGCCCGTATACAAACAAATAAGGACGCCGAGTTTGCTTGCGTCCATATCAGAGCAAAGATATTTTTCAAGGGTCGATTGTTCGTCTTTGGTAAGAACCCTCATTTCCTTTATTTTATCACGCGGAAAGATTAAATTCAAGCTAAAATCAGACACCAAGCCTTCCTCTTTAGCGTACCGCAAAACAGATTTTATAAGAGTGATGATGTCTTTAATTGTCTTTTCAGAAAGACCACCCGCCGCATTGCGTTTGCCGGACTTGTGTTTTTCGGCAATATAGGCGTTTAGCAATGCGCCCGTTATGCCCGTCAGCGGGTAATTCCCTAACGATGGCTTTATATGGTTGTGAATCAGGTTGAAATACTTTACATACGACGATTCCTTCAATCTGACCTTTTTATGGTTAAGCCATAAATCCAAAACAACCTCGAAACGTACCGTTTCTTCGTTCGTGCCGGTTGCCGCCGTTGATTCATAGTTGACGGAGGGCAAGGACATATAAATTTTATCCTTTACCTCTTTGTAGCTATTGCCATAGAAATAAGCGTAAAGGGTTTTGCCCTGTTTGTTATGCCCTTTAATTACCCGTGCTTCCCAACGCCCATCCTTCCTTTTGTAAATATTTTCCCCTCTCTTTGCCATTTGAACGAACAGTCCTTTCATAAATTTTTGACCAAATATTTGACGGCGATAAAGCCGCCGCGCAATCATCTTTACGCGCCATATCTTGAATATCGCCGTCAAACAAAACGAAATATTAAATTTTTCGGGGCATCTTGTTAAAATTTCGCCCAACATATTGACACGCCACGTTACACGGTGTATAATGTTAAGTGAATATGTCGTTGGTACATCGGTTCATGGAGTGAATTACTCTACGATAAATAAAGTCTGAAAAATTAAGGGGTGCGTTCGTTTTCCGAACACACCCCATTTTAATTTTTACAGCCTTTTCGACGTTTCCACAATGTAGTCCTGAACAATCCCCTTGAACACAATCCCGTTCGTCTTAAAGTCAAGTATTTCTTTGACCGGCTTGATAACGGTCGGCTCTTTTGTAACGGCGGTGCGGAAAAACTCCCCGATTTTGGCGTTAGGCGCATAGGTAAGAATCCGTGGCTTAACTGATTTTACAGCTTTTAACGCCTCGGCAAACTCCACCACCTCAAACCGCTTACTGCTTGCTCCGCAGAGTAAATGTATACTGCACTCCTTGAACCCTTTGGCCGCCTCACGCCGGATATTTCCATGATAGAGGTCGCCGAAGTCCATGACAGCGAAATTATAATCATGCTTGGGCAGCATACTCTCGTAAAAATCAATGGCGTCGTAGGTGAAATAATCGTCCTCGGTGTCAAAACCGTATGCCTCGGCAATGCAAGATGGCGGTTGAC
>Ga0099364_10001100_pt1 | contig 45138 bp, 45 predicted proteins | sample TergutTh196P3_FD_73070 | JGI IMG/M metagenome (GOLD analysis project Ga0099364, IMG submission 73070) | Microcerotermes parvus P3 segment gut microbial communities from Pointe-Noire, Republic of the Congo - Th196 P3 | ecosystem: Host-associated > Arthropoda: Insects > Digestive system > Gut ...
TCTTGATGTCGTTTGGGTTAGGAAAGGACAGGTCATAAGTTTGAAAGTCTTCAAACTTAATTAAAATTTAATGGACGCAAGCGGCTCCCGCTGCGCGAAACCGCCGCTGTTGCGACATTTTTATGACCTTTCATGGTTCTTGATGTCGTTTGCGTTAGGAGAGGACAGGTCATAAAAATGGAAAACAGAAATGTAAAAAAAAGGTGGAATTTGACAATTTCGCTTGTTCTGTTTGTATTTGGCATAATGATTTCGACTATGTTGCTGGCGGGGCTTCTTGTTATGATTCTGCACTTAGCGGGAGTGATGCCCGAAGGGGTAGAAGTCAGACCTGAACAAATGCGACACTTCGCACCGTTGCGTTTTATTCTTTCCATGTTTATGTTCAGCGCATTTTTGGGTGCGCCTATTGCATGGTTTTTCAGTAAAAAAGCCCTGCGCCCTATCAAAAAAGTTGTTGATGCTACCCGTCAAGTAGCCGAAGGAAACTACGATGTTCAGGTTGACATTAAGGGGATAAATGAACTCGAAGAACTATCGCACAGCTTTAATAAAATGACGCAGGAATTATCCTCGGTAGAATCCCTGCGCCGGGACTTTATAAACAATTTTTCCCACGAGTTCAAAACGCCGATTGTTTCTATACGCGGATTTGCGAAACTTCTCAAAGAGGGCAGTTTGAACGATGAGGATAAGCAAGAATACCTCGACATCATCATAACAGAATCGGAACGACTAGCGGCGTTGTCTACAAACGTGTTAAACCTCTCAAAGTTTGAAACGCTGGAAACGATTGCGGACAAATCGCCTTTTCGTGTCGATGAACAAATACGCAGGGCTGTTTTAGTCACAGAGCCAAAGTGGACGGCAAAGAATCTTGATGTTGAAGTTGATATGGATGAAATAACATATCATGGTAACGCGGATATAACACAGCAGATTTGGCTGAACTTGATCGACAATGCTGTTAAATATTCTAACTCAGACGGAAGCATTATTATTAGATTGAAACTTAGCGAAGACGGTTTCTTTTTTGCTATAAAAGATAGCGGCATCGGAATGGACGAGCAAACAAAGGTTCGGATATTTGACAAGTTTTACCAGGGCGATGCCTCGCGGATAAAATCGGGCAACGGATTAGGGCTTACAATAGTGAAGCGGATTGTTGATTTATGCGGGGGCAGAATAGAAGTGAAGAGCGAACTAGGCGTGGGCAGCGAGTTCGTTGTGTGGTTGCCGATAATAGTCACGGGTAAATTATAGTTCGTACCGTGCCTTGCGCTCGGACGGCTATTTCTGTGCCCCTTGTCGCTCAATGAAACGTCCTGTTTCAATTCGCGAACGCTCCACCGTCCATGGGTGCGCTCTGCGGGGCACATAAATAGCCATCCTCACCGGCAGAGATGATTTTCCTATCCCGTGACTAGTAACAATCTACGTGAATACAATTCATGCAATATAGAAAACGCTTGACATATGTATTTTTCTGTGCTAGTATTCAACAAACGCAATGACGGAGAGAAAAATATCCTCACTCAGTATGCATGGCGGGATGCCTGCGTTAGAGATGCTGCGGTTGGTGCAAGCAGTTGCTGACGGATATGTAAATACACTCCCGAGCGGATGCCCTGAACAATAGCCAGTAGGGGCATACGGCAGCCCACCGTCATAAGGGCAGGGGTTATGTGACCCCGGTGAGCGGCGGCTTGCTATTGGCCGCAATCAGGGTGGTACCGCGGGAATGAATCTCGTCCCTGAGCAAGTCCCGGCTTGCTCAGGGATTTATTAATGAGCAAGAAATATATAAATTAGTTAAAGGAGAGAACCGCTATGTCTAATGTAACACTATTCTCAGGAGAGCAAGTCCCGCTTGAAATGCACAAGGTACGCATGATTCAAAAGCTGAACCTATTACCAATCGAAGAGCGAATGAAATGTATGGAGGGAGCAGGGTTTAACACATTTCTGCTGAAAAACCGCGATGTATTCCTCGATATGCTGACCGACAGCGGCGTTAACGCAATGAGCGAGAACCAATACGCTGCGATGATGCAAGCAGACGACAGCTACGCAGGCTCCGAAACGTACTACCGCCTGGAAGCAGTGCTGCGGGATGTATTCGGTATGGAGTACTTTCTGCCGGCGCATCAAGGCCGCGCTTGCGAGAACATCATCTCACAGATTCTTGTTAAGCCGGGAACTGTGGTGCTGATGAACTACCACTTCACCACAACTAAAGCGCATATCACAGTAATGGGCGGCAGCGTAGAGGAAATCATATCCGACGAAGGCCTGAAAATCCAGAGCAACGCGCCATTCAAAGGCGATATCGACATCGACAAGCTCAACGAAGCTATAGCGCGTCTCGGTAAAGAGAAAATTGCGTTCATGCGCATAGAAGCCGGCACGAACCTCGTGGGCGGACAGCCGGTGTCTATGGACAATATGCGCGAGGTCTCACGCATTTGCCGCAAGGCAGGTATTCCGCTTGTGTATGATGCGAGCCTATTGACAGACAATCTATATTTCATAAAAGTCCGCGATGAGAAATATAAAGATGTCGATATCAAGGACATCACCCGCGAGATTGCCTCGTTTATGGATATTGTCTACTTCTCCGGGCGTAAGCTAGGCTCGGCTCGCGGCGGCGGGATGCTTGTTTCGGATAGAGAGATTTTCCTGAAAATGCGTGAGCTTGTGCCGCTGTTTGAAGGCTTCTTGACCTATGGCGGTATGTCGGTCAGAGAGATGGAGGCTATGTCTGTCGGTATCCAAGAAGCGATGGATATGGATGTGGTCAGCCAGACACCGATTTTTGTCGAGGCATTATGCAACGAGCTGATTGCAAAAGGCATACCTGTCGTGACTCCTCCGGGCGGCTTGGGATGCCATGTTGATGCATCGGCATTTTGCGAACATATCCCGCAGGCTCAGTACAGAGCCGGAGCATTGGCATCCTCTGTGTACATTGCAAGCGGCGTAAGAGGCATGGAGCGCGGCACGCTCAGCGAACAGCGCAACGAGGACGGCAGCGAACGTCTGGCGGAAATGGAACTGCTCAGACTTGCGATACCAAGGCGCGTATTCACATTGTCGCAACTGAAATACACAGCCGACCGCATCGCGTGGTTATGGGAGAACCGTCAGCTCATCGGCGGGCTGGAGTTTGTGGAAGAGCCGAGAGTGCTCAGGTTCTTCTTCGGGCGCCTGAAGCCAATCGGCAACTGGCCGGATGTCTTAGTTAAGAAGTTCAGGGAAGATTTTGGCGAGAGCCTTTAGTACGTGTTAGCTAGTTATTTAGTTATTTATTTGCCGGGGCGGTTATCATGCCGCCCCGGACTGTCCGGGCTACTGCATTAGTGTCAAAAAGGTGAACATATGAGCGGATTAGGAACTATCGTTAATGTAGCGGCGATTCTGGTCGGCGGTTTGGCAGGGCTTGTCTTGAAGAAATACCTCCCAAAGCGAATCACCGGAACCGTGATGCAGGGAGTTGGGCTTGCTGTCCTGATTATCGGCATAAGCGGGGCTTTGAGTTCTGCCTTTAGAATCGCGGATGATGGGATTTCTACCGATCATATTCTTTTGATGATCATTTCGCTGGCGGTTGGCGGGCTTATCGGTGAGCTTATCAGAATTGAAAGCAGACTCGATTCCTTTGCGAAATTCTGCGAGAAGAAGCTGACAAAGCCTAGTGACGATTCTACCTTTACGCAGGGTTTTGTCACCGCAACTCTGGTGTTCTGTGTCGGGTCGATGGCGATTGTCGGGTCAATGGAGGATGGTATTAACGGTAACGGCGATATTCTGTTTGCCAAATCCACGCTTGACGGCATCTCGGCCATGATTTTCGCATCCACGCTTGGGTTTGGCGTATTGTTTTCAGCAGTTTCCGTCGGGGTGTATCAAGGCATAATTACAGTCTTAGCAATTTTCATAGCCCCGTACATGAGCGATACACTCGTTACCCAGATGTCGTTCGTCGGTTCGGTGCTGATTGTGAGCATAGGTCTTAACATGCTACAGATTGCAAAAATAAAAACAGGAAATCTCCTACCTGCGATTTTTATCCCTGCGATATATCATATTATTTTATGGATATGGTGATGATTATGATCGCCTGATTCAGAATAATACAAGATAATACAAAGAAAGTGCTGATATTACAACACTTTCTTTACTTATTTATTGAGCGGCGCGGGTAAGCCCTTATAACCGTTAAATCGAATTTAGAGTAGGATTTGGTAGACAAAATGGCAGACAGATGAGTTCAATTATAACACCACAGCTCCGTTTTCGTACAGTTCATTACATGATAAATCTATATTATCATTCCAACTAATACCATAGCCGCCTATGTCTACCCTCACTTGGTCAAACAATCCTCTCGTTACAGCAAGGGCTTTGAACGGTGCCCATTTGTCAAAGAGAGGTTTAACGTTATATTGTTTTTTCTCTCCTGTCGCGAAAATGACCAACAAGCTGTAATCCGGTAAAGGTTTTACTTCTTTTATCTTGTAAAACATCGCTCTAGCTCCTTTCCACGTTTTGCCTTTCGCTATTATTCCAATGGAGGTAGCTTTATGAACTCCTGTGTGTTCCAGATTTTAAGCAAATCATCTTTATGCTTTTCTGCCCATTCTCTTACAAGCGACAAGGCTTTCGTCGGCAAATCACCTTCTATCATTTCAAGAGTATCAATATCTATCGCGCCCACATATTCGCCATATACCGCATGAAAGTGTGGTGGGTTATGCTCTGCCTGTTGAAAATACATCTTCACAATCAATCCGTAGAATCTTGCTATAACTGGCATTATGTTATCGCTCCTTCACATACGTTTACATTTCGCGGTAGTTTGAATATTAGCCACGCATAATAAATAATCACATCCCTTGTGGTTCTTATTTTATCATGCCCCATTGCACTTTACAAGCCTTGTCGTGGTGAGATTACCTTTTCTTTTTTAGCGAATGCTCCGAACAATAACAGCTCATCTATTCAAAAAGGCACACCCCGGGTAGGTAGTGTGCCTCTTTGTCTATCCATTTATTATATCGCGCTTTACTCCTTAGTCAATCATATCAATATCCAAAACCCACTGACCATTCTGCTTAATCATAATAATATCGTCTGTAACAGCCCCATGAATATCATCACTGATTGTAACATTTACCAAAACCTTGCCGCCTGACAGCTCAGTAACGCTATTCGCCCTCATTGATATTCTAGGCATTTCCCCTAAGCCTAAATCGTCGCCAAAGAGATTCATAAACCCAAACATCGCTTGCGACATTGCGTTGATATCGAATCCGGTTATTTTGTCGAGAACTATACTCGCGCCACCATAGACTGCGCTTATATCAGAACCGAAAAAGCCGACAATGCCGCTCAAATCTCCCCTGTTATATGCATCGGCAAATCCATCGAGGGCTTCTTGTATTTCCCGAAGAGCTTGGTTATCTGTTCCTGAGTTAACCTGGGTATCAACCCCCCATCTTGCGGCAATCGCGCTATCCGTACCCGGCGCAGATGTGTCGGACTGTGTATCTCTGTTCAGCAGAAACACCGACACCCCTATCAGCGTGATTACTGCGGAAATAGCCGCAATGGTTATAGGCAATTTAGGAAGTTTTGCAACCGTTCTTTGAGCTGATTGCGTTATTTGCTCGTTGACCTCAGCGGGATTAAGCACGTTCTCATGAGGTGATGGCGCAGAACTCTGTGAGTCGTGTGTATCAAAACTACTTTGCGCTACTTTTGCCTTACCGCAAGCTGTACAAAAAACGTGTTCCTCCGGCATTTTGATGCCGCAATATCCGCAAAAGCAAAAGCTGCTCATGTTAATGCCCTCCGATACTAATTACTGTTAAAACAAATCATTATCATCAACACCATAGCATATTACTATCACACACGGGCGGTGAGAAGCGCAAAAATAATAGCTCATTCTTTTGCCCCTCCCGGCAATATCAGCTTTTTGCATGAACACCTGCAATTTCTGTAACTCGATGTCCATTATTATATAGAACATGAACCACGCCCCGTTCAAATTCGTTTACTGAGCATATATTACTTGCTACCCCAAATTGGTTATATACTATTATACACTTCACTCCTAAAGAGTCAGGCTCAATGGTGACTTTCGAGTAATCGCTAAGTTTATTAACGCCAAGCTTGTATTCTCGTTTCTTATTTGGATACTTATTTTTCTTGTCTTCATGCGGTGCTGCCGGGGTAACGTGACTGGATGAACCTTTGTTTTCGGCATCTCCGCCGGAAAGGAATACCGCTACTATAATCCTCATAACAATAAACAGTATTACCAGTGCGATAAATAAAACTATATTTGAAATAACAAAAAGCAAAATCGGTAAAATAACGAAGACAGACACCACATTCATGATCCATTGCTTGAACAGTATTTTCTTAATTCCTGTTTTTTCCAAAGAAACCAAAATAACAAACGCCGCAAGTATTATTGCAGCATAAGTAATCGTGATGAATATATTGAAGTAAATACTAAATGCCTCAGTCGTAGGACTGGCTGCCATAAAGTTGCTTCTTATTGATTCGAGTTCACTTTGATAGCTGCCTTTTGCAGCAAATACAGCAATTGAAACAATAAAGGAAATAATTGCTACTATCTTGGTTGTAATAAGAGCCAGCCTTCCTAGCTTAAGTTTAACTGAGTATTTAGAGCTAATTACGTTTTTAAGCTCGGGAAATGGCTCAATAAAAAATTCTTTAAACCAACTCCAAAGCCATCTTAGAAACCTACCGAGTAATTTCATAATGTTTAATCCTCCATGTACTAATTTTTCGCTCTACCCGCCATATCTGTAGGGCTTTTGACGTTTGCCATAATGCAGATTGAGTAGCTCTCGCCCCTGATTGTCTACATCTTATATTTCTTCCAGTCATCGTCGAACTTATCTTTCTCATGAACCAGCCATCTGCATTTATCACGCACTTGGCATTTGCATATTATATAGCAATTTTCAAATAATAATGACACCGCAACGGTTACTAGCGTATGAAAATGCATCGTGTTTTCCCTGTCGCAGCTATTAGGTATGCGACTCGCCTGATAACTGTGATACTTTTTGATTGCATTAACGCATAATCCATGATTTTCTGCGTATTTTTCCGGGGTGCCTTCATCGTCAATGCATTTACGGAACTCTTTGCTTATTGCGTACATTGTAAAATACCTCCTAAATAAATATTTACTATTCTTCATCGCCATTATCGTTACTATCATCTACAATGTCCGTGACTAATGGTGATTCGATAAGTTTCATATTGTTGAAGCTTCTAAATCCCATGTGAGTGAGTACCATACCATAAGGAACTATTTCAGAATCATCGACATTTAGATACCCTTGGAAGCTAACTTTACTTCCATCTATTGTGCCTGAACGCCACGATGATGGAGGTTCTATTATCCAAGCCTCATGTTCAATAGTTATAGTTAAGCGATCATAATTTATCGATTGACCAAATAGGTACTGACTATAGGAAGCATCAGGCGATGTAGAATCTAATCTGGCTCTAAGTCCACCAATATTCCGTAGTTCTGTAAAAGATAGTGAAAATTCACGTAATCCAACCGTAATGGTGTTATCCATCCAACCACCTACTGAACCACGGTGTCGATAAATCCCACCCCAAATTGTGCCATCAAGCCTGACGTCTGTAACCCTTGGCATTATTTGCAGATCATGCAACGTCCAACTGTTCTCAACAAAGTTGTAGGTTGAAGAAACATCAACTTCAAAGGTTACTAACTCTTTAATGAGATCAAGTTTATGCTCAAAGGTTTTGTATGTGCCCATGTTACTGGAAGTCTCTTGCACTAGCGTTATGTTTGAAATTTGCTCACGATTTAGATGAACATTTTGTTCGGTACCCCCGGAAGAAAACACGAACTGCCTGATTTCTGTCACCATATCCAGTACTCGCTCGTCTGTCATGTCCAGTACAGCATGGGGAAGGTATTCACTGGTAAATTCTGCGGCTATCCTTTGACCGTCATTTTTCCAACTGTCATTAAATGTAAACTCCAGTTCGATTTGTCCTTGTGCAGAGAGTGCGGCAGAGCTTAAAACAACATCAACTATTACTGTGTCTCGGCTTTGTTCAAGCTGTGTGTTTCGGTTGCTGACCGTGATTCTGTCGAGGCTGTCTTCGTTAATTGACCACTCATACCCATCTATGCTTAACTGCATCCCCATTATTGCGCTTCTGAACAGGGATTCATCCATCACACCGGCTAAAGGCGTTTTTGTCCATGTATTTGTCCGGTCTTCGCGGAAGTCTACCAAGCCCCACTCTTTTTCTTCGTTTTGCATATACAGGAGAGCGTAGTATTCTAAGTATGAAACATCCCGGTCGCTGGAGTTTACCTTCACCAGCACTTCATGCAGCCCTGCTTCTTCATCTGTTTCTTCCCCAATGATCTCAATTTCGCCAACAGTACGATTGCTGGGGATAACACCCAAAACGCCCGATGTGAAATCGAAGCCGATTTGTTCCTCGTCCGGCGGTATTTGCTGTTCATTAGAACAGGCAGTAAGAAGCATCAATGCAGATAAAGCCATTAGTAACAGAAGACTTAATTTTATTATGTTTTTCATAGTTAAATAACCTCTCAATATGCAGATTTGCTAAAGCATTAATGATTATAACACGTTCGTATGTCGATTGCAAGACAATTGTAATTATTATGCAATCCGATTAAGGTGCATACAACAGCGCAAATAAAAGTTACCATGTGTATGCATAAATGAAATACGGAGTGTGACACATGGCTAAATTTAGAATTCCGGTTATACCGCCAACATCAAGCAAAAGCATTAGGTTTCCGATTGACATTATTAATGGTGTCGAAAAAGCTATTGAGGGAAAAGACTGCACTTTTACTGCTTTTGTTGTCGAGGCTGTACGAGTGGCCCTTAATGACTTAGAAGAAGAATACAGCGACAGTGTAAATTCATAACAGCTTCCAGTTTCAATATTATTAACCGGGGCGTTGCAACACAGCCCCGGCTCGGTGTTTTATTTTTACCGCCGTCACTATTCACGGGTCACAGGATAATCTGTAAAAATGAGTTCATTATTTCCGAACGATTCAAAATCTAGGTCATCAATGTATTTTATTGAATCTTTGCAGTATTTTATCATTTTTCCTATAACGACTTTATTCTTCTCGTTCATAAACAACCACTCCGAATTCACTTATTTGTTTTGCTACAGGCGAATGGGGAATAACATCTAAATCCGGAAGCAAGTGTGTGTTTACAGTGAATGCTTCCTCTATTTTGGCTTTTATATCATAGAAAGCAAATCCGGTTATCTCACCGTTGCTGAACATGAACAAATCAATGTCCGAGTCTTCTGTAGCAGTTTGCTTTGCATAAGAGCCAAAAAGCACAAGCCTGATGACTTTTGTGCCCCTAAGGATAGGCTCAACTGTAGTTTTTATATCTGCCACGCTTAACAAAGTAATCACATCCCTTGCGGTTCTTATTTTATCATGCCCCATTGCACTTTACAAGCCTTGTCGTGGTCATAACTCCAAACAAATTATTGACACACGCAAAACCTCATGTTACAATACTTCTCGGCAACATGCGCGAGTGGTGGAATTGGTAGACTCGCTAGATTCAGGTTATCGAAACCTATGCCACGCTTGATTCAAAATAACATAAGATAACACAAAGAAAGTGCTGATATTACAACACTTTCTTTGCTATTTTGCTTATTAGTACGGGTAAGCCCTTATAACCGTTAAATCGAATTTAGAGTAGGATTTGGTAGACAAAATGGTAGACAAGGGTAGTTTGAGAACATATCAATATCAACCCAAAAAGGGTGCTGCCGCTAACGATGCTATCCTACTCGCGCAACTTCGATGTGTGGGGCTTCATTTGCGCTTTCTATTATTTTGAAACCATATTTTTTTGCGGTGGCTTCTCCGCTTTTTCGGTAGTATTCTGTAACTTGCGCGGGGGTCATGTTTTTGATTTTTCCATAAATCGCAAGACGGACTTTATTGACCTCATGCTCGATGGGGCTATTCGGCTTCATTTTCAACAACCTCCATTGGCGAACATATTTCTACAGTGCGGTAGCCGTTTAAGGCGTTTATCTTTTCAGTTCCTATTTTTGTCTTACGCTTGACTATATGCTGAAAATTCATGCTGATTATCATATCCAAGTCATTCACCGCTGCGATGGCGATATGCAAGCCATCGGTGAGATATTTTATAGGGATTATTCCCTCGTTGGTATAAAGGTTTGCTAGCCTCACGGTTTCATCATTAGGTGCAAGAACGGAGATACTATATTCCTTAATCAGTCCAATCATTTTATCACGTTTGTCTTGTGGTGCGCTTTCCAGTTCATCGGTCACATAAGTTGATGTGAATGCGTTATACTTTCCCGCTGCAATTTCACTAAACAGCTTTACGGTATCAGCATGGGCTTCTCTTTTTTTATCGAAATAGAAATTGAACAGGGTCGTTTCCAAATATATTTTCTGTTTTCTCACAGGCATCGCTCCTCCCTGTCATGCAATGTAAAAAACTCAGCTAAGCCACAGTATATCATGAGTTAGCCGCTTTGTCTATCCATATGTTATTGCGTTATTGCGTTATTGCGCTCTTAACTATTTAGTCAATCATATCAACATCCAAAACCCGCTGTGAATTCTGCTTAATCATAATAATATCGTCTGTAACAGTCCCATGAATATCATCACTGATTGTAACGTTTACCAGAACCTTGCCGCTTGACAGCTCAGTAACGCTATTCGCCTTTATAGATATTCTAGGCATTTCCCCTAATCCTAAATCGTCGCCAAAGAGATTCATAAAGCCAAACATCGCTTGCGACATTGCGTTGATATCAAATCCGGTTATTTTGTCCAGAACTATACTCGCGCCGCCATAGACTGCGCTTATATCAGAACATCCGGTTTCCTCACCGACCGCCATTTCGCTAAACCGCTTGTTATGTGACGTTTCCACGGACAAGTTCTCCAAATCTTCACACTATTGCTCTTATTGGCACTATTCCTCGAGGTTTGAAGAATTATCATGAGGTAGTGGATTAATCTCATTTGTCAATCTATTAGCATGACTTGTTCCTGTTCTTTCTTTTAGAAAACCATCCCATAAAGAAGTCATATTTGCATTTGAAGTACCTTTTGACTGAGCTGGAATATAAGCCCAGCCAAAATTTCTTACCCAATGAACACTAGTGCCAGGATCTGAACCTGTTTCCGAACCAGTATTGCCACCTAAAGAACCCCCACTTAGATTAGCAGAAACAGGTTGAAATAATAAAACCCCTAAGATTAAAATGCTTAAACATGATATTATTTTTTTCATTTTCCCTCCTTATAACGGATAAAAAGCACCATCTATATAATGAAATCGAAAACTTCTAAAAATTCCAACTTCATCTATAACAAAATCAATCCAAATTTCATCATATCCAGACCAGTTATTATAACCTGCTAACATTATAGATTCAACTTTAACAGTATTAAGCAATGATATATCAATATCAAATAAAAACCGTTGATAAAACCTCTCCATTAAAAGAATATTAAACAATGGGCTTATATCATCTCGTCCTTCTTCTATATTTATTGGCTGTCTTGTAACCATGGATTTTGTAATTCTAGCAGCCCATAAATCTGTTTCTGCTTCGGAATATGGTGATGGCGGATCGGATCCTGGACTACGATTAAGATTTTGTTTAACCCTTACTAAATCATACACCCATCTATGAAATCTATCCAAACCATACTCATTAGACCGCATATTTTCATGTAAATAATTATATACGTAAATAAAATATTCTTTTATTTCTTCTGCAAAGGTATCTTCATTAACAATAATACCATATTTATCATAAATTTGACGTATATAGCCATCATTATAATTAAAAGTAGATTCATGCGTTATTATTCCATTTCTATATGCACGAAGCATAGTATTATCAGTACCCAGCAACCCTGGTTCGTTTTCGTAAAAATACAACTCACTTTCGGTCAAAGTTTCAAAGTAATCCATAGGAAATACTGAACCAATATGCACAGGAGGCTCTAGGGTCCTTATAAATTCTACTCTTCCATCCCAGTCTGGTAGCTCTGATTCAAATTCAAAAGGTAGCTGTATTGCAAACCAATCGGGGTTATCTGGATGCGCAATCATTTCCGCTCCCGCCCAATCAGGATCATTTGCTAAAATATCTTCCCACATTTGTTTGAATTCTTCATCTGTCATTTCTGGTTCTTGAGATTCTTCTGGTTCTTCTGGCTCTATAGGCGTTGGAGATACAGATGGCTCTATTGTATTCCTTATTTCCTCACCCGGCGGTGTCGGCTCATTAGAACAAGCGGTAAGAAGCATAGTTGCGAATAATAGTATTACGGCGATAGAAAATAATCTCTTTTTCATTGTTCCTGTTCTCCTTTGGGTTAAAAATGTGTAATTCATGGCTATAGCATAACATAGGGAAATCAAAAGTCAAGATAAAATTGTTAGGTGATAGCTAACATAAATATGAGTGGAAGTTATATAGAATTATGTTAGGTGGTGACTAACATGAATTCTTTGGAGTTTGATACGGAAATTTACGATACAATTAGGAAGAACATCAGAAAATACCGCATGGCAAAAAAAATGACTGCCGCAGAGTTAGCGGAGGCAGTGGATCTATCACATGATTTTATACGGCAAATCGAAAGTAAAAAAGCACGATATAATTTTTCTGTCGAAACATTCTATAAAATATCTGTAGCATTAGGAGTTCGACTTGATAAGTTAATTGAAAAATCAGAGTAAGGATGGTGCAATTGCGTTAAAGCGAACATATCTCTCTTTTTGCTGCCGGTTACAAAGCCACCGGCGGGGCATATAATACACTACATAGCAGAAACAAAACTGCCATCACCGCATATAATGTGATCATCAAGCGATATACCAATTATTTCCCCCGCTTCTTTATTTCGTTTCGTAACCATACGGTCTTGCTCGCTAATCATCAGCGTGCCTGACGGATGGTTATGAGCGATAATTATAGAAGCTGCGCCTGACAGTATCGCTCTTTGAAAGATCTCACGAGGATGCACCAACGATGATGTCAGCGTTCCTCTTGTGACTTCAAAAGCTCCCGATACTTTACGCCCACCGTCAAGAGCTAATAAACACACAAACTCCTGTACTTGATTCGATAAATCGAAAAGTCTCTCAAACATTTCAGCCGCTTTCTCCGGGCAATCAACCACCGTGGATTCACCGTAATTAATTCCGCGTTCCTTCACGAGTTCGCCGATTCTGTCCTCGTTCATTTTAACCAGATAAGTGTTAATACGCATTTTTCTATACCGTCCTTTTCAATAAATTTAGCCTTTCGGCATGGACGGACTACTTTGTGGAAGCCATATGTCAAGGGTTCTCAGCGCAAAAAATATTTACAAAACAAAAAATACTCTCCGCAGAGAGCATCAACTAAATATTTATTTCGCCCCTTTACATATGGCTGGAGCAAAGTATAATGAGGGTACGAAAGAACAATACTTACAGGACTAGGAAAACCCTCGTCCATCGTCTTTCGCAATTAAAAGCGTCAAGAAATAGTATCCTGACGCTCTTTGCTTATTGACCTATAGTTGAACTGTTACGGCGAACCCGCCGATGAAGTAATAACGGTTCGTATATGTCTTGTTTGGTGAACCGCATTAACGCGAACCATCGTCCTCACTTCGCAATAACTTGCGCTTACACTCGTCCCTTTTGACTGCCCGACCTGGTTGGGCGTGGCGGAAAAATAAATAGGATTAGTTCTCTGGCGAGCATATCGGACGAGCTGTGCCTGTAGTCTATTTCGTGACCAATATATCTTTTTTGGGTGGTTCTATCCCTAAAAATAAATCGTAGTTCGACAAATTCGCTACCGAAGCACCTTGTTCTCTAATTACTCGTTCATACTCATTACATTTGTTATCAAAGTTTCTGTCCCAATTAGAAGTGTCCATAGATTCTGTCAATATCCTATTCTTTTTCCTGCTTTGCCGCTGCCTTATATCTCTTACTGCTTTTTCACAAGATAAGTGCTTAAAACCTTTGTAGGTGCTTAATCTATTACAATGAATAAATTTCATGGTTCTTCTAGCAAAAAAGTTGCCGCAGTGAGAGCACTTATGAAAAGTGTAGTCACACATCAAAAAATAATATAGTAAGAAATACAAAACCTCGCACATTGAATCGCAAGTAGCGTACATGGCGTGTTTTTGCTTTTTACTGAAGTCATTCTCGCTTACTTTATTATAGATTTCTCTTTGATTATAATCGGGCCGGCTACTTCTCCTTCTCATATCATCAAGTTTTTCGAAAAGAGGGTTCTTTACAGCGTGGTGAAGTGACCAGTTCAAATCGAACAAGGGGTTAAGTGCTTTGATTTCATCGATGGATATGCTTCGTTTGTTTTGCAAGATTGCATTAAGTATTTCGATAGTTTCTAGATAAGGGATAGCATCGTAAATATTTAAGGGTATGCCAAAAGAAAGCTCTTGTAAGGAATTAGCGATAAGCTTTAGTTTACCATCGATCTTCCTAATTTTTACATTTTTATAATCCGTCTTATCGGGAAAAGGTATGGTCTTATTTTTATACAAAACAAGATCTCCAATAATTGTTGTTGGGTCAAAATTCAACACTTCTCCATACTTGTCAAACTCAACTTTACCCTCCCCAATTTCAATATTGGGGATTATTTCCTGTAACTGGCCGTTAATGCATTTACCATCGCTCTTAATAGCGACACTGAAAGTTGATTCATACATATTTGCTCCCTCATTTTCGTGTTTCCTTATTATTTCGCTAGTTTAACAAAAATGATATTCCTTTTCATAACTAAATGCTTGTGTTATTATATGTAAAGATAATTGGCGACAAGGAACTTGTTTCCCTATTCTATTATATAATGTCGCCTATGTCAATATCGAAGAAAGGAGAAAATCGATGGATAAAAAATATTTGGTGACAGGAAACTGGGTCGATAAAACAACAAAAAAGCCTGTTTCCCGAATAGCTGAAATCACAAGCGGAGTGGGCAAAGATTCGGGTGCTGCGTATGAAATGGCGAACCCTGAGAGCCGCGAGACAGTCGAGGGTACATACGCTGTCGGAACGATTTTGGCTGCTACGGTCAATCTCGAAGTTCAAAATTCTTCCGGAAAAACCCTCAATCTGCAGAAAAACGCATCCGCTTAATTTCGCAAATCCCATAATTTCAATCCTGCAAAAGATTGATAGCGACGCACCAGCCGCAGTTTGTGAGGGAGTTCGCCACTCCCTCAGGCGGCAAAACGAGGTAGGAGAATTGGAAATGAAAGAAGGAATACTTTACTATCAGAGCGAAATTGGAAGGTGCGATATCTTCTTCAACGATGGTGAACATTATGGTGGCCTACATTGCGGGAATTGCTTCGATGTTTTGATTAAAACGAATGGATTTCTACAAGGATTGAGTACTCATCGAGCAAAGATCGTTGGTACATAGTAGGAATCGCGGCTGCCAGATTAACGGTCTGATTGTACGAGTGTAGGGTAAAATAGAGTTACACGCTTATTTTGGCATTGCATCGAAAGGGTAGTTGAAATATGAGGATAAGAGATAAAGCTTCTGTTGAAGAAAAATGGCGGACTAAAGTACGAAACAGAGTATTTCGACGCTTTGTCTATTTCGTAGCTCCCGTTCTAGTTTATTTGACATTTGCACTGATTACATGGATTCATGCAGAAAACATGCGTAATGGATTCGCAGAGTTCATGACAGACCAGGTAGGTAAGATCATACGCTTTTTCGGCAATGCGCCTAGTGATCTTATGACCTTTTTTGAGAGGTTCTTTAATATCGCGTATTTTGTTATGTCATTGTCAGTATTTATATTATTATTATTGATGGTATTGAAAGTGAGAAGAGTACGAAAAGACCGAAGAACGGACCAGTTTTCCGAGCGCTTCAAAAACATAGGCTTGACCAATAAACAAGGTGAAGCACCTATATTTAGCAAAAAAATGGATGATCCAGCAGTTATTGACGGAAAAATCTACATTTTTGAAGACGCTGACATTGATTTTGGGAGATTTAGTGATGCTCCTGTGATTCGTGGATTGCGAAATATCTTTTGTGGCTTTGTCAGACCTGATTTTGGGGATAAGTATGGTCAGCTTAGGTTTTATGTAAAACCTTCAGCAAAAATAATCTGCCAGCCGCTCAGCGTGAGGGATACATGGCTGGTGAAGAATATGATTCATTGCGGGATTTTTGGCTCGACCGGGTCAGGCAAAACTTATGGCATGGCATTTTTGCTCTGGCTTTACTGCGAATACGCGGAAACTGAAAACATCGAAATGTCAGTTCATCTATTTGATCAAAAGCTAAGTTTTGCTGAGAAATTAGGTGTTTCAGATTCAGCATCATTTTGTTACGGCTTATCTGTTCTGGAAGGATTTGAGAAACTTCTTGAGGAATTTGATAAAATCAAGCTTGCGCCGGATGGAAAGATGAGGGTTATTCTTATTGACGAATATATATCCTTAGTGGATAGGCTTGACCGGAAACAAGCAGATCGTGTTAAGTCAATTCTCAGCACGTTAGTCTTTGAATCACGAGAATACGGCTACCACGTCATATTAGCAGGGCAAGCCGGTCATTCCGAGAGGTTTGGCGCGGGAGCGCGGGATTCTTTGACTTCAAAAATTCTTTTCGGGAATCCATCTGAGACTGAGAAGCGGATGCTGTTTCCTGATGATGTAGGTTTGATGGATGCTCATAATCGAGTTGGCGAAGGTTATATGCGGATTGATGGGATGCAACATGTTGAGCGATTCAGCATCATAGACGCAGTTCCAGACTTTGCAGAAATTGGAGCGAAATTACGTGAATACATGATGTAGTCACCGCAAAAGGCTGTTCGCGGCGGCGGAGCGAAGCGGAAGCAGCCGCGAATAGCCTTCACTGCTGCAAATTACGATAGATTGCGGCATAGTATTACCCGCAATCTCGTCGCACCCTTTCAAAACTATTGTATTTTCAATGGCTTGATTCGCTGCGACACCTGATCGTCGAGCACGTCGCATCGTCGCATTAGCTAACTGATCGGAGATTGAAACAATGAACAACGACACCCAATCAAGAAAATATCAGCTTACAATAAACAATCCGATTAAAAACGGCGAGTACACACATGAAAGAATAAACGAGATTCTGCAAAGTGAATTCAAGTCAGTAGTCTATTACTGTATGGCTGACGAGTTAGGGCTTGAGGAAGAGACGCCACACACACATCTATATGTTGCGTTCAGCGGTGGTGTGAGGTTTAGCACAATAAAAAAGCACTTCCCTACATCACACATTGAAAAGGCTCGAGGTACATCAGCTGAGAATCGTGATTACATACAAAAATCCGGAAAATGGGAAAGCGATGATAAGCGCGGAACACAAGTGTCAGGAACATTCGAAGAGTGGGGAGATATGCCAAAAGAGAATCGAGGTACCGTTGTCGAAGCAATGATAATTGAACGCATATTAGACGGTGGGACTAATGCTGAAATTCTCTGCGAGTTCCCGCACTACCTCCGAGGGTTGCGTGATATTGAGTACGTCCGGCAAACGTTAAAAGCCGAAGAATACCGCGACAAGTGGCGTGAGCTTGAAACTATATACATTTGGGGGTCTACGGGCGTTGGTAAAACACGCTCCGTAATGGACGGACACGGTTATTCTAATGTTTACGCTGTCAACAACTACAAGCATCCCTTTGACGGTTACGCAGGAGAAAAAGTTATGCTCTTTGACGAATTTAACTCTGGATTCCGAATACAGGATATGAACAACTACCTAGATGGATATCCCATATCATTACCCGCCCGATATTCTAACAAACAGGCTTGTTATGAAAAAGTTTTCATCGTATCAAACCTTGACTTGCGAGAGCAGTATAAAAGCGAACAGCAAACCGTACCCGAAGTGTGGGCGGCATTTATCCGGCGAATACATAAAGTTATAAAGTTTATGCCGAACGGTTCACGGAGTGAGTATAAAACACAAGATTATCTTAATCGCAATGATGAATGGGTAGAATTACCAAAAGACTTTCCAACACCATGGAGCGAAACGAAATGAGGTGAGAACGGTGAATACTCCATCAATCACAAGCGATGTTATAGAAAATACTTTGCTATGCTTGGCTGAATATCGTGATTTACTATCTGTAGCCGATTTAGCCGAGATTTTCCAAGTCAGCAAGTCAACAATATATACCGAGATCAAGAACGGCAAATTCGGTACGCCTATAACCATAGGGCGGTCTATAAAAATCCCGCGCCTATATATAATGAAGAAATTTATTCTTGATTATCAGTAAAATCAATTGCATAAATGCACTGCCTATGCTAAAATATGACTCGAATCAAGTCTGGCATAGGTAAGATATTCCTGACATAAGAAAGGAGATTTTATCTATGACTGGCACTGTACAAAGCAAAAAAGGCAGGCCGAATTACTATATTGTACTTGATTATGCCGATGAAACCGGAAAAAGAAAAAGGCCTTGGATTCCAACAGATATCCCGGTCAAAGGCAATAATAAACGGCTCGCCAATGAAAAACTGAAAGAGGTGTTGCGTGAGCAAGAAGCGAAGAAAGTTGATTTAAGCAAGAACATACTTTTTACGGACTTCCTTAGAGAGTGGCTCGAAACGCGAAAACTATCAAAAAGCATATCAGAAACAACCTATGACGCATACAGAATAACGTTAGAAGCTCATTTACTTCCCCACTTCACACCGTTAACCCTAAGAATTCGTGATATTGAACCTGTGCATATACAGCGGTATGTCAATAAAAAATTAGCAAAACTATCTCCTAATACAGTTAAGCGGCACATGGCGAACATATCAAAATGCCTCGATAGCGCAGTGAAGCAGAATATTATTGCGTATAATCCGGCAAAAAGGATTGAGGAAATACGTAAGGTTAAGTACACAGGGGCAAAGTTTTTGAGAGAAAAGCAGATTGAGATACTGCTTGCAAGCGTGAAAAATGATCCATTGGAGATAGTTGTGCTGCTTGCTCTGTTCTATGGATTGAGGCGGTCAGAAGTTCTCGGCATCAAGTGGACTGCTATTGACTTTAACAACAAAACGCTTGCAATCAACCATACTGTTGTTAAGGTGTCAAATGAAACGTATAGGAAAAACACAACAAAAAACGACAGCAGCAATGATACTCTACCGCTTCCGAATATGATTAAAAAGCGGTTGATATCATGGAAAAAAACGCAAGACGAGCGTAAGCAGCTACAGCCAAACGAGTATGTTGACAGCGACTATGTATGTACCATGTTTGACGGCACACCGATTAAACCGGATTATGTGAGCCAGCACTTTAGTTTAATCTTAAAGAAGAATGGTATAGACCATATAAGGTTTCATGATCTAAGACATTCATCGGCAAGTTTCCTAAAATCATTGGGATATGATCTAAAGGATATTCAGACATGGTTGCGCCACGCGAACATTCAAACTTCGATGGACTTATACACGCATTTAGACATGAGTTCAAAATGGAAAATCGCTGACGGCATCGACAAAAGGCTTGCAGAACTTAGCATTTAAGCGATGATGGTAGACAAAATGGTAGACAAACGGCAAAAATGGGGTAAAATCATGATATCAAACAAATCATTGACAGCAGAAAACCCTTGTGTTACAATGCCCTACAGCAACATGCGCGAGTGGTGGAACTGGTAGACTCGCTAGATTCAGGTTCTAGTGTACAATACGTACGTGGGGGTTCGAGTCCCCCCTCGCGCACCAGATGCGAAAGCCGCCTATAAACCGACGATTCGAACCATTTAATAAGTAAAATGTGCCATCCGTGCTTAATGGAGGCACATTTGAACCCTATAAGGATTGAGATGAGCAATGTTGGATTGGTGCTATCCGGCGGGATGGCTAAAGGAGCATATCAAGTTGGTGCGCTGCGGGCGATAAATGAGTATTTCAAGCTCTCTGACTTCAGTGTAATCAGCTCGGCTTCGGTAGGCGCGCTTAATACATATGCCTATCTCACCAACGGCTTGGATAAAGTAACCGACTTGTGGAACGCCATAAACAGCAGCAATTACCGCAAGTGGATTACTACAATACTAAAGGGCTGCTTTTTACAAGATGCAATAAAATCGCTCCTGTCGGACGTAGAAATAAGCAACACATTCTACATCCCCCTCATGAACCTGAGGAAAAGGAAGCTGCTGTATGCAGATATTGGGAAAGTGCCGAACGGGAGTATTGAATCGTATTTGCGTGCGAGTGTCGCAATGCCGGCATATAATCCGCCGGTTCGCATAAACGGCGAAAGCTACTTCGACGGCGCGGTAATCGACAACATCCCCATCTATCCGACGTTAAAGCATAATATAGACTATATGATATGCATATATTTTGATAATTTCAACTATACATTCGAGAATAATTATCTTAACAACAAAATCATCGCAATGAACTTCACAGACAACAAAATAGTATCCAGTTCGATTTGCTTTAAGCGTGAATCCATAAGATACATGATAGATGAAGGGTATAGGAAAGCCAAGAGAATACTGGACTATGTTCTGGCAAACGGTATGGAAGACACAACAACGATTTACGCGAGGATCGAAGACCTAAATGCCCTGAATAACAACAGAAGCCTTAGGCTAACGGGGGATGTTGTCGTAAATAACATGAACAAGATAACAAAGAAATTTATGAGAAAAACTGAGATTAATTAGAGGAGGTTGAAAGATGAAAAAGGCATTATTGTGTATCGCGATATGCGCAGGGGCAATATCCGTCACAGCAACAATCATTCTATGCATTATGTGCGGGGAATCATTGCTTGTTCTCGTTAAGAGGCAAGCCGAAAAACTGGTAGTTACAGGTAAAAAAGCAGGCGAACGCTTTGAGCGGATCATACACCACGGCTAAACGCATACATCCGCAAAGCAGGCAACTCAACACAACACAGCCCAACTCAACACGCTTCCCCCGGATGTTAACAATTTAAGCCCACAGCAATCAAGCATTATCGTCCTGATACAGCTCTTTCCACTTCGCAAGCCCTTCAGCAAGCGCAGAGTTACCCGTACTCTCACTGCGCTTGCTTTGCGTTGCCATGAAGTTTTTTACATCGTTCTTAGTTGCGCCGGCATCATTGCGGCGCTTCTCAAAATCGGATAGTCTCTCGCGGTGGCCGCAAGCGCAGAAGAAAGAACGTTTTTCGCCATCGCCGCGCATCTCCAGCTTTTTGTGGCAGTTAGGGCAGCGGGCATTGGTCTGCATAGATACGTTTTTGCGGTAACCGCATTCGCGGTCGGGGCAGATAAGCATTTTGCCTTTCTTTCCGTTGACATCGAGCAGAAACTTACCGCAGGCAGGGCACTTCTCGCGCGTTAAGTTGTCGTGGGTGTATTTTGCGTCGCTGTGGACGACTTCCGATACCAATTTTGATGTGTATGACCGCATTTGCGTTATGAAGTCCGCACTCTTTGCCTTGCCTTTGCTTATGAGAGCCAGTTCCTGTTCCCATTTCGCAGTCAGCTCGGCAGATTTGAGTTCATCAGGGACGATGCCTATGAGTTGTATACCCTTTGATGTCGGTATTATTTCCTTGCCCCGGCGCTCTATGTAGAATGTGGAAAAGAGTTTTTCGATTATATCTGCGCGTGTGGCGGGAGTTCCTAATCCGCTTGTCGTTTTTAGTATGGCACGCAGTTCGGAGGACAGCTCTGCATCAGTCGGGTTCTCCATTGCTGTCAATAAAGTGGCCTCGTTATACCGTGCCGGGGGTTTTGTTTTCCCGGAATGGATATCGCATGATTTGATGTTTAGCCTATCGCCCTGGCGGATTTGGGGTAGGAACTGCTCTTGCAGGTCGGAATCCGGGTCTTCATCCTCCTCGCCGGGGAGTTCCTGACCGTATACTTGTTTCCAGCCCGGAGCCTTGACTGTTTTTCCTTTGGCATGGAAACGATCTTTGCCGAGTAAAATCGTCAGCTTAACCTCCTCGTATTCGAACGCGGGGGACAGCACGGCGATAAATCTGCGGACAACGAGGTCGTAAATATTCCGCTCCTCGGGGGACAGCGCAGATAAATTTGCCGGTTCCTCTGTCGGTATTATAGCGTGATGGTCGCTGACTTTGTTATTGTCAACGAGGTAGCGCGTGGACAAGGGCCGTGCTTTGAGCAGTGCAGAGGTAAGCTCGCGGTAAGGGCCGACTGCTATCCCGCGCAGCCTGTCGGGTAGGGTTGGTACTATGTCATCGGTTATGTACCTTGAGTCGGTACGGGGGTATGTTAGGAGCTTGTGATATTCATAAAGCGACTGCATGATAGAGAGCGTATGCTTTGCGGAATAGGCATACTTGCGGTTGGCGTCGCGCTGGAGTTCGGTGAGGTCATACGCCGGTGGCGGGGGTTTGTGCTTATACTGCTTGCTTACATCGGAGACAATGCCCGGTTTCCCGGCGCACCTCTGCAAGACAGCCTCCGCTCCGGCGCGGTCGAAGATGCGTGAGCGGCTGCTGTTGTCTGACCATATGGCTGTGAACCCATCGAGCTTCGCTTTTATTGTGTAATAATCCTTCGGGACGAAGTTCTTTATTTCCTGTTCCCTTGCGACAATCATTGCAAGAGTCGGTGTCTGGACGCGCCCGGCGGAAAGCTGTGCATTGTGCTTGCATGTCAGTGCCCGGGTTACATTCAAGCCAACAAGCCAGTCTGCTTCGGACCGCGACTGTGCTGAGAGAAAAAGATTGTAATAATCCTCGCCCGGTTTCAGGCTCCTAAATCCCTCGCGCACCGCTTTTTCTGTCTGTGAGGATATCCAAAGGCGTTTTATGGGTTTCTTACAGCTTGCTTTAATCAGTATCCAACGCGCAACGAGCTCCCCCTCGCGCCCGGAGTCTGTGGCTATGATGATGTCGCTCACATCCGAGCGTTTGAGCAGGCTTTGCACGATGTTATACTGCTTGGAGGTTTCTTTGATTACCACAAGCTGCATTTTCTGCGGGAGCATGGGCAGATGCTCCAAACTCCATGTTTTATGTTCTTTGTTGTAGACCTCCGGGTCTGCCAGAGTGACCAGATGCCCCAATGCCCAAGTGACGATGTATTTGTCGCCACTGATGCAGCCTTCGCCGTTTTGCCTACAACCAAGCACCTTCGCCAGTTCCCGCGCCACTGACGGTTTTTCCGCTAATACGAGTGATTTTCCCATTTCGCTTGCAGCCTTTCTTTTATACCGATGGGTATACTATACTCGAAAAAGCTTACACCGTCAATTCTTAGTTATTTATGTATTATTTATGGTGATAACTACACACCACTTCCGAGCAAACGCATTTATTTTTATCACACATAGTGCCACTAATTAATAGTTGCAATTAATGTGCGGTTGTGATATAATGCTCACACTTGCGAGGTGAGAACGTGGGGAAAAAGGAAAAGCTGATAAGACGGCTAAAGAGCGTACCTAACGATTTTACTTTTGAAGAAGCGCATAGCCTGCTCGAATTACTGGGATTCAAAAAATCCGACAAAGGGAAGACGAGCGGTTCTCGTGTGAAATATAGAAATGGGAGCGTTCCTATACTATTGCATAAGCCACACCCGCGAAAAGAACTCAAAGAGTACCAGATCAAAGACATCATCGAAGTTTTATCTAAGGAGGGTATGATATGAGCGGCGTGCTTGAACATAAAGGGTACTACGGCACTGTGGAGTATTCGGCGGTTGATAACGTCCTTCATGGCAAAGTGCTGGGGATTAGGGGCTTAATTTCGTACGAAGGGGACAGCGTTCAATGCTTGCGCCGGGATTTCGAAAACGCTGTAGATGATTACCTTGAAATGTGCGCAGAAAGCGACATAGAACCGCAAAAGCCGTACAGGGGCAGTTTTAATGTGCGTGTTTCACCGGAACTGCATAGGTCACTGGCTCATTATTCTGCTTCCCGCGGGCAGACGCTCAACTCTGCCGTTGAGGAAGCTATCAGGAGATACCTAATTCCTGACCCCTGCCCGAAATAAATCGGAAAAGACCTTAATAATTTACTTGATACTAAGGAGGATACTATGCAACAGACATTAGTTGTCGGTGGGGGGCTTGGGTTTATTTTTCTTATGACATGCCTGGGCGGAGCTACGGTGTTTTTCTTCCGCAAGTCTGTGAAAGAGGGGTTTCAGCAGGTCTTTCTCGGGTTTGCTGCAGGGGTTATGATCGCGGCTTCCGTGTGGAGCCTTCTGATGCCGGCTATTGAGGAAGCGGAGGCGCAGGGGGGCATAGGTTGGATCCCCGCAGCCGGTGGGTTTGCGCTGGGGGTCTTATTCATGCTGGCGCTGGACCGGCTTATTCCGCATATTCACCCCTTTTCCGATGTGAAGGAAGGCCCGGCCACGATGTCTAAGCGCACGACGCTTTTGATGTTTGCCGTGACACTGCATAATATCCCTGAAGGTATGGCTGTGGGTCTTGCGTTTGCGCTGGCGGTGCAGAATAACGACCCGGGGATGTTCGCGGCGGCAATGGCCTTGGCGCTTGGTATTGGCATACAGAACTTCCCGGAGGGGGCGGCTATCTCGCTTCCTTTGCGCCAAGAGGGGATGTCGAGTGTCAAGGCTTTCGCGATGGCGTGTTTTTCGGGGGTAGTGGAGCCTGTTTTCGGCATTATTGCAGTGCTTTTGGCTTTTTTGATTGCGCCGTTCATGCCATGGCTCCTCTCATTTGCTGCCGGGGCTATGATTTATGTCGTCGTGGAAGAGCTGATACCGGAGGCAAACCTTGGGAAGCACTCCCACGCGGGCACGCTCGGTGTCATGGCTGGGTTTTTAGTCATGATGGTTTTGGATGTGGCGCTGGGGTGAGATTGCGCTGTCAACATAAACAGCAGGAGGCATTTTCATATGCCTGTATCACCTTGTCAGCCCAAACATCATATTCCGGGTCCGGAACCTGCATTGATTCGTTTTCCAAGTAGTATGCGATTGACTCCCTTACTCCCTGATCGTAGCGCGTCGTGGCTGTGAAGCCGGGTACGAGGCGTTTTATTTTGCTGTTGTCGAAAACCACAGAGTTTGACTTATCGCCGAGCAGCGGGCCGTCCAAAGCGGGCTTGCATCTGACTAAGAAATCGCTTGAGATGTGGCGGATGATGGGTTCTTTGTTCAGGGCGTTGCCTATGCATTGGTAAATCTGATTCCATGTCAGGGATTCGTCGCTGGTGATATGCACAGACTCCCCTATGGCATGGATGTTCCCCATCAAGCCAAGGAATGCCTTAGCGAAGTCGCGGCTGTGCGTTGTCGTCCACAAGGAGCTTCCGTCGCCGTGTATGATTACGGGCTTGCCGTCGATTATGCGCTTTAGCACCTGCCATACGCCTTTTTCGCCATGCACAGCCAAGGGTACGGCGGTTTTGTCGTAGGTGTGGCTGGGGCGGACGTTGGTGATGGGGAAGCCGGACTCCCTGTATGATTTGATGTATAGCTCCTCGCAGGCTATCTTATTGCGGGAGTATTCCCAACGGGGGTTTGCAAGCGGGGTGCTTTCCGTTATCAGGTAGTCGGAGAGCGGTTTTTGATAAGCAGATGCGGAGCTGATGAATATGTACTGGTTGGTGATACCGGAGAATAGACGAATGTCTCTAATAGCCTGCTCCGGGGTGAATACAATGAAGTTTGCTACGACATCGAATGTGTGCCCGCTAAGTTTACTGCGGACGTCTGCCTCGTTTTCGATGTCTGCCTGAATGTGGGTTATGCCGGGTACTCCTTCCAGTTTCGCGTTGCGGTTGCCTCGGTTTAGCATGAATAGGTCTACTCCTGACTTCGATGCCAGCTTCGATATTTCGGTGCTGATGGTGCCTGTCCCGCCGATAAATAATGCTTTCATGTGCTGAACCTCCAAATAAAATTTTTATATAAAACGATTGATGCCAAGCTGTGTTTTACCCATAACCAAAGAATGTTCTCCCGTCACCATTCCTCATTGCACCCTACCTCACGCTGAACAGCAGGTCGCCGTAGGTTGGGAAAGGCCAGCAGTCGCGTGGAACAAGAATTTCGAGCTCGTCGGTCAGCTCGCGGATTTCCTGCATTTTTGGCAGGACAAGGTTTTTGTAGAATACCGCCCTCTCGTGCACATCCTCTTTTTCGGCGGCTTTGCATATCCTTGTATACAGCTCGGTAGCCATTCTGTGCAGTCCTGAGGAAAGTGAGGAGAGTTTTATTACGGTGTCACGCTCATATGTGCAGTCAATGCCCGGCATATAGCTGCATTTTGCCAGCGCTGTTTCGCTCAGTTCGCCTGCGTATTTTACAGCTATATGCAGGATGTTCTTTTTTACCAGTTTATACATCGTTACAGCCTCTATGTTGCATAGCTTGCAGTAGTTTTCGAGGCTTATCTCAAAACGGGCGCGGAGTTCCTCGTGCGAAAATACGCTGTGACGTTTGTAAAGCGCTATGTTTTTTTCGTGCAGGAGATACGGCAACGCGTCGGGTGTCGTTTCGAGATTGAGCAAGCCGCGTGCTTCGGCTTCACGCCTCCACTCTTCACTATACCCGTTGCCGTTGAAAATTATCCGCTTATGATTGCTGATTGTTTTTTTTATCAGAGTTTGCAGAGCCGGGTGAAATTCCGGCGCAGCTTCCAGCTCGTCTGCAAACACGCGCAGAGATTCAGAGACCGCAGTGTTTATTACGGTATTTGCCTGAGCAATCGACATTTCCGAACCGACCATTCGAAACTCGAATTTATTGCCTGTGAAAGCAAATGGGGACGTTCTGTTTCTGTCTGTCATGTCTTTCGGGAATACGGGGAGCGCGGTGGCTCCTATCTTCATCATCGCGCCCTCTTTGCGGATGCCATAACTTGAATCATTCTCAATAGCTTCCAGAATGGAGTATAGTTCATCACCTAAGTAGACGGATATTATCGTAGGGGGGGCTTCGCCGCCGCCGAGCCGGTGGTCGTTGCCTGCGCTGGAGGAGGATATGCGCAGCAGGTCCTGAAAATCGTCAACAGCTTTTATTACCGCTGTTAGAAATAGGAGAAACTGCGCGTTTTCATGAGGGGTAGCTCCGGGGTCGAGGAGGTTGATGCTCCTTATTTGCTTTACGTCATTTGGCGGCTCATCAAGTTCCGGCGGCATAGGCGGCTTAAGGATGCCCGCCAGAGACCAGTTGTTGTGCTTGCCGCTTCCGTTTATGCCGTTGAAGGGCTTTTCGTGCAGGACGCATATCATTTCGTGGTCTTTGGCGATGCTTTGCATGATTTCCATTATAAGCTGGTTGTGGTCTGTTGCGATGTTGGTTGTTGTATACATAGATGCTAGCTCATGCTGCGCGGGGGCGGATTCGTTGTGCTCTGTTTTGGCGGGGACTCCCAGCTTCCAAAGCTCTTCGTTGAGAGCTTTCATATATGCGGAGACACGCGGCTTGATGGCGCCGTAGTATTGGTCGTCCAGTTCTTGCCCCTTGGCTGCTTTCGCGCCGAAAAGCGTGCGTCCGGCATACATCAGGTCCTTGCGCTTCTCGAACATTGCTTTGTCGATTAGGAAATACTCCTGCTCTGCGCCCGCCATAGGTGTAACCGATATCACGCTTTCGTTTCCGAAGAGTTTCAGTATGCGCAGCGCTTGCTTGTTTATCGCCTGCATTGAACGCAGCAGCGGTGTTTTCTCATCCAGTGCATGGCCGCCGTAAGAGCAAAAAGCTGTTGGGATGTATAGGGTGTTTCCTCGGATAAAGGCATGGGATGTGGGATCCCACGCTGTGTAGCCGCGAGCTTCGAATGTCGCTCTAAGTCCGCCGGATGGGAGGCTTGAGGCATCGGCTTCGCCTTGAACCAGGGCAGCAGGGGAGAACTCCATTATTGCTCTTCCGTCGCCGGTAGGGGAGATGAAGCTGTCGTGTTTCTCTGCTGTGATGCCTGTCATTGGCTGAAACCAGTGGGTGTAGTGCGTTGCGCCCAGTTCGAGAGCCCAGTTCTTCATTGTCTCGGCGACAGCGGCGGCTATTTTTGTATCCAGGCGTTTGCCGTCTGCTATTGTTTTTTGGAGGGCAGCGTATATCCCGGAGGGTAGGCGCTGTTTCATAACATGGTTGCTAAAGACCATAGAGCCGTATGCTTCAAAGTAATTTGGTTCTAAATTTCCCATTTCTCATTTCCTATTTCTTTCTGCTAAATATAAGTTACCGGTCACGGGTTACTATAGTTTGCACTGTGCCTTGCGCTCGGACAGCTATTTCTGTGCCCCTTGTCGTTCAGAGGCGACATCGTGTCGCCACTAAACGAACGCTCCCCCGTCCATGGTTACGCTCTGCGGGGCACATAAACAGCTATCCTCACCGGCATTGATGATTATCTTGTAAAACCCGTGATCAGAATCAAATATACTCATCTGTGAATCCGTTTTTTGTCAGGCGTTTTTGGTGCCTGAAGCCGCAGTGTTTCAGGAGGTCGCCTGTTTCCTTGAAAGCGTGGCAAATGGACTCTGCGTTGTGGCTGTCGCCTGTAATGATAACTTCGCCGCCCCGTTTGTATAATTCTTTCAGCATGAATGACGATGGGTATGGCTCAGGTTTGCCCAGACGGTACATCGCGCCTGTGTTAACTTCGAAAATCCTGCATGTTTCCAGTATTTTATCCATCGCGTTGAGCGCAGCCCTTTTGTAGCGGGGGTGGTGCTCGTCAAATAGTTTGCAGTCGAAATTGTACTTCATAATAAGGTCGAAGTGTCCGATTATATCCGCGTCTGTTTTCACGGCTATGTCTGTTATGGTTGCGTAGTATGCTTCTGCCATTGCGTAAAAGTCCCCGTTATAATGTTCGTCAACCATCTGCTTCTGATGTGCTGCGCCCGCATCCACGGTGACAAAGCAGCCGTCTGCTTCCAGATAGTGCGCTGTGCCGATGATGTAATCAAGCGCTCCCGGTTCCGGCTTCCATGCTGTGAAGAAGTCTATCTCCAGTCCCAGGAAAATCTCGATTTCGTCTGCGTACTTGATTTTCAGCGCATTGACTTCGCTGATGTATTTGCGTGTCATCTCCGGCGTCATTGAGTAGTGTTCGTCAAAGGTGACGTATGAGTGTTCGGAGAACCCGATTGACCCGCAGCCACTCTCTATAGCGGCGAGAACCATCGACTCAGGTGTCAGAGCGCCGTCGCAGAATGTGGTATGTGTATGAAGATTTTGATATCCGTCCATTTTTATTCCCATTCCCAACTCTCAGATGTTAACTCCCGGCTTCGGGTTTGTGGCGGGATGCCAGCTCAGTCAGTATCTCATCGGGGGTTATCCCCATATTTGCCATCAGCACCATTGTATGGTAGATGAGGTCGGATATCTCGAAAATCGTTTCGGCTTTGTCGCTGCCCTTTGCGGCGATTATTACTTCGGTGGATTCTTCGCCGATTTTCTTGAGGATTTTATCAATGCCTTTATCAAATAAATATGTGGTGTACGAGCCCGGTTTGGGATTTTCTTTCCTGTTTTGTATTATTGCGTAGAGGGAGCTTAGGCTAAAACCTATAGGTCCGCCGTCAAACCCGCTTCCATCCTGTAGGGTATTGCTGATATCAGTCATCACGCCACCGCCTTTTAGTTTCATTGGTATACGATACCACCAAGAGGCGTTTATGTCCACTTATTTTTCAGTGGCTTTGTAAATAAAATAAATTAATTTATATATAGTAATGCATTACGTTTTGTGATATACTATGTTACTATTTGTTATCGTTTAGTTTCTTTATGGGGAAATGGGCTGTAGCGGCTGTCTGCTTAAGGCCGGATTCTCGGTTCAAATTCTCAATTTAGTCTGTAAGCAGACCGGCGGGGTGAGGGCTCATGCTTGAATTAGTGTCGCCGGCAGGGTCGCCGGAGGGTGTTGTCGCCGCAGTGCAGAACGGAGCAGATGCCGTTTACCTTGGATTCAAGGAGCATAATGCGTGTATTAAAGCGCAGAACTTTACATATCAAGAGCTGGGCAGGGCACTGGAGTACTGCCGTGTTCGCGGCGTAAAGGCTTATTTAATGCTAAACACGCTGGCTTACGACGGCGAACTGCTTGCTATTTCCGAGTATGCAAGACAGGCATGCCGTCTCGGCATAGATGCTATAATCGTGCAGGATTTCGGGGTTATGAGGGCTGTAAGGAAAACAGTTCCGGATGTCCCGGTGTATGCTGATTCAAAAATGAGCATACATAACCTCGAAGGGGTCAAAATGGCTGCGGCTATGGGGATGCAGCGGGTGATATTATCACATGAGCTATCGCGGCGTAAACTGGCGTATATTTGCAGGAATGCGCCGATTGAGGTTGAGGTCATTGTGCATGGGGAGATATGCGTTTCCTATTCGGGGCAGTGTTACCTAAGTTCAGCAAAGGGGAAGGGCAGCAACAACCGCGGTATGTGTACGCAATTATGCCGACAGGGCTATAATGCCGTCGGCTATGCGGTAAAATACCCTTTGAGCATCAGGGATGCCTGCCTTGCCAGATATATGACAGACCTTAGCCTCATAGGCGTCACTGCTGCAAGGATAGAGGGTATGAGCAAACGCCCCGAGCACTCCGCAATAGTGACGGGCATATATGCAAAAGCCATCCACAAGAACAAAGCGCCCTCGCAGGAGGAAATACGTACGCTCCACAGAAACCTCTCAAAACACGGGCTGACGGATGGATACTACACAGACAGGCTTGGCTCGGAGATGTTTGGCATGAGGGAAGAGCCGGAGAAGAAAGAGTCAGTGATTTTTTCCTCAGCGAGAAAAAACTACCTTAATGGCGAATTTCAACGTGTGCCTGTAAGGTTTGTAGGTACGATCAGCAAAGGCAAGCGCGTTAAGCTTGCGGGGGCTGATGACCGCAAAAACACTGCGGTCGTATATGGTCCGATGCCGGCGCCGGCATTTCATAAGGACCTTAACGAAGCATCAATGCAGACGCAGCTGCACAAAACAAGCGGCACGCCTTTTTATTGCGTGGGAGTTAGGAGCAAGGTGGATTCGGATCTTTCGCTTCCCATTTCTGCTTTTAACGAAATGCGGCGCGATGTTCTGGCGGAAATTCTCGAGCTGCGCAAACCGGCTCCCGTGAGGGCAGAAGGAGAGTATGCTCCCGGCGAGATTATTTTCGGTTATGATGAGCCGCAGGCATTGACTGTTTTTCTTACCCGGGAGCGGCAGCTTACGCTTGAACTGGCCAAACTGTCGCCGGATATTATATACATACCGATTACTGAAATTAACTTCGAGTCGCCTATTATCACAGCGCTGCTTGAAACCGAGGATACCAATCTTGCCATTTCGCTGCCGCATATAATACATGACAATGAGAGGAAAAGGCTTTCCGATATGATGCTCCGCGCAGTAAGGCATGGGGTAACCGATGTGCTTGTGGGCAATTTAGGGCACATACAGTTTGCCAAAAGCAACGGCATGGTTGTCAGGGGGGACTACAGTTTTAATGCGTACAATTCCGAAACTATTGCCGTTTTACGCGATTTGGGGCTGAAATCCACTGCATTATCCTTTGAACTCAGTTTAAATGAAATTCGGGAGCTGTCAAAGCCGATAGATACTGAGCTTATTGTTTATGGCAGACTGCCGCTTATGCTGACGGAAAACTGCATAATCCGGAGCAGTTCCGGGGCGTGTACATGTGACAGCAATCCCAGCCTTGTGGATAAGGACGGTTCGCATTTGCCCATTTTGCCTGAATATGGCTGCCGCAATGTTTTGCTTAGCCCAAAGAAGGTTTTTTTAGCAGACAAACGCAAGGCTATGGCCTCGGTAGGAGCATGGGCGAAGCGTTTGAACTTCACCACAGAAAATGCCTCCGAGTGTATAGCAGTAACAAAAAGGTTTATGGGGCTCAGCGGCTACACGCCGACCGGCTACACACGCGGGCTGTACTATAGGGAGAGTTGATTGCTGAGTATAGGGCGTTGAGAGAGGAGAGCTGAGAGTTGGGGATAGTGCTTGCTTCGGGTTCGCCGCGCAGGCGGGAGCTTCTGGAGATGATTGGGATCGGGGATTATCGGGTAATACCGGATAAATCCGAGGAAGTCCTGACTCCGGGGCTTATGCCTGAGGAGACAGTATGCGCGATAGCGCTCGCTAAGGCGAAAAACGTGTCGCATTTTTGCGCTAAAGATGATATAATTATAGCGGCTGATACACTGGTCTATTTAGACGGCAAGCCGATAAGCAAACCGGAAGATGAAGCGGATGCCGCTGCGATTCTGCGCGGACTCTCAGGAAGGCAGCATACAGTATACACCGGCATCATATTGCTTAGAGGGGATACGCATGTCAGCGGCTGCGAGGTTACGGATGTTTTCTTTCGCGGGCTTTCTGAAGATGAGATAATAGAATACATTAAAACAGGCGAACCGATGGATAAGGCAGGCGCTTATGGCGCGCAGGGCCGCGCAGCCGTTTTTGTTGAGCGGATAGAGGGGGATTTTTTCAATGTAATGGGTCTTCCGCTGTGCAGGCTTTATATGATGCTCAGCGAATTCGGAAAGGTGTGATCAACATGAATATACTGCTAAAGAGAAGAACGATTATCATTGCTGCCGCGGCGGTTCTGATTGCCCTTGTAAGTATTATTTCCGTAACCATCTTCAGCAGCAGCGGCCCGATCAGCAGCATAATCAATACTGTCGCAACGCCGCTTAGGTCGCTGACCTCGACAATTGCAAGTACGTTTGAGGGTATCTACGACTCGATTTACAGATATGACAGCCTGCTGGCGCGTTATGAGAGGGCGCTTGAGACTATCTCTGTTTATGAGCGTGATTTCCGGGAATCCCGACAGCTCGCCGAAGAAAACGAGGAGTTCCGCGCTTTGCTCGGATTTCGCGAACGATATGCGGGGTATGACTCCGAGGGCGCTGCGGTCGAGGACAGAACCAGCTCAAACTGGTCATCATCGTTCACAATCAACAAAGGCTACTCAAACTCTTCCATTACGCGCGGCAACGGAGTAGTTACGGAATACGGGATGCTTATTGGTCAGGTTTCGCAGGTCGAGGCAACCACATCCACGGTTGTAACCGTGCTTGACACCACCTTCTCCGTAAGCGTGCTTGTTGGCGAGGCAGGCGGGATGGCAACACTGAGAGGCGATTTCGCGCTGATGCGCACAGGGCTGCTTGTTCTCGACCATATAGATGACGACTTGGTTGTTATGGTGGGAGACAGGGTCGTGACATCGGGGATAGGCGCCGTTTTCCCGCTTGGGCTCGTAGTCGGTGAAGTCACGGAAGTATTATGGCACAATACCGGCATAGGGCGTTACGCGATAGTCGAGCCAATCCGTGAAATCAGCACGATTACGAATGTATTTGTCATTACCGGCTTTGGAGAATAACTTATGAATAGACGCGCCAAGGTAATTTCCATAATATTACACGCGCTGTTTGTGATAATGGTCTATATTTTTCAAGGCATGATATTCCCGTATCTGCGTGTTTATGGGATGGTTCCGCTTCTGCTGCCGATCGCTTGTGCCGGGATTGCTGTGTACGAGGGCTGCCATGCAGGCGGCATAGCGGGTCTTTTCGCAGGGATTCTATGCGATGCCTCATTTAATGAGCCGGTGGGAGTTTTCATGATACTGCTCACATTGTCGGGGCTGTTTATCGGGGCATTAGCAGATACAGTTTTAACCAGGGGTTTTGTTAGCTATATGCTTGCTTGCATCGGCATTCTTGTGCTGTCGGCATTTGTGCAGATTTTCCCGCTTATATTTTTCGCAGGCATACCATATAGGCCGCTTCTTACGGTGGCTCTTTGGCAGACGGTTTATTCGCTGGTTTTCACAATCCCTTTATGGCTGTTCGTGCGCTCATTAGGCAAACGCGCCCAGGAAGCCGCTTCAAGAGAAAGGCCGCTGTAACTTAGCGACAGTCAGCGTGAAGGCATAGTGAGTTTACTCGGTCGCTAAGCTATAATTGAGAATTGAGAATTAGGACGGAGAACGGATTTAGGCTGTAGGCGCAGTGAAACTTAGTTATTGGCGCTTTAGGAGAGTGTTTTTTATGCAGAAGATGTATAAACCTGTTCGGATAGGGATTGTGTTTGTGCTTATGGCAGCAATGCTTACGATTTTTGTGTCCGCGCTTTACAGGATACAGGTATTTGACGTGCAGCCGACGGACCCGGAGGTCTTGCCTGAGGTGCTGCTCACCCGCGTTGTAACGCTTCCGGCTGCCCGTGGAAACATATATGACCGCAACGGGGTGCTGCTCACATCGGGCAGGCAATCATATAATATTACGCTCCATTGGGGAGCGCTGCGGCATTCGGGGAAGATGAACGAGAGCATTTTGGATTTGATTTTTACTGCTATGGACGACAGTGTCAGCTATACGGACACTTTTCCTGTGACACGGGGAGCGCCGTTTACATTTATTTCCGATATGACGCCTTCGCAGCGCAGCAGGCTTGATGCGTATATAGAGTTTCACAGCGCGCTGTACCCGGGGATTAGCGCCTCGGATCTGCTTGCATGGATGCGCGGACACTACGGCATAGATTACACAATCAGCATTTCCGCCGCCAGACTTATAATAGGCGTCAGATATGAACTGGAGATAAGACAGATTATCGGCAATATAGTGCCGTATGTATTCGCTTATGATGTTAGCTCAAGATTCGTTTCCCTTGTTGAAGAACAGGGATTGGTCGGGGTCAATATCGAGCGGGCCTACATCCGCGAGCACCACACACCTTATGCGGCGCATCTGTTAGGCTATATTGCCGCTATACCGCAAGAAGAAATCGACTCATACAGGGAACGCGGTTATCCTATGGATGCGCTTGTCGGCAGAATGGGTGTTGAGCTGGCGTTTGAGGATGAGCTGCGCGGTTTGCCGGGCAGACAAACCGTAAGAACGACCCCGGACGGAACCATTGTAGAGATTATTACGGAAAACGAGCCGGAGCCGGGGCAGCATATTTATCTTTCAATAGATATAGGGCTTCAAGTGAACGTCGAACATGCCATGCGGACCCAGATTGAGTTATTAAACTTAGATCGCGAAGAGGAAGAAGATAGGATAACAGGCGGCGCAGTCGTAGTAACCGATGTAAACACAGGCGAGGTGCTTGCTGCTGCATCATATCCGACATTTAACCCCATTACGCTTTCTCAGGATTTCGCAATGCATAATCTCAATGAAAACCGCCCGATGCACAACCGAGCGGTTCACGGCAGATATATCCCCGGGTCAACCTTTAAGATGGTTACCGGCTTTGCGGGGCTGCGGCATGAGGCGATTACGCGGTGGTACCCGTTTATAGATACAGGCGTGTTCGACTGGTATGCGCATATAGACGGGTTTACGGTCAACTGCTGGATATTCCCGTTTTACCGCGTAGGGCACGGCTCGGTGGATATAGTGCAGGCGCTGGAGTGTTCTTGTAATTACTTCTTTCTTGCGACGGCTGCCATGATAGAAGGGGGAGGCTCAGATGGAGCCAAAGCTATTGGGCAAGCGGCGATGGACTTCGGGCTGGGGCTTCCGACCGGAATCGAGATTCGCGAGAACACAGGGTTTCTCTCCACGCCTGATACCAGGCTGGAAGCCAGAGGCGAAGGCTGGTGGGTAGCTGATACGGTCGTTACAGGATTCGGACAGGGCGATAACAGATTCACGCCCTTGCAATTGGCCAACTATACCGCAACTATCGCAAACGGAGGAACGCTTTATGATTTAACAGTTCTCCGCAGACGCCTGAGCTGGGACTTTTCGGAAACGCTGCATGTCCAGGAACCGGAAGTAAGGCATGTGATACCTGAGACAGAGTATATTGAGATACTGCAAGAGGGAATGGTCGCTGTTTCCGGAGGACCGCGCGGAACAGCACGCCGTGTTTTCGCCGACTATCATATACCCGTCGCATCAAAAACAGGAACAGCCCAAGTTGAAGGCCGTGACGTTAACGATGGCATTTTTGTCGCCTATGCGCCGGCAAACAATCCGCAGATAGCGGTATCTATCGTTATCGAAAGAGGGGGCTCCGGTTCGGAGGTTATGGATATTGCCAGAATGATTTTCGACTACTATTTTAGAGCGGAAAGCTCTGTTTTGGTAGTGCCGTATGGGACGCTGATACCCTAATGCGCGGGCGCATTAGGGTAAATTGAGAATTGAGAATTGAGAATTGTTGTGTCTGCTATGCAGATGATATTAATAGTTCGGAGTAAAGTAGGTTTATATACTAAATATGCGTAATAACATTTTTATTAAGGGCGCTCGGGAGAATAATCTAAAGAACATCGACATTGAGATACCGAGAGATAAGCTGGTTGTTTTGACGGGGATTTCCGGAAGCGGGAAATCTTCTCTCGCGTTTGACACTATATTTGCAGAGGGGCAGCGGCGATATGTCGAGTCGCTGTCGGCGTATGCGCGCCAATTTCTGGGTCAGATGGAAAAACCGGATGTGGACTATATTGATGGCCTTTCGCCGGCGATATCCATAGACCAGAAGACGACTAGCCGCAACCCGCGCTCGACGGTCGGGACTGTGACGGAGATTTACGACTATCTGCGCCTTCTATGGGCACGCATAGGCATACCGCACTGCCATATCTGCGGCAAGGAGATAAAGCAGCAGTCCGTGGACCAGATAGTAGACAGTGTAATGACATTGCCGGAAGCCACAAGGGTGCAGATAATGTCTCCCGTAATCCGCGCGCGCAAGGGTGAGTACCAGAAAGTGTTCGAGGATGCGCGTAAGAGCGGGTATGTCCGTGTCAGGGCTGACGGGAGCGTATACGACCTGAGCGAAGAAATAAAACTTGATAAGAATAAGAAGCACAATATCGAAATCATCGTCGACCGGCTTGTAATTAAAGAAGATATCGCGCGCCGCCTGACTGATTCTGTCGAGACTGCCCTTGCCCTTGCAGGCGGGTTGCTCATTGTTGATATAGTCGGCGAAGACCGCGAACTGCTGTTTTCGCAGAATTACGCCTGCGAGGAGTGCGGCGTATCAATGGAGGAGCTGACCCCGAGGCTGTTCTCATTTAACAATCCTTACGGCGCGTGTCCCTCTTGCACGGGGCTTGGCACGCAGCTTCGTGTTGACCCATCGCTGATTATTCCGAATCTTTCGCTGTCGATCGTAGATGGGGGCATAACAGCCTCCGGATGGGGTAACGTCAAGAACGACGGCATATCAAAGATGTATTTCGAAGCCCTTGCGAAAAGATATAAGTTCAAGCTGACGACGCCTCTTGCTGATTTGCCTAAGGAGGTTCTGGATGTCATTCTGTACGGTACAAAGGGAGAGAAGCTATCGCTCCAGTACGACCAGCCGAGGGGTAAAGGGATTCTGACTCAGCCGTTTGAAGGTATTGTGAACAATATCGAACGTAGGTACAAAGAGACACAGAGCATGTCTATGCGTTGGGAGCTTGAGAGCTTTATGTCGGAGCATCCATGCCCCGGCTGCGAGGGGAAGCGGCTCAAGAAGGAAGTGCTGGCGGTGACAGTCGGCGGCATCAACATCGCGGCTCTGACCGAGATGTCCATACTGCGCACTATCGGCTTCATCGACGGCCTGAAGCTGACGGGCAAAGACGAGATGATTGCCCGCCGCATACTGAAAGAAATACGAGAGAGGCTGGGATTCCTGCATAGTGTAGGGCTTGAATACCTCACGCTGAGCCGACAGGCAGGGTCGCTGTCCGGCGGTGAAAGCCAGCGTATCCGGCTTGCCACGCAAATCGGCTCGTCGCTGATGGGTGTGCTGTATATCCTGGATGAGCCATCCATAGGGCTGCATCAGCGGGATAACATAAAACTGCTGAAAATGCTCGCCCGGCTGCGCGATTTGGGCAACACTTTGCTCGTTGTCGAGCATGACGAGGAAACTATGATGGCTGCGGACTTCATCATTGACGTAGGCCCCGGCGCGGGAGTACACGGCGGGGAAATCGTTGTCGCCGGGACTACAGAGGATGTGATGGCTTGCCCTGATTCCGCAACGGGGATGTATCTGAGCGGAAAAAAAAGAATACCGGTTCCCGTAAAACGCAGGGAGGCAAACGGCAAGGCATTGATTGTACGCGGGGCTGCCGAGAATAACCTGAAAAACCTGACGGTTTCGATCCCGCTTGGCGTAATGACATGTGTAACAGGCGTTTCGGGCAGCGGCAAGTCGTCGCTGATCAATGAGGTTGTCTATAAAGCGCTGGCAGCAGACCTGAACGGCGCGAAGACCCGTCCCGGCAAGCATGATGCTATTGAGGGGCTGGAGCATCTGGATAAGGTCATAGACATAGACCAATCACCCATCGGGCGCACGCCGCGCTCGAACCCTGCCACATACACAGGCGTATTTACCGATATCCGCGATCTGTTCGCTTCAACCCAGGACTCCCGCGCACGCGGCTACGGGCCGGGGCGGTTTTCGTTTAATGTGCGCGGAGGGCGGTGCGAATCGTGTTCCGGCGACGGGCTGCTGAAGATTGAGATGCACTTTCTGCCGGATATCTATGTACCGTGCGATGTGTGCAAGGGTATGCGGTATAACAGGGAAACTCTCGAGGTGAAGTACAAGGGCAAAAATATACATGAAGTGCTTGAAATGACAATTGATGAGGCGCGTGATTTCTTTGAAAACCTGCCGAAAATCAAACAAAAGCTCATAACGCTCACAGATGTCGGGCTTGGGTATATCAAGCTCGGACAACCGTCCACAACGCTCTCCGGCGGCGAGGCGCAAAGAGTAAAACTGGCTACGGAGCTGAGCAAACGCGCCACCGGAAGCACGTTCTATGTCCTTGATGAGCCGACGACAGGGCTTCACACAGCAGACGTTCACAGGCTGATTGATGTGCTAAACCGCCTGACGGATGCCGGAAACACAGTTGTAATCATAGAGCACAATCTTGATGTAATAAAGACAGCAGACCACATAATCGACCTGGGCCCCGAGGGCGGCGACGCCGGCGGCGAAATCCTCTTCGAAGGCCCCCCCGAAGAAGCCGCAACCTGCACCCAAAGCTACACAGGACAACACTTGAAGCGTACGCTTCAAGTGAGGTGAGAGTTGAGAGTTGAGAGAGGAGAGTTATGGGGCGTAGTGTCGTGGCTGATAAGAGTTTTGGGTTTGCGGTGCGAGTTGTGCGGATGTATAAATATCTGTGTGATGATAAACGTGAGTTTGTTTTGTCTAAACAGTTTTTGCGCAGTGGAACAAGTATTGGCGCAAACATTCGCGAAGGTTTACAAGCACAGGGTAAGAAAGATTTCCTCTCTAAAATTAATATTGCACTAAAGGAAGCCAATGAGACAGTTTATTGGATTGAGCTTTTATACGCAACCGGATATATTAATGTAAAGCAAAAGACAAGCATTTTTAACGATTGCAATGAAATAATCAGTATGCTAGTCGCGATAGTCAAGACCACGAAAAAGAATCTTATGGAGTTAAAAAATGATAAATAACTCTCCTCTCTCCTCTCTCCTCTCTCCACTAGATTACGACGTAGTCGTAATCGGGGCTGGGCATGCGGGGATTGAGGCGGGGTTGGCGGCGGCGCGGCTTGGGATGAATACGGTTTGTTTTACGATGGATTATAGAGCAGTGGGGAATATGCCCTGCAACCCGTCTATTGGCGGGACCGGCAAGGGGCATCTTGTGCGGGAGCTTGACGCGCTCGGCGGCGAAATGGCGAGGTGCGCCGATAAGGCAGGCATTCAGTTCCGTATGCTAAACCGAGGCAAAGGCCCCGCCGTACATTCTTTGAGGGCGCAAGCAGACAGGGATAAATATCAAAATTTGATGAGGCAAACCCTAGAAACCCAAGAACGGCTAACACTAGTCGAAGCAGAAATTATTAACGTTGAGAGAGGAGAGTTGAGAGTTGAGAGAGGAGAGTTGGGGGGCGGGATAGGAATTAGGACAGAGCAGACGGAGGCGCGTGAGAGTTTCATTGTTAGGACACGCTCAGGGAGCGCTTATGTTTGCGGGGCTGTGGTTGTTTGCTCGGGGACGTATCTTGACAGCAGGACGCTTATTGGGGATGAAGTGCGCGATGGGGGGCCGGATGGGATGTTTGCGGCTTCAGGACTTAGCGGACGGCTGCGGGAGCTTGGGTTTAATCTGCAGAGATTCAAGACAGGAACGCCGCCGAGGCTTGATGCGCATAGTATAGATTTTTCTCAGATGACGGTACAGCCCGGGGATGAGCCTCCGCAGGCGTTCTCTTTTGAGACGGAGCATTCCCTTGTAAATAGCGCAGTGTGCTGGCTGGCTTATACGAATATGGACACAAACGACATCGCGCGCGATAATTTGCGCAGAAGCCCGACATATTCGGGTATGATTGAGGGTGTCGGAGCAAGGTACTGCCCGTCATATGAGGACAAGGTCGTACGCTTTGCCGATAAAGAGCGGCATCAGCTATTTCTCGAACCTATGGGGCTTGACAGCGATGTTATATATTTACAGGGCATGTCTACAGCGATGCCGGAGGATGTGCAGCTAGAAATGGTCCGCTCCGTGCCGGGTATGGAGAACGCGGAGATACTGAAGCCAGGGTATGCCATAGAGTATGACTGCATTGACCCTCTGGAGCTTCTGCCTACTCTTGAGACGAAAAAAGTTCCGGGGATGTACGGCGCGGGGCAGTTTTGCGGCTCGAGCGGATACGAGGAGGCTGCGGTTCAGGGCTTTATCGCAGGTGTCAATGCCGCGCTGAAGCTAAAGGGCGAGGAACCGCTGATTATCAGCAGAAACGACGGCTACATCGGCACGCTCATTGATGACCTTGTGACAAAAGGGACAAACGAGCCTTACCGTATGATGACGTCACGCAGTGAGCATAGACTGCTCCACCGTCAGGACAATGCCGATATCCGCATGTCGCATTTCGGCAACCGGATCGGCTTGATATCCGATGAGCGGCATGAACGTGTGCTTGCCAAGTACAAGGCGGCAGAAAATGAGATAAAGCGGCTTGAAACGACATTCGTTCCGCCGTCTGAGGAACTGAACACCCTGCTGCGAGAGCATGATATGACGGAAGCGAAAACAGGCGTAAGCCTGGCATCCCTTTTACGCCGCCCGAAAATCACATATGCCGATATAGCGCATCTTGATAATAATGGCGTTAATCTGCCGGATGCTGTCCGTGAGCAGGCGGAGATAGCGGTTAAATACGAGGGCTACATTAAACGGCAGCAGCGGCAGATAGATGAGCTTGCGAGACTGGAGAATTACCTGATACCGGAAGATGTGGATTACAACGCGCTCCAGGGCCTGCGAATCGAGGCACGGCAGAAGCTCACTGCTGTCAGGCCGAGGAGTTTAGGGCAAGCTGCCCGCATATCAGGAGTGTCCCCGGCTGATGCCGCGGCGCTTATGGTGGTTTTGAAGAGTTGAGAGTTGGGGGAGTTGAGAGTTGAGAGTTGAGAGTGGAGAGTTGGGAGTTGAGAGTGGAGAGTTGAGAGTTGAGAGTTGGGAGTTGAGAGTTGGGAGTTGAGAGGGGAGAGGGAGGAGGGGAGTTGGGGGGGGGTAATAGAAAATAGAGAGCTGAGTAGTGGTTTAGGGCTGTTACTCTGCTCTCTATTTAGCTATGCGGCGTTGTTGATTATTCCGGGGTTTTAGGGATTATTGCCCGGGCGTTGGGGCCGCCTAGGTCGTAGGTTATCTTTTTGCTGTATGGGCATGTCCAGCTCAGGGCGTTTTTCAGTATGGTTTTCACTTCTTCCTGGTAGTAAACAGGGTATGTTTCGTGGCCGTTTTGGTAGTAGAATATCTTGCCGGCGCCTCTTCTGAACGTGCATCCGCTGCGGAACACTTCGCCGCCTTCGAACCAGCTTATGAATATCAGCTCGTCCGGCTCGGGTATGCTGAACTGTTCGCCATAGGTTTCGTCGACGGGGATTTCTATGCAGGGGGGGAGGCCTTCCACGATCGGGTGGCCTTTCGACACGACCCATACGATGCATTTGTCGTCGGATTCGCGCCATCTGAGGCTGCCTGTGTCCGTTCCCATGAGTTTTTGGAACACTTTTGAGCCGTGGCCGGAATGGAGCACGACCAGCCCCATGCCTTCGAGAACGCGGGCGCACACGCGGGAGACTACCTCGTCGTCAACTTCGCCGTGCTTCACATGCCCCCACCAGTACATGACGTCGGTTTTGTCGAGAGTTTCCTGGGTCAGGACGGTTGTATGGTCATCAAGGGTCGCCGTGACTATGCTGCCGATTTCCGGGGATTCCTTTAGCGCGTCCGCTATGGCTGTGTGGATGCCTTTTGGGTATGCCGCTTTTGCTTTTTCGTCCGTTTGCTCGTGATAGAACTCGTTGTAAATGGCTACGTTGATTTTCCTCATGGTTTCCTCCTTAAAATCATAACTTAAACATGTTATATGGTGCAGGCTGATGTTTGGGCTGCTTTGGCGATTATTCTTTGCGTTTTCCAGCCGTCTTCTATGGTTGCGGCCAGGCCGTCGCCTCGGCCGTTGATTATATCTGCGAAGGATTGCATCTGCGATGAAGCGAATCTTTGCGGGATGGGGATGCTTGCCCATACGCGGGATTCTTTCATAGGTTCGTTGCCGATGTTTACTTCAAGCGCGTCTGCGTCTTCTAAGGAATAGCGTATTGCGCCGTTGTCGCCGTAAACCTCTACCCTCTGATAGTTGCCTCGCGCATACGCGTATCTGGTGATGGACATGTTCGCGGCTATGGGGCCTTCCATCTGCCCGATTATGTTTATATAATCGTCCACGTCAACAGGTTTTTCGGAGGCCGGGTCGTCCAAGAGGGGGCGTTTATGTATGAAAGTGCCTGAATCGGCCGTTATTCTTGAAAACTCGCGGCCTGTTATGAACCTGAACAGGTCGATCATGTGGCTGCCCAGATCCCCCAGCGCGCCGGAGCCGGTCAGTTCTTTTACAAAACGCCAGCTGAGCGGGCATGTGGCGCCTGTTTTCGGGTTTGGGAGGCCCCAGCTTTGGTAATACTCGCCGTTTATGTGGTAGATATTGCCCAGTGCGCCGTTTCGCGTCAGTTCCCGGGCGTACCGTGCGGCGGGTTTGAAGCGGTATGAGAAGCATACTATGTTTGGGATGTTTTTCTTTCGTGTTTCGTCCAGGAGGGTTGCCGCTTCTTCCTCGGTGTTGCAGACAGGTTTTTCCAGGGCGTACGGGAGGCTTCGTTTTACTGCTTCCATTGCCATTTCGTAATGCAGATGGTTCGGGGTGCAGATGGAGACGGCGTCGACTTTTCCGGAGTCCATCATTTTGATGTAGTCGCGGAAGCACATTTCGTCCGTCGCCCCGCTTAGTTTCTTTTTTTCTTCCAGTTTCTCGGGCTGCATGTCGCAGATAGCTCCCAGTTCCAGGTCAGGGCTTTCGAGTACCCCTCTGATGTGCGTGCCGGATATCATCCCGCAGCCTATGATGCCGATGCGGTGCTTTTTAGCCATAATGCTCCTTTCTGATGCTAATGTAGTCGGCGGACTTTTTAATGCAGTCAGCAGACTCTCAGATGCAGTCTTCGGACTGCAAGGGTTTAGGGTTATAGTTTTTATGTATTGCTGCACTCTCCTGCTTTGTACTGAACGCCGGAGCTGTTTCCGCGTTCTCCATAAAGGCTAACGGCCGCAGCATCTTTTGTACTTCTGGCCGCTTCCGCAGGGGCAGGGTTCGTTTCTGCCTGTTTTTGTTACGCGGACGGGTTCCTGCTTTGCTTCGTATACTTCCAAGTCGTCGTCCTCGCCCAGCCACTCTAAAGTGAACCTGCTGTCGATATGCTTTACCCTGGCTATGCGCCGGTTCGCTTCGGAATGCAGTTTCTGCTCATTATACTGGCTTACCGCATCAAGGAAGTCCGCGCTGTGACTGTAGAGCTCTTCGAACTCATCGCGAAAACGCTTAATGCCTTTTTTCAGCTGATGAAAACTGATCAGTATGTCAAGCTCAAGGGAAAGGGCTTCGTCTCTGTGTTCACGCTTTTCCGTCTCATTGAGGGCTTCGGCCTTGGATAAAACGTACATGACCGAAAGCGCCGCCAGGGTTTTTGGTATGCCGGCCTGGACGGCTTTTATGGCGGCGTGGCTTACCGAGACTATTTCATACTCGCTGGTCCGGCGCAACTCGTCTGCGCCGATATTCGATATTACCCGGTCAATTTCCGGCAGGATGCCGTATTCATCCATATCGTACATTTTAGGAAGAATGATTGTTAACAGCAGCGACAACAAGGCTTCCCGTTTTTCGCCGCTTCTTGGGAAACCCGCCGTATGCTCCGCCAGCTTTTGCGCGGCAAACGCTAGGTCGTTCCATGGCAGACCGTTCGATTCGTCAGCGGAGAATAAGCACATTTGCTCATGCGGTTTAAAACGGTCTGGTAGGTCAGGGCTAAATAGAAGATTGGTGACCAAAATGCGCAGGCATAGTATGGGAGCATACCTGCCCGTCTTTTCAATGTCCTCGACAGAGCGTCCCATGACGCTTGGGGGGTGAGCCGCATCGCCTAGCATCGCAAGCACATCATCCTCGTTAGTGGGTTCAAGCCGCCGCATGTCTTCCCTGTAGGAATCTGCCTTGTTGTACCATCCGCGTTCCTCGCAGGCTAGAATGGCTATGCTCAGGTATTTTTTGTTACCCGGGTTGTCCGAGACCAGTTCTTCCGCGATTGCGACTGCTTTTCCGCTTTTGCCAGTTTCCAAGTATGTTTTGCACAGGGCGTGTTGTAAGGCGTTGGCGGCGGTTTTGTTTCTTAAATGCACCCGCAGCATATAATTTAGCAGTATAATTGCGTCGCCGGACAGTCTCTTTTTGCACAACCCCTCGGCCTGCATGATAGCTTCCGCAACATCAGCGGGCACATCAGCCAGCTGGGACAATCCCGCGTCATAGGCGGACCGGGTTTCGTCATCGTATAATTCTTCATAGGCTTTGCGGATCCGCATGAAGGCATCGGGATCCTTTTCCGGGGTATACTGACGCACCATGCGGAAATAGGC
>Ga0099364_10001101_pt1 | contig 45132 bp, 44 predicted proteins | sample TergutTh196P3_FD_73070 | JGI IMG/M metagenome (GOLD analysis project Ga0099364, IMG submission 73070) | Microcerotermes parvus P3 segment gut microbial communities from Pointe-Noire, Republic of the Congo - Th196 P3 | ecosystem: Host-associated > Arthropoda: Insects > Digestive system > Gut ...
TGGTATTCGGGTCGGGAGAGGCCGGGGAGGCAGAGCAAACATATTATTATTTAAAGCATGGAGAGACAATAGCGAGTTTAAAACAGAAAAATAGTATTGAAAACCCTTTTTTTGCAAAGTGTCATCAGAATGCGTGTTTTGAGCGTCCCTGACGATTTCAGCAAAATCAAAATCGATAGCTTCAATCATAGCCTCCTATAACCTCCATAATAAATCATCTAAAGTTTAAGCGTCATTGTTTTCAACAGGGTAAATCCGTCAAGCATTTTTTTTACAATTCGTGAAAAAAATCTGGAGACTGTTCACTTGTTCTTTACCCGTAATCTTATCCCGCTTATTTTAGGGATCGGTACAGGAGCCGTACAGGGGATGGTGCCAGTTTATCGATTGTGGGCGGGGGTGCTGATTTGTCGTAGCTCGGAGAGCTCCGCTACGGATTTGTGCGGTTTTATCGATTTTGGGCGGAGGTGCTGATTTTTGTCGTAGCTCGGAGAGCTCCGCTACGGGATCGGGCGGTTTTATCGATTTTGGGCGGAGGCACTCCGAAAACCCTATTTGATGTAGGGGACTCAATTTTATGTCCCGTAACATATTGGGTTTTAATACGATAACGGAACGAAAAATTGCGTTCCCTACAGAAATTGGTTATTTTTCGACTTTTCGGAGGGGACTCCATAGGCAAACGAAGTTTCCCTATACATTTTTTTACCTCGCCCGGTCAAGATTGGTATCTCATGTGAAAAAGTCAACAAAAAAACAAAAAAAACTTTACAAAAAACAGCAATAAAATAGTGTGACACAATAATATTTTTAGAAGGTTGCTAATGGAAAGTTTTTTTATAAAGATGAGTAGCATGAATGTACTGGGTATATTTTTTATGATGGTAGTAGGTAGTGTTTTGATATATCTAGCGATCAAAAAGGATTATGAGCCAGCATTGCTATTACCAATAGGTTTTGGTACAATACTGGCCAATATTCCTTTTTCTAGTGCTGTCGGAGAGCATGGTCCTTTGACACTGCTATTTAATGCAGGTATATTGACAGAGCTGTTTCCTGTCTTGATATTTATAGCGATAGGAGCGATGATAGACTTTTCAGTCCTTTTAAAAAACCCTTTTATGCTATTATTTGGGGCTGCTGCACAGTTTGGAATATTTGTAGCTATGATGATGGCGGCAGTGTTGGGTTTTGGATTTCGAGAATCAGCAGCTATAGGTATCATAGGTGCTGCGGATGGTCCTACCTCTATCTATGTAGCTAGTAGATTTGCAAAAGATTTGTTAGGACCTATATCAGTAGCGGCATATTCATACATGGCTTTGGTACCCATTATTCAGCCTCCTGTCATCAAAATTTTGACTACTCAAAAAGAGAGAAAAATTCGTATGGATTCTTTCAATGCAGATATTCCAAAACCTGTCAAAATCGTTTTTCCGATATCTATCACGATCATAGCGGGGATAGTCGCACCTGAATCTGTAGCATTGATAGGTTTTTTGATGTTTGGAAACTTGATACGCGAATGTGGAGTTTTAGAAAAGCTAGCAAAATCTGCACAAAACGAGCTTTCGAGCCTGGTCACAATATTACTCGGCATTACGATAGCATCGACTATGACGGCGGACAAATTTTTACAAAAAGAAACGTTGTTTATTCTAGGTCTAGGACTGATAGCTTTTATTTTCAACACAGCAGGCGGTGTATTGTTTGCCAAATTTTTGAATTTATTTTTAAAAAGAAAAGTCAATCCTATGATAGGTGCTGCGGGTTTATCAGCTTTTCCCATGTCTGCTAGAGTTATTCAGAAAATGGGACAAAAAGAAGATAAGCAAAATTTTCTTTTAATGCCTGCGACTAGTGCAAATGTTGCGGGACAGATAGGGTCTGTGATAGCTGGTGGGTTGATATTGGCATTAGTGTCATAAAGAATTTAAAGGAGAGTTTCGTGAACGAATTAAATGTAGCTTTTTCAAATGAATCTATTGTTGTTTTTTTTGAAACGTTGCCTGTGATGCTAAAAGGTATGCTCGGCATATTTGCGTTTATGCTAGTATTTTATATATTAATAAAGATTTTGAACAAAATTTTTAAGAAAAAAGAAAGAGGTGGATATGTACCAGATATATGAAGGTAGCTTAAAGCTAGAAAAGCAAAATTTTGGGATAATAATCAGCCGTTTTAATGAGTTTATCAGCCAAAAACTATTAGAAGGAGCTATAGATTGTCTTAAAAGGCATGGTTCAAGCGATGAAAACATTGATATTATATGGGTTCCGGGAGCGTTTGAGATACCGTTGATCGCATCAAAAATAGCTCGGAAAGAAAGATATGCGGCTGTGATATGTTTAGGAGCTCTTATTAGAGGAGCAACTCCTCATTTTGAGTACATTGCAGCAGAAGTGACAAAGGGAGTAGCCAGCGTGGGGCTAGAGGTTGGAAAGCCTTTGATATATGGCATTTTGACGACAGATAGCCTAGATCAGGCGATAGAAAGAGCTGGTACCAAATCTGGAAACAAAGGATGGGATGCTGCTCTTTCTGCTATCGAAATGGTAAACCTATTAGACAAAATCAACTAGTATAAAACTTTTTAAAGATAGAGATATGGGAATTAGAAGAAAATCCAGAGAGTTGGTAGTCCAAGCCTTTTATGCATTGACAGTAGCGGAAAAAAGACCCTATTTAGCGGATCTACAGTATCTCAGCACATATCAGGATATATTAAAAGATTTGGCAGATGAAAATGGCATAGATTACCTCAACAAGATATACGTTTATGCCGACAAGATAATGAGTTCTATGCTAGTGAAATTAGATGAAATAGACGAATATATAAAAAAAAATCTAGGAAATTACACGTTTGAAAAAATAGGGCTTTTGGAACTGATTATCATGCGAATGTCAATATACGAGATGTTCTTTGAAAACACTCCTCCTGAAGTGATGATAAATGAAGCAGTAGACATAGCCAAAAAGTTTTGTGCGGAAAAATCACCAGCACTGATAAATGCAATACTAGATAAAATAAGGATTGAAAAATAAAAAAAAGGTGATTAATATGTTACATTGCTCTATAGGTGTCATGGCACACAACGAGGCAGGAAATATTGCTAGCTTATTGTACAGTCTACTAAACCAACGCTTGCAGCAAGTGGAAATAGATGAAATTTTAGTAGTATCCTCAGGTAGTACAGATCAAACAGATATGATTGTCCGCGAGATAGCTCAAAAATACGACAAAGTAAAACTTTACACACAACATAGTAGAGAAGGAAAAGCTTCTGCCATAAATCTTTTTTTACAAAAAGCTCAAAATGATATATTGATGGTAATATCTGCAGATACTATTCCTTTTATTCACGCTGTAGAAAGACTCATCAGACCATTTCAAAATCTCAAGATAGGTATGACAGGCGGGAGAGCCATTCCTACCAATCAAAGCAATGATTTGGTAGGATATGCAGTAAATTTGTTATGGAAGCTACACCATGAGATGGCAAAATTTAAACCAAAACTAGGTGAAATGGTAGCGTTTCGTAGAGTCTTTGACAGTATACCTGTAGAGTCTGCAGTGGACGAAGCCAGTATAGAAGCTCTGATCACTAGTGCAGGTCTAAAATGTCTGTACATATCTGATGCCATTGTCCAAAATCAAGGTCCCAAAACAATCCTTGATTTTATCAAACAACGTAAAAGGATAGCTATTGGACACCTGTGGCTAAAAAAACATCAGCAGTATAATGTGACTTCAAATCAGTATTCACTACTATGTGGACTATATGTCAAAGAATGTCTCTCAAATCCTGGAGATATATTCAAAATCACACACACAGCAAGCCTGGAGCTTTATAGTAGATTGCTGGGGCATGTAGACTATTATTTGAATAAATCAAATCCTTTTATTTGGGACATTGTAGAATCTGCAAAGCATCATGTATCATCTGATTTCACTCATGGTAGAGGATGTAGTGACAGTGAAAAGAAGGAGAGTTTATAGTCTGATGATCACGATGTTTCCTTTGTTGTCAAAAATGTTGTTGTATAAATCCTTTTACTATTTAGGATTTCCAAAAGTATTGCCTATAAACTATACTATATCGTTGACGTATCGATGCAATTCAAAGTGCTCCACATGCAATGTTTATAAAAGAAATGCCGTAGAACTTTCTAAAGAAGAGTACAAAAAAATATTCAAAAGCATAGGGAAAAGTCCATATTGGGTGACGTTTAGTGGAGGAGAATTATTCTTGCGAAAAGATTTTGTAGAAATTGTAAAATGTTTTTATGATATCTGTAAACCAAAAATAATAAATATTCCTACAAATGGGCTATTGGTTCAAAAAATATTAAGTAGCGTTCAAGAAATATGTGAATATTGTAAAAAATCTCAGGTTGTGGTGAATTTATCTATAGACGAAGTAGGTGTAGAGCATGACCAAATAAGGTCAGTCCCCGGAAATTACGATAAAGTGATATTACTGTTTCATAAACTAAAAAAAATGCGTATCAAAAACTTGTCTATAGGTATTCACTCTGTCATCTCAAAGTTTAATATCGGAAATTTTGCAAAAGTAGCAAATCATATGATGTTACTGTCACCAGATCAGTACATCACAGAAATAGCAGAAACCCGTGATGAATTGCAAACAATGGGGCTCGACATTACTCCTGACCCTTTACACTACAAGGCTGCTGTCGATTTTTTGATACACCGTATAAAACATATGAATTTCCCTAGCAAGTTCAACAAAATTGTTCAGGCTTTTAGAATCGAGTACTATACCTTGGCAAATGCTATTTTAAAGTTTAAAACACAAGTGATACCCTGCTATGCGGGGATTGCTTCGTTACAGATTTCACCAGACGGGGAGGTCTGGTCATGTTGTGTAAAGGCAAAAGCAATAGGGTATCTCAGAAAATCAAATTACAATCTCAAAAGAATCTGGAATAGCTCAAAATTTACAAAAGAAAGATTACTCATTAAAAACAAAAAATGTTATTGTCCTCTAGCAAATGCGGCGTATACAAACATGTTGCTCGAACCGAAGACTTTGTCTAGAGTTTTTTATCGGAGTTTTATTAAATGGTGGCAATAAAAATAATGAGTTTCAGTTTTTCAGAACATTATATTAGCATGTACAAAAATGATATGCAGGCATAAAGCGATGAAGAAAAGGCATTATATCCCAGCAATCTTTATATTCTTGGCAATAATAGTCTCTGTTTATTATGTATTTTTTCGAGACAACGAAATAGAGATACAATTAGACAGGAGTAGATATATTATCAATCAAAGAATACGCAATATAGATTTAGAAAGATTTCCTATGAGATTACAGCTAGATTTTGAACGATTGTTGAGAGATTTTAAAACTATACAGCTCCAGAAAATATGGACAGCTGAGCTTTCATTTGACCTAACGCACCCACCATATTTTGATTTGCGAAACATATATTTGATCAGTTTTGACAAAATAGCGGTATACGACAAAAACAATATGAATAGTATCTGGATCAAGCAAATCGATCATGATATTGAGAGTTTTACTTTAGTGGACGGAAACCTACTATTACTCGTAGATAGTATGGGATATGTGCACGCATTTAATAGAAGCTCTGGTGTGGAAAGCTGGTCTTTTGAACTAGAAAGCACATATCATAGGAACAATAGTTTTCCTCCTTTACCTTTTCAAATATCAAACAATGAAGACAAAAGACTTTTGACCAGTATCATCTTGTTTCCCACGAAACAAGATATCAAAATTTTGGATAATTTCAGTGGCGAAGTATTATATACACTGGATATGGAAGATCAAATATATTTTGTGTCGACATATGACCAAATGGAAAATGCCATATATGTGTCTTATGGAAATAGAATAGCTAAAATAATTCTTGAAAAAAGGTGATTTTTACCGATAGGATAATTATGATAAAGATAATATTTTTAGTTTTAGTGATACTACTTACCTTCGACGGTTTTTTTAGAGATGGCTATCTGATAGAGGTGTTTTTTAGTCGAGAAATGCACATTCCCTTTTTTGTAAAAGGAGCATACCTGATCATAGCTATAGTAGCAAGTGCATTATTATTTCATGCTTTGATTTGGGAACTTAATTTGATGCCAAAACCAGAAGAGAAAAAAACTGAATACCAGAAGAAAAAGGAAGAAGAAGAAGAGGAAAGACGCCTTAAAGAAGAAGAAGAAGAAAAACAAAAAGAAGAGGAAAGATTAAAAGAAATAGAAAAACAAGAAAAAGAGTCCGTAAACAATGAAGGCAGGAAATATTTATTGTAATTTTTTTTAGTATAGATGCGAGTAGAACATTTACAGAATAAAGAGGCACCCCGAAGGGTGCCTGTGTATGAGGAGGTTATATGAACAGAACCTGTGGGGGAAGATTCTGTATTTGTAAAAACATCAATACATGAAAAACGTTACAAGAAAAAGTAAATATATTAGGAGTTTGTATGTATTTTTTGACAATAACAGCCTCGGATACGTGCTCTGCTGCTGGTATTCAACAGGATTTAAAAATGGCTCAAATAAATAAATTTTGGGGTTTAAATGTTATCACTGCCATCACATCACAAAATTTTCAAAGAGTAGATCACATGGATATAGTAGATGAAAAATTATTTCGGGTTCAGTTGGAAACAATATTTCTCTCCTTTCCTATTTCCGCTATCAAAATAGGAGTTGTGCCTTCTAAAACCTTTGCTTGCATACTAGGCACATATTTAGAAAAAATAAAATGTCCTGTAGTATATGATCCTGTAATAAAATCTACTTCTGGTTTTATGTTTTCTATGGATGATCCCAAAGATATATATAGCATATTGGCACCATTTTGTACAGTGACGACTCCAAATATACCAGAATATCAATATTTGTTTGGTACCGACATCTCAAAACTATCTACTCATGAAAATATGGAGAATCATAGGCATCTCAAAGAGCATGATGGTGCAATATACATAAAAGGTGGTCATGGTACGCAAGAGCACATTATAGAATATTTAATGACAAAAGAATACATAAAAAAATATGAGTACAAAAAACAAATGTGGAAGTTTTATAGAGGAACAGGGTGTGCATTTTCATCTTTATTGAGCATGTTTTTGGTAGATAATAACATCGAAAATGCTTGTAAGCTTGCGAGAGAAGTTCTCGTGAAATATTATGAAGGCTACTCCCCACCTATTATAAACTAGGAAAAAAAGATGAGTAAATCAAAAATTACTGTAGTAGGAGCAGGCCTTGCTGGCTGTGAAGCTGCTCTGACTTTAGCAAAAGCAGGATATAAAATAGATTTATATGAGATGCGTCCCTACAACATGACACCAGCTCACAAAACAGATATGTTTGCCGAATTAGTCTGCTCAAATTCATTAAAATCTGATCTTAAAACAACGGCATCTGGGTTATTTAAAGCAGAGCTTGATATACTAGATTGTCAGCTGTTAAAAATAGCTCGTGATTTTTCAGTACCAGCAGGAAATGCTCTAGCTGTCGATAGGCATGCATTTGCCCAAAAAGTTACTGAAATAGTAAAAAATCATGAGAATATTAATTTTATTAATGAAGAATTTTGTGATTTTGACATGCTATCATCTTTAAGCTTTCCTGAAGAAAGCTATTGTATCATAGCCTGTGGCCCATTGATTTCAGATAAGCTAACAAAAAGTCTGACAACTGTTATAGGAGAAGAGAATTTATATTTTTTTGATGCGGTCGCTCCAATAGTATCTGGGGATAGCATTGATTTTGACAAAGTCTTTTATCAGTCGAGATACAACAAAGAGCCTCTACACAATCTTTCACAGCAAAAGGGTGATTACATAAATTGTCCTTTTGATAAAGAGGATTATATTAGATTTGTAAATGCTCTCTCTGATGGTCAAAAGCATGATGCAAAAGAATTTGAAAATGAATATTTTCAAAATATAAATTTTAATTTTTATGAAAATTGTGTTCCTATAGAGGAGCTCGTTCATAGAGGAAAGGACACGTTGAGATTCGGAGTAATGAAACCTATGGGACTCATAGACCCGAGAACAAATAAACGCCCATATGCTGTCATACAGCTGAGAACAGAAAACAATGAGCAAACAGCATTTAATCTAGTAGGATGCCAGACAATGCTCAAATATCCAGAACAGAAAAGAATTTTTAGTATGATACCCGGTCTTGAAAATGCTGAATTTATCAGGTATGGTTCTATTCATAGAAATACATATTTAAACACGCCCATTGTCTGTAATCCAGATTTTTCTCTAAAAAAATCACCAAATATAAGGATCGCAGGTCAAATAGCAGGCGTCGAAGGCTATGTAGAATCCATCTTCTCTGGTCTTTTGACTGCTCAAATTATTTGTAAGCAAATAAAATCGCTTCCAATGGAGACGATAGCAGGACAGCTCTGGAAATACTTGACGACTTCAAATTGTGATTTTAAACCTATGAATGCCAATTTTGGACTTTTACCAGAAATATATATGGAGAAAAAAAACAAGTCATTAAAAAAAGAGCTGTTAAGTGAGAGAAGCCTAAAGATTTTAAAGGAAAGTTATCCGTAAAAAGAGGTCGCCGATATGGGGTTTGGTGCTGTTTTATCGATTTTGGGCGGGGTGCTGATTTTTGTCGTAGCCCCTTGTGCTTTTCCCGCTTCTATCCTGCTTATTTTAGGGATCGGTACAGGAGCCGTACAGGGAAGGTATCAGAAAACGAGATTGGGTGCGGATTTGTCGATTGGAAATTGGGTGCCCTTTATCGATTTTGGGCGGAACGAAAAATTGCGTTCCCTACAGAAATTGGTTATTTTTCGACTTTTCGTATAGGGCGCTATAAAGTTCCAGAAAAAAGACGAATTAAAGTTCTAGAATTTTCCACTCTGTTATTCTAAAATTAGCATTACATGATTTTTAATATATTGTATACTATATGTTTATAGAAAACAAAAAAACAAATTAGCTTACTGATAAATACTTTTCCTTTTTTCCAGTCTTATCCCACTATGGTCAATTAAAAATAGACAATATATTATGTTATCAATTGAACATATGCCAAGCATATCTATATAATATATAACACATTAAACAATGTAAATAAATTCTAGAACTATACAGACCCCATTTAGTCATGTGCAAATAGTGCTAAAATATTTTAAAATTTTCATTTTTTTGAAAATAATTGTTGACAAAAATACAAGGAGTGAAATATTTGTACAAACATAATAAAATATCCTATTGGATTTATTTATTAATGATTTTTAGTGTTTTGATAAATAAAAGGATAGTATATAGGAGGAAGTGATGTTACATTTTAACGAAAACAGAGCGAAAGCCCATCGAAGTTTAAACAGGATTTTGCTTTTTTTATCTAGCCTTATTTTTATGAATCTTCATGCAGCATGGCTGAATGATGTTCCAGTACAAATCACTCAGCCCGATGATACAGTCATCAATGTTTATGCTTCAGGGGACGAATTTCACAATTGGCTTCACGATGAAGACGGATTTACTATCATTTTGGATCCTGTCACTGGCTACTATTGCTGGGCTGTGGCACAAAATGGAGATTTAGTCTCTACCGGGCAGCCAACCCATATCGTCGCCAGAGAATTTCTAAATATATCTCAAAATGAAAATATATCACGAGATAAGTATTTGGATTTGAGGTCAGAGCATGATGAGTGGTTTAGTGGCCGAGAGGTAAGAGCTCCTAGTCTCGGTGTAGTTCAAAATTTAGTAGTATTTATCAGATTTTTGGGTGAAGAAGAATTTGAAACTTCATTTAGCGAATTTGATGATATGTTCAATGCTCAAGGTGCAAACATAAGCTCAATGTATCAATATTTCCTAGATGCTTCTTATGGACAATTGGAAGTCATATCTCCCTTTTTCCCAATACCACAAGGGAATACAATAGTTTCTTTTGAGTCTGAACACCCGAGAGGATATTTTGAACCATATTCTGGGACCAATCTTATTGGATATCTACCTTCAGAAAAAACAGAAAGAACACAAGCTTTATTAAGGGATGCTATTAATGATATTGAGGATCAAGTTCCGATTCATCTAAATATTGATGCAGACAATAATGGACGTGTTGATAATGTGAGCTTCATTATCAAGGGTTCTCCCAATAACTGGGGGAATTTGTTATGGCCTCACATGGCAAAACTTTCTCACTACGATGTCCTAATACATGGTAAAATAGTATGGGATTACAACTTCCACATAGAAAAAATCATAAAAGAGAGTAATAATACTGATATCAGTGTTCTTGCCCACGAATTTATGCATACTCTATCAGCTCCGGACCTATACAGGTATTATTTTGGCAAAGATTTCATGCCTATTGGACTATGGGATTTGATGGCGGATCATAAAAATCCACCTCAATCTGTTTCTTCACACATAAAATGGAAATATACAGACTGGGTAGATACTTTTGTCATCGTTCCCTACAAAGATTAACAAAAAAACGGAGGAAATCATGCAAAACACAAAAACTTTGAAGAAATTAATCGCGGTGATAGTGCTGGTGTTTGTATATACATGCTCATTGTATAGTGAAACCCAGCCACAAAGACCCTCAAATTACTATGCCCATAATGCAGGCACAGAGGCAAATCCATATCTCATCAGCAATCTGGCAAACCTTAGATGGTTATCTGAAGTCCCTGAGGATTGGTGGGAAGGTGCAGACATTCAAGTACATTTTCTGCAAACTGCAGATATAGATGCGAGTGAAACTGTGAATTGGAATGAAGGGCAGGGCTTTAATCCTATAGGGCATCCTATACCTGGTTCTGTCAGAACATTTCGAGGTGTTTATAATGGAAATGAATTTAATATAAGTGATCTATTTATTTCTCAAATCGAAGACTCATTTTATATTGGTTTATTTCATAGAATTGATGGTTCTACTATAAAAAATGTTTTCTTAGAAAATATTAACTATAGTGTAGTAAAATATGGTTATATTCTGGCAGGAGGAATCGCAGCATCGGCAGGAAGTTCCACAATCGTAAACTGTCATATTACTGGACAAATATTTTCAAATAGCCATTGGGACACTTGTGTCGGTGGGATTGTCGGTTTCGTAAGCCGTTCTATAATCAAACATAGTAAATCTGAAGTAAATATCAATGCTAATTCTAATTTAAATGTGATAGTCGGAGGAATTGCAGGAGAGGTAGCTAGTACAACAATTGAATATTGTTCCACATTAGGTGAAATATTTGCCATGATTACATCAGGTGCAAATGGAAATCCTGTATCTAGAGCTGGGGGTATTGCGGGGAACATGCACAATTTTTCAACTATATCAAATTGTTATTCTATGAGTAATGTCATTTCTCTTGGAATTCCTTATGGCTTGGCAGCTGGAATAGTTGTTTATGTGAATGAAATCGCACAGCCTTCCTTCCCTACAGAAAATCAGATAAAAAATTGTTATTTTGCGGGAGGTTTAGTTTCTAACGGAACAGAAAGTTCTGGAAAAGCTGGAATAAGTCTTTTTATATCAATTTTATCTATAATTCAAAATTGTTTTTGGGATATTGAAACTAGTGGTGTGACCACTCCTTCAAATGGCATTGGCACAATAATAAACACATTCGGATTACCTACTGTGGAGATGAAACAAATGGAAAACTATATAAACAATGGCTGGGATTTTGAAAATATATGGAGTATAAATCCTGATAGTTATCCACATTTAAAGAGTTTTGTTGGATCTGATTTCATTACTGATATTGTTACTGGACTTTTACCTTTGGCTGTTCAGTTTACAGATCTGTCCGTAGGTGCTGTTTCATGGTCATGGGATTTTGACTCTGACGGTGTCATAGATTCTACAGAACAAAACCCTATCTTTATCTATGAGGAACCAGGTACTTACACTGTGACATTGACTATCAACGATGGTGAAGATAGTATCACAAAAGAGGATTATATAGTTGTAGTACAACCTGCCATCGCTGATTTTACTGCTGAGATTACACAAGGCAATGCTCCACTAGAGGTTCAGTTTATGGATATGTCTGTAGGTGCTGTCTCATGGTCATGGGATTTTGGTGTAGCCAATGATGGAAATCGTTCTTCATTGCACAAGCTGGAAGCTCAAGTTACATTTCAATATGGATACTCCACCGAACAAAACCCTACCTTTATCTATGAGGAACCGGGTACTTACACTGTGACATTGACTATAAACGATGGTGAAGATAGTATCACAAAAGAGGATTATATAGTTGTAGTACAGCCTGCCATCGCTGATTTTACTGCTGAGATTACACAAGGTAATGCTCCACTAGAGGTTCAGTTTATGGATATGTCTGTAGGTGCTGTTTCATGGGAATGGGATTTTGGTGTAGCCAATGATGGAAATCGTTCTTCATTGCACAAGCTGGAAGCTAATGTTACATTTCAATATGGATATTCCACAGAACAAAACCCTATCTTTATCTATGAGGAACCAGGTACTTACACTGTGACATTGACTATCAACGATGGTGAAAGTATTATCACAAAAGAAAATTTTATAGAGGCAACTTTAAATGATATGGAAGGCGAATCATTACCTCTGGTGACTCAATTAAAAAACAATTTTCCCAATCCATTCAATCCAGAGACTACGATAAGCTTCTCCCTCAAAACCGCTGGACATGTCAGGCTGGAAATTTTCAATGTCAGAGGACAAAAGGTAAAGGTATTGGTAAATGATTTCAAAGAGATAGGCTCTCACTCTGTAGTTTGGAATGGAACTGACGACATTGGACAATCTGTAGGTAGCGGGATGTATTTTTATCTTATGAGCACTGATGGATATTCTGGTGTGAAAAGGATGATTTTGCTGAAGTGATATAGCATTTCAGCTTGATATTTATTGAAATATCGTAGGGGCAACCGCAAGGGTTGCCCCATAAGTGTAAACTTTTCATATTTTGGTTTTTTTTCGATTTAAAAAAGATTTTTAAGATTTATGAATAAAATTAATTTTTATAGTCAAGACACCCCCCTTAAATCGCTTAGTTTTTTTTGGATTTAGAGATGACATAAAATATATATAACATATTATTAAATAGTAAAATTTTATTTTTTTGGGGAAATTAATGAGCAAAATGTGGCAAAAGGCGTGGGGAATGCACTTATTCGTCAGGGTGACTGTGCGAGTGATGATTGCTCATGGGATTCCCGCATCTATCCTGCTTATTTTGGGGATCGGTACAGGAGCCGTACAGGGAAGGTATCATAAAACTAGATTTGGTGCGGGTTTCTCGATTGGAAATTGGGTGCTCTTTATCGATTGAGGGGGGAACGAAAAATTGCGTTCCCTACAGAAATAGGTTATTTTTCGACTTTTCGGAGGGGAATTGGAAAAAAAACAAGATGATCTCAATGAATGATAAAAATCAAACTCAAATATATAAAATTGTTGACAAAAAAGACAGTATAAAATACCTTGCGTTTGAGTGCTAAATTAATAGTACTCCATAAAATGAGGTAATCGCTGTGTTGAGCATCTAAATTATATTAGGAGGATTTGAATATGTTAAAAAGCATAAAAAAGTTTAAAATAAAGGTGATGATATTGCTTTCATTTCTAATGAAAAAAACAATATATTTCGTCAGTGTATTTTTCTTGCTTTTTACGTGCTCAAAGAATGATTATGAGCGGCCAGATGTATATCAGTCCCAAGAGATTACTGAAAGACACCAAAAATATGATATTTTTATACCCAGAGGAGGTAATTTATTTACCGAAATGACAAAACTAGGGTTGAGTCCAAATCAGGTAGTAGAATTAACACTAGTTTTTGGAAATAATGTCGATTTCAGAGCTGTCCAGCCTAATGACCATTTTCAATTGGTCATAGATATTGATACATCTGCTGTCATAGAATTTAACTATTTGCCTGATATTGTCACGACTCACAAAATAATAAGAAACTCTGAGACTGAAGAATACTTTTATATTCTAGAAGAAAGAGAAATTATACGAAGGATGGTTATAATAGAGGGTGTGGTCTATACTACTTTGATCCAAGCATTGACAGACAACAATGTGGATGATGGTGTCAAATATTCAGTAGCCAATGCTCTATCTAGTAGAATAAACTTTTCTGCTCACACGAGGTCAGGAGACACATTTAGGATAATGTATGAAGAACGACACTTTGATGGGAATCGCGTACCGGGTGCGACACTCTATTATGTTTCATATAATGGTAGAACGGCAGGATTTCACGAAGGATTTCGCTATAGAGAGGATGATGATAGATCCGTATACAATGGGATGTTTACCGCACAAGGAGTGTCAATGGTCACGGCAAACTACAGACATCCTCTCGACAGGATTCATGTGACTTCACCCTATGGCATGAGATTTCATCCCATCTCTCGAAAATGGCTGATGCATAATGGGATCGATTATAGAGGGGCTCTGGGGACTCCTGTGTATGCAGTACAGGGAGGCAGAGTCATAATGGCTGGCTGGAATGGAGGTTTTGGAAATACAGTAGAAATACAACACGAAAACAACTATGTGACACAATACGCACATCTACATCGCGTCAGCGTGCGTCATGGACAAAGAGTAAACAGGGGCACCGTCATAGGAGCAGTCGGAAGTACTGGTGTTTCGACAGGACCACATCTCCACTTTGGTCTGAGAGTCAATGGCAGATGGCAAAACCCGTCAAACCTCCGCATGGTGTCAGCCGTCAGACTCGAAGGTAAAAGACTAGATGACTTTAATAAGCAAATTATAGAAATAAAAAATACTTTATCTAAAGTAGAAATGGAAATGGCTTCTCCATTTGAGATGACAGAGTATGAAAGGTATAGAAGAGTAAATGCAAAAAAGATTTAATTTAAATATCAAACATAGTACATTGATATTATTGACATTATTTTGTGCGTTTTTATTTCATACGCATGCTTCTTGTTCTTTAAAAAATTCTCGCACAGAGATAGCGTTTAATAAACAAGGGACTATTACGATAACAAACTCTTTGGACAATGAAATAGTTTTTGACATAGAGATAGCAGATAATGTCTGGTCACAAGCCCAAGGATTGATGTTTAGATATAAACTGGACCCTCATCAAGGTATGTTTTTTATTTTTGAAAATGAGGACTATAGAACTTTTTGGATGAAAAACACTTACCTTTCACTAGATATTATCTTTATTGATGCTGATTTTTACATCGTAGACATATTTGAAAATGCCTTCCCCTTGAGCGAAGAAACCATATTGAGCAAACTTCCTGCAAAATATACCCTAGAAATACTAGGAGGTCGCTCAAAAAGTCTTGGTATCACTATAGGAGACCTTGTATTTTTTGAAAGAGATTATAGCATTTCCAGATGACAAATGGAAATGCTATAACTGTCCCACTTAGAGAAAATTTTAGTATTACTTTAGTAGCATCATTCTTTTTACCGAGCTAAACTCTTCTGCCTTGATCCGATAAAAGTATACTCCTGTAGTAGCAGATTTCCCATGATTGTCTGTCCCGTTCCATATGACAGAGTGATTACCTTTTGTAAAATCGTCGTCTGTGAGTGTTCTGACTAATGCACCTCGAATATTAAAGATTTCTAGCAATACGTGGCTATTTTTTTCTAAAGAAAACGTTATCTTTGTTTCAGGATTAAAAGGATTCGGAAAGTTTTTACCCAAAGCATTTATATAAATAGGAAGCGAATCATCAGAGTCATCCAGTGCCACTATTTCTACAGAATTTGATGGATCAGATATCCCCATAGGATTTAAAAACATGGCTCTGATCTGATAGGTGTAACTCTTTCCATTTTCTACGTTGGTATCGTAATATGTAAAAACATCAGAAGGCAGCATAGGCGACGAGATATTTTCTCCATTTCGTTGAACTCTGAAGCCTACGAGGGTATTGGAAAGGATAGGAAATTCCCAATTTAATCGAATGCCTACACCCTGATTAAAAGCTTCCAATTTTTCAGGAGTCATAAAAGGCAAAAAAACATTTGTGACATTCGAGATATCAGATGTCCCTATATCGTAGACAGCGACTACCCAAAACTGCATATTGCCACCTGTAGAATTTTCAGAAACAAATGATTTTCCACTGATAGGATCATTATTTAGTTTTAAATGATTTTGGTAAATGTCATATCCTATTAAAATAGGAGGATTTGCCAGATTTGTCATATAGGGATCTTGCCAGTGGAATGTAATATCTCTATCTTGTACTGTGTGTATCAAGCTTGTAGGTGGATATAAAATGTGTCCTGTAACATCAGGAAACCCTATCTGGTCTATCCAAACTTTGTCTTCATGTGATGTGGTGCTTGCATTTTTTTCGTAAACCCACGTAAATTTATATTTCCCTGCTAGGATGGGTGTAGAAAAATGTCTCCAGTCCAAGTTTCCAGACCAATTTTGTGTTTCCTGCCCGTTTATATAAAACCTAAGGAAATCTCCACCCTGTTGCGTTGAGGTTTTGAGATGAAACTGAAAAAATCCTGTACCACACTCCATTTGCAATTCCAGTTTCGTGGATTGGCTGTCACCTATCTCACCTGAAACTGCACTAAAAACACCGTGTGATGCATATTGGTCGGTAATAGTCCATGGAGCAGTAGGGTCATTAAACCAGTCAAAATCTGTCCATACATTATTTTCAAAGGATTCATTAAAATCCATAGGATCAGCGTTTCCTATGATGATGTCAAAAGAGATGGTTTCATCTGGAAACCCTACATTGTATAAAAACAAACCACCCGCTAATCCATTTGACAAAAAAGATCGTGGATTTGAAAAGTCATTTATCGCTGTCCTACCTAGTTCCGCAGAAAACAGAGCCTGACCTATCTGACCATTTACAGAAGGAGAACCCTCAGGTCTGTATACATATAGTTCATCTGGAGGTCCCGAGGCGTTTCCGTCATGGATTGGGTTTATCCGCCATACTAGTAGTCCCGATCCTGGTATTGTAGAGTCTATTAGTCCTGTAGTGTTGCTCCTATATTCTACGACAAAGTATTCTGTATTGGAAAAAGGAGAGTTTATTCTATAGGCATGATTGGATTGGCTGACAGTATTTGGAAACAAGGTATATGTCCCAGAAGTTGTGATGATTGGCATGTTTGTTACCCAATCAGTGTATTTGTACCTAGCATGTGCCGAGATGGCTTGTGGTGGCGTGGTGTCAGATGCCATCAAGTCCCAAATTCCTACAGGTGTGATGCTATTGTCTTCGTAGCGATAAAAATCTGGTAATCCTATCGAATGAGCAAATTCATGAGCAAGAACTCCTACGCCTGAAGTTTCCATATGATCCTCAATGTTAAAATTGTAGTCCCATACTTGTTTACCGTGTAGCAATACCGTATAAGAGTATAAAACCCATCTATGAGGCCACAATAGAGATGCCCATGCTCCCGCACCACCTCTGATAACAAAGCAAACATTATCTACATAGCCGTCATTGTCACTGTCCACGATCATATCAATAGGAACTTGGCTTTCAATGTGTATTATGGCATCTCGCAAAAGGGCATGTTCACGCTCCTGTCTTTCCCACCCATAAGATCCGCCTTGATAACCCAAAGGATTGCTCACGGAATTGTATGGCTGAAAATATTGTCTAGGATGTGGTGACTGGTATGATATTATCATATCCCCCGGAGGAGAAGGGAAAAAAGGAGAGTTTACTTCGAATTGCTGATACGAAGCATCCCAAAAATATTGTTTTAATGAGTTCACATTCTCTCCTGTGTTGTTGAACATGTCATCATAATAGGCGACAGTTCTGCTAAATTCATAGTCGTTTGAAAATCTGATATAAACTACTAGGTTTTGCACTACACCTACCGAAGGTGTTCTGATATCGTTTCTACTATTATTATCCAGATCCATTGCTTGTCTTTTTTGTAGATAAACCTCTTTAGATATGTTTTCTCCCGGAATCAAACCTAATGACTCTGGGTTATACAAATGTGTCGGAAATGATGTAGATACTAAATGTCCATTCATTGATTTAGCCCAGCACCAATACCCTGTTTGCTCGTCTTGAACTATACTATATTTGTTTTCATCGTGTGCCCAATTGTGAAACTCATCTCCTGTGTACCAGACATCTATGATGGTTCCATCTGGCTGCTCTAGCTGATTCGGGACATTCTCAATCCATGCGGCGGATAACCCTATCGTGAATAAAATCAAAAAAAATAAAATCAATGCTCTCATAAAGCACCTCCAAAAATATTACTATGTAAACACAAAAAAAAAGAGGTTTTTTTTGTCAAGCCAAATCATAAAGCGAAAAAACAAATTAAAAAAGCAAAAGTAATTCTTGACGAAATATATCCGTTTAAAATCTTTGAACTATATGGAGTACATATGAAAAAGATTGATTTAAATTTAGAATTGACGAACATTAAAACCTTTATAAAGTATGTTATGCAAAAAACAGGTTTTGAAAAAGTAATACTCGGTCTATCTGGAGGCATTGATTCGGCTGTGGTCGCTTTTATATGCAAACTTGTTCTTGGAGAAAAAAACGTTCATGCGTTGATGATGCCCTATAAAAGCAGCCATCCTGATAGTTTAGCACATGCCAGATTGATCGCAGAACAAACGAAAATAAACTATGAGATTATTAATATCACAGATATTATTGACGACTATTTTGAAAAAAATGACAGCGATGCGAGTATGCTTCGCAGGGGCAATCTAATGGCGAGAGTTCGGATGTCCATTCTCTATGATTTTTCATCAAAATACGATGCGTTAGTGGTCGGGACAAGCAATAAATCAGAAATATATACAGGGTATTGTACTCAGCATGGTGATACAGCATGTGCGTTTGAGCCACTAGCACACCTTTATAAAACAGAAATAACGGAGCTCGCAAAACTGCTCAAAATACCTGATGAGATAATAAACAAAAAGCCTACTGCTGATCTATGGATTGGTCAGACGGATGAAGAAGAATTAGGGGTTTCGTATCAGGTGATAGATACTGTTTTACGCTATCATCTAGATGAAAAAAGAAACAAAAGCTTTATTTTAAATAAAGGCGTTTCTGAAAATCACTATGATTTAGTGATAAATCGGATTAATAGTAGCTCTTTTAAAAGAAGACTACCTCTGGTATTAAAAAACACTTGGGAGTTATGATGAAAATAAAAACAAAAAAATGTTTTAAATGTGATACGCACAAAGGCAAAAGATATTGTTTGAGAACAGACAAACATATTTGTTGGATATGCTGTAATGACTTTAGAGTAGACATGAAATGCCCTACAGAGTGTGAATATCATGCCACAGAAGCAGAGAATATCCTTGAAAGCAAAATCAAGGCTGATAGTCTCGCTGAATATTATGATTTTGTTGAAAAGCACACACATTTATGGCTAGTAATAAGGGACAAATACATTCCTTCTGAAAAGAAGAAAACAGAGGAAGGGAAAAAAGAAATAGAAGATGTCCTTAGATTTGTTTCTGATAAAAAAGCTGCTGAAATATACGAAAAGCTTTTAGGAATTAATTTAAATTCTAGTGAACTCCCTTTTATAAAGACATTTGAAGATGCCGGTCTCGATTTTTTAAAAGCTATAGGGTTGGGTAATTGGAAAGTGGTGGAGTTGTTCTTTTCACACAAAGCCACTATCACCATAGACAAATTTATAGAAAGACTGAAAAAAAGAAAAGAAATCAAGGATTTAGTGCACTTGACCGTGCTCGCTTCTGGTTCATCTCAAGATGGGAAAATGGCATTTAGCTCCATAGAAGTAAACTACAAGTATGACATCAGTCTGATATTTGTGTTTATCAATGAGGAATGGAAGCTTGATAATATTATTTTTGGAAATATTAATTTAATATACAGCGAAACAGATACCATCAGGCAGATCGCCTCACATTTACAATCAAAAGAATTTGACCGAGCTTTTGATTTGATAAAAAAAGCAGAAGAGATATACTATTTATCATCAGACATCCAGTACAATCTGGGATTATATTATTCCCTATTAAGTGATAATGAAAAAGCACTAAAAGCCTTTGCAGAAGCTGCTGCTCTGGATACTAGTTTTATCGAATCTTATTTTAATCAAGCTTTTATCTATCATTCTATAGGAAAAATAGAAGAAGCGGAAGCTCTTTACCAAAAAGTGATTTCGCTGCAGCAAAACAATGTGAATGCGTATAACAATTTAGGTACGATTTATCTATTTAAAAATGATTTTGAGAAAGCTAAAGAGTATTTTGAAAAGTGTCTTGAAATAATGCCTGATTTTAAATTTGCTTTAGAAAATTTAAAAAGAGTGGAAGATTTAAAAGACGTGAAACCTATAAAAACCATATAGCTTAAGAAGAGAATAGTGAATGTTTCAAAGTGAATTTATGGAACGTGCAGTAATGCTGGCTGACATGGGTCTAGGAAAATGCTCCCCCAATCCTGCTGTAGGAGCCGTCGTCGTAAAATCTGGTAGAATCATAGGTGAGGGATTTACCCAGCCTTATGGAGGGGACCATGCTGAGGTACAAGCTATCAAGAATTGCACAGAGGACACTGAGGGTGCTGATTTGTACGTGACATTAGAGCCATGTTCTCATTTTGGTAAAACTCCTCCTTGTGTCGATTTTATTTACAAGGCAAAAATTGCAAATGTATATGCAGGGATAAAAGATCCAAACCCAAAAGTAGATGGGAAAGGTTTTTTTATGTTAAAAGTAGCCGGGATTAATGTGGAATATCCTTTTTATGAGGAAATAATAAAAAAACAGTTGGAATACTATTTAACATGGGTACAAAAGAAGAAGCCGTTTGTTATCATGAAAAATGCCGTCAGCCTTGATGGTAAAATTGCCTCAAAAAATGGAGATTCAAAATGGATAACAAGTGAAGCATCTTTAAAAAGAGTTCATGCTCTTCGGAATGAAGTAGATGCCATCTTGACGACAATAAATACTGTCAAAAAAGATAACCCTATGCTCAATGTAAGGCTCGATATGGTAAACAAACAGCCTCTCAGAGTGGTATTAGACCCTTTTCTAGAAATTGAGATACAATCAAACCTATGCCAGACCGCAGAAACATTTAAAACAATCATATTTTATGACAAAAATCTCGTAAAAAAAGAAAAAATAGATATACTAAATGAAAAAAAAATAAATACCATTCCTGTCTCAGCAAATGATGAATACTTAAATATCGATGAAATTCTTTTTTATTTGGGAGAAATGAAAATATTATCTGTTTTGGTCGAAGCAGGTACAAAACTAAATTCGTACCTTTTGAAAAACCAATACGTAAATAAACTATTTTATTTTTTATCACCAAAAATTCTAGGAGGTGATAAGAATGTATTTGATAGTCTCAATATTGTAGACATGAAAAATCAAATTAAAATATATGATGCAAATATTGAAGTGATCGAAAATGATGTACTCTTTATAGGCTATTTGAATTGTTAGTTGCCCCTGTACCCAATCGATAAACTGGCACAATCCCGTAGGAGTGGACTCCGAAAACCCCTATTTGATGTAGGGGACTCAATTTTATGTCACGTAACATATTGGGTTTTAATACGATAGCGGAACGAAAAACTGCGTTCCCTACAGAAACAGGAAAACTGGTAACCACGTGATCTGTTTTAACAAAAATCATGTAACACTATCGCTTTCAAAATTGTTATATAAATATTCAAAAATAAAATAAAGTATTAGGAGAGATTAGATGATTGAACTTCAGAATCTAGTAAAAGATTATGGGAGTTTGAGAGCTGTCGACACGATCAATTTTAGCATCAAAGAGGGAGAAATTCTCGGGTTTCTAGGACCAAATGGTGCAGGGAAATCTACTACGTTAAAGATGATCACTTGCTTTCTAACTCCTACAAGTGGAAACATCCAAATCGGCGAGCTCAACGTACTTGAGCATTCCAAAGAAATCAGAAAAATGATAGGCTATTTACCCGAACACAATCCTTTGTATTTGGAAATGACAGTTTTTGACTATCTCAAATTTGTCTCAGAGGTTCGTGAGATTAGTGAAGAGAATTTCAAAAAGATATTAATGAAAACTATCAAAAAATGCGGTCTATCAGAGGTGATATCGCGTCCCATTAAAACGCTATCAAAAGGCTTTAGACAAAGAGTAGGTATAGCTCAGGCAATCATTCATGACCCCAAAATATTGATACTAGATGAGCCCACATCAGGGCTGGATCCAAACCAAATAGTTGAAATCAGAGCATTGATAAAAGAGCTCGGTCGAGAAAAAACGCTCATCATATCTAGCCATATTCTGCAAGAAGTTCAGGCAGTCTGTGACAGGATAGTGATCATTAACAAAGGTAAAATAGTCGGTCAGGGAACTACGGAGGAGCTACGCACATCGCATCAAAGAAAAGTAAAACTGGATCTTGAACTACTTGCACCCGAAAGTTTAATGGCGAGCTTTTCTGCCCAAGAGACCCCCGCATCACCGATAATGAATGATGCAGATAGCGATGATGATGAAATTGATGACACAGATACATCACATGAAAGTAAAAACAAAGAGTTAAACATAGCATCTAGTCTACTGCAGGTTTTCCAAAAAGAAGCTCCGAATATATCTGTCGCTATACAAAGCATCGAAAAAGATATAGTAAAACTCGAGCTCACCTATCCGCAAAATAAAGATTACCGAAAAGATGTTTTTAATATAATCAAACAACAAAACTGGACGATTCTCGAAATGAAGAGATATATTAGTAGTCTAGAAGACATTTTTAGAAATCTGACTGCAGGAGGTAAAAATGCTTAAAAACGCTTTAATCATAGCTCGCAAAGAGATGAAAACGTATCTGAACTCACCAGCTTCTTTTATCGTATTATTCGTATTTTTGATAATTTCAAGCTGGTTCTTTGCAAGCCCATTGTTCTTGATAAATCAAGCAACATTGGACACTTTGTTCAATATAGTTCCTATAGTCTTTGTCTTTTTTATACCAGCGATCACGATGAATCTGATTTCTCGTGAAAAAGACAATGGAACTATCGAAACCTTGACGACATTTCCCTTGACAGACACTGAAATTGTTGTAGGTAAATATTTGGCATCAGTCGCATTATTGACCATCGGGCTGGTATTTACTTTGATTCATTTTTTTACTATTGCAATGATAGGTCAAAATGTAGATTATGGTTCAATATGGATTGGATATAAAGGATTGTTTTTGATGGGAGCAGCATATAGTGCGATAGGGGTCTTTTCTTCTACTCTATCCAACAACCAAATTATATCCTTTATCATAGCTTTACTGATCATCTTTTTCCTGTTTATTTTAAGGTTTATCCTCTTTTTCTTACCTGGGTCTATGGGGGAATTTTTCCAATATATTAGCAGTGATTATCACTTTTCAAATATGGCCAGAGGTATATTAGACTCGAGAAACCTCGTTTATTTTGGTAGTATTATTGCTATATTTCTAAAAACAGCAGTAGTCGTGATGGAATCTAGGAAATGGAACTAAAGGGGGCATGAATGAAAAAGACAAATAAAGAAACAGCGATGACAAATCTATTCATATTTATCGCAGCAGTAATCGTGATAAATCTCATTTCTCTGAATCTATTTACGAGATTAGATTTTTCCAAAGGCAAGGTTTATTCTTTGTCTACTGCGAGCAAAGAGGCATTGCGAAAACTAGATGATCGTATATTAGTAAAAGCATATTTCACAAAAGATTTACCTCCCGATCTCGCAAATACTCAAAGGTATACAAAAGATTTACTAGAAGAATATAAAACGTATTCTGGTGGTAAATTTCGCTATGAATTCATCAATCCAAATGACGATAGACTCCGTATGGAAGCTCAGCAAAACGGAGTTCCTCCCGTGAATGTAAATGTCAGAGAAAGAGACAGAATGGAGGTTCGCCAAGTGTTTTTAGGATTGGTATTTCATTATGAAGACAGAACCGAGTCTATACCATTGGTACAAGAAACTCGTGGGCTTGAGTATGAAATCACAAAAGCTATCACTAAAATAGCTTCTCTGGGTATGCCAAAGATTGCTTTTTTTAGTCTTGAACCAGAGTTGCCAGATGATCCTAGAATGAGATTTTTTTACCAACAACAAGACAGATTTCAGCATGCGAGAGAAAGTATCAGGCAAAACTATGAGCTAATAAACACTGACCTATATGATCCGCTAGCACCAGATATAAACACTCTGATCTTTTCAGGAGCTGTCGACTCATTAGATTTATACCAGCTTTACAATATCGACCAGTTTCTGATGGCGGGTAATAATATCCTGCTTTTTCAGGACAGAGTAGATGCCAATCTGCAAAATCAATCAGCGATGCCTATACAATCAAATATTTTTGATTTACTTGGACATTATGGAATAAATATTCGAGAAAACTTGATCATGGATTCAGAATCGGGACAGGTAAATGTGCAAGAGAGAAGAGGTATTTTCTCAGTTAGCACCCCTATGAACTATCCATTTATTGTCATCTCAAATACAGTAAACCGTATGCACCCCATAGTTTCACAGCTTGCAAACATACAGTTTCTTTTCGTTTCAGAGATAGATGACACTTTTATACCACAGGATGTGAAGTTTACACCATTGATACACTCCTCAAACAATTCAGGTACGATGACAGGACCAAATTTCATGATCAGTGTGCAACAATTTATGGATAGAAGCTATATAAACCGTTTAAATGAAAGAGGAAAGATTATTGCTGCGATGTACGAAGGCACTTTTATGAGCTTCTTTAATGATATTGAAATGCGGTTTAGCAATGAATTTACAGAATATACAAACAATGGACGCATTATTGTCGTTCCTGATATGGACTTTATCAGTAGCCAGGGCGCTGGACAAAATCCGAGCAATATAAACTTTTTGATGAATGCCATAGATTACCTAGATAACAACCAAGGGCTGATAGCTCTCCGTTCTAGAGAAGTGATAAACAAGCCTCTTCGTATAGAAAAGCTAGTGAAAACAAGTGACCTCACTCCTGAAGGTGCTGAAAGAAGAAAAGCGAGTATGAAAGAGTTTTTAAAGTTTACAAACATACTTTTACCCGCTATTCTAGTGATAGTATATGGACTCCTCAGATACAAAGCAGAAATAAAAAGAAGGGATAGGATAAAAGATACTTATGAATAAAAGAAACGTTATTTGGATAGCAATACTAGCAATCTTGATAGTAATCTTTTTATTTTCAAGAGGCAAAGAAAATATTGAAAAAAGAATTGATTTGTTTAAATTTAAAGAAAAAGATGTCGTGAAAATTGAGTTTATACAACCTGCTGATACTCTAGTAATAGCATTAAATCAGGACACATGGAGAATAGAGCATCCTCTGCAAATACCTGCGAGAGAGTCTCAAATAGAAAGGTTTTTTACGAGTTATTTGAGTCTGACTACTTCAAAAATACCTATTTCTGAGTCTATAGATAGACAGGACTTTTACAATGTAGATATGGAAACAGCCTTGCAAGTATTGCTTTATGGAAAAAACAATAAACTACTGAGCAGAGTTTTTTTAGGTAGGAGCACCAACAATTTTAATATAGCCTATGTCCGTAGAGCTGATGACAACAGGATTTACCAAATTGAAAACGTTTTTAATTCTTTGAATCCGACTTTGAGTTCATGGCGTGAAGATAGAATAGTGTCTTTTGATCAGAATGAAGTAAAAAGCATATACATAGGTACTCAGACTGATTCGTATACTCTGCAAAATGATGTTGAAGAATGGACACTGATATATGATGAATCCGCAAGTATTATACCACAATCAGATAATAGCCTTTCTCGACTTTTGAGTGGTCTGACAAACCTCCGAACCACTGTCTTTTTTGACGATGAATGGGAGCTGTATGAAGCAAAATTTTCTATTACGGAGCTAGAAATATTGGTAGAGTTATTTTCTGGAGAAAATGTGCATCTGAAAATGGCTCGTAATGATGAAAACTCATACGTTTTACAAAAAAATGATGAACAAAATATGCTGTTTAGACTTACGACTAGTCAGTTTAACTCATTGAACATAGATCCTAGTGCTTGGATGCAATGGTAGATATATACCACCAGCTCTTGTTTGTAGCGGCGATCGGATGGTCGCCGCTGTCTTTTGTTTTGTTGACAAACACCATTTGTGTATCAGAGGTAAAATGAAAAAGATTTATCTGTTAGTCACTTTTATCAGTATATTTGTAGCTCTTCTACATTCACAGGCGAGCGATGCACTCGATATGGTTCGCCATATGATATCAAACAGGTTATATGATGAGGCTTTTTTTCAAGTAAATCATATAATTACAGATTATCCAAATAGTTTTGAAAGTTTTGAAGCAAGAATATTGCTGGCTGAGCTTCATTTAAAAAGAAATTTATTTTTAGAAGCCCGCATGCAGCTGATGATACTGCTACGAAATCCTTTTCAGCTGACTACGAGTCAGAGATGTAGAACATATTACAATCTAGGATTGACATTTTTTTATGAGCAAAGCTATGAATTAGCCGTAGAAAGCTTTGAAAAATTGTTTCAAGATTTTCCCAATACTACTGAAGCCATCTCGGCTATTCCCTACTATTTTGACAGTTTCTTTTTTTTAAAGGACTATCAGTCTGTTATAGTAAAAAGTCGGGAACTGCTTCCTCTTTTTACTAGTGCTGAAATGCAAGCGGAATTGCTATATCAACAGTCATTGGCTTACTACACTGGTAATATGTACCAGCAAGCGAATCGTTATATAGAAGACATCAAAAGTAGATATTCGCACACAATGGCAGCATGGAAAACCACAGAATTACAAGTGTTGATACATTTTAAAGAGCGAGGGCGACAATCAGCTATAAAAATGCTCGAAAACTTGTTGTCAGAAACGCAATCTAGATATATTGAAGAGCGACTAGCATGGCTTTTGGTGCAATATTATATAGAAGAGGGTCAATCTTCAGAAGCAAAAGATTTAGTAAACTTTGTGTTAAATAAATTTAACTTATCAGAAAATTTGAGTGCTTATCATCTCGCGTGGTTAAAAATGATGGTTGCAGATAAAGATATCAGAATCATCTTGGACAGAGATGATTTTATCAAAAGAACTAGTATAGATAAACCGGAATACAATGAAATAATATACTATCTAGCAAAAACCTACACACTAGCTCAGGATTATTGGAAAGCTAGAGAATTACTAGACGAAAATATTGAAACATTAAAATTACTTGCTGAGTCATCACAAACTGATCTGACAGAGCTACTTTTTGAATGTTATCTTTTATATGCTGACATACTGATCCTACAAGGGCAGTTTGTAAACGGTATCGAGCAATACAACTTTCTTCTCAACAGCTATGGGTTTTTGGGCAGAAACTATGAAATACTGATAAAATTAGGAGATATTTACCTGTTAAATTATCACCAAGAAGGCATTGCACTAAATTTTTACAGGCAGGCTATCATTCTCGCAAAAACTATCGATCAGGTAGCTCATTCAATGCTGTTGTCTGCTTTATGCCTTGAGGCACTAGGACAGTATTCAGAGGCGCTGTATACCTTAAAACAGATTCCTCTAGAAAACATATCTGACAATAGGCAAAGGCTAGAAATTGAAAACAAAATAAATCTCTTACATATATTTTTCTGTGTTGATGTTCAAAATGCATTATCAAATTACTTCAAAAAAGGCATTTCTACCGATAGTCAGCTCTCTAGTATAGATTATACTACTATTTTGGCTGTTGAATTAAAACAATTTGAGGATGCTCTGGATATATTGAGATCAGGGATGACATATGAGATTCGTATGCAAAAAATAAAGATTTATCTGTTATTTGCATATAAAAACATTCTCTTGGGAAATAATACAGAAGCAAATGCATACTCGCAGCTCGTGGAAAATGAAACTCGTCAACTCAGGGGAAACATCGCACAAGATGATAGCTACATGATAAGCTGTTTTCAAGACTTTTTAGACAATCGAGGCAAAATAAATCCGAGAAATACACAGCAAGCTCTGGCGTTTATAAACTCGACTCCAGTAAATAAAAGCGGTATTGATTTTAGGAACTTCTTTCGTTTCCAGCTCTTTATACATTTCAACGAAACGGCAAACATGGATCAAATGATACAGATAGCTCAAAATATCCTGCCTGACTCTTTTGTTAGTAGTTTTGATTATCAATTAGTCCAAGTGACACTCGCCAATCACTATTACCAAAATCAAATGTTTGCCGAAGCAATAAATACTTTTGCACGAGCTGAACGATTTATGACATTAGCACACCCAAAATATTTTTATCAATATGCCATGAGTTTATATAATCATCAGGATTCGCGAGGCAAAGCACTAGAGATACTCCAAAAATTAGTGTTAAACAATATCCAAAATGATGATTTTTCTGATGCAAAAAACCTAATTCTCGTTCAATGGATAGATTCAAATCGTTTGCAAGATGCTCTAGATATACTAAATCAAATACCTCCTTTGAGTAGAACGGATGATGATTTTAGATATTTTGTTTCGATATATAATAAACAATCAAAACATAGAGAGGAAAAAGAAGCATTATTATATATCAAAAACAAAAATATAGATGAATATCAAAGGCTGGCAACACTTCATTTTTTGACCAATGACAAGGTGATGGCAGAATACACATGGAAAGAAATTTTAGAAAACTCTAATCTTCCAGAACATAGCCTCAATGCCTATGCGAGCTTGGGCAATATGAACTATCTAGATGCAAAATACCGTGAAGCTATTTTGTTTTATGAAGAGTATTTCAAACATCATAATACTTTTGTGGATACTAATGGTTTAATATTTCTACCAGATATTGTGGCAAAAGAATTGATAATATCATATTATCTGACCGATGATAGACTAAAGGCAGAAGCAACACACAGAACGCTATCAGGCTTTATTAATAGATACCCTGAAATACTCGCAGAAATTAGCCTTTACGAAGGTATTTTTTTCACAAAAACTGACCATAGAAGAGCCATGAGACCATTGACCCAGGTAATAGAAGATGTAAATACTCCTTCAGAAATAGCCTACAAAGCCATGTATTACAGAGCTCTAGGATTCTTGCAAGATGCTAGACTCGACAATGCTGAAAGAGATCTGATTTCAGCCTTAAATACTCAAGATGAATACTTGGGGAATCAAGTCAGATTGAGTCTGGGGAATTTTTATCATTCAAGAGGAAATTTTCATGATGCACTGGAGTTGTATTATGAAATAATTACTCGTGATCTTGATGGTTCTATCGCAAAAGATGCAGCTCACAACTTTGCTCTGACAGCAAAGCATCTACAAGACTGGGATATAGCTATCGCGGCATACAAGATAATAATAGATAGGTGGGGACAATCTCATCTAGATCCTGAAACAATGCTGACAATAGGCTTTTCATTTTTTCAGGGAAAACAATTTGACCAAGCTCATTTGCTTTTAAAACAAATATTACCAGAATTACCAACAAATGATTTAAAGGCAGAGGCACAATATTGGATAGCAGAGTCTTTTGCTGGGAAACTGGAATTTGATACAGCTATCACAGAGTTTCAGAATCTAAAAATAAACTATCCTAGGGAAAACAGGTGGACAGACCTGTCTGATTTAAAAATAGCAGAAATGTGTTATCAAAAAGGCGATACAGATACATCAAGATCACTGTTTCGGGAAATAGTACGAGTACATGGAGCTAATAGTGATTTGGGTAAAGAGGCAACAAAATATTTAGATATGCTATCTGCACCTTAAAAAAATAACAAAATGTAGGGAACGCATTTATTCGTTCCTTATATATCCTTGATACATAATATGTTACGGAACGAATAAATGCGTTCCCTACATTAATATACCATTTAATGACAAATGGAAATGCTATAAATGGTGCCAATTCCCTATTGGGCAAAAAAACTCATCTTACATAAGTATGTTTCACAAACCGACAAAGGTTTGAAAGGACGGAGGCATCAATGAGTTTATTTTTGTTCATCGCGACAAAGCCGCCAATTATTGATTTATCGACACGTATATCATAAACTATTTTGCTCTGCAGAATTTCTTCGATAGCATTTTTCACCACAAGGACAGTTTCATCATCAGGTTCATGAGCAAAAATCAGAGTTATTCGTTTTTGATCCATCGCTTTATCTAACAATTCTTCAAATTCAGAAAGAAACTGTTCTATCAAATCACTTCTGTTTTTTTTGATTAACACAGAAAATGAGCGCTGCCAGAAGTCGTTATTTTCAAAGTTTTCTATCAGGTTGTTTAATATCCTTATTTTGTCGTTTCTTTTTACGATAGATGAAACCAATATCTTTATTATTTGCGGGTTTTCTCTAAACGCTACTTTCAGAATGTGTATTTGGTTTAAAATATCATGATATTTTTCAGGGTTTAACACTTGCAATGCTGCCTGACTATAGCGTTTTGCTATGATGATATTTTTCATCCTTGTCCTCGCTGTGCGATCATTCTATTTATTAGCTCTTTATCTTTTACTTCGTCTATTTTTTCACCTAACACTTTGCCGACCAATTCTGCAACTATTTCAGATATCTGTGATTCTATATTTTGCATCGCCTGTTTGTTTAGATCGACTATTTTATTTTCTGCGAGGGTTATCATGTTGTGTTCTGTGTTTTTTGCAGATTTATAAATTTCCTCAGCATGCAGCTCAGCAGCTTTTTGAATAGAGTCTTTGATGCTTCTGGCTTCATCCAAAGCTTTTTTTAGCTCATTTTCTTTTTCAGATACTAGCTGTTTTGCTTTTTCTATAGATTGACTTGCTTCATTTACATCGTTTTGTATTTTGGCTTGCCTTTCTGTAAAATACTTTTTCAAAGGTTTATAGAGTAAAGAATTTAAAACTATCATTAAAAGTATAAAATTTAAAAGAACCACCAACATCGAAATATCTAATGTCATAAAAAACTCCTTTTATTGTCTTTTTTGTAGAGTAGTAACTACGTTTTCACCCTAGATGGGGCAGGAAAGCATTTTACTGTGAAAAAACAGTATAAATGCTTCCCTATAATATTATACATGATACTCCACTACACACCAAACATTAGTAACAATGCGATAACGAGCGAGTAAATACCTGTAGACTCCGTAACAGCCTGACCTATCAGCATAGTTCTGGTGATCAGATTTGCCTGTTCGGGTACTCTACCGATGGCTTCACATGCTTTCCCAGCTACATAACCTTCACCTAGTCCGGGGCCCAAAGCTCCGATTCCCATACAAATACCGGCACCTAGAAATGCTGCGGCATACCTGATCCCTTCGGCTAATGAGATTTCCATTGTTTCCTCCATATATTATTGATTATTATGTAAATATTAATAAAAACGCTATTACTAGCGAGTAAATTGCTGTTGATTCTGTGACGGCGGCTCCGAGAAACATAGTCCTCATAAACAATGGCTGGTGCCCTTTGTACCTCGCTATCATTTTATTTGCCTTACCAGCCACATATCCTATACCTGAGCCGGGACCTAGAGTTCCCAGACCGATGACGATGGCGGCTCCGAGAAAAGCTGCCGCACGAGTAACTTGATAGGATATCTCTTGATTTTCTGACATTCGCGGAACAGTATAAATCAACAATAATGATACCACTAAAGCAAATATTGCTGATGTTTGAGACAATGCCTGCCCTATCAGCATATTTGTCGTAATGGGGATGTTTTCAGATGGAGACCTGCCTATACCTTCACATGCCTCCGCACCAGCATAGCCAGAGCCAAAATTCGGGCCCATACATCCAAAGCCCATAGCAATACCAGCTGAGAGAAATGCTGCTGCTTTTGCCAGATCGAGCTCGCTGCCTAAAAAACCTCCGAAAAGCATCAATAGACTCACTACTAATGCAAAAATTGCTCCACTTTCCGTGATTGCCTGACTGATCAGCATAGAACGTAGCATTACGTCACCGGAGCCGGGCTGTCTCGATAACGCTTTTGTGGCGTATGCGGCTGTGTGCCCTTCTCCAAAGCCAGCACTGATAGAAGCCACTCCTGTACTGATAGCTGCTCCTAAAAAGAGAGCGATGTTTGTATAATCAGTTATCATTTATTACCTCCATTTAGTCAATTAATCGTTTATTTCCAGTGATAAGTATGTCAGAGCCAGCATAGTAAATACAAAAGCTTGTATAGTACCCGCAAAAAGAGTAAAAAACATATTTAGACCGACAGGAACTAATATGTATTTTGTCAAAGAACTCACCACCACTGCAATGATAGCCCCTCCAAAAATGTTCCCAAAGAGACGAAAAGAGATAGATACAACCTTTGACATCTCCCCGATTAGATTCAAGGGTACCAAAAAGAATATAGGCTCACAAAAACCTTTTGCCCACGCAAAGAGACCTTTTTTCTTGATCGCATTAAAATGCACCACCGCTACAGCCATGATTCCTAAGCTGACAGGTACGTTTAAATTTCGAGTAGGTTCTGCGATGCCCGGAATAGGTAAAAGGCCAGACTGATTGGAAAACCATATAAAAATAAATATGGTCACAAAATATGGGACAAATATTTTTTTATTAGAGCCTAAGATCTCTAGCACGAGATCTTCTATAAAATGGTATGCCATCTCTGAAATTAATTGAACCTTTGTAGGGATAAAGCTGAGACTTTTACGGATATAAAGAGCCAGTAGTATTAAAAATATATCCAAAAAAATGAGCATGCGCCATAAGCGGAAATTCAATATACTACTTCGCTCACCAAACCAGTTGGTCGCACCTGTAGAGCCAAACAATTTATTGAAAAAATTGTATATTGATTTGCTACCCCAAGTAAATTGTTCCGGGTTTTCAATGTCGTTGTCAAACACATAGCGATCAGGCTGTATCTCCAGACTGATCATATCTTGCATAGATTCTTCAACATGCTCTAACCAGAGAGAAAACTTTCCTGTTTCAGGATGCTTTCCTATATGTAAATTCTTACCCAAAAAGAAAGCCAAAAACAGATGTACTATAAAAAAAATAAGTAATATTCTTTTAAAACCGCCCTTTTTTTCACTCATCATTACCTCTAAAATATTTTTTGAGTTTACCATACCTGAATGAATGGTATATTTGATGTGCAACGATAGCTATTTGTGCTGAAAACAAACCTAAACAATAAGACATCAATTCAGCTTTTAACAATAAAAGCACCAGCACTGACCAGAGGATTAGAAACAAAAAACGAAACATGAATATTTTGCTAGTTTTTAATGCATTCGCTTTACTATTTTTTGGCATTAAAGCAAATGTCTGTTTTGCCATAAACCAAAAATTCACTCCACTAGCTAGCGACCCTGCCATCCACCCTATACTACTTTTGAAATCAGATAACAACATAACTAGAGCAGGCAAATTTGTCAAGAAAATTATTTTTAAAATCAATAAAACATATTTTTTGTTATTTATTTTATGATCAATTTCTACTGTATTCATATAATCTTTTCCTTCTTTTTCTTGATTGCAATATACTCTACTTTAAACTTCATTTCTTTAAAACATTACTTTTTATTTTATGTAAGATGAAAAAAACATGACCTTGGTAATGTGTATAACTTTTTTTGCATAACAACAATAATAATATACATACGTATTCAGCCCACGTTTATATAAATCGACCATTTAAAAAAATAAAAACCTCTGAATGCGTATAAACAAATATGCATTCAGAGGCTTTTAATATTCAATTTATTGTATTACAAGAAGTTAATTTATGAACAAAATAAAGAAAACAAAGGTAACCATCAAACAACTCATACAAAATTTTAAACATCGTTTTACAGCTTGTCATATTGTCGTGTCGTCTTTAAAACAAGATTCTTGGATGTGGATATTCTGTGTATAACTTGTGAATATGGCTTTGTAATGGCTTTTTGACAAGCTGAGAAGGCATTCTTTTATTTTAATAATAACATTCTTTTGGTATCCTTAAATTCTGTTGTCGTCATCTGATAAAAATAAATACCACTTGCTACACTTTTACCATTATCATCTGTCCCATTCCAAACAACAGAATGGTTACCTATATCATAATGATCTTTTACGAGATTCCGTATTTTTTGCCCTTTAATATTAAATATATCAATATAAACTAGCCCTTGTGTAGCAATGTCAAATAAAATCGTGGTTGAAGGATTAAACGGGTTTGGAAAATTTGCTCTCAGGAGAGTCTGCACTGATGGAATTTCTGGGTCTAAATCACTAACTATCTCACCTGTGTAAAATATTTCGACATCATCTATTTTGATTAAATAATTACCAGACGAATCATGATGCCTAAATGCGAGATATATCGTAGAGTCGAGAAAATCAGATAAATCTACTTCACGCATTTGCCACGCTACGTTTGAGTCATTTAATGTTTCTTTTCTGAGGGTTACAAAATTTTCGATACTAGGTGTCGTAGTAGAAACCATGACAGAGTATGTCTCAGTCGGTGCAGAGATTTCCTGAGTCGCTACATAAAATGAGACAAATGCCCTCTCTGCATTAGGTATATTCAATGGAGGTGTGACTAGGTAATTGTCAGGATTTAACGCACCAACCCCCTCTTTAAATGACTCTGAAAAAGCAACCCCATATCCAGAATATGCAGATAAAGTCGTAGAATGAGCCCAGTCGATATCGTCTCCATCAGCATCTATTAAAAGCCATCCCAATGGAGGGAAATCTGCTCCTTCAAAGTTTTCAGAAATGAGCATTTCTTTTTTTATCAATGTGATATCATATGAAAAAGTATCGATAAAGATGGGTAGATCATCATTTTGATATTGCATATAGCCATTTAAAGTTACTGTCAATGTGTATGATCCTATCCATACTGATGGAAATATAGCAGCGCTTCCAGATACTGTCTCCTGATAAGTGTATTCCTCATTTCCGTTGTTATTGACTAGCCTGACTGTCGCTCCATCTGCGGTAGAACTACTGTTTAAATCAACATTTATGGTTACATGTGAGGTCATGTTTTTCGGCACGGTATTTGAAAAAGTAGGCACTGATATATTCTCATCTGTATAAACAGCTTCCACTATATAGATGTATTCTCCATTTTCGACAAACAACCATCCAGTGTCATCATACGAATTTCCATTTATTTGTGTTTCCAAGATGACCCATGCATTGGGGTCTTCTATGTCCATGACATCAGCTCGAAAAATATTGTATCCTAGTAGTGAGCGTGGAAACTGGGAACTTGTTTTTGGTTTTATATTTAATGATTCAAAAATGTTTAGTGCACTTGTTCTGTGAGAGGCTCTACTGCTGACAGATGATACTTTTATTTGTGGTGGTATCTCAAAAGTGTCTCTATTGGGTGATTTGATAGTAGCTATTTCTTTTGACTGTTTTGTTGCTCCTAAATGTGAGGTTTGTTGCCCCAATATGGTCGTTCCTAAAATGGCATCTTCGGCATAACCCTTGATCATCCAATTGTATGTCATTTCACTGGCTAGTTGCGTCAAGGTATACCACTGATCAAAATAGATCAAGTTTGAAAACCCTTCTAAAACAGGTCCCGAATCAGCCACTGCCGCGTTTCCTCCATGTTCTGTTACGATGCTGTATCCTATCCAGAGCTCGTTGTTAAATGGTATTGTGATCGGGGTCGAAAGGTCTATTTCGTTCCAATCCTCACCTATTAAATCTGAACCATGTATAGCGTTTCCAGAGTAAACTAAATTTCCAGATTCAAGAGGTTCTCCTGATCCTGCTGTCCAGACTTTTATCGCATATGTGGCAAAAGCGATTCCGGGCATAAACGCCACTTTTGTCAGTCTCGCATCAGTGAGCCCCAGCATCTTTAGCTGTTCTACAGAATATCTATGGGCAACTGTATATTCCTCAGGATCCGGTGTTCCCACATTAAAAGAACCAGATTGTGCGGAGGTATGACTAAACCACGTTTCATGAGTATCCTCTGGTGGTGTCCACGTGAGGTTGACAACATTTCCTATTTCTTTAGCTAATAAATTTCTAGGTCTATTTGCTCTTTCAGCAAGTGTTATGGGAGGTAATACAAGATCGTTATCCCATATTTCTACTGAATTATCTACATAGGTAACATATTTTTCTCTGGAAACCGTGAGTTTATATGCAAAGTTGGCATAGACTGATGGTATAGTAAAATGCCCCTGAGAATTTGTAATAATGTCTGAATAATCCTCATAGCCTTTGAGACTGATTTTTGCTCCCGCAAGTCCCTCCAAAGTATCAGATGCTAATATTGTCCCAGAAACAAGCACGACAGGCTTTGCTTCCATTGATATATGGAGTGTATTTACAACGTCAGCGACAACATAAAAGCCCGCGATGACATTGTCTATAAAGCCATGTTTTGTAGCAGTGATATCTATAGTACCTGCTGGCACATATGATATCAAGTACTCTCCATTCTCATTCGTATACGACATACGTTCTGTGCCATCTACTTTGACAAGAACTCCAGATAAAGGGAGTCCATTGTGAGTCACCACCCCTGAAAGGATTCCCACATCACCCACAATAAACGACAAGCCTATATTGGGTACATTTGTAATCATTGCTCCATCTGGAGGAGATATTGGTGGTAAATTTGATGGATCAAACGCCTGCCAATCGCTCCGAACGTATATTGTCCTATTGTCTTCCGATATGGGTGTGCTTTGCCACCTATTTGTATTATCAAAATATGGACTCAAAAGTCTATGTGCCATTATGACAAGATTCCCTCCCTCGTAGGGATATTGATATTGTAGGTCTATCAATACATCATAGGTTCCTTGTGTATTTACAGGAAGGTTACCATCGAATACGAGTGTAAAATCCTCAAAAGGTATCCACGATGTTTCTGGGGTAAAAGAGGACAACTCAGTCGTGGCTATGTAGAACTTGACTTGTGTGTTTGGCAAGATGTCGCCCCAGCCTGTAAAACGATATTTCAGCTGGGTCAGCAATCCAAACGTTTCTATTTCTTCTTCCAAATAGATTGTTTGAGTGACGCTAGAGCTATAATAATAGTTTAGTGGTGCATTTATATTAAAGTTTGTGCTCAGAGGCTCTCCTATATATGCATAGCCCTGACCTTCTGGCTGCACTGTCAAAGATATAACGTCTGATTTATTGTTTTCTAGGTTGGTGTCCATCTCATAAATAATCAATCCATAAACATCGAGCTCCTCTCCCACAACAATAGGAGTCAGTATAAATATAAAGTCTTTAAAAGTGTCTGATGCTATATCGACTCCATTCAATGTGGATAGAGTGATATCATCTCCACCCGTATCAATTTGCATAAATTTCACCACATATTCACTTCCGTCTACAAATAATCCACCTTCGTTGTGTATTCTCAGAGTGTATTTGTTTAAATAATTTGATACGGGAAATTTGGGTCCTCTAAAAGATACAGCACTCAGATCATGCTGTATCATCGTCATTTCTATATCCTGAACGGAAGTGGTATTCGCTTCGATCTCTAAATTTTCTATTACCTTGTCTATATACATATACTTGCTAGCAACTATATCGATATAACCTGCAGGGATGTCCGTGATGTAGTATTCTCCTAATGAATTTGAAATGGCATTGCGGTTTGTGCCTACGATGGATACTGTCACACCTTCAAGTGGTAAACTATTGTGAGAAACCACGCCAGACAGTGCCCCCAAGCCTCCTGTTTGAAATGTCAAAGTAATATTTGCAATGCCATCTGGTCTCGTACTACTCTCATGTACCACAGCAGGATCTATCGTCTCATACATATCGTGTGCAAAGATAGTCCTATTTTGACCCGGTGTGTTTGTGTAGTGCCACACATTGTAAAAAGCATATTCATTTGTGAACTCTCGGAGCACCATGATGACTAGATTGTTACCTTCATAATGGAAAGGGTTGTTTAGTGGAAAGACAACATCATAAATTCCTGAGCTACTGATGTCCATACTTCCCTGAAAGACCTCTGTAAATTGTTCAAAAGGTATCTGGCTATTATTTTGAGGATACGAAGACACTGTAGTCGTAGCGAAATAGATCCTTACAGGCAAGGGGTTGTTCATATTTCCGGGAGAATTTATCCTGTATTTTATGTGCGTGATCATTCCGCTAGTGTTTATTTCACTTGCTAAATAAATAGTTTGTGATAAAGATGATTCAAACAATATGTAAAATGGTGTTTGCTCAGAATATTGGGTACTGTTCGGATTTCCTATTTGAACATCTATCTCAGAAAGTTTATTCATGCCGAGATCATCAGGCATATTGTCGTATGAAAACTGGGAAAATAATAGAGTGACAAAAACGCTCAAAAAAATAAATAACGTAACAATGTACTTCATCGTGCAACCTCTTTTTTTGTTTTATAGGTAGTAAATTGGCTGGGATGAGAGGATTTGAACCCCTACGTACGGATCCAGAGTCCGCTGTCCTACCGTTAGACGACATCCCAAAAAAATGGCTGGGCAGGAAGGATTCGAACCCTCGTATAGCGGGACCAAAACCCGGTGCCTTACCGCTTGGCGACTGCCCAGTGTCTAAACAAAATGCTTTACTCATGGCGGAGAGGGAGGGATTTGAACCCTCGGTAAGGTTTTTGCCCTACACACGCTTAGCAGGCGTGCGCCTTAAACCAGCTCGGCCACCTCTCCAAAAGATGGCGGAGGAAGAGGGACTCGAACCCCCATGGGCGAAACCCGGCGGTTTTCAAGACCGCTGCATTACCAATTATACTATTCCTCCGAATATCCACTCTATCTAATGTGAACAATTAAATTGAGTCACTCTTTTTTGTCAATAATAATTTTAATTTTTAAATAAAAAAATGCTCTTTTGTTTTTTATTTATATTTATTTTCAAATAGTTACACTATTAAGGAAAAAGAATTAATTTTCACGTTAAATGCTTGCTCTGTGAAAAACAAATTGTGTTTTTTTGTTTTTTGAATGGAAAATATGAAAAATTCATTGAGGGGACTTCGTAAGCTAGCATTTTTTTTGTGGTACCAATCGATAACATCGCCCGATCCCGTAGCGTAGCTCTGAGGGGCTACGACAAAATCAGCACCCAATTGCCGTACCGCCTCGTGCTTTTCCCGCTTCTATCCTGCTTATTTTAAGGATCGGTACAGGAGCCGTACAGGGAAGGACTCAGAAAACGAGATTGGGTGCGGGTTTCTTGATTGGAAATTGGGTGCTTTTTATCGATTTTGGGCGGGGATGCTGATTGTATCTTCGACCATCCGATCGCCGCTACGGAGTCCCCTCCGAAAAGCTTATTTATAGCATTTCCATTTGTCATTAACCGAAAATGTATGCCAGCGATGAAAATCGTTCCGTACATTTCAAGTGGCTATTTTCTTATTCTTCGAAAAGTTCGGATATAGATATGCCATAGTTTTCGTCTATTGTTCCACCGGTAAGGTTGACTACTGCCAACATTCTGATAGAGTTATCTTGGATTGATGTTCCAAATATTGTTATTTCTGTTGGACCATTAACTGTAAAAGTATAAGTACCTGTTGTGTCTGTAAATGGACCAGCACCTGTCCAACTAGAATTAATAAATGCAATCAACGATGGAAGAGTAGTAGCAGTGAGTCCTGTTGCATCAGGTCCACCCATTGCAGTAGAGCTTCTGTACCAAGCTTGTGCTTTGATACCAAACTGGCTCATATCGGATACGAAATTGTTTCTGACTGGATCATTTCTGGTTTTGGCTTCTTGCTGTCTACGATTCTTTGCTTCTATGAGTTGTTCATCGTTTAATTTCTTAAAAGTCAAAGTCTTTGTTATATCAAGCTCAGAATTATAGATTGTAAGTTCTGATTCAGTGAGAGTATATTCATATTCCATAATTATCTCATACTCGTTAGCTACACAAAATTGTTTATTTTCAACCCGCCATCTAAACGCAGTATCCATATTATCTACTGTTAGGAATGAACCAGTTCCATCTCTGTTGAGAATTAATATATCATCAGAATATCCCCATGCTCCAACAAATCTAGTGGGATTCTTTCCATTACATGCTATTACCATAAAAGATATAGCTACGATTAGAATAATTGTGATGATTTTGGGATAAAATTTTTTCATTTTTTTATCCCTGTTCTTCATCGTTTCTAAAAACATTGCTTTTTTTCTGTTCAACATATTTTTCCTCCTTTAGCCTGTTGACATGGCATTTAATGTTTGCCTATGCCGAAATAAATGCAACGGCGTCCCGCCGTTGCACTTATTTTTCGGCGATCGATCTTTAGCGACTATTATTTCTACGACGAGCTTCTTCTACTAGCGGACAATTTCCGCATGACTGTCCGTTTTCGTCACAATATTGACGATTGATACGATAATAGTCGTTGTAGCATGGACATCCTGAATAACCCATTGGTACCTCCTGATAATTTTTTTTATTCAGCAAAATGAGTGTTTTCTACTACCCATTGAACCGTTTTTTTAGGTATCCATAAACCATAAATACCTAGTGTTACCAATAATAGTAGCCACCATTTGATAAAATGACCAAACAAACCAATGCCTGTTCCATTAAATCTCAATTGCTTTCCATTTCTGGGACTTATCTTCTATTCAACTGAATAGAACGAGAAGGTCTGTCTGTACTATCAATAATTATTACCTTATCTGGGGTGAACATTGCTTCCCAGTTTACTTCACCATCATAACGATTTCTGACAATAATAATTCTTATTTGATTTCTAAAACTATTCACATATCGTATTTCTGCGTTTATGCTAATAGGTAGACCGCCTTCTCTATTATAAAACGTTGCATTGATGTGGGATGCTGTAACATTTGTTACATTTAAACTAATTCTTCTAGTTGATCTTATGTTTGTATATGGATCTACTATCACATATTCACCAGACCAGTTTCCAATAATGTCTAGCTTTGGAGTCAAACTGGCAGATTCAACGTTTGGAACATAAGACAATGTAGACTGATCCCAAGTAAGATTAATCTTCATATCTCCAGATACACTTAATACTGGCCTTTCTTCGTTTATCTGAAAAGAAAAATCAGCGGAATTTAGATAAATATCTTTTGATGTTAGAGAGAAATTGGTAAATTCTTGTGCCTTCATAGCCTCAAAAGCCATTTCTTCTGTCGGAGGATGAAGTGGAGAATTTGTGTCTTGTCTAGGATCCCGCTCATAACTCTCGAGCTGCCACCCTTGTTGATACTTTCTGAGAGTTAATGTATATCTTGCTGTTCTACTCACAAGTGTGTCATCCATCTTAATAATAACATTGACAATATCCTCAGTTTTAGTTGTTCGCCTATTTTCGATTTTAACATCACGAACTGTAAATGTTCGGGTTCCACTTTTTGGGTTGTAAACAGTCAAAATTTGCTGTGGTATTATCTGAGCTATTTTTTTTTTATTCAAAGGTCTACTACCACACGCTGTAAAGTAAACAAGGAATATTGCGATCAATAGAGCTATCTGAACTATTTTTTTAGTTTTCATAAAGAATCCTTTTGTTCATTTCTTTCAATGTGTTCTTCAACATATTTCCTCCTTTAGCCTGTTGAAATGGCTTAATGTCATATTTTTTTCTTTTTTGATAATTTCTCCGCATGACGAGCAAAATGCTTCATCAACGGCTTTTTGTCTAAGGTCATTCATAAGTTCTCTCCTTTAAAAACTGTATCATACAAAAATGTAGAGGTGTTCGTTCCGCAACCGAAAATGTATGCCAGCGATAAAAATCGTTCCGTACATTTCAAGTGGCTATTTTCTTATTCTTCGAAAAGGTCGGATATAAACATGCTATAGTTATTTACTATTTCCATAATCTTTTATATGTACGAACCCATGCTATCATATAAAAAGCCATAGCTATAGCTATAGGTATTAATACAGGCTCTCCTCCTCCAACCAACAATAATAATGCAACAAGTATGAATAAGGGCAAAGAACCTCCTATCATACAACCCCGCGTCCCCGAAAAAAATCCTGGAATAAGAGGAAGAGTAAACAACCCCCACCATACTATATAGTAGTAACTCCAAACAAAAGCGCCAGAGTCAACAGATTCCACTATAATAGGCATAACAACTGGTGGTATAAAAAGCAATATCTGAGTGAGAATATATAACCTCTCTTTCCGATTTGCTTTTTTTCTTATTTCTGCTTCTTTTTTTCTTCTTTCTAGTTCTTTTCTTATTTCTTCTGCTCTTTGTTCTTCTGCTATTCTGTCTTCTTCTTCGCGTTCTTCTGGGGTCAGATTTTTTCTTCTTTCTTTTTCTTTTGCTATTTTGTCTTCTTCTATTTTTTTTCTTATTTCTGCTTCTTTTACTCTCCGTATTCGATCTTGTTCTATAGCTTTTTCAACTCTATAATTATCTAAATTAAGTGCTACGGAACCAGAATTAAACCATTCATACAATTCTTTGAAAACATTCATTAATTTTGCATCTTCTTGTAATTTTGTGCCTCTTTCCTCTGAATGGTCTTTGATAAAAGTTAAATAGTATGTTTCGCTTGATCTACTTATTTTTCCAAGTACCCAACCATCGGCATATTTTTCTTTTACCTTAGCAGATAAGGCTTGAGAATCGTTATAGTTAGTATAGGTATATAATGATATTTGCTCTTCTCCCATTTGATCCTCCTCTGATTCTATACAAACATTTTTTTGATAGTATCTGATATTTCATCAAAAAACTTTAGTCTTTCTTCTAATGGCGGTAATGTTTTGCCATGCATCTTTGCGTCAGCTGATTCTCTTATCACTTTTTCTTTAAAATTGTGAATTAGGGAAATCAAGCTGAGTATTGCATTACTGCTCCGATAAAACCCCATGCTCATTTTTATGAGTAAAGTCGTTAACTCTTGAACCTGTTGCTTTCTATTACCTGACAAATCAGATAAATTGTCTTCACGAATCGCTTGTGCCGATGCTAAAGCCTTTTGTATCGAATCAGTACCAATGTTGGCTATTTCCTCAATACTTTCACGCAAGGTCGCAAGCTGTTGCTCTCTTTTTTGTTTGTTTATTTCTATTGAATCCATTTTGAATCCCTCCTCTCTAATACTATTCTACTAATCTATACTTGCCCATTGATTTTGAAAAGTAGCTCATCTCTATTTGTTTTATTTCGGGCATTAGTTCTCAACCTCAAAGCTGAGATCTTGCAATTCTGATAATTTCATGAGATTGCTTACAATTTGGATCAATTTGCAATGCTCGTTTAGCTTCATTGATAGCCTTTTGCCATTCACTGTTTTTTAAATACACAATCGCTTTTTCAACAATATCAATATTTGACATATTTGCTCACCTCCTTTCTTTAACTCCATGACCCTATTCTACTACCGTAGACATCATAAAGGCTGTCGCCTCTTATCTCAAACGCTTTCGATCCGTAGGTATCATATATCTCGTTACCTCTGATTGTGTATTTACGACTCCCAGAAGTGTCATATATTTCGCTCCCTCTGATTTCATATACCCTTGAACCGTAATTATCAACAATAATGTTCCCTGTTTTTCTTGATATTCTGTTTCCGTATTTGTCTTTAAAGTCCATTTGGTCTCCTTTTAATTTATTTCCTAGTTGTTATTTCCCCAGTTTGACGCTTCAAACTCTTCTAATGCATCTTTTGCATTTATGTTTTCAGGATTTATTTCCAATGCTTTGAGTAAATCTGATTTAGACTCTGCTGATTTATTCTGGCAAGCATATGCAATTCCACGATTTTGATACCGTTCACTCAATAAATCTTTTTGATTTGGTGAACATAACTCTATGGCTTTAGTTAAACTTTTAACACCCATACCAAAATTGTTTAGTTTAATATATGAATGAGCAAGCATATTATATGCGCCGTGGTTTTCTTTGTTCTTTTTAACTGACAATGTCAATTCCATAATAGCAGTTACAAAATCCCCACTATCGAAACATTCACAACCTTTTTGGTAATATTCATCTGCGCTCAAGTCATTACGTCCATGAAGGTATGCATACGCTTCAGCACACCAGTAAAATGCATCTTCATTTTCTGCGTTATAGCCAATGGCTTCTTTATACTCGATGAGAGCCTTTTTGTAATCACCTCTGAACCATTGACGCCAACCCCGGCTAGCATGTCTATCGCTTAATTCATGAAGTGTGGGTTCATCACGCACGCCACAAAGACGAGCGATAAGCAAAATTGGACCATATACTGCCCAAACAATGAGTGACAACCCGCATCGTATCGGGATGTAGTAAAATACTAATGGTATGAGTAGCCATATAAAAAAAGTCCCAATTTTTGAACCCAAGCCACCATCATCATCTCCTGCAGCTTTGTATGCCGATTTAACAGACCACGCAAAAGAATGCCAAATATCTACTGGATGAAACCAATTACATGTATTCATATACATTTTAAACCTCCTTACTTAAATACAACCGCTCTTTCTACTCTGTGGTCTTTAGTAAACGTCAATTCGTCATCATCATCATGTTTCCCGAAATCAACATTCGTTATCAAATAAAAATTACCACTAACATCTCTTGCTAAAACGCCTTTGTACAGCGTAGTGAATTGTAAATCTCCTGTTATACCTGCTCTACCAGATGCAAGAAATCCTTCAGGGTGAGAGCCGGTTTTCGTAAAAAGATCAGTTATTGTTTGGTTCCTCACTCCAATAGACTGCCATGAAGTGCGACCAACTTCCATAGCCCACATTCCTTTAATTGGTTCGCCTGTTTCGTTAGCAATGTATACTGGCGTTGTTCCATATGGAAATGGACTTTGGGCTTCCAAATTGTGACCAGCATATCCCATTAAGTAAATAACGATGGCAACAAAGAATAGCATCGTTTTCATTGTGTTTTCTTTCTTTTTTATCAACATATTTTTCCTCCTTTAGCCTGTTGACATGGCATTTTTATTTTTATTGTTTTGTGTTTGTTTTATAGAAATAAAATATAAAAAAAAGACACCCCTGCAGAGAAGTTTTGAAAAATTCTCTATAGAGATGTCTTTGGATAAAATGTATATGTAAGTGCTTATACTATGGGCAGTTGCTGGGCACGGGGGGGGGGGGGGGAAACAAGGCGTTTTTTAAATCAAATGTGG
>Ga0099364_10001102_pt1 | contig 45113 bp, 61 predicted proteins | sample TergutTh196P3_FD_73070 | JGI IMG/M metagenome (GOLD analysis project Ga0099364, IMG submission 73070) | Microcerotermes parvus P3 segment gut microbial communities from Pointe-Noire, Republic of the Congo - Th196 P3 | ecosystem: Host-associated > Arthropoda: Insects > Digestive system > Gut ...
ACCATGTTATGATAACAAATATAGAAAGAACTTCCCCTGGAGTTCCTGATACCTGGTTGGGGGGTGTTGTCAGATTTTACAGTGATAATCATAAAGATTTAAATAGATTTGCGCAATATAATACGTTACCTGAATACGATGATACTATGGTAATATACACTGGTGATAAAAAATCAACAAGTTTCTATATTGGGGGTATATTGTAAATTTTAGAGTGAAGGGAGAACCGATATGCATAATATAATCAAAGTAGATAATCCTGTATATAACACGAAAGAAGATATAAGGTCTCAGTATAAAGGATATTACGTAATGGTAACCAATATAGAGCGAACTCCTCCGGGTGTTCCTGATACATGGTTAGGTGGTATAGTGAAAACAAAGAAATCATGAGTAATTACATACAGTATAATACATTTCCAGAGCATGAGGATACAATGATGCTGTACACTGGCGATAAAACCCCAAGTAGTTTCTATATCGGAGGTATATTGTGAAATTGAACTTAGAATCGGAATTATCAGAAACATCTATTACAGTTTACCCTAAATTATGGAGTAATACTACAAAAAAATTTGTGTCCTGTAGTATGTTATTCGACACTGGAGCTTTTATGACAGTTATAGATAAAGCTGTAGCAGATAGACTCGGTTATGAAAGGCTTAAACCAGATGGCATATATGACAGAGATACTATAAGTGGTATAAATGGTAAAATACCTTGTGAATACACAATAATTCCAAATATACTGATAGATAGAGTAGAATTTGGGAGTATATGTGCTTGTGTGGTAGAGTTTGCTGGTATTCATGAATCCAATGCAATTCTTGGCTTTAATTTTCTTAGAGAGTTTAAATCAGTTCTGGATATAATGAGATTAGAATCGTCAGTAAATATCACACTTGAACCAAAATTTGATATTACAGATATTCACAAGGGTGATAGATTTAATAAGTTAGAATCCAGATTCGGATTGGCGTATGCACAGGGTGAATATAGTCCTAAAAATGAAGATAAAATACAGAAAATGAATCAATTTAGTTAAATATTTTGTGGGAGGAAATTATGAAAAGAGCTATATTACTGTTTTTAGCTAGTTTATTTTTTATATCAGGCTGTAATAACGACAATGAACCAGTTATCATTGATTTTACTTCTTATCACACTGGTTATAATAGCAAAGTTCCTGATTTTTTATTGGCTATGGAAGATTTTGAAGTAGAATTGATTGAAGACAATTTAGATTATTTAGCTCATGAATTTTCTTATTTTTATGATCTTACTTATAATTGGAATTTTATTTGGGATTCACCATATACTGATAAAGAGCTTAGTCATCATATCTCATTTCATATGGCTTCTCAAATATTAGATTCTTATTCGTATGCGCTACAACTTGGTGGATTCCGTTATCATCTTGTCAACAGTGATGAAATTGTAGGAGTTGGCACGCTTTCCACTCTTATCCATGCTGACATTGTTAATGAAAGGTATATTATTTTTACCGATGATTATGATACTTCTGTTTTTATAAAAGTAGGTATGGATTATATAGCTGATTTTGTAGACTTTGAGGATTATACAGCTGATTTTGAGAAATATACTGGATATCGTATCGTAATAAACTCTTCTATAGAAGTATCAATTCTTTATGCTATTCCTACAGAAGATAATGACGTGTAAAAGGAGGAAATAATGTATACAATATATAAAGAAAATAGGAAGCAAATAGATTATTCTCAATTAAAAGATCTATATAAAGGGAAGTGGTTATTCTTAGTAAACTTAGTTAACTTTTCGTATATAGATGGGGATGATGTTATTTTTAGACCTCCTGAAAAATGTGAAGTTTATGTAGTTGCTGATGAGCCTTATGAAGGTGCAGAGGAAGATATCTACGATAAAATATTTACTAATGCAGAAGATTATGGATTTTTCTATTCCTTAGATTTAAGGGTCCAATAGAATTTAAACATAGGGTGGTTTGTATCATCGAGGGTGTTGAAGTTGCTGCAAACACAAATAATTCTTTTTAGAAAGTTTAATTTTGTATAAATAGTAATTTACGTACATCAAGTAAATATGAAAATCTTATTATAGAGGGTGCTAGATAAGATTAGAAGCAAATAATAGTGTATGAATGGGGAATACTAAATGAAAAATATAAAAAATCTTATGAAAATTATTAAATTTGTCTTAGTAGGCATTATGTTGTCTATATGTCTTTTGGGAGGGCATAGTTCTTTTAATCTGAAAGTTTTGGCAAATAATATTGGGGATACTTTCCAGTATTTAGATTTAAATTATACAATTACTGAAGTGGCGGATGATGACAATTTCGGTGAAGTAGCGGTTGCTTATACTTATGGTTTGTACTACCATGTAACTATTCCATCAACTGTTACTTATTCACCGTATACTTATACTGTTACATCTATTGGAACTAATGCATTTAATAATAATAGAAATATTACCGGTGTAACAATACCTAATGGTATTAAAAGTATAGGAAGTGGTGCGTTTATGTCATGTACAGGTATTACGGGCATAGATCTCCCTTCTAGCCTAGAAATTATTGGGGGTTCTGCTTTTGCAGGTTCTAATCTCTCAGCTATTGTTATACCTGGTAGTGTTACAAATATAGGAACAGGTGCTTTTAGAGATACGAAGCTTTCAACTGTAAATATACCTGGTAATGTGGAGAGAATGGATGGTTCTGCATTTGATTTGTGTGATAATCTTACTGAAATTACTGTAGATTCTTCTAATAATTTCTTTTCTAGCATAGATGGAGTATTATTCAGTAAAGACCAAACAAAATTGGTCAGATATCCAATAGATAGAGGTACTTCCTATACTATTCCTGATGTTGAGATTATAGGGACTTCCGCATTTAGAGAGACAAATTTTACAGAATTGACTATACCTGCCAGTGTTACAACCATTGAATCTCACGCATTTTTTGATTGCCAAAATTTAGAAACTGTAATATTTTCCGATGATGGTAATCTTACAACTATTGAGTCTGTTGTATTTGGTGAGTGTTCAAATCTTACGGATATAGTATTTCCTAGTACTGTTACATCTATAGGATACGCTACATTTACTAATTGTGTAAATCTTTCTATTGTAGTTATTCCTATAAGTGTTACAAATATTCCAGATGCTCTCTTTGCAGGCTGTTCAACTCTCACAGATATGATTATCCCTGTTAATGTCACAAATATTGGTGACGCTGCTTTCTTTAATTGTGTAAATCTTACAGATATAATCATCCCTGTTAATGTCACAAATATTGGTGACACTGCTTTCTCTAATTGTGTAAATATTGATAAATTAGAATTTTTAGGTAGAACTCCTCCTGTTATTGGTACAAATGTTTTCTATGATGTTCCGAGTGAATTGAAAATATATATTCCGCACGGAACATATACTGTCTATAGATCAGTGCCAGAATTGGTGCCGTTCAGTAATATTATTGAACGGAGTTGGCAAGAATGTGTTGATCCGTCCTGTGATATACCCCATGTTGATACTGATAATACCCATAATTCTGACCTTTGTGATGACCCTGATTGTGAGATCTGTAATTCTCATGACCCTGACCTTTGTGATGATTTTGATTGTGAAATTTGTAATCCTGGTAATGGTGGAAAAATTCCCGAATCAAATATAGATCCTCAAGAAAATCTTCAAAATCCTCCATTTTTCCTGCAATATATACAACCATATATAGAATCTTTTGTACCTATCCCAGATACCGCTAATTCTTTGAGTATCTCCGACATGTATGTATTTGCAGAAAGTCCTTCAGTTATAGTGAATTCTGATATAAATATAACTCTGGTGTATACGCAAAATAGGGGCTATATTATTAGAATTAGTGTATCTCTATTACGAAGATTAGCAAATTTAGGTGATGGTTTGACTATAGTGATACCCAACAATTTTGTTAGTGAAATAGGTGTAACAGAGATAATTCTCGATAATGCTGCAATATGTGCAGTAGTAGATACAACAGGGAGAACTGGGTATGTGACTTTGACTGTGGATACAGTCATGCATAATAAATTAACGCGTGTCCAGCGCCGTCAAGTTGAAGATAATCCTGTTTATGAAGTAACCTTGTATGTGGAGCGAAAAGATGATTATATAACCGATTTTAAGGGTGGTTTACTTACTCTTGTGTTTCGCAGAAATGTAACTATGGGCGACGATAATTATAATAGAACAATATTTTATCGCAATTCAAGCGGTGATATAAAGAGAAGTTCCATAGGTGAATATGTTCGTAGAAGAAATGGTATAAATCATGTTATTGTATTTATATTTGACGAATTATAAGTATTCAAAAATAAATTAAAGATAAGGAAATAAAAATGAAAATAAGTAGAAAATTCTATAAACCCATGATAGTAATATTATCATTTACTCTTTTGTTGGTAAGCTTTTTATTGACTGTTTCAGCGGATGAAGGCGGTGACTTAGGAGGTAGTCTAACATGGTTTTTTGAGGATGATACGAGTACATTAACTATTAGTGGAAATGGTCCTATGCCTGATTGGGAAGCTGTTACAGTGTCTTTGGAAGAGCGTCCTTGGCATACTTTTAAAAACAGTATACTTCATATTGTTGTAACTGATGGTGTTACAACTATTGGAGATGCGGCATTTTCTGAGTGTTTAAATGTTACAAGCGTGTCAATTCCTGATACTATTACGTCTATTGGAGAGAATGCATTTTTTAGTAATCTATTCACTACTATAAAATTTCCCGATAATCCTAACTTTACTTACATTGGAGATACTTCTTTTGCGTCTACAGCACTTATTAGTGTAGATATACCTGATAGCGTTGAATATATTGGAGGGGCTGCGTTTGAGAATTGTCGAGGTCTTGCAAGTGTAAAATTGCCTATCAATCCTAACTTTACTGTACTTAATGCAGGAACTTTTCAGCAATGTTTAACTCTTAAAACTATAGAAATTCCTGCCAGTGTGAAAGTGATCTCAACAACTGTTTTTCAAGGTGCTTCTCAGCTTGAGAGTGTTATATTTGTAGACAACAGCAATCTTATAGTTATTGAAAGATATGCGTTTTCTAGGTGTTTAAGTCTTAAAAATATAATAATTCCCGTCGGTGTTACGGTTATTAGAGATCATGCATTTAGTTATTGCACAAGCCTTGAAGAGATAGAAATTCCTGCCAACGTTACATCCATAGAGACAGGTGCATTTATGGGTTGTACATCTCTTTCGGGTGTAACATTCGCAGAAGGCAGTAAACTTACGAGTATTGGAGGTGGAATGTCTACTTTTTGGTCAGGTCCGAATATCTATATTAATGGTGGGGCATTTGAAGGTTGCATGAAACTTGAGAAGATAGAAATTCCTGTAAGTGTTACAAGTATTGGTTTAAATGCATTTAATGGTTGTATAAAGCTTGAGGAGATAGAATTTTTTAAGAGAATACCTCCTACTCTTGTCGGTACAGATGTTTTCAAAGATGTACCGACTACGACAATCGTATATGTTCCGCATGACACAGAGATGATATATGGAGAAGTACCTGCATTATACGGTTTTACTATTGCAGGTCGATCGGTTCCCCCTCCTTGTAAAGATCGCACTTGTGGAACATGTTACGAACCTAAACCAACCATTGCGATAAATTATGTAAATGAAACACTGATTGGATTTGATTCAGAAGGGATATATACTATAAATGGTACTGGAATAACTGAAATGGTTTATCCTATACCATCAGTCTGGTTGGGCACTACTCTAGATATAGTCAGAAAAGGTAACGGACTAACTACGTTAGATAGTGAAATTCAAAGTTTGTCAATTCCAATCCGTCCAGTCATGCCTTCGATTAAAGGCGAAAATGAAACAATAGATGGGTTTAACGACGGTAGAATTACAGGTACTACGGCGGCTATGGAGTACCGTTTATCTACCGACACTATTTGGATTAATGCTATGAACGGTGAAACTACAGGACTTTCTCCGGGGGATTATCAGGTTAGAATTAAGGCAACATCTACTAATTTTGCAAGTCTGATATCTAATGTGACAATTTCAACTGGAGATGCACAAACCCATACCCTAAATATCACTGTGCCTATGTTTGAGTCGGTAGAGGTAGGTTATGTTAGACCGGGTGCAAAGGCAATTGTTATGAGTAATTCAGGAAACAGTGATATAGCTATATTAAATGTCACAATATCCCCAAATAGTGCGTTTACAATAGGTGGATATGGTAGGGTAGTTCCTTCAGGTGGTAGTATAAATACATGGACAATACAGCCAAACTCTAATCTTCCTGTGGGAGAGTATAACGCAGTGATTACTGTGGAATATAATTATGGTGCAATTGTGACAGAAAATGCATCTTTTACTGTGAAAATGTCAGAATACCCATCGCAATACCCCCCCATTTTCCACAATATATACCGTCATCTGATCAACCTACTCCAAGTACGTCAAATTTGAGTGATAGTTACAGTAGTAGCTATATTCCACCTGAAAGTCCTACAGTAACAGCAAATGATTCTATAATTCTCAATTTAGCATATACCCAGAATGGTGGTTATATCATCAGAATAAGTGTGTCTCTTTTGCGAAGATTGGCGGTTGCTGATGAGGATTTGACGATAAGATTATCTAATAATTTTATAGGTGAAATAGGTGTAACAGAGATTGTTCTTGATAATAAATCTATATGGTCTATTGTGGATGTGGCAGGCAGAAATGGTTATGTTACACTTACGATAGATACACTTCTACAGAATAATTTGACACGTGTACAACGTAGGCAAGTTGGTGACAATTCTGTACATGAAATAACAATATATGCGGAACGTAAAGGAGAATATGTTATAGATCTTAAAGGTGGTTCGATAAGTTTAACCTTCCGTAGAAATTCAACAATGGGTGATTATGATTTTGATAGGACAGTGTTTTATCGTAATTCGGTCGGAGACGTTAAACAAAGTAATATAGGAGAATATCATCGTAGAAAAAATGGCATTAATCATGTTATTGTATTTACATTCGATGAGATATAAATGAAAGGAGATATATTATGTCAAATTTAGCTCAAGATTTGTTATATGGTAATAGAAAATATGAGATAATAAATGGTGACGTTGTTAGTATGGCTCCACTGGCTCTTCGTCCTCATGCTTCAATATCAGGTAATATTTATGGTTTATTTTTCACATATCTAAAAGGTCGAAGGTGTCAAGCATTTCATGCTAACATGTATGTGCGTCTAGATAAAATAAAAGATGTGACTTTACCAGATAAAAATAAAAATGATAAACTTATACCCGATGTAATGGTTGTATGCAATCGTGATATAGTACACGATGATGGTGTATACGGTGCTCCTGATTTAGTTGTCGAAGTTCTATCAAAATCTACGAGTTCCAGGGATAGAAATATAAAAAAAGAATTATACGAAGCGATAGGCGTAAAAGAATATTGGATAGTCGACATTATGAACCGTACAATAGAAGTATACCTATTAACAAATGATAAGTATATTTTAGATAACACTTATCATCAATATTCTGAAATGGAGATAGAGGGGATAATGGATGATATATTAACACCTGATAAGACCATTATAACGGAGTTTAAGACTTCTATTTTTGATGATTTGATTATTGTTATAGACGATATTTTTGATAAACTGGATTAAGTTATGAGAGGAGAATATTATGTCTAATTTAGCACAGGATTTAAGATATGATAATAGGAAATATGAGATAATAAATGGTAATGTAGTCAATATGGCTCCATTGGCTTTTGAGTCACATGCATCAATAGCCGGAAATATTTACGGGATATTTTACACATATTTGAAAGGAAAAAGGTGTAAAGCATATATTGACAGTATGTATGTGCGTTTAGACAAAATAAAAAATGTAATTTTGTCTGATAAGAATAAAAATGATAAATTAATACCCGATGTAATGGTTGTATGTAATCGTGATATCATACAAAACGATGGCGTATATGGTGCTCCCGATTTGGTGGTTGAGGTATTATCAAAATCTACAAGTGCAAGAGATAAAGGTATAAAGAAAGATTTATACGAGATGATAGGTGTAAAAGAATATTGGATAGTAAGTGTAGCAGAGCGAACTATAGAGGTATATTATTTGATAGATGGAAAATATATGTTATATGATACATATCATCAGTATTCTGAGATGGAAATAGAGGCAATAATGGACGATGTCTTAACCCCAGATAAAACTATTATAACAGAATTCAAAACGTCAATCTTTGATGATTTAGTTATAAAGATAGAAGATATTTTTGATAAACTTGATTAGATTAGTTATATAAAGGAGTGATGAAATGAAAGAAAGAACATTAATGAGTTTTGATTGGGCAATAAAGTCTATCCTGCGTCAAAAAGATAATTTTGACATTTTAGAGGGATTTTTAACAGATTTGCTCTGTGAAAAAATAGAAATTTTAGACTTACTGGAAAGTGAATCTAATAAGGACAGTGAATACAGTAAAATGAATAGAGTTGATTTGAAGGCTAAAGATAGTTTAGGTAGGGAAATAATTATTGAAATACAGAATGATCCAGAACCTGACTATATGGAAAGAGTATACTATGGTGCGTGTAAATCTTTAGTAGATAACATGAAAGAGGGCTATAAATATAAGAATATAAAGAAGATTATATCTATAAGTATAGTCTATTTTCCTATGATAGAAGATAGTTATTTAATAAAAGGTGAGGTTCAGTTTAAAGATATGACAAAAAATAACCGAGAAATTAAACTTAAATCTAGTCAAAAAGTATTTGCAGATTACTATTTTATACAACCAAAAGGATTTGAAGATAAGATAAGTGCATTGATTGATGAATGGGTTTTCTTCTTTAAACATTCTAGCATAAAAGGTGATATGAAAGCTACTAACATGGATAAGGTTGGAGAAAAGCTTGACAAATTAAAAATGACTCCAGATGAACTTAGAAAATATGAGTACTATCAATTTAATAAGACAATAAATGATGGCGTTCTTCAAGTAAAATACGATACTGGGTTGGAAGCAGGTATGAAGCAAGGTATCGAAAAAGGCTTACAGCAGGGTGTAGAACAAGGTAAACAATTGCTAATTGAAAATTTACGGAGAAATGGTATGTCAGAAGAAGATATCCTAAAATATACTAAATAGCTATAAAGGGGGCAGAATTTCAGAAAATGAAATTAATAAAATATTAAATATAGGTGATTACGCGAATTTGGAGGAATATATGATTTATTTTTTTTGTCAAGTGGTTGTAGGATGATTATGGTAAAGTCTCTTAGTTTTAGACGATGAGGTAGTTTAGTTTGAATTCCGTTCTAATTCGTTGATTACTTTCAATCAAGTTAAGACTATTCGGATATAATATAATAAGATAAACTGTATATGACTCAAAACGGTGAAATACTTATTTTTACAAGAGATAAATAGTGTAATCATAAAGGAGTGATAAAATGAAAGACAGGCCATTAATGAGTTTTGATTGGGCATTGAAATTTATTCTTCGTCAGAAGGATAATTTCAGTATATTAGAAGGTTTTTTAGCAGATTTATTAGAAGAAAATATAAAAATAGAGGAATTGCTGGAAAGTGAATCTAACAAAAATTATAGCGATGACAGATCCAATCGTGTAGATTTACGCGCTAAGGATAGCAAAGACAGAGAGATAATTATAGAGGTTCAATATCAAGATGAACTCGATTATTTAGAGCGTATATATTATGGTACTTCTAAATCTGTGGTTGATAATATGCAACAAGGTTATAAGTATGATCGTGTTAAGAAAGTGATCTCTATAAGTATAGTTTATTGGCAATTCCTCGAAAAAAGCTATTTAATTAAAGGCACAGTTAAATTTGATGATTTAATCTCTAATATCCCAATAGTTGTAGAGAATAGTGAAAAAGTGTTTGCTGATTATTATTTTATACAACCTAAATGGTTTAACGATACTATTAAAACTAAATTTGATGAATGGGTTTACTTGTTTAAAAATTCCAAGATTAAAGGTGATATTGCAGCTACTAACATAGATAAAGTTCAGGATAAATTAGATTTATTAGCTATGTCTCGGGAAGAACGTGCCGCTTATGATAGATATGAATTGGATAAAACTATATATTATGGTGAATTACAAGCTAGTGAAAACAAGGGCATACGAAAAGGCTTACAGCAAGGTATAGAACAGGGTATGAAGCAAGGTAAGCAAGCACTAATTGAAACTTTGCGGAGAAATGGCATGTCGGAAGAAGATATCCTAAAATACACTAAATAATTGTAAGGAGGAATTTTTATGAAATCTAATACACTATATCGTTGCGTCTATTGTGGTGCTTTCGATCCAGAATCATTATCCTTAAATAAATTTCATTGTAATGCGTGTAAAGCCACATTTTTCTCGGAAGATTATGAGAAATTCCTCCGAACTTATCCCGATTCTAGCTCTTATGCAGATTTAATACAAGATGCTATTTCTAAAAATAATCAGAAATTATTAGATAAATATGAGAGAATCATTAAAGAAAAGATTCCTGAAAACAGAGTAAATGAATATTATAATAGAATTAATTTCAAGGTAAATAGTGATAACACTACACATAATATCAGTGGTTCCGTTATAAATGTCTACACACCTCCTCGTAAAAATCCGTCAAAATTATTAATTCTTGTGATTAGTTTAATTTTATTAGTTATCTTACTCCCTTTAATATTTCTTCGCTCTGGTTGTAATATGATCCTTGGCGGTAGTGAGAATCAAATTGGTGATATAAATATTAACATAGATCAAGGAAAGTAGGTGTTTGTCATTAAAATCTTTATTTCTATTCTCTTAGTTCTATCATTAATTTCTTTATCTTCTTGCAACATTATTTTTGGTGGTGAAAATAATCAAATAGGCGATAGAATTTTAGAAGGTAACTGGTATTATACTGTTAACATAGATACGGTAACAATAACTATAGTCGAGTATGTTGGCGTGGCTACAAATGTTACTATTCCCGAAGAACTCGATGGAAAAACTGTAACAAAGATTCAAAATGATGTTGAGGATATGCCTGTCTTTTCATCTGAATTAAATCGTGTAATAATCCCAGATAGTATTTTAGAAATCGGTGAAAATGCATTTTCTGGCTGCAATGATTTAGAATCGATTTACCTACTTTCCGAAGAATTTCCATTAGCGGCTCCTACTGCTTTTGATGGGGTGGTAGCCGAAGTTCTAAAACCAAATAGAGGAAATGTGAGCAATTCTTGGTACGGATTAAGCGTAAATGTCTTTGAATCCTTAATAAATTATACCGTTTTGGTTGTGGATGTATCTGGTAGCATGAAAGGCGAATCTGGTGAATCTATATCTCCTATACGTGCCCTAAGATTAGCTGTTCAAAAATTTTGTGAAACTACTTTGCAATCATCTAGTTTAGAACATTACATAGCGATAGTTCCTTATAATGGGTCAGTCTCTGAAGAAAATATTGTTAAATTTACTAAAGACTATGAAGAGTTGGCAAGTTTTGCTGAAAATTTAAGAGCTGATGGCGGAACAAATATAGAAGCTGGTTTAATTGTTGCTGATGAGCTTTTAGACCCTGTTCCGAATAATTCGTATACTTTTAGAAATATTATCTTGATGACAGATGGTTTGCCCGATCATGGAGACCCTTCTGATTATGGTCCGTACACCCCTGAAGATTATAAAAATCATCGTCAGGCTAATGCTGTATATAACAAGGCAGAAGAGATAAAATTCAAAGGATATAATATTTATACATTAGCATTTTTACACAGCCTTGTTGTATTTAATGAATTAAAACATGATTTAAATTTTGTTCAAGTATTTTTAAAAGACTTACAGAATTCGGGTTATTACGAAATAAAGGAGCCCAAAGATTTTATTTTTAGATTTATTTCTTAATTGAAGTATTATAAATTAGCATATACCCTTAATTATGAATTATTGTGATAAAGGAGTTATATGGATAAATGTATAAGTTGTACTGCAGAAATTTCTAGTTCCGAGAAGCTAAAATCCAAAAGATTTACAGAAAATTTTATGGGAAGTAAAGGAATGGAAGATCTTCGCACTAAATTATGTGAAAACTGTTTGGATACAAAATATTGTGTGAAGTCTCACACGTTATTGAGTTTTATTGGGCTTTCTGCAAGTTGTGATATTTGCGATTTTGAAGAAAACTGTATAAAAGATAGATCCTATAAATTGGAAATAGGAAATGTTATAAAACCGTCTAATGTTTCTGTGATTAGCCAGTTAAAGATAGGTGATAATGTGTGGTCCTGCTACCCCAAAGAACCTGCAATCCCTTTGCCTGAAAAACGTATGTATACTCTTAAATATGTCTATGATCATCTCTGTGGAGATGAAATAGGTAATTATGCGTTAATATCAGAAAATGATCGTATATTGTATTTTGCTTCTCTCACTGATAATGGTATAAATATAGTTATGGATCGGTTAAAAAATTATATAGCTTTACACCAGATGGATTATTACTATAAACTAATATCTGCATCCGCTGATAACCCTTTAAATTGTGCTGAAATGGTCCAGGCAATTATTGACTATAAAATCTCAGATGAAGAATTAGACTATATAATTGATTATATTAAACCACTTCCTTCGAATCCAGAAGATTTAAGGAAAATTGTAGTAAGAGTTATATTGTTGCGAAGAAAATCTTTATTAAATTCTTTTTAAAATAAGGTGATAAATTATGAAAACTGATATAAAAGATATTGAATTTGAAGAAATAGAGATATTTGGATTACCTGCTCTGTATACATTTCTTCGTATTGACAAGTCGACACTTCCTCAAAATATTTTCGTATACGAGGTCAGAAGTGATGAAAATGGTGCGATTGCAACCTTAGAGAAATATGTAGCAGTGAATTTTATAGGTTCAATTATTACTCAAGAATCTATTGAAAAGCATTTACTTGCTGTATTTCCACAGCCTTGTATACACGATGACGGTGCGATAGAATTGGATATGTTTTCGTTAAATTTTCTTGGTTTCTCTCGTAATTTTTGTGAATATGAGGATAGCAAGGTATGACAGGTGCTGATATTTATAGAAATTTACAGGATTTGAATCAGGAACTCAAAAGGAGAGAATTAGTAGGGGAAATCTCTTTAGTTGATGATGCAGTCATGTATCTTGTGTTTAAATCAAGGATATCCACTGCAGATATAGATGCTATTTTTGAGCCTAAGACAGAAATTTATGATTGTATAGATTTCGTGGCTAGAAAAAATGGATTGTCTAAAGATTGGTTAAATGACAGTATAAAAGGTTTTAGTAATTTAAATACTGCACAATTTTTGGAATATATCAGTTTAAGTAATTTGACTATACTAACTGCGACTCCTGAATATATGCTTGCTATGAAATGTTTATCATCAAGAGTAACCAATGAAAATGAGAGAAAAGATATTGAGTTTTTGATTCAATATCTTAATCTTTCATCATACAGTCAGGTTGAAGATATACTTTTAAAGTTTTATCCTGAAAAAGATTTTTGGGGTAAAGACTCAATATTTTATAAAGGAGATTTTAGATGAATTATCTATTAAGTGATGTGTTTAATGACGAAGCTAATATAATAGATTGGAGCGATTTCTGGATAAAATTTGGTGATTTTTTAGACGATTTTAAAAGAGATCCTGATGTAAATCGATTAGAAAAAGAACCCGAGTTTAGTGACCCTTTAATGAGTTCCTTTTTGGCTGCTTCTATTGACCATCTGTCCTATATAAATAATTTACCTGTCCCAGTTTGGACTCGTGATAAAAAATACATTTTAAAAGATCCATTTTTTCCGTGTGGCTTTAAAGGATTATATAAATTATTTTTACTTGTAGAATCTCCACCTGCTTATAAAATTAGAAATATTTTTGTGGAATCAAATGTCTTAACAAGAGTTTAGGAGTGAATTAAATATGCAAATAAGTAAAAAATATATTGCTATTACTTCTGGTCCTGATAAGCAATTGGATAATAAGTGGAAAGATTCTGGTTATATCTGGTTTGTCAGAGATGGCAAGTTTTATTATTTAATCTTGGTGAGTAAAAAATCTGTTGCTCCTGAAAGATTGGATGTTGAAGCATATGGTTTAGAAAAAACCGATAGCAATATTTGCGTGCCTGTAAAAGACGTTAGATATATGTATAACACTATTTCTCATTTGCTTCATGCTTTAGGTATAGAGAAAGGTGTAAGGTTGTTACGTGATGACCGAAGTTATGCTTTATTTAAGTTGGTAAATTTTGTTATTCGTAATAAGGATTGTACTATGGAAGATAAATAGTGTTAGTGGTGATTTTATGTTTAATGGCTCTCAATTATCTAATGATTTTGAATTAATGCATAAAGATACTATCGTATTAAAATACGATAGTATCACGATGTCATTAAGTATTGTAAACGGTTCCTTAGTTCCTATTACATTACGGTTTGACGAAAATCCTGACATTACTTTATTTACATTCTTAGATTGGTTATCGGATCGTTTATCAAATATAGACTGTACTTATATAGATAAATTATGTGATATTCGTGGTGTAGGAAATGATTACATGAAAATTATAGCAGACAGTAGTGCAATTTCCATAACAGATAACTACTGGATTAGATTTTTAGGCATGGAAAGATCATGGGGTGATATCAGAAGTTATAGGGACCAAAATAAGAATCTATTCAAAGTTATTTTAGATGATGAAGTTGTTCCGCATTTACTCGATCAGAACTTCTATGATTATACTTCTCTTTATACTATAAAAGGCGATTCTCCTAAAATTATTTACAAAGATAGAATGTATAAGAAAGGTTTTAACGCTGAGTATGAAGTAGTTGGCTATAGAATTGCTAAATCACTCGATATAAAGGTTGCTGAAGCAAGATTTTTAGGTAAAGGTTTAGTTTCGTGTAGAGTATTTACAAACGAGTCTATTTCGTTACTTCATGCTACAGAATATTTACCGTTAACTGATTACGTTCAACAAGGACATATATGTCGATCTGTCTATCACGCTGTTTCGAAAAATCTCGATCCTTTGTTTAAAAGAGATTTAGAAAGGTTGTTCATCTTAGCATATGTAACTTCTAATTTTGATTTGTTAGATGATGGTAATAATTTTGGTTTTTTATACGATAGTCATCAACTTACTCTGGTTGAAGTCGCTCCTGCTTTTGACTTTAATAAGGCTTTCTCTGTTCCAATTGATGGTTATAGTTTAGATTATTTCGATGATTGGATAGTAGAAAACCTTCCTATTTTTATCAAAAATAATATTGATATTCTTACTAAAATTGAAAAGACTTTGAATATAGTCACAAGACAAAAATACTTAAACCAACGACAAAAAGATTGTGTTTCTTATAGATTAAATAACTTAGTAGAGTTAAGTAGGTGATTGTATGTTAGAGGGTTCTAAAATGTTTGGTAAGGGTGAAAAAAGAGTAATTAATAATTTTGAATTAATGCATGAAGATGACATTGTTTTGAAATTGGATTATGATGAATTAGGTATTGAAATCTTAAATAATAGCAAACTTCCATTTTCTTTAAGAGAAAAAGAAGTTCTAGATAGAGCAGATGTTCTGAATTGGGTTTCATATAGAGTTTTCTTTTCTAAAAGAACTTATATGGATAAATTGTACATTGCTCGTAAAGTTGGACGCGATCAACAGAAAGTGTTAGCAGATAGCAGGGCTATTTCTATAATAGATAATTTTTGGATTAAACGCCCTGACACTAAAAGAAACTGGAAGCAAATTCAGGTATTACGCGATATGAATAAAGATTTAATGGAAGTGGTTTTGGAGGGTAAAATATCAACTCGATTATTGGTAGAAAAATTCGAAGATATGACATCTCTTTATACCGTAAAAGGAATGTTTCCAAAAATGATTTATGCTGGTAGACTCTTTAAAAAGGGATTCAATGCGGAGTATGAAGTTATTGGTTATGAGATAGCTAAATCTCTTGGTATCAAAGTTGCTGAAGCTGAATATGTCTCTAACGATATTGTATCTTGTGTATTATTTACTAATATTGATGTTTCGATGTGCCATATATCTGATCTTTTGTATTTAACGAATTATGATTTTAATGGAAATCCTTGTCAAGCTATTTATGAGTATGTAGTTGAAAATGGAGAGTTGTCACTAAAGAAAGATTTAGAAAGATTGTACACTTTAGCTTATATAACTTCTAATCTTGATTTAGTGAATAATAGCGAGAATTTTGGTTTGTTATATGATCCTAAAACATTCAATTTTACCGAAGTTGCTCCTGCATATGATTTTAATAATGCGTTTTATGTCCCTGATGAAGAGTATGGAATCGGTTATTTTGACGAATGGATATTGAATAATCTTCCTGTTTTTATAGAAAATAATCGAGATATTTTGGATAAGATTCCTGAAACTTTAAAGGTAGTTGAAGACTTTAAACATTTGACAAATAATCAAAAAGATTGTGTTTCTTATAGATTAAATAATATATTAAATTTAGAAAGGTGATTGTATGGATAGTGTTAAAATAAATGAGAAATTTACTGTACTTATGAATCAGTATAATTGTGGTAAAGTTAAAGGTATAGATTTGCCAAATGTTCCAGATAAAGGACAATATTCTAATAGTACTGTATGCGCTAATATTGCTTGGTGTTTATTAGATAAGGCTAGGTTCTGGGAGTATTATAATAAATCAGAGTATTGGAGAGTTCAATTAGTAACTGCTTGTCGACAATTTGGTGTAAAAAATTATAAACCAATTTTTATCGGGAGTCAAAAGGTTATAAATAGTTTACTAAGTAGAGTATATGATTACTTATCTAAAGAGATTGGTGAATCCGTCTATATGCAACCTCATACTTTAAATAACGACCTTTCTATGAATACAATACTTTCTATTTTATACAACGTGGAGTGCGATTTATTGTATGATTCGCCATAATATCTTTAGATTAAACAATTTAATAAATTTTAAGTGGGTGATTTTTATGGATATCGCTAGGATAAATGAAAATTTTACTGAGCTTGTGAATTATTACAATTATGACGAAGGAATAGATTTGCCTTCAAATTATCCTGATTGGTCTAGATTACCTAGATATCGAGCTATCTGTGCTATTATTGCGTGGTGCATGATAAATGAAACTAAATTTTGGGAATATTATAATAAAAGTGATTTTTGGAAAATCCAATTAGATACGGCACTTCGTCAGTTTGGGTCTAAGATATTTGCATTTGGTTCTCACTTAAATGATGGGTTCCCTATGATAATTTATGATATTGTATCAAAAATTCACAGTAAAAAATTTATACTGGCTCCTAAGCAATTAGATTCCAGGCAAGATTTAGATACGATATATAATATTTTATTTGAAGGAGTTACATCATGAATAAATTGGTTATAGACGATAAATTTTCTAAATTAGTTGATTACTATAATTATGGTAAAGGTATAAACTTGCCAGGTATTCCAGATGAACGACGATATTCATATAGTGCTATTTGTGCTAACATAGCGTGGTGTTTATTGAATAAGGATAAATTTTGGGAATATTATAATAAATCAGATTATTGGAAAGTCCAGTTAATAACTGCTTGTCGCCAATTCGGTGTAAAGAATTATAAACCCAGTATTATTGGAAACCCTGCTATAATAAATAAATTATTAGATAGAGTGTATGATTATTTATCCAAAGAGGTTGGTAAATCTTTTTATATGCGACCGCATACTTTAAATAATGAACTTTGCATAAATACAATATTTTCTATTTTATATGAAATGGAGTGTGATTTGTTATATGGTTCGGCATAATATTTTTGATAAAAATGAAATAGTGAAATACTTGCATTATTTAGATGATTCTTTATTGGAGGAATGTAAAATAGAAATTTGTGGCTCTTCTATAATGTTATTGAACGATTATGTTTTTACAGCCACTCGTGATGTAGATTTTGTTAGATATCCTGGTCCTATTGTTATTAGCTCTCTTCAGAAAATCTTATCAGAGAATAACAATAATAATCAATTATTTTTTGATACGCAAGCACCTAGTGTTGTCTGCTTATTGGAAGATTATGAAGATCGTCTTATTGAATTTAAAGACAATTTTAAATTTTTGCGTGTATATTTACTGTCCATTGAAGACTGGATTGTCACTCAATTAGAAAGTAAAAAATTTGAAAGACTTCTTGAATATACAGATTGTTTAACAAAAGAACGGCTTCAATTTATAGAAGATAATATGCATTTATATTGCGGATTAAAGCCAGATTATGCTAAACAGAGTTTGAAACTTCTGTGGGAAGTCGTGCGTAATGTGGGATCAGACAAGATTAAAAAATTAAATTTATTTGATGATAAGCCTAAAAAGTGAGGTAATTATATGATTAAACCTATGAATTTATTCGGAGAGAAACCAAAATATATGTTAAATTACTATCATTTTACCGAAGATTCTCCTACAAAAGATGATCGTTTAGTTAAGGAAGATGGGTCTTTTCATTCACTTTTACATACTGACTATTGGAATGATTTTCGAGACTCGAAAGTATGTATAAATTTATATACAATAGGTGGTATTATTGTAGAAGAAGAATTTAGGGGTCAGGGAATTGGCACTTCTGTTTTGATGGGCTTTATTAACACTCACAAAAATGATTTAATATTGGGTGAAGTTGGCATAATTAACGAAGTATACGGTGATCCCCATGAATTAGATGATGAAATTTATTATAAGATTATAAACTCTCTTTCTAGGTATTATTTTAGACTAGGATTTTTATCTTTACAACCATTTTATCGTGAAGAATTTTATAAACCGTTAGTTTTTCCTAATAAACCTGGTATAGAGTTTTATAAATATCATATGTCTAAACATAATAAATTTATATCTGAGTTTGAGGAAAGACATGGAAAATCTGCTGCTAATTCTTGGATGGGTGGAGAAACTGAAGAAATAAAATGGCTAAAACAGGAAAATGAGAAGATCTTAAATAAATTATAAAGGAGTATTAGCATTGAATAATAAAATGCTGGTCTTTGACTATAAAGGTAATCTAATAGGTATTGTTTATAGATTATTAGATAATAAATATAGAATTTTGTTTGATGGAAAAGAGAAAATAGTTATAGGATTGCCTGATATTATGTATAACATCATTCCTACTATTTCCGAAATTGATTTAAATTATTATCAAATGCCTGTATTTGACGAATGGTTATATATTGGCAGAAGCAATGGAATTATTCCTTCTCATGATTACTGGTTTATGTTCTCGCCGCATGAAGAAGTTTGGATTCCGTTGATTAAGGGTGTGCAAAAATATACAAATTATTCCTCTGTTGCGAGTATAGGTGAAGTTATTCCATATTTTACTAATCTTCGTGCCAGAGTTGGAAATAAATATATGGAACTATTTCCTAAGGATTTTAGGATATTGCTCCAAGAAAATGGTATGCATATGCATAAAACAAGAGGTTATTTTCATGATATTGAACAAAATTCTTGTGGTAAAGTTTTACTTGGAAGAATTATAATAAAGTTTGATTGGTGTGATAGATATGACTAATTTATTAGGGAGGTTATGTTCTTGCAAGAAAATTTGGTAGATAGTGAGATTTATGTTGAACTGTGTGATAAATTACATGTTTTTGCCACGGAAAAAATAAGCCGTAGGGTAAAAGATATTTATGACATCTATATTTTTTCTAATTTATCATTTTTAAGCAAATCCGAGATTCTTCGGATTTGGAAACAAATTGGATATAAAATCAGTGTTCCTTTATTTGGCTTGAGTATGAATAATTATGAAAGATTTAGAAAGCCTTATGATAATTTAACTGATGAATTGTTTGACGGCAAGAAACTTTGTCAAGTATATGGAAGAGTTTCTGATTTTGTTACAGATTTATATATCGAAATTTTAGGTGGTAATACAGTTGGCAATATCTGGTCTGTGGAGAAGGGTGTTGGTTATGATTTATGGTAATAATTTACTTTATGCAGGTGGTTTTGATTCTGTAATTTGTTGTAGTTCCGCGGCAGGATTTCATGGTATGTGTATGAAAGGTAGTAACAAACTAGATTTTTATGTTAAAACTTCTAATCCTCCAGAAAATAGTCTTTACTATAGATTTTTCTCTATATCGTCTTTTGACGATATAGAAATAGAAGAAGTAAATGGGATTCAATTAACTACCCCTAAGCAATCTATCTTAGATATGATAAAGTATGATTGTTACATGGAATTTGTTTGTGATTCTCTGGATTGGTGGAGTAGAAAATATGGCAGTCTCTCTGAGATTGAGAATTTACTAAAGAAGAATGATCTGTATTCTAAATATTTAGAAGAATATTATCCGTATTTGGAGGATAGTCGAAATGGGTGGAAATGAGAAAGTTAAAAATGCTTTAAAAGCTAAGGAAACAATAGATATATTTAAACAAGGATATTATCTTGTTGATAATTATAAAATTCAGGTAAATAATAAATTTTCTACTTGTTACTTAACAGAACCTCAATTAGAGAATTTACCTATTCTTGCTCATAAATTTAAAACTAAACCTATCATATCTGTGGTCAACGAATCTGTTGTCGATTCTATTCTAAGGGTTGGAAATTGTGGTGTATTAAATTTTGCAAGTGCTAAAAATCCTGGTGGTGGATTCCTAAATGGTATGGTAGCACAGGAAGAAGGATTATGTAGGAGTAGTAATTTATATAATTCTTTGTCGGAAATGAAGCAGTATTATCAAGAAAATCGAAGGATCAAATCTTCATTATATACTAATAATATGATATATTCTGCAGATATTTTATTTATACGTGACAATCTCTTAAATCTTGTTAAAGTTCCTGTATATGCAAATATAGTCACTGCTCCTGCTGTAAACGCCGGTGCATATTATCATAAGGAGAATGGAGATAGATATACAGTTGCTTCTGTTATGATAAATAGAATGAGATATATACTAAAATTGCTTATAAATAAAGGTAATACTTCTATTATACTAGGTGCTTATGGGTGTGGTGTGTTTAGGAATGATCCTGTTGATGTGGCTACTATTTGGAATAATTTATTGAAAAAGGAAGGATTTGAATATTACTTTGAGAATATCATATTTTCAGTCTATGATAGACAAGGTAATGTTTATGGAGTATTTAAAGATATTTTAAGTTAGTAGGAGGTGGGTGAGAAGCGAATTGACGATTGTGTATGGCAATTCAAGATAAGGACGTTTATATTATAGTGATATTTTTTAAAAGATGGCAAGATATGTAATAAATATATTTAAGGAGTTAATTATGAAAGAATTATATATTAAAATTTTGGAACATAAAAAAGATAAGCCTGACAGTCATTCATTTATGGTTGAGGATATATTTGGACTATCCGAAGATATTAAGGAAGTGATAGAAGTATCAGATATGTATATTGATAAAAAGATGCGTGGTCGAGAGATAGGTAAATATATCATAAGTCAAGCTTTAGAGGTGTATAAAGATTCTATAATCTGTTTAGCCACAGGGGCTATTAAGAGAGAATATCCGGAAGAACCTAGCGTCGAAGAGTATGATAAACTTCTCGAAGGTTTAAGCAGGTACTATACGAGATTAGGTTTTGTATCTATAAATAATTACGTTGGGTACGAGCACCATGAAGCATTTATTTATCCCAATAAAGCGGGTAAATGGGTATTAAATTTAATAAATTCTCTGCTGAAAAAAGACTCTACAATCATAAAACCTATGGATAAATTCTAGGGATATTGGAGGTGTTTTGGTTATAATAAAAAGGTAGGGATAAAACTACTAAATAGAGGTGTAAAATGTTATACACGTTAATGAATAAAAATACAGAATTACTAGATCTTGACATGGATAAAGGTACAGTTTTATCAATAAAAAATGTAAGAGAAGAAAACAGACATCTCTTACCAATATTTATTATACCACCAAAAGGTCAAGGGTTTAGTCGTTCAATAATAGGTGATTGGTGGTCATCTAGAAGAATACCCGCCAGTCGTGGCGGAATAAAAGAACTTCTGTGGCATTTAGACAATATCTCCTTAGATTATTTGGCTGAAAAGTCATTAGGGTTATCTTTATCTGATCAATATTGGATAAGACCTGATGAGTCAATAACTTGGGATAAAGTAAACTTTTTTGAGAATGATTTTAGTGATGACATAGGAAAACTATTAATTACTGGAAATTGGGAGAATGGGAGCCTATTATCTCCAGACAATACCAGTGATGGTGTAGTAAAAAAGAAATGGGCCTTAATAAATGGCAAAAGATGCCTTATAAAAGGTAGTTTTGGGGAACCCTGGCAAGCTCAACCCTTTAGAGAAGTCTTTGCATCTAAGATTGCTAAAATATTATTTGATGATCTTGCAGATAGATTTGTAGTGGATTACTGGATAATCGAAGATGATGGCTTATTTTACTCTGTATGTCCGAATTTTATAACCTCTGACACAGAATATGTATCTATGAATCAGATAAATCAAGCTTATAAAAAACCAAATAATATATCTCATTATGATTTCTGCAAAAGTTATTTTGGGGCGTTCGGAAATATTTTGGATTTAACCTTACTATTAGATTATATTGTTTTAAATGAGGACAGGCATTTTGGTAATTTTGGAGTAATTAGAGATGTGAGTAATGGTGAAATACTGCAACCTGCTCCCTTATTTGATACAGGATCTAGCCTATTTTATGACTCAACTAGATTAAATCCACAAAGATTGAGTGCTAAACCCTTTAGCAAAACATTTAATCAACAAATAAAATATGTCGATATTGCTAAATATACAGATAATATAAATCAAGTAAAATCTGTGGTTTCTGATATTTTTTGGGAATCATTTTTAAACTCTCCAGAGGATAAAATCAGGCTAAATAATATTTTAAAAATAATCATTGAACAAATAAATTATCTGTTAAAAAAAGAATCTACAGCCATACAACCTATGGATAAATTCTAGATGTATTTGGAGGTATTAGTGGACAAATATGAAAAGATTTTGAAATTGTGGGAGGACTATAACATAAAAACAGAAACAGATATTGACTTATATTTGGATAGTTTTCGTATACTTTTTGCATACAATTCAGGTAAAATTGAGAATGATTCTATATCCTATTATGATACGCGTGAATTATTTGAAAACGGTCGTATACTAAATTATACCGGTGATCCTCGTACTATTTTTGAACTTGAAAACCAACGATTGTGCTATGAATTTTTAAAATCTAAATTGATATCGAAATATCCGTTATCTCTTGAACTTATTAAAGAAATTCATTTTATTTTAACAAGTGGCACTTATGATGAACGTCGGTATATTACGAAGTATGAACGCCCTGGTGAGTTTAAGAAACACGATTATATTATAGGTCGTGAGGAAGTGGGTTCGTCTCCCGAAGAAGTTGAATCGGATTTAAATAATTTACTCGAAGAGTTATTATTATTTACTAGTAAAGACATTTTATTAATCGGGTCTTATTTTCATGCTAAGTTTGAATATATTCATCCTTTTGCGGATGGCAATGGTCGTGTTGGTCGCACTCTTCTAAATTACTTTCTCATGATTCATAATCATCCTCCACTAGTTATTTTTGACGAGGATAAAAACGAATATTACTTTACTTTGGAGCACTATGATAAGACTGAAGAAATTAATTTACTATTTACTTTTTTAAAGTCACAAATCGAAAAAACCTGGACAAAGACATTGGATCGTTCTAATAAAGGCAAATCAAGTAAGAAAGGCAAGGTACTGTAATGTCATATAATAAAGATCGTAAAGAATTTTTAGATTTGATGGACAGACTTATGATTTCACATTTACCTGATAAAGACTTGAAAAGTTACACTAAGCATCAATTAAAGAAGACAATAAAATCTTCGAAGGCGATAACTAAAAAATTAAAGAAATCTTTAGATTGTATGGAAAATCTTTCTCGAGGAGATATGGGTGAATTAGTAGTTCATGTGACATCTTTGTTCTTAAATCAATTAGAATTTACAAATAGTATAAAGGATAAAGATTATGTAAACTAGTATCTTACGGGAGGGTTAAGTATGAAAGACAGAACATTAGTAAGTTTCGGTTGGGCATTAAAATCAATATTAAGACAAAAAGAGAATTTTGATGTGTTAGAGGGATTTTTGACAGATTTATTGGGAGAAGAAATTGAGGTAGAGGCATTATTAGAGAGTGAGAGCAGTCAAGATGATAAGTACGATAGAGTAGCTTTAAAAGCTAAAGATAGTTTAGATAGGGAAATAATCATAGAAATGCAATTTAACCCAGAACCAGATTACTTAGAGCGTATTTATTATGGTGTTTCTAAGTCTATTGCAGATGAGATGAAAAGTGGATATAGGTACGGTCAGGCCAAAAAGATCATATCAATTAGTTTCATTTATTGTCAATCATTATATAAGAGTTATGTGGTAAAAGGTTCAACGCAATTTGAAGATTTATCGGGTAACAATAAACAAGTGGATATCGCAAAGGTTAAAAACATATTCGCAGATTATTATTTTATACAGCCTGAAAACTTTGATGGAAAGGTCGAGACTAAGTTAGATGAATGGATTTATTTTTTCAAATATTCCGAAATTAAAGGTGATATTGCGGTGACTAATGTAGGAAGTTTAATTAATAAACTTGATAAATTAAAAATGTCTGATGAAGAGTGTGAAAAATATGAAGATTATCAATACAGAACAATAGAAACCATGAAAATTGAAGAAGATCAAAGAATTTCAGAGATTTTAGCGAAGTATGAATTGAATTATGACGATTTTATAGCTTTGGCAAATGCAAATAAAATTATATATCCCTACAATGCAGGTGGGGCTTTATCTGTAAGGCATAATGGTGAAGATTACGTGAAACTTATGGAAAAACCCTCTTTTCATACTATTAATGACTATATTTATGACAATTATTTGTAATAAATGAAAAACATATATAGTATAGAAGTAATACTAGTAGATACAAACGGAGATCAAAATATATTTAGTTTAGATGCAGATTTAATGGATGATTTACTTTTTGAATTAGAGAGTTGCGTTTTAGACTCCGCAAGAAATAACCATAAAGAGAGTGGTAAGTATGCTATAAATATGAGGTTCATACGAAATGGGGTTGCCGTTAAAGAGATATATGATATTTATGACCTTAATCTTAAGAGAGGTATTGTATTATATTCGGATAAAGCTATAGATAAAATAGTAAAACATTAAGTAGAGTATTCAGTGGAAGTAATTTTGCTGAGTACTCATTAAATAGTGCAGAGAATAGTAAGTATAAATAAGAAACAAAGGAGTTATATAGAAATGGTTAACGAGGTAGCTTATACATGTAGCTCAAAAGTAGTTATTATGCATAAAGAAATAAAAGAAATAACAGAATTGAGTATACATGGAAACAGTATGGATGCGTTGAAAATTATAGTAGATGAATGTACAAAAAATATTATAGAAATATTAGGATTAGAGAAAAGTAATTGTGAGATAGATATAACATATTTTACATTGCCAAATACACAAAAATTAAGAGAAATAATAATGAGTACTGAGCATGATGCTGAGAGTATGTATAGTGCAAAGGCAGAGATAGAACATACAGAAATAACGGAGATTATAGTATATGGGGATGAGTTAGAAAAAGTAAAAACGGTAATGGCTGAAGCTATAGATGATACTATCAAAAAATTAGAACTGAATAGAGATGATTGTAAAGTAAATATAACATTTAGTCCAATATTAGATACATGGGAATTTGTAGATACAGACACAGATGCGAATAGTGTACTTTAGCAATTATTGGGTACACGGAAATTGGATTGCTATGGAATATAAAATAATGAGTATTTTGATTATATGGTGAAAACACAAAAAGATGAGTTAATAGACTACGGTAAATTAGAAGTAGATTATTTAACTTTATGTGAAAATATAGGTATTTTAGATTTTAGTATTTAGCTATCTTGGTGAGGTAAGTTTTCAAAAATAAGAATTATAGTCATAAAGGAGGAATTTTGATGATTATGCTCGATTTTTATACAATATCACAGCAAATACTCTCTAATTTACAGCAAGAAGATTCTATTATACTTGCTACTTCTTTAAATAATAAGGTTACTTCAAGGACTATAGGTCATGTGATTTGCGAATCATCTATTTATTTTCAAACAGATAAAAGAAGTGAAAAATATAATCAGATAAAAAGTAATCGAAATATTGCACTTTCTGTAAAAAATATACAAATCGAGGCATTGGCTGAGATAATTGGACACCCAACACAAGATTCTAATTTTTTACAATTATATAAGAAAAGATTTCCAGATTCTTATGCAAAATACACTAATCTTGCAGATGAAGTGTTGATAAAAGTTATTATTACTAAAGCTAAGTTGTATACGTATATTGCTGATGAACCTTATCTTGATATAGTAGATTTTATAGATAAAATAGCTTACAGAGAGCCAGTAGAGTATATTTCAACTAAATCTTAAATTATATAAAAGTATTGAATTTAAAATAGTATTAAGGAGATATATTATGTTTGCACTTACTTTTGAAGCAGTTGCCAATAAAGCACTTATTAGTTTAAGTCGAGAAAGGTATATCATGCTTGCCACTTCTCTTAATGATAAGGTTATGATAAAACAAATTAGTCAGATAACTCATAAAACTGCTATTTATTTTGTAATAAATAATACAAGTGAGGAATACTCACAGTTAAAGCATAATCATAATGTCGCATTTGCTGTTAAAAGAATGCAATTTGAGGCAATTGCCGAGATATGTGGCCATCCTACGCAGGATTCTGATTTTTGCAAACGATATAAGAAAAGATTTTCAGAATCTTTTGGCGAGGGAGTTGATTCTATTAGAGAAGTATTAGTGAGGGCTTTTATTACCAAAATTAGGTTTCACGAGATTAGTAGTGGTGAAATTTGGATAGATACTGTAGATTTTATCAAGAGAATAGCTTATCGAGAACCATCTGAATGTATTCGGGTTTATGATCCCCACCATTATATATAATCTGTAAATATAAATGTATAGTATAAAAACAAGACGGTATTGAGCGGGGTTAAGGTCCTTGCTCAATACCGTCTTGCTCAAAATTAGAAAGGAGTAATGTTATGGGCAGATTACCAGTTAGACCTAAAATAGACTTAGTATTTAAGAAAATATTCTCAGAGAATGACAATATACTAAAAGCTCTAATATCAGCAGCAATAAATATACCAATTGAAGATATTGAAGATATGAGATTAGGTAATACAGAAATTTTACCACAAGACGTAGTAAATAAGTTTTGTAGATTAGATTTAAAAGTGATTATGAAAGGAAAAATTATAGACATTGAGATTCAATTAAGTGATCAGGGAAGCTTTCAAAATAGAGCCTTGTATTATTGGGCGAGATTATTTTCAAGTTCTTTAAACAAAGGTAATGATTTTAAATCCTTGCCAGAAGCGATAGTTATAAGTTTCGTAGATTTTGATTTGTTTGGTCACTCTAATTATCATTCGCATTTTGTTCTAAAGGAAACTGAAAGAAATGAATTATTAACCGATAAACTTTCTATTCATTTCTTTGAACTAAGTAAAATTCCAAAAGAAATAGATCAGAATAATAGGATAGAACCTTGGTTAAAATTAATAGGGGCAGAGACTTATGAAGAATTATATGAATTAGATAAAGTAGATAATTCTGAAATAAAAGAGGCTCTATCTTATGTTAAAAACCTGAATTCAGATGATAAATTTAAAGAGCGTCTAGATATGTACGAAGATGCTGTATTGAATGAGATATCAGCACTAAATCATGCTAGATTTGAGGGCATGGAACAAGGTGTGGAAAAAGGTATTAAAGAAATGGTAAATGCAATGCGAAAACGTGGGATGTCTGAAGAAGAAATTAATGAAATTATAAAATTAAGTGATAAGAAGTAAAGGAGAAAATAACATGAGTTTAACAACAAAATTCAACGAATTAACAAGCGAACAGCAGGAAGCGTTCAACGAAATCAAGACCGTAGAAGCCCTTGACAAATTCATATTGGATAATAACATAACCCTCACGGACGAGGAAAAATCAAGCATAATCGAATATTTCGAAACAGGTATGCTGCCACTGTCTGACGATGACATGGACGCGGTCACGGGCGGCAAGGGAAGCACGCCGGATTATGCACAGATGGCTCGTAATGAAGGGTATAATTTCAGGATAAACAAATATAGCTCTTCGACGGCAGCAAAATGCCCCAGTTGCAAAACTGCCGGGGCAATGTTTTCACAAAATCCTTTGAAAAGGTCTATCCAGACGGTAAGTCGTGACTATTACGTGAAAACCAAATGTTTCAAATGCGGTCTGGGAAGGACGGGTTCTTCTAATGAGACGCACACATCACAAAGCGGTAAAATAACGTTTTATTTCATGAGTCCAGATGGCAGCTACTCTGATGTAATTGAGGGCATGGCGTAAAGTTATAGAACAGTAATTAAAACTTCAAAGGAGAAAAAAGAATGAGTTTAACAAAAAAATTCAACAACTTTTTGGCAGATAATAATGTAACCCTTACAGACGATGAAAAATCAAGTTTGGTTGAATATCTTGAAGCTGGAGTTATGCCACCATCTGACGATGATTTGGGCATAAATTATACACAGATGGCTCTAAATGAAGGATATAATTTCAGAATAAACAAGTTTAACTCTTTAGTGGCGGCAAAGTGTCCTAATTGTGGAACTTCTGGATCAATGTTTTCGAAAAACCCCTTAAGGAAGTCCATACAAGCAATAAACAGTGATAGATATTTGAAAAACAAATGTTTCAAATGTGGCCTGGGGAGGATGTGTTACACGAATGAGATAGCCTTGTATCCAGACGGTAGAATAGCGATTTTTTTCGTGAATTTAGATGGCAAACCTGATTCTCGCAGTACAGTTAGGGGCAGGACTTAAAATTATTTTTATAAAATTAAAAAGGAGAAAATAGTATGAGCTTAGCGTCAAAATTTAATGAATTAACAAGTGAACAACAGGAAGTGTTCAAGGAAGTTAAAAGTGTGGAATCTCTCGACATTTTTTTAACTGACAATAATATAGTCTTAACTGATGAGGAAAAAGCAAACATTATTGAATATCTCAAAACAGGTATGATGCCGTTAGACGATGATGATATGGATGCAGTTACTGGTGGAAAAGGTAGCAGTCCTGATTATGCGCAAATGGCACGTAATTCTGGGTATAATTACAGAATAAATAAATATAGCTCTTCGACGGCTGCAAGATGTCCTAATTGCAGGACATCTGATGCAATGTTCTCACAAACCCCTTCTAGAAGGGGTAAACATTCGATGTTCACTTATGATGAGTATATAAAAACTAAGTGTTTCAAGTGTGGTTTGGGGAGTACTGGTTACTCTAATAGTGTTGATACGCGGTCAACTGGCGATATAGTATTCTATTTTATTACCAGTCCTGGTCAATACGGCGATTTTATTAAAAATAAGGCGTAAACTTTATTTAAGATTGTGTATTTCTTAAAAAATTAAAATTTGAGGGTGTAATTTTATGAAAAAATACTTAATGATTTTGTCTGTGTTTATGATGTTAATATTGGTAGGGTGTAGCTCGGATAATAGTGAACAAAAAGGTAATCCTGCTCCTCGAGGTGTCGAAACAGAGTCTGCTGAACTATTTCACTATTATTATGAAGCAGATCTTGATGGTATGGTTCTATCAAGATATTATGGTTCTAAATCAAAAGTTAAAATACCAGATATAATTGAGGATATACCAGTTGTGAGAATTCGTGGAGATTGTTTTGAAGTAGGGGCAGTTACTGATGTTTATTATCCTGAAACATTAAAATACTTTGAATGGGGTAATTGGAATATGAATTTAGAGGTGGAAGAGCTTTCTGTGATAACAATTCCATATGGTGTTACTCATCTTGGTGCTAATGCATTATCAGATACTATTATAACTGCTATAACCATCCCTAATACTGTTACTCATATTGGTAATTATGCGTTTATGGGGTGTATAAATTTATCGGATATAATCATCCCTGATAGTGTTACTCATATTGGTAATCAGGTGTTTCAGGGCTGTTCAAGTTTATCGACTATAGTTATTCCAAATAGTGTGACAGACTTAGGGGAAAACATCTTTTTAAATTGTATAAATTTAACAGATGTGACTATATCTGTTGGTGTTACTGAAGTTGGTGGAGGTATGTTTCGCGGTTGCACCAATCTTAAAAGTATAGTAATACCAAACAGTATTATTTATATTGGTGGTAGTGTTTTTCAGCATTGTATAAATTTAACTAATGTAAACATACCTTCTGGTGTTGACGTCATTGGAGGTTATATGTTTGAAAATACAGCACTTGAAAGCATCTTCATTCCAGACAACATTACTAGAATTGGGAACTATGCATTTAGTGGTTGTATAAATTTATCGAGTGTAATTATTCCAAATAGTGTGACTTCTCTTAGAGATGGTGCATTTAAAGATTGTATAAATTTAACGGAGATAAAATTATCAGATAATATTGTATCTATTGACGCAAGTTTATTCCTTGGTTGTACAAAACTTGAAAGTCTGGTAATACCTGATGGTGTTACTAAGATTTGGCAAAGTGCATTTCGTGATTGTATAAACCTAACGAGGCTTACTGTACCAGATTCTGTTATTGAAGTCGGCAATAATGTATTTTCAAATTGTAACAAATTAACTATAATTTGTTCAAACGGTTCTTTTATTCATAATTATGCTTTAGAAAATGGTATAAATTTTGAATTACATTAATTAAACTTAAAGGGTGTGTTTATGAGAAAGTATTTACTTTTATTAATTATATTTAGTATGTTTTTATCTTTTATAGGGTGTAGTTCTGATAATAGTCTATTAGATAGTGGAGAAAATACTCTTGATATCAAGATAACACAAAATGATACCGTTATTGATCTTGCTCAAAATGAACCTCTTCCATTATTTATTTCCTCCATTAGTAATCCCGTGGCAGGTTCAATTCCTATATCAAATGTAGAAGAATTGCGTGCTATGCGTGATAACTTAAGTGGTAAATATCATTTAGTTAATGACATTGATTTATCCGATGAAGAATGGCGTCCAATTGGGGAAAAATCTCTAAGTTTCTCATCAGATCGTCCTTTTTCAGGTGTTTTCGATGGACAAGGATATTCAATTTACAATCTTTCAGTTATAGAAAATAGTGAATATGTGGGTATTTTTGGTTATGTTTCTGGTGCATCGATAAAAAATGTTGGTTTTGTGGATTCCAATATAAATATAAATCGAGATTCTTCACATACTACCTATGTCTATGCAGGTAGTATTGCTGGATATATAGTTGATAGTAGAATAAATAATTGTTACACTTCTGGTGATATTAATATTTCTATCGGATTTGGTACTTCTCTTAATGTTTCTGCCTATGTAGGGGGACTTGTAGGTTATATTGATGAAAAAACTTATATTGCTAATTGTTATAATACAGGTAGTATTTCTGTTTCTGCTTCATCATCTTTTTCTTCTGTAGTTTGTACTGGTGGTATTGCTGGTCACATTAAATCTAATAGATCTGCGGATAAAAGCACCATTGAACTTTGTTATAACAGTGGAACTATTTCTTCTGCCACAGTATCGGATGACACTGTTAGTAATGTAGGTGGTATTGTCGGTAATTCATCTGGTTATACTTATGTTGAAAATTGTTACAATATAGGAGATGTTTTATCTTCAGCTACTTCTTCAGCTATTCCTCTCCCAGAAGAATTTTTAAAAGATGATCCTAGTTTAGCTTTTCACAACACCTCTCAATCTAGTTCAGGCGGTATTATTGGTCACAATAATGGGTTTTCTGTAAATTATTGTTATAATATAGGAAATATTTCATCTTCAGCAATTTTTGCTTATATCGGTGCGATTGCTGGCTCTACTGAAAATACTCATATTAGTAATTATTATTGGAACACAGATAGTTTGCAAACGTTAAATGATACCGTCTTAGTTACTAATAAATCAGGCATTGGAGTAGGCGGGAATCCTAACGCTACATCATCTCTCACGGCTGAACAAATGAAAAGTGAATATTCCTATTTAAAGTGGAACTTTGATAGAGTATGGTCAATCTCTTCAAATATAAATAGCGGTTATCCGTATTTTAGAAAACCAGGTTACCCAGATTAAAAAGTTATTTAAATCTAAGGAGGTATCTTTATGTTTAAAACACAACAAGAAAAAGATCGTGAACAATGGATCAAAAATAGAGAAGAAGAGGAACGAATCGAACGCATATTAGGTAGATACGATATGCTTGGTAATATCATATGTGTTTCTTTAGTGGTGATAATAGTAATATGTGTGGTATTCTATATCGCATCTCTTGAATCTAATCCAGAAGGTGGTGGTTTTTTAGCTTTTACTTCTGGATTTTGTCTCGTTCTTTTACTCGTCGCTGGTTATACTTTAAAATTCCTTAAAAATAAGCGAGAAATATCATTAAATCGAGAATTAGTAGAAAAATCTTCATATTTCACAGAACGATTGAAAAATTCTTTCGTTGAAGATGTCAAAAATTGTTATATAATAGCGCATGATTTGGTTCCTGTAATTCTCAGACATGAATATCTTTTACGTGAGTATTATGATACTAATGGGATTGCAAAGGCAGGGGCGGCACTTACTGCTTCTCCAGTTGCTACAGAACGTCAAAATTTGTGGGATAACTGGAAGAATCACTATGAAGCGGTATGCCAAACATGGAAAAGTTTAAGTTCAGACAGTAAATTTATAAGTGATTACATGGATGATATGCATAACCTAGAAGAATTACGTAAGAGTTTGGCAGGGTTTCAAGCTAATTTAATCAATAACTATAGAAGTAGTTGTCTACAAAGCGCTAAGGGTATTATAAAATTTGTTATTCCTATAACTGTGCTGTCTGTTGCTGCATTAGGAGGTGTGCTACAAAGTGCGGGTAAGGATATTGGTTCTTCTGATAATTTGACTTGGGAGTATGATTATTTTTAAGATTAATTTATTAACGGAGGTAATTTATGGATAATGAAACTGTTCTTGTTCTTTTTGTAATTATTTCAATATTCGGTGTTGTATGGTCTATTTATACAGGTTTTTATTTTAAAAGTTTTTTAGGATTTCTTGGTTCTATGGTTTCTCTCTTAGTAGCAGTAGGAGTCACATATCTCGTTTCTATGCATTTAACGCCTATGATTTCTGGGTCTTATACTGGTCTTAAACGTGATTTAACTGAACTCATTGGTAAACTTTTTGCTCCATTTACTCTTATTTTTGGTGGACTTTTCATTTCTTTTATGGCTGTTCGATCTGCTTACTATAAAAGAGAACAGCCTTGTTTGTATATTTCTGATCTAATTATTAACTTTTTTGCTTCACTTATTAGTTCAATACCATTAGTTCTTTTAGTATGGTTTATTTCAAATATAATTATGATAATAATCCTAATTATAGGCACATTTATAGCTTTTCTTTGCTTTCTTCCGGGTGCTTGGGATATTAACAAAAATAATAGTAGTAATGATTGATGTGTTTAGATTTAGGAGGTTTTATGAATAAATTTGGAAGAGTAATAGCAGTTTTATTAACTATTGCCATTATTTTCGCAGCAAGTCCCACAATAGTTATATCAGAAAACGAATATTTACCGATAGTTATGGAAACTTTTAACGATCACACATACGCTGTTTTTGATTTAGGTATGACATGGCATGAGGCAAAAGCCTATTGTGAAAGTTTGGGTGGTCACTTAGTTACTATCACTTCACAGGCAGAGCAGGATTTTATTGAATCGCTTATTTCTTCTGGGGCAAAGAATTTTTATTGGTTAGGTGGTACAGATGAAGAAATTGAGGGTATCTGGGAATGGATTACTTATGAAGAGTGGAATTATTCTAATTGGGAAGATGGTAGACCTGATAATTTGAGTGGTCACGATGGTTCTAAACAAGATTATCTAGGGGTTTGGGCTCAGAATTCATTTGGTGATACATTCGGTAAATGGGACGATATAAGTGCGATTGCTGATGGTAATAGTAGATATTGGGGTTTAAATCTTAGTGGGTTTATCTGTGAATGGAGTTTTGCTAATTTAGATGGCCCACGAGTTATTTTAGATAAGAAAGAACTCATTTTCGACCAGTCATCAATAATAGAAAATGATCGCGCTCTTGTGCCAATTCGTGTGATTTCCGAAGCTATGGGTGCAAACGTGGACTATGATGATAATACACAAACAATTACTATCACAGAGGGTAACACTGTCGTTAAATTACAAATTGGCAGTTCAGATATGACTGTTAATAGGAAAGTTGTTAAACTTGATGTAGCACCGAAATCCGTTAATGGCAGAACTTTAGTTCCAGTGCGTGCTATTTCGGAAGCGTTTGGTGCAAATGTCGAATGGAATGAGAATTTAAATTCTATTATTATAACGTCAGTAGATGAGATGCTAGCGATATTTTCGTCACTTGCTTATAATTCTAAGGATGAAGTAAATACAGAACTCTCGAATTACTCCGGTTGGGAATATAGACAATTACCTGAAACTAGGGACAATCTGTCATGTTCTGTATTTCAAAAAGATAATATGGTAGTTTTTGCATTTAGAGGAACTCCATTTCCTGAAATTAACTGGAGTGGTATATGGAATGGTTCAATAAATTGGTCTCAAACATTGGGCTATTATCTACCAGCTACAAATTCATTTAATAGTAAGCATGCTCAATATAATTCTTTGTTGAGCATGTTGAAAGATTATTTATATCCTTACTTAAGAGATCTTGACAAAAATATTTACATTACAGGCCATTCATTGGGTGGATGGTTAGCGCTTGAGAGTTATTTGGCTATAAAAGGAGATAACTCACTGTCTGCTATAAGGAGAAATAATATAAACAAAGTTGTCACTTTTAATTCTATTGGTGTTTCGCAGTACTCTGAAACTGCTATAAATCAGCTTCTTCGCTCTCCTAATAATATAACCGAAATAAAGAATTACTATGTATGTTGTGATATTGCTCGTTGGGCAGGAGAAGATAGCGGGTTTAGATTTCCAGGTAAATCTTTTAAAATAGAGGAAATACATGAAATACTGGGGGTTAAAAGCTCTGGTGATGGCTCGTTTTATGAACATGCAAATGAATTTTCAGTAGATGAGGTTAAACAATTATTTAAAGAGGTTGTAAATATTGAAATTGCTAAATGGTCACCACTTTCAAGTCCACTTGAGAAGATCTGGCATCGTTTGTGGATGTCTGGCATGTCTCCTCGTGATTCTTTGGTGAGAGTAGTTGAAATTAGAATCGATGCACACACTAAGTATGCTGGTTTATTAAAATATGCAGAATAAGTTTTAGAGGAGGAAATGATATGAAAACAATCTTGTTATCGGATATCGAAATAAAGTCAAAGGAAGTAATGCAAGATATCATGGTTGGTAATGAACTTGCTATAGTTCAAGAAAGGAATAATGAGATAATTGCTGTCATTGTACCTTATTTGAATTAGGATAAAAGTCAAAGTCGTCAATTAGGCACTTTGAAATATAAAGGTACTGTGTCATTTGCTCCAGATTTTAAGATCACTGATAAGGAGCTGATTAACTTATGAATTATCTTCTAATATCATCAAAACATTACTTGATATGGTTAGTGAATTTGTGGGAGATATTTACAAAAATAATGGATTGGAAATTGTCAGTTTATAGTGTAAAGTAAAGAGGAGTATAACATGAATGAATATTTTCAAACATATTCTACTGAACGTCATTTAAAGCTGATAGGGACTTTATTTGGTAGATTATTAAATCTTATAGAGAAAAATGAAGTTACTGTTTTGCACAGTGACGGGGCTTTAGTCCATTGGGGTGATAGGTTTAAAGGATTCTCTCATATAGAGTTAATTGATATAGAAAAGATTGAAAATAAATCGGAATTTATTGAAAATACTTTAAATGATCTAAATTATGTTGAACCTGACTTTATGATGTTCAAGAATAATCAATTTGTTTGTAATAAGAAAAGAAATAGATTTGCTGGCTATCCTGATTTAATCATTGAAATTTGGTCTGAAAATAATTATGAAACTGAAAGAAATTCAAAGGTTGAACTATACTCTACTAGTGACACGATAGAGCACTGGTATATTGATCATGATTCTGATGATGTCCATTGTTATGTAGGTAAAAATAAAATTGCAAATCAATCTTTAAAGGATGTTCTGATAACTCAGGATGAAATAGAGTTTGACTTACGTTATTTAGCCATTGAAAAATAGGAGATATTTATGAATGATGAAATTATGGAGATTAAAGACATTATTACTAATGCTGTGTTAGTTGAAAAGTTATATTTGTTCGGTTCTTACGCAAATGGAACTTTTAACGACAACAGTGACTATGATTTTTATATGGTTATTCCAGATAATAGTATTCGTCCACTTGATGCAATTAACACAGCTTATATGGCTATGCGTGGATTAAAAAGGAAGCCTATTGATATATTGGCAGGAACAGTGGAGACGTTTTCTCGCAGATCTAAGGGTGTTACTTTGGAGCGTAAAATCGCGCAAGACGGGTTATTTTATACGAACGGATTTAACGTTTATTTATATACGCTTATAGACATAATAAAATTAAAATTATAAGTAGGTGGTGTTAATGCAAAATACGGTTGAATATTGGCTTAATTTGTGTGATGAAGATATTTCTGTTGCAAAGATTTTATTAGATAATCATAAATATCTTCAATCAGGTTTCTTTTGTCATGCAGTGGTAGAAAAGTCACTAAAAGCAGTAATTGCAAATATTACTACTGAAGTCCCGTCTAAGATTCATAAATTAAAAAGACTTGCTTTAATTGGTGATATTTTTGATATTTTATCGGAGCATCAGCTTTCATTGTTAGATGAACTAGATCCTTTGCAGTCTGAAGCTCGTTATCCTGAATATATAGAGGATACAGTTTTAAATTTAAATTATGCTTATTGTTTAAATATTTTAAAAGAAACGGAGGAATTCCTGTGTTGGATAAAAACAAAGTTAGGTAGATAGCTAAAAAATATTCTGACGAGGTTATTAAAATACTTAATCCAGATAAAATTATTCTTTTTGGTTCTTATGTAAATGGAAATCCTCATGAGTGGAGTGACATCGACATTGCTGTTTTTGTTAAGAGTCTTTATGGAGAAAGTTGGTATAAATCTCGTATTCTTTTACAAAAAATTATAAGGTCTCGCGATTTTCTAGACATTGAACCTCATCTATTAGACGAGAGTCGGGACCCTAGTGGTTTTGCTAAACATGTTATAAAAACAGGAGAGATTATATATTCCAAAGAATAAATTTAGGAGGTTTTTGTGAGAAAACAAAAAATATATCTTGATACATCTGTTATAAGCCATCTAAAACAAGATGATGTTCCTGATAAAATGTTGGACACTCTTACCCTTTTTAACGAATTAAAAAATAACTCTTATGATGTTCATATTTCTGAAATCGTCTTTGAAGAACTCCTTGCTAATGAAGAATCTAAGCAAGTAATTTTATTAGAATATCTATCCAGTTTAGAGTATAATTTAATTAATATTGACAATGAAATAATAAATTACGCAAAGAAATTAATAGAGTTGAATATACTTACGCATAGACACTATTACGATTGTCTTCATATTGCAAGTGCTGTAATAAAGGAATGTGATTATTTACTTTCGTGGAATTTTAAGCATATAGTGAGAGTAAAAACAGTAAATGGAGTAAGAACTGTAAACTCCATGCTTAATTATAGAAATATTGACATATATGCACCTAGTTCTTTTATAAATATGGAGGAGTAAATAAATATGAAGAATATGCAGATTAATAAAACTAATTACATGGATGATTTTTACAAAACAAGAGAGATACTGTCATTAAAGTATATTAATATGCCATTAGAAGACATGAGACTAGAACTAAAAAAAAGTGTGGATAAATGTGTTTTTCTTATAGAAAAGTACCGTACTGATAAAAAATAGAAATAATTAAGTAAAACTTGTTAGTTTGTGATATTATAATTGAGTTTACGTTAAACTTTATTTTCTTGATTTTTCTGCTCCTCATTCCCATATGAATACTAAGGGTATGGCATATTGAAAATATGTTTTATTGTGATGAGGGGTGATTTTATGGGTGAAATTACCTTAGAGGAATTGACAAAAACTTTGAATAATTCTTCCAAGTTGTACTTAGATACAGCAAAACATTTGTATAATACTATGGTTCCGCAACCGAATGAATTAATAGGTCATCTTTGTTACTTATCAGTTATACAACTATTCAAGGGATATATACTGTTTAAATTTTCCATTAAATCAGGTAGTAGTGATATTTTTAGAGATAACTTAAAAGTTTCTACCAGTTTTCTTGATAATTTGTATTATAGTATGCTTACTAAGCCATTCGATTTAACCCAATTTAAGAGCTTTTTTGGTGATTCCGATTTGTTCTCTGAAATTTGTACAAATTGTGATATACTTCAAAAATGCGACACATTACTTGTTAATAAACGTCTTTTCTCTGACGATTCTGCATTACCAGACATTAATTTGGTTTTAGAGTCCTGCGAAAAGATACATTCGCTTATTTAATATGGGAGGTGGTCTTATTACTGGAATATTTTCAAAAGACTTAATAAAATCTATGGGTGACTCTTCTAAGGCGTATTTAAATATAGCAAAACACTTGCATAGTACCATGCCTTCGCAATCAGATGATATCATATGTTACCTTTGTTATCTATCAGCTATACAATTAGTTAAGGAATATGTACTATTAGAGTTTGACAGTGTTGAAGAAACTGAGGATGATGCCAATGATGCTGACGATAAAGGTTCTTTCAAGGTCATTACATCTGATTCTTCTATGGTTGTGAATATAGTCGATTTTATAAACTCTTTAAACCAATTCGGACGTTTAGTTGAACTTGTTGAGATTTTTGACAAATCTGAAATGTTTCCTGAAATCCTTAAGAATTGCGAGATACTTCAAAAATACGATAAATTATTTGCAAATAAAATCTTATCTTCAGATGATAATCCTGAATTACCAGATGTCAATTTAGCTTTATCATCTTGTGAAAAATTACATTCTCTCATACAGTGCAAGGGGTGATTTTATTAAAAAGATTTATGTATCTGAACGCGATGATTCTTTTATATGTTGGAAATATGATGGAGACTTGTCACGTTGTTTTTGTGATAGAGTCTACGCTAAGGTAGGTTATGATATTGTTGTCATCTCCAGAGATAATAGTATAAGAACTGTATCTTTTAGTAGTACTCTTCCTAGATATCAATCTTTTAAACGAATATCTGAAATATTTTTTGTAAGAAGGGATAAAATAGAGACATTTATATTTGGTATTGGTGGCATTCCTTGTAAAAATTCCGAAACTGGTGAATCTGATAAATTTGGCTGTAATATTTCAATTAGTTATAATATATTTCAGTCTGAAAGATTTATTCGCCAATTTTCAGAATATGAAACGACTTATCTGAAAATTACTGAGAGATTACGTAAAGATTTAAAAGAGCCCTTAAAAAATATTTTATCTAAACCTCTTTTAAATAAGGATTCCAATTTGATTAGTCAAAGATTGTATGACAATGAAGATGAAATTTCTTCTGTGTTGAATACTTATGGTCTACAACTTAAAACATTGGTTTTAAATAACATTATTTAAGGAGTGATTTTTATATTTTTTTATAATGGTAAAATAGTTCAGGATAATACAATTAATCTGCTAAGTAGCTGTGTAGAGTCTTTTCGTGGTGTTTCTTCTATTCGTACTCTTTCTAAAGAGAAAAAAGATGTTCTTCGTCAATTTCACAATGATTTAGATTTGAAAAAAGCTTTAGTTTCTTCTAATTTAATTTCTTCGCGTAGATATAAACATGTTGATTTGCTATTATATTCTTCAATCCAGACATTTTCTTTATATATTTCTAGAATAGATTGGCCTTCTCTTGATACTGAAACTTTCAATATTGTTCGCGATACTGTCACAGAAGATTTGTCTTTTTTGTCTGGTATCTTAAGCGACAAAAACTATCTATTATATGCTAGAGGTACTAAACGTAAAAATATCGAAAAAGTTCTTAAAGTTAAACAAGAGGTTTTGGAATTTATAAGAAATCGTAGTGACAAGATTCAAACAATAATAGATTTAGAGTCTAAAAAGACTGAAATAAAATCAAAGTTTGTTTCCAGTACTAATGATACAATTCGTCGTATGCTGGAGGAAGACTTTGAAAGTTGTAAAGGTGATATAAGCATTAATCTTTCTTCTTTAAAAGGTATTCGTAATCAGTTAATATCTAACCGTAGAAGGCTTAGTCTCATTCAAAATATATCTGAAAAAAATAAACGTGTAAAGGGTACTACTCTAAAGGATTTAAGAGAATTGTTTACAAATATTGTAACAAGAGAGAAAGTTTTAGGCATTATTTCATCCGATGAAATAAATCGACTAGAGAATATTCTTAATGAAATCAATGATGATCCTGTGTATGTACCTGGTAAGGAAATATCAGAAGATACTCTTTTTGATCCCATTCTAATAAAACAATTAGAAAACGATAATTCTTCACTTTCTAGCGCTAAAACTATTAACGATACTATAGTATAAAATTAATTAAATTTACAGGAGGTTATAATTATGTCAAATATTATTGACACTTTCAATGCCAATAGGAAGGCTAGACAAACCCAAAAAGATATTGATGAGCGAATAGCGGAGCAAGAAAGACTTCGAAAAAATAAAGAGGCTATGAATAAAATTACTAAACATTTTGAAAATCAGAGAGCTATGCTATTACAATATTCTAAATGTATCGATGACGAGATTTCCTTAAATAATGAGAATATTACTAATTCTACATCAGATTTGGAGGAATTAAGGTATCGTCGGTTTAATAAAGAACTTTTATGGGCAAAAACTACATTATCTGGCTTAATATTTGAATCTACCCAATTTCTTAGTCGTATTAAACTTGCTAATATAATGAAGATGGCATTAGCAAGTATAAATTCTGTTAATAGCAAACTTATAGAGAGTGCTATTCCATTAAGTTCCATCAATTTAACTAATGGTGCAGGTATGGTAACTCAACTTTCAGTCCTTGAGACTACTATGAAGGAATCTTTTAATATTGTTAATACAGCTTTCGAATTTGGACAACCTATTGACACTATCACTAGCGGAGATTTGAGTGGATCTGGTAATCTTTCGCCTGCTGAACGCGCCGAGTTAGATGAGTTGAGGGCACAAGGTGTTAATGTAGAAATTTCCGCCAATGTCCCAGATTATATAAATAGAATAAATGATTTAGGTGATATTTAAGTAATAGAAGGGTAAATGCTATGAAAAATCTTAATATTGTGTTTAACGAATTAAAACAATATAAATCTGAAGCTAAAGTTTATGAAGAACTAGGTAATTTTAAGGAAACTAAAAAATATCTTAAAAAAGCTGCTGAAGCTGCTTTTGATTTATTTAGCAACACTGAAGGTGAAACTAAAGTGCAATATGGTCAGTTGCTTGATAAGATTCTTACTAAAGCTGAATCTATTCCTGATGAAGCTGATATAGTAGATAAATCTCTTATTTTAACCAAAAATGAGAACAATCGTTATTTTACAGATAATATTACGATTCCTTCTGTTACCTTAGATGATGTAGCTGGACTTGACGATGTAAAATCTGCTATAGAAAGACGTATTATAAAACCAAGAAATCACCCCGATGTATATAAAATGTTGAAAATAAAACCAGGAGGTGGTATTCTAATGTATGGTGCTCCTGGTACCGGTAAGACAATGATAGCCAAAGCTATAGCTAATAAAGTTGGTGTTGTATTTTGTTCTATTAGTTGTTCTGAAATTCTGAGCAAGTGGATGGGGGATGCAGAAAAAGAAGTAGTGACACTATTTAGAGAAGCTAGAGAGAATGAAATGGCTGTTATTTTCTTTGACGAGTTTGATAGTTTAGGTGCAAATCGCACTGATACTACTCATGAACAAGTTAATAGGGTTGTTGCTACTTTATTAAGCCAAATGGATGGATTTACTTCAACTTGTGGTTCTGATACTTTGATATTTATAGCGGCTACAAATCGTCCTTGGGCTATTGATAGTGCATTTTTACGTCCTGGTCGATTTTCAGAACAAATTTATATTCCATTACCGAATACAGAAGCTAGGGAAAGTATAATATACAGTGCGTTCAGTGATGTCCCCATTGCAGAGGATGTAGATTTTGATAATATTATTAAACTAACAGACGGATTTAATGGTTCTGATGTTGTTGAGTTTTGCGATCGTAGTAAAATTTTAGCCGCTGATCGTTGTATTTCTAAATATAATGGTAACTTAGCAGGTTTAATGGTTATGGGAGAGGATATCCTTAAGGCATCGTCTTGTGTCTTTAGTAGTGTTCGTAGAGACGATTTGGAGAAACTTGAGGATTTTAAGAAAAAATATTATAAATTTCAAATCAACTCTGAAACATCTGTTGAATTTTAATTTTCATTTGTAATGGGTGTGAGGTAAATTATGAGTAGTGAATCAAAAATTAGTTTCATCCCTTATCAGTGTATAAACTGTGGTTCTCCTGAACCACAGTTTACGCAAGATTATTATAAATGTTCCATTTGCGAGAGTACCTTTTTTAGTACAACTTATAACGAGTTCATTAAAACTTACTCTACTACGTCTTGCTATAAACAACTAATGCAAAAAGCTATAAAATCTAATAATTTTGGTAATGCTGGGGAATACGCTAAAGCTGCTTTGGAATTAAATAAAAAAGATTTTGTTGCTAACTTCTGTCAGTCTCTTACTGATATAAAACATCCAGATTACGAGCCTTATAAAGATTTTCTTAAAAATTTTACTCCCAATAATTATAGTCATCTAGATTTTGAAATGGTTCTTTCAATAATCGAAAGCATCTATCGTAGCTGTGATCATCCTTTTATTATGACTTTTATGTCTAAATTAGACTTGGGGGGTAAATTGTCATTTTGGACTAATAAATTTCTTGAATTGAAAAAAATTGAGTTAAAGCGAAAAACAAATTCACCGGAACTTTTTTTATGTTATGACGTGGAAGATACTACTACAGTAAAAGACATTGTAGCATATTTGGAAAAGAATGATGTGTATTGTTTTGATTATCGACGAGATTGCGATTCTTCTTATAGAGATATTTCTAAACGCTTTGATTACTATATAAATCAGGTTGAAAAATATCCTATCTTTATCTATTTTATCTCTTCAGTTTCTATCTATATGGAAAATGGCATTAGACAACAAATAGATAAAGCAATCTCATTAAATAAAGTACTCATAAATGTTCATATTTCAAAGAACACTTCAGAGAATTTAGAAATCCTTCACACTACATTTAAAAATGTTGATACTAAGTCTTTGAATTTAATTCAAAGACCAAATACGTATTCCAATCTATTAAAGATTATCTTAAGTTTACGTGATACTCCCAATTACAAGAAACTTACCTCTGGATTTGATCTTAAAAATTGGTTTCGTAAAGTTTTTAGTTTTGTAAAGCGTAAACTTGCTACTATTGAACTTTCTAAATTAGAAAAATTTGATAAGGACCGACAACCAATTAAAAAACCGCAAAAACCTTTATCTAAATCAAAGATTGCTGCTTTAGGCTGTTCTTTTCTTATAATAATCGTAATTTTTTGTATAGCAATTGGATATCGTTTACGAGATGATAGCTTAATATTATCTAATCTTCAGGTTATTTCTGTGGATAACGTGGAACAATTATCTACAAAATCTAAAGTTATTGTTTCTATTTCTACAAATTCATTAGATAAATCATTTATAGAAAAGTTAACTTGGGGATCTGTTGAAGTTACATATAATATTTATTTGTGGATAAACGGAGAGTTGATAGGTGAGCCTACAACGCATACTATAAAGAAAAATTTTTCTTTTATTGCATTTTCGAATCTTACTTTTTCTTTTACTCATACATTCGGTGAAAGAAGAACTTATTTTTTAGAAATTCTAATTAATGACGTTATTTTTGAAATTAATGGTCAAAACGGTATTTTATTATATAGTGGGGTTGATTAGTATGAAAAAGGTAAAAATTAATAAAAAAACTCTAATTGTCATTATCATTTCTGTTTTTGTTCTTGTATCTTTATTAGTATATTCAATCTTTTTCGATCCTGTTAAAATCCGTAAAGAAAAAGCTGTTAATCGTATCATCGAATCTTTCGATATGGTAAACATTAAACCTTTAGGTTTAAGCACTAAATCTGTTAAAGATTTTCTAATAAAAGATACTCAAATGTATGATTCAGCAAAACTTCTAATAGATTTGGAACAAGATATGTCTAAGATAGAATATACTGATATAACCTATGCTAGGTCAGAATTTAAAGCTGTTTTAGATCAATTTTATAACAGAATTGGTAATATTTTTTCCAGAGTGTATACACTCCATGTCCAGACTACTAATTTATCTTACTATAATAAAGATAATTTTGAACTTTTAGATGATGAAAAAATTGAATGGATACCTATAGAAATTGGTAGTTTTCAAAGTTACAAAAATCCTGATGATCCTGAAGGAGATTTGCTCCATCGTGAATTATTTTTGGAAACAGAGCATGGAAAGTTACATGTTTACTCTGACTTTTTCTATGGTAAAGATGCGGAGCGTTATACTCACAATTTAATTCTATCTCTTGGCTATGATACAAATGATAATGGTGATATTTATGCTATTTTATTTAAAATAACTGATATGAATGATAATATTGAAGAACATCAATTTCCTGGTAGAAGTGCTTTAATAATCTTACCTTTCGATCATGATTTT
>Ga0099364_10001103_pt1 | contig 45098 bp, 37 predicted proteins | sample TergutTh196P3_FD_73070 | JGI IMG/M metagenome (GOLD analysis project Ga0099364, IMG submission 73070) | Microcerotermes parvus P3 segment gut microbial communities from Pointe-Noire, Republic of the Congo - Th196 P3 | ecosystem: Host-associated > Arthropoda: Insects > Digestive system > Gut ...
TTTCTTTATCTTCAATCTGTGTTGCAGCATTACGAATCCCGTAATCCGATAACATCTTCGACAGTCCGTACAGGTTGTATTTATGCGGATGTTCGTTGAAGTATTGATTGGAAAAATCCCTGGTGTATTTTACGTTCAATAATTCAAGAAAAGCGACAAAACTGTTTTCTTTTTTGGTACGCATAAACTGCCGTTAATTTTGTATTTAACAAGTATCCATAAATAATAATGTACGAGGTTGCAAAAAACCACAGGACAAAAATAAGTATTTTATCATGCAGAAACTTTTATTTTATAAATAAAAACAGTATTTTTGCACATAAAATTATTTATTTTTTAAATATTATTTTAAAATCATGAATGCAGTTGGTACAAGAATAAGGAAAATCAGAGAGGGACAGCACATTACGCAGGAGTATATTGCGAATGAAATGGAACTTACTCAGAGCAGTTACGGCAGGCTTGAGAAAAACGACAATCGTCTAACAGCCACTAAATTGATAAAGATTTCGGAAATACTGAATGTATCTGTTTCTGCGTTTTTCGGTGAAAAAGCAACTAATGTCATACACGAAAACAAAGGTGATAATGCACAAGCACAAATCGGTACATTAGTGCAGCAAGACAAAGAACATATTGAAACGTTGAAAGAAGAAATCAGGTTTTTACGTAAACTGTTTGAAGATAAACAGATTTAACGTCTGCCTGTAACGCATTACCATACGTCAACAGATAAAGAAAACTGCCGAAGTCGGGAGGAAATGACGTTCAGCCGTGCGTCTCAGGGGAACACTGACACCATTCATCACACAGTGGCATCGTTATAATACAATATTATTATCCCGGTAGTCGCGCCATACGTTTTCGAACCAGTCATCACTGTCAGGAATCGGGCGGACGTCTTCCCAAATGAAATCGCAACCGTTCGGGGTGTATTGTACTTCCTGTATCTTTGTGGACAGTTTGCCGTCGTCCGGCGAAAACCTGGATGAACCCGGAAGATCGTACATGCCGTTTTCGTCAGGTATGATGTATGAACCGCGGCTGCCACCACCTTCTGCCATGTAATTTGCCATGGCAGCGGTATATACATATTGAGCAGTCAGCAAGTCGATATTCTCGAAAGCCATCACCATATCTGCCAGATTTGACAATACGGTCTGTTCAGCCATGGTCTGCAGTTGTGCCAATGCTTCATCTCTTAGCTTGCGGATACTTTCGGGATGGCGGACATGTGCAGCATGTGCAGACATCCGGTTGCCCAGTTCGGCACGTATTTCCTGCGGAGTACGTCCCTCTTTACCGGCGAGAATTTTTTGTGCCAGTTCTAATTTTGCAGCGATTAGCGGAGTGGCAAGATGCAAAAAATCATCTTCAGGCATTGGATCTTCGGTGTATCTCCCGGCAATAAACATGGCCGCACGTGTGCTGCCTGTCTGTCCGGCATTCAACGCACTGCCGCCGGGACGGTACACGCCATGCGTACCTGCCGCTTCGCCAACTGCAAAGAGGTGAGGCACATTGGTTTCCCACCAGCAGTTTACTGCCAGCCCCCCATTGTTGTGTTGCGTACAGACGGCTATCTCAAGCATCTCGTGTGCAAGATCAACCCCGTTGTTTTTGTACAGGTCGATAGCCGGCTGGTTGATATGTGCCAGCCGCTCAAGCGGGGTAGCCTGGAACGCACCGGATTGTTTGAGGTAGGTGTATGATTCCTCACCCAAATTACTGAAATCATGTCGCAAGACTGCAGGATTATGTAGAAAGTCAAGGAATACCCGTCGTCCTTTTTGGTGAATCTCGTGGTGAACCAATATATCAATCAGTGATGAGCCATAGTTTACAATCTTGCGCGAATCGAATGGCCACTGGTAGCCTTTCAAAAAAATGGCGTCGAGCATCTGCTGCGCTTTCGGAAAATATAAATCCAGGAACTCACGGGGGTCATTTCCCTGCCGGTCAGTCGAGACATAGCGGGGGATCACCTGCTGGTAGCTTCCCGAAAGGTTCCAGCGAAACTTGATGGAGGCGATACCATATTGCCACTCGGTGAGGTTTCGTCCGGCGACGCCTGCCTCAAACGCCATTCCGGTTGAGCCAGTCTGGCTTTCCGGATATACGCTGCAACTGTACAATCCGGCCGGACCACCCGTAGCCAACACGACATTAGTACAGTTAAAGAGAACGAACTGTTTATTGAGATCAACGCCCTGCAATGTAGAGACGTTGCCAGCAACGTCTCTACATTCCTTATTCAACGCCAATAAACCCTTACATTGTCCATTCCCGGTGATGATTCCGATCACCTTATATCCGTCGAAAATCCGAATGTCCTTCGCTTTGACCTGTGATTCAAGTTTTTCGGTCATGTAGCGCGATGTCAGTGGTCCGGCGCTGGTAGCTCTTTGGCGTGGGTCATGGTCGGTTTTGTAGCCCACGTATTCGCCATAGCGGTTATGCGGAAAAGACACGCCTATTTCCGCTAACCTGTAAAAACACCGCGCAGACAGCGCTGCTTCGCAAAGAGCCAGGTCGCCGTGCATACAACCGCCGTCAAAGAGTGTTCGCGCCATATCAAGGACACTGTCGGCTTCTCCCCCCGCAAGGGTGAGTTTGTAATAGGTCTGTTTGTCAGAGCCTGTGTTACGGCTGGTGCCCATATTGAATCCTTCAGTAACGATGGCAATATCACGCTGACCAAAGTCGAAAAGCCGGTCGGCAGCGTTCAAACCCGCTGCACCGCTGCCTATTATTATTGTATTGAATGAAAAGACGTTCATATTTTTCTCAGATGAAATCCGCCATCCACATTAATTACTTCGCCGGTTGAATAGGGGAATGCGCCATGGGCAAAAGCGGCTACCGCCCTGGCCACATCTTCGGGAAAGCCCCACCGGTCGATTGGAAAAACGCCGTCGGCAATCATCCGGTCATATTTTTCGATGACAGGAGCAGTCATATCCGTGCGAATGACACCCGGTCGAATTTCATACACACGTATACCGTGCGCAGCCAGTCTGTCGGCAAACAACACAGTCATCATGCTGACAGCCGATTTCGACATGCAATAGTCGGGACGATTGACCGATGATGTGTATGCCGAGATAGAGGAAATATTGATGATGATACCATCGTTTTGCTCAATCATCCGGCGGGCAACGGCCTGCGTCATAAAAAAAGTGCCTTTGATGTTGATGCCAAATACATAATCAATGCTTTCCTCTGATGTTTCGAGTATATCGGCGCGTACTTTTGGAGCAACGCCGGAATTATTGACCAATACATCAATTTTTCGATACTTCTCAATCACTTTGTCCACGAAAGCAGAACAATCATTCACCCTGGCAATGTCTCCGCAATAATACATTGTATCGGAACCTGCCCTATTGAGTTGTCTGATCTTATCGCTGACTTCCGATTCAGCCTTGATATCAAAGATCACGATATCAAATCCGTCAGCCGCCAATTGCTGCGCTGTCCCAAAGCCGATTCCACCGGCTCCTCCTGTTATTATGGCTGTTTTTCTCATCTTATAAATAACAATTATGAATTATGATTAATTGATTAATTGAATTTCTACCGAGCATAAATCCCTAACGGGATTGTGGAACTCTTAATTCTTAATTTCTGATTCTTATACATGATTCCCTACTCTTGTACTCATCATGGTGCGCCCGTTTGTGGCTTTGCGCCAGAGAGGCAGGTAGACCTGACTGTCTTTGACCACGCAACCGGTTTGTCCGCCAAAGCGCATCAGTTCGGTACATTTGGTACAGGATGTGCAGCATTTGCTGTGCAGCATCGTTCCCTGGGTGATGATATCACGGGCAAAGTCGGGATAGGCAAACGCCTGCCTGCCAAACCCTGCTATATCCATCCACCCGCGCTCAATACAGCCGGCAGCTATATTTGCTCCATATTCGCGAAACCAACTGAATCCAGTACCTACCAGCGCCATATCCGGGACAGCCGCTTTCATTTCCCTGATGATATTTAACATCCGTGCCGCCGATTCGATTGGATGCTCGGGGGCTGTATAAGGTCCCGTATCGGCCGGACGACCGATATGCGGGTTGTAATACGGGTTGCCGGTTGTGATATTGACCATTCGCACCCCTCTCTCCCACAATAGCTGCATCAAACGACGCGGCTCATCAAGCGACGGCAGTCTGTTTTCGTCCGTACCCCATCCGTAAGGATACGGAATGGCGTCGTAGGCGTTGATTCGGAGTGTGACGTCGATGTCGACCTGCGTCTTCACCTTGTCGATGACCTGCAGCAGGAAACGTACGCGATTGTCGAAACTGCCGCCATAATGACCTTCCCGCGTATGCGCCGACAACAGTTCGGAGATCAGGTAACGATGGCAAGCCTTGATATCAACGGCATCAAAACCTGTTTCCCTTGCCAGGTGCGCCGTTTCCACATATTGATCTTCCAAACGTTCCAGTTCTTCGTCGGTGATCAGATGCCTTTTCGAGTTCGAGAAAGGGTCGAGAAAGGGATTTTCAGCTGTTACCACCACTGCCGTCGCATCGGGATATGGTTTACTATACCGGCCCGAATGAGTCAACTGAAGAACGGTATAAGGGCGTAAGTCTTCTGCCGAAGTCGCCTTTACCGTTTCCATCATACTGTCGAACAACATTTTGAGTGAGGGCAAGGTGTCGCGATTCAAGTAGAGATGTCGTGCGTTGCCACGTCCTTCGCTGCTGATTGCACATGCTTCTACCCATAACAAACCTGCCCCACCTGCTCCCAAGCGCTTATAACGCCTGAAAGTAAGTTCGGACGGAGCGCCTTCGGCAGTAGAGTCGCACCCTTCCATCGGGTGAATAGCTAAACGGTTTGACAATAATTTGTTACTAAGCTGAAAGGGCGTTTTCAGTATATCCAGTTGCGCTGAGACAGGCAATTCCGCACCGGAACGGAAGACGTCCTCTCTCAATTCATCCAAATCCCTGTAATTAAATTTTTTATGTTCCATAATTCGCTGTACTTAATTATTGCAAAGATACTTTCTTCCCGGGCAAAAACGTGATAAAAACAGTTCCCACAAGGGCAATGACTATCAATATCGCAAATGCCATCGTATAGTTTCCTTCGGATCCTTTGTATATGGCTCCTACCATCATCGGGAAAACCGACTCGGCAATACCATCTGCCACAAGGACAATCCCCATCGTGCGACCCAGCGCTCGTATGCCGAAAAGATCACCGGCCATCAGCGGGATAATCATGTAATCGCCCCCTAAGCCAATCCCGAATAAAACGGCAAAAAGATAGATGCGTCCCGGGAAATCAGGAATCATGAGCAAAGGTATGGCCGACGCCACTATCAAATAAATCAGGATCATCACGTTTTTCCGGCTGAAAAGGTCGGCTAACCATCCCATCATCACCCTTCCAATGAGGCTCGACAGCAGCACAAGCGAAATGATATGTGCCGCCTTATCCTGTGCAAATTCGAGGTCACGCAGGTAGAATTTCAGGTGTTGGTTGACTCCGCCTACTACCCCGATGGCACACATACTGCCTATACACAACAGATAAAAATTGCGATTTTTCAGGATACTGCCAATGGAATCAGTCGGAGATGCTTCTACCTTTTTTACCTCCTTCGCTGCTGGATCCTTGATAAAAAATGCCATGGGCATTGCTATGATGACAATGAGCACTCCCAGGGCAATCAATGCTATCTGCCATCCAAAACGCGATTCAAAGCCATTGGCCAGCAAAGGAGCCAGCGCACCACCCGTACCAATGCCCAGATAGGCAATCCCCATCGCTTTTCCCCGGTTCTTCTCGAACCACCGTGAGATAAGCACCTGACAGGGGAGCGGTCCTGCGCAAACATAGCCAAGCGCATTAAAAACATAAAACAGGTAAAACAGCGGCAAAGAACCGCCGGTCAAACTCAAACCGACCAGTGCCATCCCTGCCATTAATACGCCGGATATCATCAGCTTACGCGGACCGTAACGGTCGATCAGCCATCCGGCAATAAATCCGAACAGGGGCGCAACCAGTAATTTACCAAGGGCATTTCCCGAAGGAATTGTTGTCCGCGACCAGCCATAAGCGCTTTCCCAAAAATCATAGAAAAACGGCGGACCATAAAGTGCAAGTCCAACAATGGCAAACAATGCAAGGAATGCTGTGGCAACGATGTATTTTTTTGAACTTCGCCCGGAAGTTCGATTGGATAAAGTAGTACTGTTTGCTGTCATAGTTTGAGGTTTTATTCAAATGAATCTGTTTCTTTCGTCTCAAAGGTATTTATTTTTTTTGATTTATTGTATCTGTCAATTTGCGACGTCAACAACCGGAATTAATCGTACCGGACTGTTCAGACCTGAAGGCATCGGTTGCCAATTCGCATAACTGACGTTATCATAGTTGAGATTGACCACATTGATGTCTTTAAAGATTCGCCAGTTTACTCCTCTGCGATCATAATCGGCAATCCGGTTAGCAGGCAGGTTGGTTACTTCTATTTCAATCAGGTTGTTCCCCGTTTTCAGGTATTTACCAATCTTCAACCGGTAGGGTACCGACCAGCAGGTTCCCGCATCCTGACCATTGATACGGATACGCGCACTTTCGCGCACATCTCCCAGGTCAATGATCCAGTCATCTGCACGCACTTCCGGGAGGGTTATTACGGTCGCATAAAGCGCCGTACCCATATTCCGGCTAACATCCGGATGATTGAGGTTCGTCCAACTTTCCAGTTGTTTGACTGTAAAAATCTCGTTTATAGCCGGTTCGCTCTGAACAAAACGCAATGTCCAGTCCTGATTTAACGTAAGTACCGGCGATGATTCAACCGGATAAAACCAGGGCTTACCTGCTGTTTCCTTGTCGAAAGTCCGGATAATGATTGATTCTCCTGACCTGAGTTGAAGATATATTTGTGTTTGGTCATTTTGCCTGCGTATGAGCGCCAAACCGCTTTCTCCCGTCACCGGGTTGTACAATGCAACGGACTGAGCGTCTACGCTTAAATTCACCCAGCCTTCGATATCTTTTTCCTGTAACGCTGCGACAAAATAATGAGTTCCGTTTTCGTTGGAACGGCGGATATAGTTCAATCCGTAAACCGTCTGCAACTCCTCAGCACGGGCATGGCTTCGTGCCAGGGTTTCTGCATAATCGGCGCCGGTGATAATCTGACCTTTTTCAAACTGAAAAACCTGGGGTTCGTAAAAAGTTGCTTTGGGCAGTAATTGGGCTGTTTCCTGAAATTCTTTCCGTCGTTGTTCCAATTGACTGAATCCGGGCACATCATCGGGATATTGTTCCAGGAAAATGATTTGTGCGCCATGTTGTGCCAAAGACAGCAGCTGTTGCAGGATATCAGCCGGTATCAGCCGGGTCGGCGGGACAATCAACGCTTTATACCGAGCGCCACCTGCAGTCCGGAGTTGTCCTCCATCAACACATTGTGAAGTACGGATAAAACTGTCGGAAATATAATCCAGGTCGTAGCCACATTCGCGGATTTTATGTACTACTTCAATAAATGCAGGCGCCCTTTCTGCCATTTGATGGATATCGAATGAAAGATAACGTCCCGGCTGTTCATCCCAGATATCGTATAAAGGCAGGTATAACAGGAAGTCATTATCGGGTTGTCCCATTTGAAGGAACGATTGGCATCGTGTGATATAGTCTGTGAAAGCAGGCATGTCACGCCAGATGGAATTGGCAGGTGAAAAATTGACCGAAGCATAAAAGTTCCATCCGGGCCATGAGGCATTCTTGGGCGAATACGGCGTTCCGTGGAAGAACACATGATTCACTCCTGCTGTGAACATCAGGTCCAAGTCAGGTTTACATTGCGCCAATGATGTACGGAAATGTTCTGTCAGCCAGGTAAATGTCTCGGAAGAAGTAAAGGGTTTTCCTGTGAGATGGGCAGCCGATGAAGCATATTTCAACATGGACAGTTCGGAGTCGTTTCGCCGCGTAAGAGAATCCTTTCTTAAGCCGCTTATGTTAAATTCGGACAGTCCAAACCCTTCACATTCGGGGATATCGACCGCTGCATACAGGTCGATCAGATTACCCGGCGACCCGTGCGCCTGATTGCGGGTGATGCTTCCCTGTTGGTGTGCCCAGGCAGTCCAGCGTCGGGTGAAATTCTCAAGCAGCAGATCGGAAAGCGTTTCGCGGTAGTCGGAAACGATTCGACGCGTAATTTCTGTCCGGTCGGTATCCAAAAATTCAGGAAAATAATCTTCGAGTTTATAACCTCTTCTGTCGGCAAATTCGGTTAATAAACCGGGCGTTAAGTCTGCCCGAAAAACTTCGTACGAATCATTAAAGAATGCATGTGGATAAGCAGTATGGTTTTCCCGAAATGCCTGTTCAAAAACGGAAAGATAGTTGTCTACAGCCTGTATGGAAAAATGGTCGATGACAAGTCCTTCGCCTCCCGGAGCGGCTCGTTTGACCTGTTGCAGCGTTTTGCCTGCAAACATCGCAATCAGTCGCCACTCGCCTGCGGGAGCCGTCCATTGCAAGTACCCGTCTTTTATTTTGTCGGTTAAGTCGATCCGCTGATTCTCCGAATATGCCATCAGACAACTTAATCCGGCGAAGGATCGCTGCCTTTCATAGTCCGGCTCGATGGGAGTGTGCAGCGATTCGCCTCCACCAAGGTGGTATTCCTGAAAAAAGGCGATGGTGGCGGCATCTTCCACGCTGACGTGAGGGCCTCCGAAAGGCCATCCGGTGCCGGTATTCATATCTACCTGGATACCAAGCCTTTTTCCTTCGTCAATTACATGTTGCAGCATCTGCATCCATTCGTTTGAAAGAAAGGACATTTCACTGGATTCATTGCCCTGCACGCCATAGATGGGAGTGATTTCCACGCCACCCAATCCGGCATTTGCCAGGGCTTCAAGGTTGAACGTAAGATTCGCTTTGTCGACCGCATTTCCCAACCACCACCAGCGTGTTGCCGGTCTTGCTTCAGCCTGAGCGACAGGCCATTCCTGTGCTCCTGTCGATAAGGTGATTACAATAAAAAGAACAAAGATGCAGAGCTGTTTCATGCCATATAAATTTGATTGCACAAAAATATACAATTTCTTGATAATAGTTTATGATTATAAAAATAAAAACGATAACTTTGTGCGTTGAAGAAAGAATACAAAGGAAAAGATGGCAGAAATTGCAAGATTTTATGGTATAATCATTTCAATGTTTGGGAATGAACATAATCCGCCACATTTTCATATAAAATATGGTCATTACAAAGCTATATATACAATGAAAAACGGTGTAATAAAAGGGGAAATTCCTATAAATGTTTTAAGAAGAGTAATGACGTGGGTAGAAATTCATAAAGATGAATTAGCAAAAAACTGGGAACTTATACAAAATGGAAAAGAAGTAAATAAAATAGAACCTTTAATGTAATTTTTATGTGTGATATTGATTTGTTAAGAGTAGTAGATGTAGAGTATATTGAAGATTTTACAATGCGCATAGAATTCAGTGATGGGAAAATAAAAACAATAGATTTTTTTCCATTGCTCAATGGAAAGATTTTTGAACCATTAAAAAAGAGAGAGAATTTTATTCAATTCGGATTAACAGATTGGACATTAGAATGGTACAACGGGGCTGATTTTGCTCCCGAATTTTTATATGAAGTGGGTATTTAAAGGATAAATAATTGTATAATAAACAAATAAAATGTAATAATTAAGATAAAAGATAAATAATATAATTGAGCTTTAGCTCTTATTCTCTTGTGTTTGAAATCTGGTAATATTTCTCCCGAGGATAAGGTTGCGAAAATTCACGCTGATCAGGCGTGAACTGTTTGCGCTTATTTGGGAGAAACGGTTAACCAGAGCCTAAACACAAAAATAAGCAATCAACAAACAGTATCACGCTTTTTTGTATGGTTGCATAAAGGAATAATTTTTGATTAAAAGTTTTATTAACAAATATTTAAAGTTTTTTTATGGAACAGAACAAAAATTTAGACAGTGTAATGGAGACCGGAGACCATTTCAAAAACGGGGCGAGTCTGAAAAGCCAGATGAATAAGGAAAAAGAAGATTTTCGTTTTATGAAAAGAAATAGCATGTACTTGATACAAATTTTGGTGATTTTGAGTATTCTTGTGGGAGTAGTTGGCTGTAAAGCGCGACGACCACGACAACCACCAGTGCGCCCCATAGAAAGTTTTGTAGAGGGAGATGGCGGTTGGGTTTCCGTTATTATTAACAGAAACATTAAATACGAACTTGCTTTTGACGATGTGTTAAGTATTGTTACTCGAAATTTCGAAATAGATATGATATCGGCTGAAGCAGGATATATAAGAACGAAATGGAACACGACTTATATTAGAATGTCGGACGGGTCAATCAGAAGAGATTATCGGGTACGGGTAACAATCAGGATGTCAAGAGAGAGAATGAGGGTAGAAATTAATGCCGAAGCGGAACGAATGATTAGAGATTATTGGCGAAAAGGATATGATACAAGATTGTTGGAAACTATGAGACAAGATATTGCGGGTGTTGTTGGAATGTGACAATGAACATTTTTCATGCTCCCTCTTGCCTGGAAACGAGAGGGAGTGAAATATTTTTTTTGCACAAAATTAAATATTTTGTGCAAAAAAATGCAGGTATTAAAAAAAATACAATATCTTTGCCCCATCATTTAATCTAATAAATATAAAAAATGGGAACAATGAAGAAAATTATGTTAACAGGCCTGGCTTGTTGTTTGTATGTGAGTGGATTATTGGCAGGGGGATTGTTGACCAACACGAATCAAAGTGTTCATTTCCTGCGCAATCCGGCAAGAGGCGCATCTTTTGAAATTGATGCGGTGTATACCAATCCGGCAGGTCTTGTAACGTTGCAAACGAATGGATTGCTTTTTTCTCTCAATAACCAGAGTGCGTTTCAAACGCGGACGATCACCTCTACATTTGCTCCTTTCGTCGGATATGGCGGAAGCGATACCAAGGTGTTTGAAGGAAAAGCATCTGCTCTTGCTATTCCAAGTCTTATGTTTGCTTATAAGCAAGACAGGTGGGCTGTTTCGGGATATGTCGGAGTCATTGGAGGTGGCGGAAAACTCACTTTCGACAAGGGATTGCCATCGTTCGAGGCGCCCATCTCAATGATTCCCATGTCATTAGGAGCGAGCGGTATCAACACTACCCAATATGCTGTCGATGCGTTTTTTGAAGGTTCTTCGTATCTTTTTGCAGGACAATTAGGCGGGTCGTTTGCGTTGAACGATATATTTTCCGTTTATGCCGGCGTCAGAATGAATATGGCAAGTAACAGCTATATTGGTCATCTCAAAGGCATATCTGTCAATCCGGTTCATCCTCTCTTAAATCCTTCCGGAGCGTTGATGTCCGCCAATACGTTTTTCAGTAATGCCCAACAGGCGGCGTTAACCGCCCAACAGGCAGCCCAGGGGGCGGCTGACTTATTACAGGGAGTCATCAACTTGGGCGTAGGAGGATATACGTTAAACCAATTGGTAGCAGGGGGACAAATGACACAGGAAAATTTGGCGCAATTGGCAGGAGGTTTGGGATTATCCGCCCAGGAATTAGGAGCCATCACCGTAACCCAAGCCCAGGGGGCGTTCGTCCAGGCGGTTGCAGTCGCCGGGCAGGCAGCTGCTAATTACGGAGAATCTGCCGGTATGACGGCTGATAAAATTGTGGACTGTTCGCAGTCGGGCATGGGAATAACACCCATTCTCGGCCTTAACCTGAATTTTGACAAATTAAATATCGGCGTTAAATACGAGTTTCTTACGCGCATGGATATAGAAAATGATACGAAAGTGGATGATACCGGACTATTTGCCAATGGAGTAAAAACACCGAACGATATTCCTGCCATATTAACCGTAGGAGCACAATATGAGATTGTCCCAAGCGTGAGTATATCTGCCGGTTACCATCATTTCTTTGATTCCAATGCTAAAATGGCAAACGACAAACAAAACTACATCAACGGGGGTATTAACGAGTTTCTGTTAGGAGCTGAATGGCAACTGAACAAATGGTTTTTGTTAAGCGCCGGAGGACTGATTACACGAACAGGTGTGACGGATCCCTATCAGGCAGATATGAGTTTTTCGTTAAATTCTTATTCGATTGGTTTTGGAGGAGCTGTCAATGTGTCTGAATCGGTGCGCATTAACTTCGGCTACTTATTTACGAATTATGAAGACTGGACCAAACAATCCGCTAACTATGCCAATCTTCCGGTTCCCGGAAAAGACATTTTTTCACGAACCAACAAAGCATTCGGTATCGGCCTGGATTTTCGCTTCTGATATTTTCGCACACAGATGACGCAGATTCAAAAGGATCAACGCGGATTTTTATCTGCGCAAATCCATAATATCTGCGTCATCTGCGCGCTTTTAAAACATCAGCGTTGCCGAAATCAGCCAGGCATGTCCTTTTCCCTTATATTCACTCAGGCTGCCTGCTTTGAATGTTTCGTAATTATCCGTTAATCCCCAATCATAAGTCAAACCAACCTGTATTCTGCTCACTACCTCAACACCGGCTGTAAAACTTAATCCTGCACCGAAACTTTTGGCTTTGATCTGGTCTATAACACCATCTGCAATTGCACTATTTTTTTCTTTGTCACCCGCAACACGGAAACTTATATATGGTCCCGCGGCAAAGTAGGGAGAAACTACCGGCAATCCAATTTTACATTTCAGGTTGACAGGTACTTCCAGATAATCGTTCGTGAAAGATTCATCCCTCGATATATTTTTCGAATAAAACCCTTTCCGTGAATAAAGAAGCGCCGCATCAAGCCCTATACCCGACTCCGGCATAAACTCTAACACCGGACCGATATGAAACCCATTGATATTTTCAGCATTGAGCACATCTTTATTAAACTTTACCGATGCAATATTAAATCCACCTTTGAAACCCATACGCACTTGCGCATTTGCTATTGATGACACTAAAATCATCATAACCAATAAAACAGGTAAAAACCATTTCTTTCTTTCCATCTATCAATCCTCCTTTTATATTATTAATAATGATTTAATTATATTATAAAAATTTCAAAATCCAGCATTATTCGGCGTCCTGGGGAAAGGGATCACATCCCGGATATTCGTCATTCCGGTGACAAACATCATCAACCGTTCAAAGCCGATTCCAAAGCCGGCATGTGGCGCAGTACCAAAACGACGCGTCTCCAAATACCACCAGATATCGTTCTCAGGCACTCCGATTTCCCTTGCCCGTGCCAGCAGTTTATCGTAGTCGTCTTCGCGTTGCGATCCTCCAATGATTTCCCCGATCTTGGGAAACAACACATCCATGGCACGAACCGTTTTGCCGTCGTCATTCTGTTTCATATAGAACGATTTTATTTCTTTCGGATAATCAGTCAGGATAACCGGACATTTAAACCGTTCTTCGACTAAGTATCGTTCATGCTCCGAAGCCAAATCCGAGCCCCAGAATACCGGAAACTCAAATAGCTTCCCATTGGCTACGGCTTCTTCAAGGATTCGGATACCTTCCGTATACGATAAACGGATAAACAACTGTTTTACGACAAAATGCAATCGTTCGATCAATTCCTTATCGAACATATCGTTGAGAAACCTGATGTCATCCATACAATGATCCAATGCCCACTGAATACAATATTTGATAAAGTCTTCGGCTAACTGCATGTTATCGGCGATTTCATAGAATGCCATCTCTGGCTCGATCATCCAAAATTCAGCCAGATGACGGGGTGTATTTGAATTTTCAGCCCGAAATGTTGGTCCAAACGTGTAGATATCGCTTAACGCCAACGCAGCCAGTTCGCCTTCCAACTGCCCTGACACGGTCAGGCTTACCGGTTTGCCGAAAAAATCGGATTGGTATGCAACAGAGCCGTTTTCATCCTTTGGCAGGTCATTGAGGTTCATTGTTGTCACATGGAACATCTCTCCTGCTCCTTCACAGTCGGAACCGGTGATGATTGGCGTATGAAAATAGAAGAATCCTCGATCATGGAAAAATGTATGGATAGCCATTGCCATGTGATGACGTATCCGGAAGATGGCGCCAAAAGTGTTTGTTCGCGGACGCAGATGGGCAATTTCGCGCAGAAACTCCAACGAATGTCCTTTCTTCTGTAACGGGTAGGATGCAGGATCGGCGGTTCCATAAATCCGAATTTCCTCAGCCAGCAGTTCGACACTTTGTCCTATACCCTGTGATTCAATTAATTGACCATTCACGCTGATGGAGGAGCCTGTTGTAACAGGTTTCAAAAACTCTTCACTAAACCGGTCAATATCTGCTACGATTTGCAGGTTCCGAATCGTTGAACCATCGTTTAATGCTATAAAATTAATCTGTTTACTTCCTTTTCTGCGCGTACGCACCCATCCTTTTACATTGAGCGTTGTCCCATACTCGCTCATCTTTAATACATCAACAATCTTTGTCCGTTCCATTATCTAAACTAAAAAATAAAAACTAAAAAAATAAAGACATTCTCCTGCGCTCTTCAAAGGGGAAATGAAAACTATACGCTAATTAACCATTATTCATTACCCATTATTCAAACGATCCCATCCGGAGCGCATTGACCTCCATTTCATTGAGATAGCGCCATTTACCCCGAGGCAGATTTATCTTGGTCAAACCGGCATAATAAACGCGGTCCAACTTTGTCACACGATAACCCAACGCTTCAAACATCCGTCGGACGATTCGGTTTCGCCCCGAATGTATTTCTATACCGACCTGATTTTTGGCTTCTTCATTTACATAACTGATCGCATCTGCATGAATTTCGCCGTCTTCAAGTTCGATTCCATTGGCTATCTTTTCCATATCTTCGATGGCAACTTCTTTATCCAACCAGACGTGATAGATTTTTTTCTTCTTAAACGAAGGATGGGTCAATTTAGACGCCAGATGTCCGTCATTTGTCAGTAACAGTAGACCTGTAGTATTGCGGTCCAGGCGTCCGACAGGATAAATACGTTCACTGCACGCATTCTTTACCAGATTCATAACAGTCAGGCGCTCCTCCGGATCATCGGTCGAAGTAACACAGTTTTTAGGCTTATTCAGTACGATATAAATCTTGCTCTCAATCTTGACTGGTTGATCGTGAAACATTACCGTATCCATCCGGGAAATCTTTGTCCCTAATTCCGTTATGACGACATCATTTACTTTCACCACTCCGGCCTGAATGAATTTATCAGCTTCACGCCGCGAACATACGCCTGCATTTGCCAGAAATCTGTTTAAACGAATGGGTTCATTAGGGTCGCTCAGCGCTTCTTTGTACTTGAGTTGCTTCCGGACGCTATACTTTGCGTTCGGATTGTACTCTCCTTTGTTCCTTGGTTTCTTGTTTGCATTTTTCGAAAATGCACTTTTCACTGGGGCATTCGCCGAACGATTGATCGTGGCGCTACCTATTCTTGATCTTTCACGCCCCCCTCTCTCTACATTTGTTCTCTCTATTGTATTGCCAAAATCGTTTCCTTGCCGTAGTGGAGTACGTACTTGAAGAGTACGTCTTTCTCTCATATCCGGGGATGGGGAATAACGTTGCCGGTTAGCTACTCCTACACGATTTCCGTCTTCCTGACGATTCGATACGGATCGATCATAATTAATTCGTTGACTGTCCTTGATTCGGGGACGACGTCCTGTAGCCCCCCGGTTCAGACCAGAAGGCTGATTACTTCTTTTTCCGGATTCACGACCGATCTGTCTTCCTTGATTTTGCATTTGTGAATCCATTCTTTCCAGATAATTTTCCGGAACATCCTGTTGGGACTGTGGTTGAGACCCGTTGTTTTCTTTTATGTTCATTTTAAAAAAATTGTTTGTTAAACGATTGCAATCTCACGATCACATCTTGCATAGTTAATTAAATTCCTACATAATTATGCGGTGTTACCGCCTTCAGTTCATTTTTCACAGATTCGCTTAATTGTAACGATTCAATAAATTGTTCAATCGACTGTTCTGTGACTTCATCATTTGTACGTGTAAGTACTTTCAAAGCCTCATAAGGCTTCGGATAACCTTCTCTTCTTAAAATCGTTTGAATAGCTTCCGCTATTACATTCCAATGCGCATTTAATTCGTTATCCAGGGCTTTTTTATTCAATACTAATTTCCCAAGCCCTTTGGATATGCTTTTCAGCGCAATCTCACAATGTGCCAATGGAACTCCGACATTACGCAAAACGGTCGAGTCCGTCAAATCCCTTTGTAATCGGGATACAGGCAACTTCATGCTCAGGTGGGTGAAAATAGCATCAGCTATTCCCAGATTTCCTTCCGCATTTTCAAAATCAATCGGATTTACTTTATGAGGCATCGCCGACGATCCGACTTCGCCCTCCGTGATTTTCTGTTTAAAATATTCCATTGATATATAGTGCCATAGATCACGACACAGATCAATCAGGATGGTATTAATCCTCCGTAAACCATCAAAAACAGCAGCTAAATTATCATAATTAGATATTTGGGTTGTCAATTCTTCACGCTTTAATCCTAACACATCATTTACAAAGTGATTGCCAAAAGCCGGCCAATCATATTGGGGATAAGCTACGACATGGGCATTGAAATTTCCTGTTGCTCCTCCGAATTTAGCAGAAAACGGGATTGTTTTTAACAAAACGACTTGTTGTTCCAAACGATACACAAATACCTGAATCTCTTTTCCCAGACGGGTCGGAGAAGCTGGTTGTCCGTGCGTTCTGGCCAGCATGGGGATGTCTTTCCAGGTTTCTGCAAAGTCTTTCAACAGATTTATAACAAACTGTAAACTGGGATAATAGACTGCCATCAGCGCATCTTTTAATGAAAGCGGAAGCGCTGTATTATTGATGTCCTGCGATGTCAGTCCAAAATGGATAAACTCTTTGTATGACTGCAAAGAAAGTTGATCAAATTTTTCCTTCAAAAAATATTCTACTGCTTTGACGTCGTGATTGGTTGTGTTCTCTATTTCCTTGATACGGAGAGCATCTTCCAACGTAAAATCAACATATATTTTTTGCAGTGTTTGCTGGGTTTCTGCAGTAGACAGCGATTTGAGTTGTGGTAATAATTCCGCAAGCGTATTGAAATAATCCACTTCGATTTTCACCCGATACCGTATCAAAGCGAACTCTGAAAAGAAAGAAGCCAACGTTTCTACTTTATTCCGGTATCGTCCATCTACAGGAGAAATTGCTGTTAATGTCGACAAAATCATCTTTTTATTCTTATCAGACTGCAAAGATACGGATTTTTTTAATCATAAAAAAATGTGTGTAGATAATTATTTTCAAAAAAATAGCGTAACTTTGCCGTTTATCGATTTTATTAACAATGCCATCACATTTTTGGGAATATGATGTATATAGTATGAAAAAGAAGAATATGGGAAAAATTATTGCCTTAGCAAATCAGAAAGGTGGAGTAGGTAAAACAACCACAACCATTAATTTGGCCGCATCTTTATCCGCTTTCGAGAAAAAAACATTAGTGATCGACGCCGATCCGCAGGCCAACGCATCGTCCGGATTAGGTATTGACATTAAAAACCTGAACAGTTCGATTTATGAGTGTATAGTCAATGGAGAAGATCCTCGTAAAGCAATTATTTCTACCGAAATGGAAGGTTTGGATGTACTTCCATCACAGATAGATCTTGTGGGGGCAGAAATTGAAATGCTTTCGATGGATCGAAGAGAACATGTGTTGAAAAAACTCATTACACCCCTTAAAGAAGTTTACGATTTTATTCTGATAGACTGTTCTCCCTCATTGGGATTAATCACTGTCAATGCACTCACGGCGGCAGACTCTGTTATCATTCCCGTACAATGTGAGTATTTTGCTTTGGAAGGCATCAGTAAGCTTTTGAATACCATTAAGATTATCAAGTCGAAACTAAATCCGGCGCTGGAAATCGAAGGTTTTCTGATAACTATGTATGATGCGCGTCTACGTGTTGCCAATCAGATCTATGAAGAGATAAAACGTCCATTTCAGGAATTAGTGTTTACAACCGTCATTCAGCGGAATGTCAAGTTAGTAGAAGCTTCGAGCTTTGGCAGACCTATCCTGCTTTATGACGCTGACTCAAAAGGTTCTGCCAATCACATGCAATTAGCTCAGGAATTAATCGAAAAAAACAAATAACACCATGGTAAAACCAAGTAAAAACAGACTGGGTCGTGGTTTAGACGCCCTGTTGACAATGGATGACTTAAAAACCGGAGGTTCGTCGTCCATTAGCGAGGTTGAATTAAGCAACATTGTATCAAATCCCAATCAGCCCCGTTCGATTTTTGAAGATGAAGCATTGGAAGAATTAGCCTCCTCTATTCGCACGTATGGTATTATTCAGCCGGTCACTTTGAAAGAAATCAGTCCGAAAAAATACATGATTATTGCCGGAGAACGCCGGTATCGTGCTGCCTTGAAAATTGGGTTGGAACGGCTGCCTGCCTATATCAAAACTGCAGCAGACGAAAATATTGCCGAAATAGCTTTGATTGAGAATATCCAACGAGAAGACCTGAATGCGATTGAAATATCATTAGCCTATCAAAAATTAATTGATTTAAACGGCTTTACGCAGGAGCAATTAAGTGAAAGAGTCGGCAAAAAAAGAACAACAATTGCGAATTATTTGCGTTTACTCAAACTACCTGCCGAAATTCAGGTGGGTCTGAAAAATAAACGGATTGATATGGGACACGCACGGGCACTGATTTCAGTAGATGACCCTGAAGTACAACTCGCTTTATATGAGCAAATTATCGAGCAGGGGCTGTCAGTGAGGAATGTAGAAGAATTAGCACGGAACGCTGCGGAAGAAAATATTCCGGAGATTCCTGGCTCGCAAAAAGCGCGCCGGAAATTATTACCCGATGAATTTATGGTGCTCAAAGATCATTTGTCTGCCTTTTTCCAGACGAAAGTAAAACTGACCTATAACGATGAAAGCAGAAAAGGGAAAGTGACCATTCCATTCAATTCGGAAGAAGAGTTGGAGAAAATTATAGGTTTACTGGATCGGATGAACTAATAATCTAATGTGTGAAATTACGTGAAGAACTGGTGCAATATAAATAATGTTATGCTCTTGATGGTTATAATGAACTATTGCCCGTTTTCTGTAAAGTCGCAGGAAATTGATGTAGCTGTGAACGATACAGTTGATTTTGTTTCTGCAATCGATTCAGTCATGATGAATGCATTACAGGCATTCGATTCCATATCCGTCGCACAGCCGATTTTAATTATTCAACCCTTTAAACCAAATCCGACAAAGGCTGTTCTCTATTCCGCTATTTTCCCCGGCTTAGGTCAGGTTTATAACCGGAAGTATTGGAAATTGCCCATCGTTTATGGCGGTTTTATGGGATTTGCGTATGCCATTTCGTGGAACAATAAAAATCTTCAGGATTGTTCCGATGCGTATAAAGATCTGACATTTGACTTAGCGAATTATGCACAGGAGCCGGGAAATTGGCATCAAAGCTGGCAAAACTTTGTGGCCGCCGGAGTAGACCCATCTGCGCGATTTAATGAGAGTTTCAGGACACAATTGAAACGATGGCGTGATTATTATCGCCGGAACCGTGATTTAAGTATTATATTGACAGTTGGTTATTATCTGATATGGATGGCCGACGCGTATGTAGACGCCCAACTGTTCGACTTTGATATTTCACCGTATTTATCCCTGCATATAGAGCCTGTTTTTTCACTGCGTACGAGTTACAGTCCCCAATTATACGGCTTTAATTGCAGTATTAAATTTTAATAAGTTATGAAAAGAAAAAAAAAACTGATCGTTCTCTGTTTGTGTGGATTAAGTATTATCGCTAAAGCACAGGATTTCGAGGTAGATGAAAGCAATTATTCAGAATTATCATCCGATTCGGTTTATGCGGAGTTAGGATTGATTCCTGACGTGTTAGACCAGAATGTAAACACTTTATTAGACAGTTGGCATGCGCAATATTTATCAAAATCAATCGACTATTGTCTTGACGACAATGAAAATGTCTTCTTTCCGGTAGAAGTGTATTGGCAACGCCTGTCCACACTGCCATGTATCATTCCGATGGATTATAACCAGCTTGTTCGCAATTGCATTGATTTATATGCAAACCGTCGGCGCGACCTTGTCCGTTATATGTTGGGAATGGCCGATTTGTATTTTCCGATGTTTGAACAAATATTAGATATATATGAACTGCCGCTTGAGTTGAAATATCTGGCCGTTGTAGAAAGTGCGTTAAATCCTAAGGCTTTATCGCGCGTTGGGGCAGCCGGGTTATGGCAATTCATGCTGCCAACCGCTAAAATTTATAACCTCGAAATCAATAGTTTGGTAGACGAACGTCTTGATCCTTATAAAGCGACTCATGCAGCATGCCAATATTTTAAGGCAATGTATGCCGTCTATGGCGATTGGCATTTGGTGTTAGCTGCCTACAACAGCGGTCCGGGCAACGTCAACAGAGCCATCCGCAGGTCGGGAGGAAAAACGAACTTCTGGGAGATTTATCCGAACCTGCCGAGAGAAACGCGGTCGTATGTGCCGCTTTTTATTGCCGCCACGTACATAATGAACTATCATTGCGAGCATAATCTATGTCCAATGCAAACCTCCCTTTCGATGGCTACAGATACCATAATGGTGAATCAGATGATTCACTTACAGCAAGTTGCGGATATTTTGGATGTAGATATAGAACTTATCAGGATGCTTAATCCGCAATACAAAAGGGAGATTGTTCCCGGAAACATCACTCCATCGGCTTTGAAATTGCCGGTAGCTTCAACGTATGCATTTATCGACAAAGAAGATACATTGTATAAACATAGAATGGAAGAACTGCTGGCACACTGTGTAGCAGTCGATACGGATTCTTCCGAAAATTCAGATCCAAGGCTGGAAACCATCAGACACACAGTCGTTTCTGGCGAAAATCTGGTTACCATAGCAAGTCGTTATGGTGTGACAGCCCAGAATCTCAGAAGGTGGAATGGGCTAAGTTCCAATTCGGTATCTGCCGGAAGACGACTCACTGTTCATATCAATAACGGAGGAATCACTTATGCTGCTTCTCTGGAGCCGGCACAGAACACTACTTCCACGGCGAATTCAACCTCCGGGATTGGTACTCAAACTATTACGTACAGGGTTCAATCGGGCGATACCCTCTCTGCTATTGCCATGAGATACCCGGGTGTGACCGTTGCCAAAATTCAATCCGCCAATCAAATGAATAGTGACAGGCTCAGAATCGGTCAGGTATTAATCATTCCGGTAGGGGGATAGAAAAAAGATTGTAAGATGGTGAGAGAATGGAGAATTTACCACGACCCACTATCAGTTATTCAGTTATTCAATTATTAATCATGCAGGAAGAACAAAGCACATTGGACGAGCAAATTTTGTTGGAAGAACAAATGATTCAGGAAGAATTTAATCTGCTTCTGGACAGTTATCTTTGTTCCAACCATCGCCGTAAGATCGAACGCATCACCAAGGCATTTCATTTTGCCAATGCAGCACATAGTGGCGCCCGACGTCGATCCGGTGTTCCCTATATCGTGCATCCTCTGGCTGTAGCCCGGATTGTTTGTGACGAAATGGGACTTGGTTCTACCTCTATCTCTGCTTCCTTATTACATGATGTAGTGGAAGATACGGAATATACGATTGAGAATATCAAGGATATGTTTGGGGAGAAAATTGCCCAGATTGTTGACGGACTGACCAAGATTGCCGGAGGCATATTCGGAGAAAAAGTCCCAACGCAGGCCGAAAATTTCCGCAAATTGCTACTGACAATGAGCAGCGATATTCGCGTCATATTAATCAAAATGGCCGACCGATTGCATAACATGCGCACACTCAGCTCGATGCCTCCAGCTAAACAATATAAAATCGCAGGAGAAACATTTTACCTGTACGCACCCTTAGCGCATCGCTTAGGTCTTTTTGCCATTAAAACCGAATTGGAAGACCTTAGTTTTAAGTACGAACATCCAAAAGATTATGAATTAATCAATGCCAAGCTGAAAGAAACCGACAAATCCCGTCAACTTCTGTTTGAAAAATTTGCCGCACCGGTTGATCTCAAACTGCAATCCATGGAACTGGTTTACGATATGCGCGCCCGTGTGAAATCACCTTACTCTATCTGGAACAAAATGCAGACGAAAAATATTCCATTCGAAGACATCTATGATATTTTTGCTGTACGGATCATTTTCGAATCCAAAGATGGTATTGACGACAAGAATTTATGCTGGGATATTTATTCTGCCATTACCGACATTTATAAGATTCGTCCTGACAGAATACGCGACTGGGTAAGCAGGCCAAAAGCCAACGGATACCAGGCACTCCACCTGACCGTGATGGGCCCTGACGGACAATGGATTGAAATCCAGGTTCGAAGCCGCCGAATGGATGAGATTGCCGAAAAGGGATTTGCCGCCCATTGGAGATACAAGGAACAAAATGTGGAAGAAGATACCGAATTAGATAAATGGTTGCATACCATCACCGAGATTCTGGAAAATCCGAATCCCGATTCGCTGGATTTTTTGGATACGATCAAAATGAACCTGTTTTCGTCCGAAATATTCGTTTTTACACCGAAAGGAGATATTAAAACATTACCTCAAGGAGCCACAGCGCTTGATTTTGCCTACGAATTGCATACAGATATCGGGAACAATTGTATAGGCGCCAAAATCAATCACCGGCTCGTACCTCTCAGCCATCCGCTTTCAAGCGGAGATCAGGTTGAAATCCTCACTTCACGCTCCCAGCATCCTGTACCCGAATGGCTTAATTATGTTACAACAGCAAAAGCCCGCACAAAAATAGAAGCCGTATTAAAGCGCTACCGTAAGGAATTGGCCAAAAAAGGAGAAAATAAATTAACGGAAGCGTTTCAAAAATCCGATATAGAGCCTGTTGCTTCCAATATTGAAAAAGTAGCCCTGTTTTTCGGATTCCTCAAGCGGGAAGATCTATTTTGTGCTATTGAAAAAGGAGACGTCATTTTACCTGATAACATCAGGAAAATAATCCAGGGTAAAACAGACAATATCTTGATTAAGTTATTGAGGCAGGCATTGAATATGGGTCAAAAGAGTGAAAACCTTGAACAGAAGGATCCGTCTGCTGACAAACCATTCAAATTCGACCAGTCACAAACCTATCTACTTAGCGAAGATGTTTTTAACCATAATTATGTGATTGCAGAATGTTGCAAACCTATTCCCGGCGATGCGTCCTTGGGATTTATCAACGATGACGAAACGGTCGTTGTACATAAACTCGCCTGTCGGATCGCCACGCAACTGAAAAGCAGTTTTGGTGAACGTATTCTGTCGGTTGAATGGAGTAACCACACCAATTCTTCGTTCGAAGCGACCCTGGAAATAAAAGGAATTGATTCCATCGGTATTTTAAATACCATCACCAAAACCATTTCGGAAGACTACAATGTGAATATCAGATGGTTAATGATTGAAGCCAAAGACGGGATGTTCGAAGGAAAAATAAAAATGCTGGTACACAACGTCGAAGATATCCAAAAAATGTGCGTAACCCTGTCGAAAATCAAAAATGTAAAGTCGATTAACCGGATTACGGATTAATCATATCATGTGAACCGGTCGCCCCAGAGTTGCCGCATGCGTTCTATCATTTTATTTTCGGTGGGGTTGGGTTGTCCTTTCCAGAAGTGATGTTGGAGGAGTTCTTTCGGCAGAAAATCCTGTTTGACAAAGTTGCCTTCGTAACTGTGCGCATACTTATAGTTTTTGTGATACCCCAAGTCCTTCATTAACTGGGTGGGAGCATTGCGCAGATGAAGAGGAACGGGCAGGTCGCCTGTCTCACCGACCGTGGCGATAGCCTCTTCGATCGCCATATACGACGAATTGCTTTTCGGACTGCATGCTAAATAAACGGTCGTCTCCGCCAGGATGATCCGTCCTTCGGGCCAGCCTATTTTTTTAAGCGCTTCGAAGCAGGCATTCGCTAACAGGAGCGCGTTGGGATTGGCCAGACCGATATCTTCGGCAGCCGAAATCAATAGCCGGCGGGCAATAAATTCGGGGTCTTCGCCTCCTGCTACCATCCTTGCCAACCAGTAAATAGCTGCATCGGGGTCGCTGCCTCGAATGGATTTGATAAAAGCAGAGATGATATCATAGTGCATCTCGCCTCCCTTGTCGTAGGCTGCCGGGTTTTCCTGTAAACGCTCAACTACCTTTTCGTCGGTGATTTCGATGACCGGATGGTCTCCTTCCGCATTCACTATCAAGTCGATGATGTTAAGCAGTTTACGCGCATCGCCTCCGGCAAATCGAAGGATGGCGTCAGTTTCCGCCACTTGAATATTCTTTTCTTTCAAGATGTTATCTTCGGAAAGCGCCTTTTTTAGCAATGCAAGCAAATCATCTTTCTCCAATGAATTAAGCACATACACCTGGCAACGTGAGAGAAGCGGGCGGATCACCTCGAACGAAGGATTTTCGGTAGTCGCCCCGATCAAAGTCACAATACCGGTCTCGACAGCATGAAGCAATGAGTCTTGCTGGGATTTACTGAACCGGTGGATCTCGTCAATAAACAGAATTGGTGTATGTATCGTTTGGAATAAAGGGTTATTTTTGGCTTTTTCAATGATTTCGCGTACGTCTTTCACCCCCGAATTGATGGCGCTTATGATATAAAACGGACTGTCTAAACGGTTGGCAATGATTCTGGCAAGTGTCGTCTTCCCTACTCCCGGAGGTCCCCACATTATAAATGAAGGTACGCGTCCGGCTTCGATCATCCGGCGCAGTGAAGCATTTTCCCCTACCAAATGTTTTTGTCCGATATAATCGTCTAATGTTTTAGGTCTTAATCTTTCAGCTAATGGCTGGTTCATCTGTTTCCGTCTGATTGATTCAAAATCTTCATACAAAAGTACATAAAAAATCGTATTTTACAAAAAAATAAACGTAATCAAAAAAAAAATCGTATTTTTGTCTCATATTATTTTAAATCAGTTGCGTATGTTCATTGCCAATCCCATATACGGCACAGTGTTCAAACACTTGATGCAAAACGACCGCGTAGCACGGTTCTTTATTGAAACGATTATTGATATGCCTGTAGAGAGTATCGCAGTTGCTCCCAGGGAATACACCTGGTTCAAACCGTTATTGGCATTTGAATCCAAATTCGTTTCCAGCGGGTTCAAAGCATACGAACAGAAAAAAGAATGGGTATTTTCAATTCATCTTTAACACTTTCAATCAACAAAAAAATGGATTTTGCAATTATTGCCGCAGGTGAAGGTTCACGCCTTGTACAGGAAGGAGTGACTACCCCAAAACCTTTGATACATATACAGGGCAGCCCGTTGATAGAGCGACTGATCCATGTCTTTCTGAGAAACGGAGCCTCTTCTGTCAGTGTAATTGTAAACGAAGAAATGACAGAAGTGCAGGTTTTTCTGAAAAATCTTCGGTTGCCTGTCCCTTTTCATTTGCATATCCGGTCGACTCCCAGTTCAATGCACAGCTTCTATGAGTTAAGCCGTTATCTGAGGAACGACCGTTTTTGCCTGACAACGGTTGATCCCATTTTCAGGGAAGAAGAGTTTAGCGGTTATATTCAGGCATTTAAAAATGCCGACAGAATAGACGGATTAATGGCTGTGACAGATTTTGTGGATGATGAGAATCCTTTGTATGTAAAGACAGATGGGGAATGGAGGATTTTGGAGTTTTGTCCCTCCCAGCCTCCCCGAAGGGGGGATTCAAGGTTCAAGGTTCAGGGTTCAGGGTTCAGTGGTTATAATCCGGACAATGGTTATACGTATGTTTCAGGGGGTATCTATTGTTTGAGGCGATCGGCGATGGGTGTGTTGGAAAATGCCATTTCGGAAGGAATATCGCGCATGCGGAACTATCAGCGCAGGCTTGTTTCCGAAGGGCTGTTCCTGAAAGCCTATCCTTTCTCTAAAATTATTGATGTAGACCATGCAGCAGATATCGCCAAAGCGGAAGCTTTTTTAGCAGGAAAGATGCTTTCGACAAATGAAACGTGAAATCTAATAATAAATCATTACCTTTGCTGGCGATTTTTTAAATATTTTGATGCATGAGTGAAAAAACAATCGCAGGTATCCGCAGAGGGAATCAATTTTCGCCGAATCATATTGGAAATGATGCAGCTATATTTTCGTTGACTGCTGAGCATTTGCGCAAAAAAGGATACAGGGTAAATGAATACACCGAATCCGATTTATTGACAAAAGATATCACGGAAGATTGCTTGTTCAATATGGTACGTGATTGGTATTCAATCCGCAAGTTACAAAAAATGGAAGATAGCGGGCGGTTGGTTATCAATTCGGGGTACGCCATTGAGAACTGTACACGCGAAAAGATGACCCGTCTGTTTATATCGGCAGGTATTCCCTATCCGCGCAGCATTATCCTTAGGACTGATGAAACCCCTGACGCTGCATTCAAAGAAGCCGGTTTCGATAGTTGCTGGATCAAACGTCATGATTTTCATGCAATACATCGTGAGGATGTTACGTATGTCGGGCATTTGGAAGAAGCCAAAAATATTTTGAAAGAATATGCCCTCAGGGGGATTGAAACGGCGGTGATTAATGAACATTTAACCGGTGACCTGGTGAAGTTTTACGGAGTGACGGAAACCGATTTTTTCTATTGGTTTTATCCCTCCGGGAAGCAACACAGCAAATTCGGACATGAACAAATCAACGGGACAGCCCACGAGATTCCGTTTAATAAAGATTATTTGCAACAGCTTTGCCATGAAGCCGCCGACGTCTTGAAGGTGAAAATTTATGGAGGCGATTGTATCATCGACGAAGATGGTACGATTCGCCTGATTGATTTTAATGACTGGCCAAGTTTTGCGCCCTGTCGCAGTCAGGCAGTTCCGTATATTGCGGAGTGTATTCTTCGCTTAATTAACGATTGATGAAAAAAACACAGCAAAAAATATCCATCGAATCAACCTTGAAATCAATGGATACCGAAGAATTTATTGACATATATTTCTATCGTCCAATCGGTTACAGGTGGGCGTTACTGTTCAGGAAATTGAATATTTCACCCAATACGGTTACCATTGCCGCCATTATCATTGGCATCGGCGCTGGAGTTTGTTTTGGTTTCTCAAGCCTGAAAATAAATTTCTTAGGCATGCTGTTGCTTATCTGGGCAAATTCGTACGACAGTGCCGACGGACAATTAGCGCGTATGACAGGAAAGACGTCATCAATCGGGCGTATGCTTGATGGTTTATGCGGCATTGTATGGTTTTTGGTGATTTATACGGCTATCTGTGTCCGCTTGACGCCTTCGTGGGGTATCTGGATTTGGGCGCTGGGTGTTATTACCGGTTATTTTCATACGAAACAGACCTCGATGGCTGATTATTATCGGAATATCCATTTGTTCTTTCTCAAAGGTAAATCCGGCAGCGAATTATCCGATTATGCAACAGTAAAAGCACATTACATGAATATGAGCTGGAAACATCATTTTACGGATAAATTGTTTACCTTCTTTTATATCAACTACACAAAAGACCAGGAATCCATGACGCCCAATTTTCAACAAATGATAACAATAATCCGGAAAAAATATCCGGAAGAAGTACCGGAGGGGTTTCGTTCAGCATTCAGGAAAAAAAGTCTGCCGCTGATGAAGTATACCAATATGTTGTCATTTAATACACGGATCATTGCTTTCTTTATTTCATTATGGATCAACCTTCCCTGGCTATCTTTTATTTTTGAGTTGACTGTTCTCAATGCCATGCTTATTTATATGATAATCAGGCACGAGCGGATATGTGCCGCGTTTAGTAAACAATTCATAGCTGAAGAGTATGATTGAAGCAGGCAGGATTCGTGGTGTTTTGTTTGATTACGGCGGAACGGTCGATAGCAACGGGGTTCACTGGGCTGAAGTGATTTGGCAGGCATATCAGGCAACAAATGTACGGTTAACGAAAGAGATGTTTCGCGAAGCTTATGTACATGGCGAACGGACGCTGGGGAAAAATCCAATCATTCAACCTCACCATACTTTTGGGGATATGATGCGGTTAAAAATTGAGATTCAGTTTGAATGGCTGAGAAGCAATTTACTATTCCCTGCCGGCAATGACGCACAGGACTGTGATTTAGAATTTAAGCAGCGTATCACTGATTATTGTTACAGCTACGCCCGCGCATCAGTTGAGAAAGCGCGTCTTGTAATTGAATTGATGGCAAGCAAATACCCTTTGGCGATGGTTACAAATTTTTATGGAAATATGCGGGCGGTATTAAGTGATTTCCGGATAGACCATTTGTTTCCGATCATCATCGAATCGGCTGTAGTCGGCGTTCGCAAACCTGATCCTCAAATTTTCCGGTTGGGAGTCGAAGCCTTGCAACTGCAATCCAGTGAAGTTGTTGTTATTGGCGATTCGTACGATAAGGATATTGTTCCTGCCAAGACAGTGGGCTGCCAAACCATCTGGCTGAAAAATACCGGATGGAACGAATATACCGGAAATGAAACAGCTGATTTGATTATTTCTGATTTTGAGGAATTGTCCACGTATTTCACGAATTAACACGAAGAGGGTCAGAATCGGCTCGGTTACTCAATTATTCAGTTAATAAATTTCATGCAAGTTTCAAAAGCATTTTATTCGTTTATTGATGAGCATGCCGATAATGATTTGGCACAATTATTGCTTGCCGCTGATCGTTATCCGGAAATCAATATGCCTTTTGCCGTAGAACAAATCAGGGCGCGCCGGTATATTCGTAAGAAATTGCCGGTCTGGCATGCAAACCGCTCGTTGCTGTTTCCTTCTAAAATTGCTGTCGAACAGTGTTCGTCAGAACAAACAGCCCGGTACAAACAACAATTGATACAAGATGAAAATCATGTATGCGACGCAACAGGAGGATTGGGTATCGATACGTATTATTTTGCCCAAAAAGTGAACAGGATATCTTATATTGAACGCTCCAAAGAATGTTTCGATATAGCGATGTATAATTTTGCCCGACTGCAACTACAAAATATTGACGGGTACAATGACGAGGTCGAAAATATTTTGCCGCAAATGCAGTCTGTCGATCTAATCTATATTGATCCGGCTCGACGCAGCAAAGTGAATCAACGCGTTTTTTCTCTGTCCGATTGTGAACCTGATCTGGTGAATATCTTACCTTTACTTTTATCAAAAGCGCCCAAAGTGATTGCCAAATTATCTCCCATGCTTGATCTCCGGCATACGCTGGCTTTATTGCCTCCAACGAACGCAATACATGTCGTATCCGTCAGAAATGAATGTAAGGAACTGTTGTTCATCCTACAAAGAGGCGTAGAAAACCGCGAACCGGATATTCACTGCATCCATTACACGACAAATGGAACGGAACAATCCTTTCGGTTTACACTTTCGGATGAAAAGTCGACTGAATGCGCCATCAGCGCTTCCGTACAAACTTTTTTATATGAACCTAATGCATCTATACTGAAAGCAGGCGCTTATAAACAGATAGCTTTCCGTTTCGACATTGAAAAATTACACACAAACAGTCATTTGTATACTTCCGGGAAACTGATTTCATCATTTCCGGGACGTATTTTTCAAGTAAAGGAAGTGTTTCCGTTTAGTGGAAAACGCTGCAAAACAATCCATCGGATAATCCCACAAGCTCATATTTCAACCCGTAATTTCCCTTTGCCGGCCGACAAACTTCGACAACGCACCCGTATCACCGACGGCGGCGACTGTTATCTCTTTGCCACAACCCTTTCGAACAACGAAAAAGTGTTGATTCAATGCAAAACAGTTGACTGTCTCAAAAGCCAAAGAATTGTTATGTATTAATTCATTGTTAAAGACATAATCCCGTCTTCCTGCCGAAACCGGTCGTCATGTTCAAGCAAAAAACGCATCACCCGTATATTCTTTTCCTTTTCCAAAGGTAATGATTCGGCCAGCGAACGGACATCCTTTGCCGTTTCGGACAATGCTTCGACAAGTGCATTGCGTACCTGATTAAATTCCCATACCGTCAATCCTGCCTGCGTTTTGTTCAAGCAAATATCGCATGTCTTACAATCTATCGTGTTTTTCTCTCCGAAATAATGAAGCAACAACCTTGTCCGGCAATGATGTTCTTCACTCAGATACGCGATGACTTTCTCTATGCGTTTTTCGTCTTTGTTCTTTCGATCTTCGTAAGCAAAACGGGGAATCACCACATATCGTGGTTCTTCTCTGGGACGGGTAAATGTAATCTGGGGAACTTTTTTCCGTGGCACATAATGAAGAATCCGCTGCTTCGTGAGCGCTGTCAAACGATCATAGACTTCCTGGGGCGTAGTACCGGCGCGCGTTGCAATCAATATTTCATCAATATACGCATAATCGGCAAACAATCCAGTATACGAACGCAGTATAATCCGGATTATCTCGTCCGTCAACCGGTCCCGGTCATGCAACAGGTACAGTTCGTCGCGCGTCACCGTAAAAATTAACCGTGAAGCATTATCCGGCTCTTCGGCATAGGCAATATAACCAGACAATTCCAATATCTTAAGTGCATGGAATGTTTGATTCAGCGAAAAATGATAGACTAAACAAAAATCAGACATTGAAAAATCATGTGTAGTATAATCTCCGAATCCTGAAGCAATCTGAAAATAATTGCCCAATGCTTCATACACCCGTACAATAAAATCCTTCCCGGGGTATTCATCCGAAATTCGTTTTTTCAGTTTGGTTTTCTCCATTTTGCTACATAACATGACTGCATATGCTCGCAGCTCGTCTCTTCCGGCTCTTCCGGCTTCCTGAAAATACTCTTCGAGCGATCCCGGCATGTCCCAATGCACGACCAATCGCACATCAGGTTTGTCAATCCCCATGCCAAACGCATTTGTTGCAACGATGACACGACACGTATCTTTTTTCCATAAATTTTGTCGCTGCTCCTTTGTTTCCCGTTTCAGCCCGGCATGAAAAAAGTCGGCAGCGATTCCGGATTGCTGCAGGAAGGCAGCTATCTCCTGTGTTTGACGACGATTCCGAACATAAACGATCGCTGTTCCAGGCACTCTGTTTAACAAATGGATAAGCATTTCCTGTTTATCTTCCGTATGACGTACTACATACGAAAGATTTTGGCGGACAAAACTTTTTTTGAATACATTCTTTTGGCGGAAAAGAAGTTTGACCTGAATATCATCCACCACTTCGGGCGTAGCCGTTGCGGTAAGCGCAAGTACGGGGATGTCGGGCAACAATTCGCGAATTGAGGCAATATTGAGATACGAAGGTCGGAAATCATAGCCCCATTGCGAAATACAATGACTTTCGTCTACCACTAATAAACAGACCTCCATGGCTTTCAACTTGGTCTTGAAAAGATTGGAAGACAAACGTTCGGGCGAGACATAAAGAAATTTATAGTTTCCAAAAATACAGTTTTCTAACTGGGTTGTGATTTCTTCCTGCGACATGCCGGTATAAATCGTCGTAGCTTTGATTCCCCGGGCCTTTAAATTATCCACCTGATCTTTCATCAGGGATATCAAAGGGGTAATAACAAGACAAATGCCTTGCATCATCATTGCCGGAACCTGAAAGGTAATGGACTTTCCTCCCCCGGTAGGCATCAGTCCAAGTGTATCTTTGTCTTTATAGATTGATTGAATAATATCTTCCTGTAAAGGACGGAAGGAAGTATATCCCCAATATTTTTCTAACGTGGCAAGCAGTTCGGATGAATCCACCATATTCTTACGGTCTTACGGTCTTTATATTTCCGAAGGCCGTATATCTTTGATCATCAACTGTAAAGTTGTATTCCCGGCGTATGTATTTTCTTCGATTGTATAACAGATATCAAAAGGATGTTTGTCTTTGATATAGTTACAGTGTTTATACATTCCGAAAGCAATCCCATGTAGCGGACCTCCTCCTTTACGGTCAATCACCTCAAGTTTGAGATGATCCTGTTCTTTCCCGACTAATTTGCTTGTACCGTAATCCTGTACGCTCAATGAGCAAAATACCGGTTTCTCATTGTTCGGCCCGAAAGGATTCAATCGTTTCAGTTCGTTCAGGAATCTCTGATTGACGTCTTTTAAATCAATAGCCTGATCTACATCGATTTGTGGCATCATCTGTTCAGGTTTCATCTCTTCGGCAGTAAGTTGCATAAACCGTTTGGTGAACTCCTCCAGATTGTCCTCTTTCAAAGAAAGCCCGGCTGCATACGTATGACCGCCAAAATTCTCCAGCAGATCCCGGCAAGCTTCAATCACTTTATAGATATCAAAACCGGCAATTGAGCGGGCAGAGCCGGTTATTAATTCGGACGACTTGGTGAGCACGACCGACGGACGATAGTATTTTTCCGACAACCGGGAAGCAACAATCCCAATCACCCCCTTGTGCCAGTCCGGATTATACACCACGATTCCTTTCTGGTCTTCAATATTTTTAATTTCGTTAATGATCGCATTAGCTTCGTCTGTGATCCGTTTATCCAATTCACGTCTGTCTTCGTTATATTGATTGATATTCTCGCTTTTCTCTTTGGCTATTTCCATGTTTTTGGATAGTAGCAACTCGACGGCTTCTTTACCGTTCATCATGCGTCCCGACGCATTGATCCGCGGACCTATCTTAAAGACGATATCGTTGATTGTGATCTCTTTGCCTGCCAAGCCACATACATTAATGATTCCTTTCAGTCCCATACTCGGATTACTGTTGAGCTGCCTCAATCCGTAATAAGCTAAGATACGGTTTTCTCCCGTAATTGGCACAATATCGGATGCAATACTGACCACTGTGAGTTCCAGCAAATGTTCAAGTTTGGAAAAGGGAATATCATTGCTTTTTGCAAAAGCCTGCATAAATTTAAAACCGACGCCACAACCGGAAAGATGCTCATAGGGGTATTCCGAGTCTACACGTTTGGGATCCAGGACAGCAACGGCATCAGGCAACGTATCATCAGGCATATGGTGATCGCAGATGATAAAGTCAATGCCCCGTTCCCGGGCATATTCAATTTTTTCGATCGCTTTAATCCCGCAATCTAAAGCAATCACCAAAGTAAATCCATTCTCTTTTGCATACTCAATTCCCTTGTATGAAATACCATACCCTTCATCGTACCGGTCGGGAATATAATAATCAATGGTCGATGAATAAGGACGCAGAAATTTATATACTAAGGAAACGGCGGTTGTGCCATCCACATCATAGTCTCCATAGACTAATATTTTCTCCTTATTTCCTAACGCCTTGTTTAATCTCTTGACTGCCTTATACATATCGGGCATCAAGAAAGGATCGTGCAAATCATTTAGATTTGGCCTGAAAAATTTCTTCGCTGTTTCTACAGAAGAAATACCTCTCTGGACAAGCAACAGGCTGACGACAGGACTAAGTTCCAATTCTGCCGCCAGCGAACTTGCCAAGCGTAAATCTTCTTCTGTATGAGATCGAATATTCCATTTGTTAATCATTATATATTTTTTTTTATTTTTCCTCACGCTGCAATTACACCCTATTGACCCCTCTGACATCTGTGTGCAATTTGAATTTGTAAAGATAAGGAAAAAAATGAGATTTTCTGGTTATTTGACAAAATAAAATCACACCATCCATGTTTTTTTACACAAAAAACATTTCCTCAGGATTTGTCGAAAAAAAATAAACCGTTAACTTTGCGCAGTATATTCAATTAAATCGCATGTATAACAACTTTTATTTTTTTTTATATGAAATCATTTTATTTTTTTTTAACCATTGTTTTTCTCTCGCTTTCGACCGCCTCTTTGGCACAGAAATATGTTTATGATATCAACCGAACCGAGTATCATGACGACATGTTGTATGAAAGCGTTCGTCGCATTATCCGTCTGCCATCCGTAAACGGTTTGTTTTCAATAAAATGCGATTTTCATATCCATACTGTTTTTTCCGATGGAGATGTATGGCCTACTGCCAGGGTCAAAGAGGCATGGCAGGATGGATTAGATGCGATCGCAATCACCGATCATACATCGGCTGCTCCTTCGAAACGGAATGTGACGGGCGGGCCGAACAGTTCGTACGAAATAGCCCGTCCGGAAGCCGAGAAGTTGGGATTGACGCTTGTTCAAGGTACGGAAATTACACGCTCCAAAGAAGAAGGCGGTCATCTCAATGCCATTTTCATCACCGACGCGGCGAAGACATTAGACATTCCGACCGAAGATGCCGTACGGGAAGCGGTGAAACAAGGAGGCTATATCATCTGGAATCATCCCGGATGGGCGATTGACACCTGCATGATGTTTGACGTAAATGAACGGTTGATTGCGTCGGGTGATATTCATGCGGTGGAAGTATTCAACGAAGCCGAATGGTATCCGCGCGCATTAAGCTGGAGTCGCGATTTTAAATTGGCGCCAATGGCTGCCACTGATATTCATTACCTTACAAACAGTTTTTACCGCATAGCCGAAAATGCAATCCGCCCAATGACTATCGTTTTGGCTCGAGATAATACACAGGAAGCGATTAAGGAAGCTCTTTTTGCACGAAATACCATCGCCTTTTTCAGAGGAATGCTTGCAGGCGATAGCCGGTTGTTGACCGACTTCTTCTTTGCCTCCGTCGATGTGCGGAAAATAAGTACTACATTCGATCGCAACCGGAATGCTTTTAACCAATATCTTGTCTCCAATCCTTATGATGTGCCTTATGTACTTGAGCTTGAAAACGGTAAAAAGGTGACCTTACATGCCGGTTCGGAAGTTACTTTTTCCTTGCCGGCCGAGATCAGGGAATTGAAAGTGAACATCGTCAATCTCCATACCTGCGAATTTGAGACATTGGAGGTCACGATACAATTGCCGTGATGATTATTAGGTCAGTTCCTCTATCCCTATGACATTGAAATGTTTCAGCGCATTGATAATACCGTCTTCGTCGACTGAACTTGTCACGTAGTCGGCGACTGCCTTTACGTTGTCTTTGGCGTTGCCCATCGCAATGCCGATTGTAGCATTTTTTAACATGGAAATATCGTTGCCGCCATCGCCAAACGCCATCGTCTGACCATGTTCCATCCCAAAATAGGTCATAAACCGGTCCATACCGGTCGCTTTGCTGCAATTCGCTGAGTTGAAATCGGCAAAATAGGGATGCCACCGGCAAGCAATACAGTCCGTCAATACATGGTTTAAAAGCTCGGTTTCAAGATTCAATTCAATAAACGCATCTATCTGAAAGATAGCGTGTTCAAGGATTTCCGCAATAGGTTTAACCGGCGGAAGCGGAATATTCACTAATTGGCTCAACGACAACATCATGTCATCTATGTAATTGACATAATTCCCTTTATTTGTCATAAACGAACAGGGGAACGGCTTTTTCCTTATAAAAACCCCTAATCTCTCCAAACTCTCTTTCGAGACAGGTTGTTGGGCGATTATTTCACCTTTGGAATCAATACAGAAAGCCCCATTTGCAGTAATAAATCCATCAAATTCAATATCTTCGACGTATTTGATGTCAAATGGCGAACGACCGGTTGAGATGACAATTTTAATACCTTTTTGCCGGATCCGGTGAATAGCCTCTTTCACAGCGGCAGGGATAGATTTGGTCTTGAAACTGACAAGCGTCCCATCGATATCAAAAAATATAGCCTGAACCATTTGTCTATGCTCCACTATTGACTATAAAACGATCAACTATAAAACTATTTCGCCACCCGTTCGAGCCACTTCACCATGCTAAGCATGACAAGCATGGAAAGGGTAGTCACACCAACAAACGCCAGCCAACAAATCCACAAAGGAAAACTGGTGTAAAGGATGCCGCCGATAAACAGGAATATATTACCTATTGCCGTTGCAGCCAACCAACATCCCTGCATAAGGCCTTGCAAATGAGGAGGCGCTACTTTCGATACAAAGGATAAACCAAGGGGAGAAATAAATAATTCGGCTACTGTAATGATAAAATACAGGCCAATCATCACCCAGGGCGTCACTTTCATCGCATCAATAGCCTCTGCGCTCATCGTTCCCAATGATTCTTTCGCCGGTAATGCAAAAGAGAATACCATCAAAAATACATAAGCAAGCGCCGCAATCCCCATACCTATTGCAATTTTCATGGGCGTAGAAGGTTCTTTACCCTTCTTTCGAAGCGATCCGAAAAACCACATAATCAGCGGAGTAAGGAACACGACAAAAAATGGGTTGACACTTTGGAAAATCTCGGCTCCTTTGAGGCTTGTAAACCCCAAATCTATATTAATAACTTCTAAATTCACATAATCCCTCGCAAAATAGGTCAGCGAATACCCATTCTGATGGAATGAAAACCAAAAGAAAATAACCACTCCAAGCACTGCGCCTAACGCAAAAACACGTTGTTTGATTTCCTGAACGCTCATTTTTATTTCCTCTTTTGAAATCGCAGAAGCGCCTCCGTTTTGAACGACCACTTTGTTAGCCGGATCGGGGAATGTCTTTTTATTGATGAGATAGATAACAAATGAAATCATCAGGGCTACAATCGCTGCGGCGAATGCGTATTGAAATCCTTTGTTAAACACATCTAAATAACTGTTCGAAAAGGTAAGCAAATCTGTCACTGCACTTCCGTTAAGCATCGCATTATTAGCGTATTCCGTCAAACGGGACAGCGCTTCGGACGACATGGAATTACCCTGGGCGATAAATTGATGACACAATTCAGGAAGCGATGCATTGTAATCGAAATGATGAATCTTCAACCACCAGTTACGAATGGCAATAGCAACAAAGGGTGAAAACAATGCGCCCACATTAATAAACATATAAAAAATCTGAAAACCGGCGTCTCTTTTGTGCGCATATGTCGGATTATCATACATTTGTCCGACCAATGCCTGAAGGTTGCCTTTAAACAGTCCGTTACCGAACGAAATAACCAAAAGCCCCAGGCAGGTGATACCTAAATACAACCCAAAACTGGGAACAGGCGTTGGCGTCGGAATCGAAATAATCAAATATCCGACAGCCATCAATACAATACCGATCTGTATGGTTCTTTTGTAATTTTTCGTTCTGTCTGCAATCAGCCCGCCGACTAAAGCCAGCAGGTAGATGGAGGCATAAAACACGGAATAAATAACGCCGGTCATTGTTTCCGACAGTCCAAACTTGGATGAGATAAACAGCGTTAATATCGCCATCATAATGTAAAAACCAAAGCGTTCTCCCATATTCGAGAGCGCAGCGCTTAATAATCCTTTGGGATGATCTTTTAACATGATTGTAAATGTATTATTTATGAGTTATGATTCATTGAATAATTGAAAAAATTCGTAATTGAATTACTGATTGATCTGCCTGATGGCCCCTGTTTCCGGATAAAAAGTCACTTTCACAGGATTCCTTCTGTCTTCAAACATAACAGGCGCCAGGCTTTCGCGCGCTCCAAACTGGACGACTTGCACCTCGCCTCTATACAGAGTGTTTTGAACTGTTTTTATTTCCACACGCGCTTTACCGGGCACATTGTATATGATCCCTTTCATCGCCTTCTCTTTCCTCTCGGCCTCTTTGGGAGCTAATTCAGGCGCCCGTTCCGTAACTTGCAGGTTGATATAAACAGGGTCTCCGCTTAAGTCATCCGCATCCAAAATCCCTTGCCTTCTTGAGAAACGAAATAAGACATGATCTGTCAAATCATCTTGCGGAACAATTGAGAGGTCATAAAAAACAGTCTCTGTCGTGCAACTACCTGTAAAAAGACTTGTCAATGCCTTTTCCTGATCTTCTAATTGTTGAAGAACAAACCTCATTGCTTCCCCGTCACGCGGCATATTTTCTGCCTCACCGGTCAGGATATCCATCTTGCTTTCACGAATACGGAATATCAGTTTGGCAACCTCTTCTGCCTGACGCACAACCGAACCTGCCATCAAAAATTCTTCGGTAAAGACAGTTGCAACGTTCATTCCCGCTGATTGCGTACGATTGGTTTCAACGGCAGAAACTGGAGTCTCGGGAACATATTCCGTATTGATCGAACACAGCAAACCGTCTTCCGTCAAATATACATACGGGGCTACGGTGCCCGATCTGAATTCAACTACATACGAATTGGCATTGTCGGGTATCCCCTTATTTACCAGCACAACCGTACCTAATTCATACGAAACATTATCCTCCATCACTACATCTTTTATCCCTAAATATCTTTCGGCATATCTATAAAACTGCCCTGCTTGGCATGTAGTCTTTGTTGCTTCTACTGTTATAATCAGGGAGGTTTTCGGCAGGGAATACGTCACTCCGAAGCCTGTAGCTTTGGTAGCTACTTTCTTTTCAACCCGGGTTTGCGCCAACCCCATAGCGACACTCATCAACATGAAGAATGCTATAACAGCGATATTTTTCATTTTTTTGTTCAATTTATACGAAATAGTTTACAAATTTATAAAATTTTTCCAAGCCGGCAAATTTTCTTTTAAAAATTTGGTATTTACAAAAGAACATGTACATTTGTAGTCGAAACAGAAAAATAAGATGATTACAGGAAATTACCTTTCGATCGTGCAAGTGATTTGCGTCCTGGTGGTGGTATCAGGAACGTGAGGAAGGTTTATATCCCTGAGTGTATATAATAATAATGTATAAGCCTTTCTCACCTGATGAGGAAGGCTTTTTAATTAAAAACTGAAAATTAAAAAATTATAATATATGCAACACCCATTACGTAGTGCAATAAGTATGGAAGGGCGCCGGATGGCTGGCGCGAGGGCTTTGTGGAAAGCGAACGGCATGAAAGCGGAGCAAAGAGGAAAGCCGGTGATAGCCATTGCCAATTCCTTCACCCAGTTTGTGCCCGGGCATGTCCATCTGCATGGAATAGGTCAGCAGGTGAAGGCTGTTATCGAAGCGCATGGTTGTTTTGCCGCCGAATTTAATACAATCGCTATCGACGATGGTATTGCCATGGGGCATGATGGCATGCTTTATTCATTGCCTTCACGCGATTTGATTGCCGACAGTGTCGAATACATGGTCAATGCGCATAAAGCCGACGCCATGGTTTGTATCAGCAACTGCGACAAGATTACGCCTGGCATGCTGATGGCAGCCATGCGGCTGCATATCCCGACCGTATTTGTGTCCGGAGGACCTATGGAAGCCGGCGACTGGGGTGGCGTTCGTCTGAATCTGATCGACGCCATGGTCAAAGCGGCCGACAGTTGTGTCTCCGACGACGACGTTTTGTCCATCGAACAGGCAGCATGTCCTACCTGCGGTTCATGCTCCGGTATGTTTACCGCCAATTCGATGAACTGTCTGAACGAAGCCATCGGGTTGGCGCTTCCCGGCAACGGGACAGTAGTAGCTACCCATGCAAACCGCATCCGGCTGTTTCATGACGCCGCCCGGTTGATTGTAGCCAATGCATTCCGGTATTACCGCGATGGGGATGACAGCGTCTTGCCGCGGCATATTGCAACACGACAAGCATTCCTGAACGCCATGACATTGGATATCGCCATGGGTGGTTCGACAAATACCATCCTCCACTTGTTGGCCATGGCTCAGGAAGCCCAGGTCGACTTCACAATGGACGATATTGACGCCCTTTCACGCAAAACACCCTGTTTATGTAAGGTCGCTCCCAATACGCCTGACTTTCATGTAGAAGATGTGAACCGCGCCGGAGGTATTTTAGGTATCATGAACGAATTGGCCAAAGGCGGACTGATAGATACATCCGTCAAACGGGTGGATGGTCTGACCTTGGCGCAGGCCATCGAACAATACGATATCACCTGCACCAGTCCCGGCCAGGATGCTGTTTCGCTCTACCGTTCGGCTCCGGGACGGACTTTCAACCTGACAATGGGTTCGCAGGATGCCGTCTATCCTGAATTAGACGCCGACCGTACAGCGGGATGTATACGCGATATAGAACATGCCTATTCCACCGAGGGCGGTCTGGCGATTTTGAAAGGTAATATTGCTGTGGACGGATGCGTGGTGAAAACTGCCGGCGTAGATGAAAGTCTGTTCAGGTTCTCCGGGCCTGCCAGGGTATATCATTCGCAGGAAGATGCATGTGACGGAATATTGGACAATGAGGTACAATCCGGCGATGTAGTAGTGATCGGCTACGAAGGGCCTAAAGGAGGGCCCGGCATGCAGGAAATGCTGTATCCCACTTCGTACATCAAATCCAAACAGTTAGGAAAAGCATGCGCCCTGATTACGGACGGGCGGTTTTCCGGGGGAACATCCGGTTTGTCCATCGGTCATATATCTCCCGAAGCAGCTTCCGGGGGGGCTATCGGCTTGGTGCGCAACGGCGATATCATTGAAATTGACATCCCGAATCGTTCCATCAACCTGAAGATAAGCGATACTGATCTGGAGCAAAGAAGAAAGGACGAGACCTCTAAAGGTCATTATGCCTTCAAGCCGGACAGGGACAGGCAAGTATCCAAAGCGCTGCAAGCCTATGCAAGCATGGTTAGCTCGGCAGATTTGGGAGCAGTGAGAATAATTAAGAATTAAGAATTTATATGTAAAATATGCAAAAATTCTGTAAAAAAACCGAAAATTCAAAAAATATGGACAAAGAAATAACAGGAAGAGAGGCGCTTATACGCACATTGCTTGCCGAAGGAGTAGATACCATTTTTGGTTATCCGGGCGGGCAGATTATCCCCGTATTTGATGTGTTGTATGATTACAAGGATCATATCAATCATATCCTGGTGCGTCATGAACAGGGCGCTACGCATGCAGCTCAAGGCTATGCCAGGGCGTCCGGAAAAACCGGCGTCGCATTAGTCACTTCCGGACCGGGCGCAACAAATACCATCACAGGCATTACCGATGCAATGCTCGACAGTACGCCGATCGTCGTCATTGCCGGACAGGTGCCGTCGACATTACTGGGAAGCGACGCCTTTCAGGAAGCTGACGTCGTCGGGATCACCCAGCCCATATCCAAATGGGCATACCAGATTCGTAAAGCAGAAGATATTCCCTGGGCTGTCTCCCGTGCATTCTATATTGCTTCGTCCGGCCGTCCCGGACCGGTAGTGCTCGACATCACCAAAGACGCGCAAAACGGATTGACGGCCTTCAACTACGAAAAGACAACGTTTATCCGCAGTTATCATCCTTTTCCCCAGATGGTTCAGGAGGATATCCGCTCGGCGGCAGCGTTGATAAACAATGCGCAAAAGCCGCTTGCCTTAGTGGGGCAGGGCGTGATCATCAGCGGAGCCGAAGAACAGTTAAAGCAATTGCTGGAAAAGGCTGATATCCCTGCCGCTTCCACCATGTTAGGTTTATCGGCTTTGCCTTCCGATTATCCGTTGAATGTGGGGATGCTGGGCATGCACGGTAATATTGGCCCAAATCTGAAAACGAACGAATGTGATGTGCTGATTGCCATCGGAATGCGTTTCGACGACCGTGTAACGGGCGATTTAAATACCTATGCCAGACAGGCTAAGGTGATTCATTTCGATATTGACCGGGCCGAGCTTGATAAAAACGTACAGACCGATGTGAAGGTGTTAGGCAATGCAAAGGATACGCTGAAGGCGGTTACTGGCTTGTTGCGGGAGAATACACATACGGCATGGCGCGAAGAATTTGCCGTCTGCCGGCAAAAAGAATATGAGATGGTGATTAAAAACGAGTTGTTCCCCGAGGCCGGCATGATAAAGATGGGCGAAGTGGTGCATAAAGTATCCGAGGCAACCGGCAACACAGCCGTATTAGTCACCGATGTAGGACAGAACCAGATGATGGGAGTCCGTTATTTCAGATTCAGTCAGACGCGCAGCGTCGTCACTTCGGGCGGATTAGGTACGATGGGATTCGGCTTGCCGGCGGCAATAGGCGCCAAGTATGGCGTTCCCGACAGGACTGTCTGTCTGTTTGTCGGCGACGGAGGCATGCAAATGACCATTCAGGAGTTGGGAACGGTGATGCAGTACGATGTAGATATAAAAATTATTGTACTGAATAATCACTTTCTGGGGATGGTACGTCAATGGCAGGAGCTGTTTTTTGACGAGCGTTATTCCGAAACACAAATGAAAAATCCTGATTTTATTAAGATAGCCGACGCCTACGGCATCAAATCGCTGAAGGTAAGCGAACGGAAAGATTTGGATGACGCCATTGCAGAGATGCTCAATCACAAAGGAGCCTTTTTGCTTGAGGTGGACGTCGAAACCAAAGGATTAGTCTATCCGATGGTACCGGCAGGGAAGAGCGTAACGGATATACTGCTGGGGAATGAATAATGGGCGCTTCTAAAAAACGGCGCTCTGTGTCCTCTGCGCCTCCGTATTGAATAATATTTAAAAAAATATATATGAACGAAAAAACATTATACACCGTCACCGTATTTACGGAAAATATGGTAGGCATATTAAGCCAGATCACAAGCGTTTTCACACGTCGCCGACTGAATATTGAAACACTGTCTGTTTCGCCTTCTGCCATCGAAGGGATTCATAAATTTACCATTACTGTTTTCAGCGACTTTGATACGATGAAAAAGGCGGCGCTTCAAATCGATAAACGGGTAGATGTGTTAAAAGCGTATTTCAATGTGGATGACGAACTTATCTATCAGGAAATCGCATTATACAAATTAGCTACGCCCGTATTTCTGAAGATGGACTCTGCCGAGCCATTGATTCGTAAATACAATGCGCGTATACTGGAGATGAACGAAACCTGTGTCGTACTTGAAAAGACAGGACACTACCAGGAGACGCAAAACCTGTTCAAGGAATTGAGTGAATCGATTGGCGTCCTTCAGTTTACCCGTTCCGGACGGATTGCAATCACCAAAGGTAAGGTGGAACGCTTGTCAGATATGTTAAAAGCAATAGAACAAATAGCAGAACAAAAAAATGGAAAAGTTGGGATTTTATGATTACCGGGCCGAAGTCTATTCACTTGATTTTCGGCGACAGCTGACCATCCCCGCATTAGGCAATTACCTGATGCATGCAGCAACCTGTCATGCTTCGGCGCGGGGTTATGGTTATGATGATATGGCTAAACAGGATATGCTGTGGGTGTTATCTCGTCTTATCATTGACATTGAGGACAATGAGAGATTGTCCGAACCTATTCGGGTATATACCTGGATTCAGGGAGTAGACCGGATTTTAACGTACCGGTGCTTTGAGATCACCACGCTGCAAGGGGAAACACTGGGATTTGCCCGTTCCGTCTGGGCGGGTATAAACCGGGATACACGACGTCCGGTATTGCTCGAAAATCTCGGATTGCAGGATTATATCGTTGACCGTCCATGTCCGATTACGCTCGACAAGTTTGAAATACCGGCAGACGAGCCTGAATACGCCGTTCCATATACCGTAAAATACAGCGATTTGGACATCAATGGTCATTTCAACAGCGCCAAATACATGGAAGCGATATTGGATTTGTTTGATATTGACCTGTACCGTTCCCGTTCGATTGCCCGCTTTGATATTATGTTTTTTTCAGAGGGTTTTTTTGGAATGGAACTGCTGCTGGGCAAACAGCAAATCAGTGACGATAACTACGTAGCGACCATCACGAAAGAAGGCAAACCAATTTGCAGGGCTAACGTGAGGTTCAGAGGATAGAATCAGTTATTCAATTATTCAAAAATAAATAAATTATGGCAGTAATGAATTTTGGCGGAGTGGACGAGAATGTTGTTACCCGCGAAGAGTTTCCATTGGAAAAGGCAATGGAAGTATTAAAAAGTGAGACGATTGCGGTGATTGGTTACGGCGTGCAAGGCCCCGGTCAATCGCAGAATCTGCGCGATAATGGATGCAACGTCATTATCGGTCAGGCTCCCGAGTTCAAAAAAGAATGGGACAAAGCCATCGCAGACGGATGGGTAGAAGGCGAAACCCTTTTTCCGATTGAGGAAGCTGTCGCCAGAGGAAGTATGATCCTGTTTCTGGTTTCCGACGCTGCGCAGATTGCTGTGTGGCCCCGGATCAAACCTTATCTCTCGAAGGGAAAGGCGTTGTATTTTTCTCATGGCTTCGGCGTAACCTACAAGGATCGTACGGGCATCGTTCCGCCTGACGACATTGATGTCATTTTAGTAGCGCCGAAAGGTTCGGGGACGACCTTACGAAGGATGTTTCTGGAAGGGCGCGGGTTGAACTCGTCGTATGCCGTATTTCAGGATGCTACCGGACGGGCGAAAGAGCGTGTGATGGCATTGGGAATCGGGATCGGTTCGGGTTACCTGTTCGAGACCACCTTCAGGAACGAAGTGTTTTCCGACCTGACCGGCGAACGTGGTACCCTGATGGGCGCTATCCAGGGATTGTTGCTTGCGCAATACGAGGTGTTGCGCGAAAACGGTCACACTCCTTCCGAGGCGTTCAACGAGACGGTTGAGGAGCTGACCCAGTCGTTAATGCCTTTATTTGCCGAAAACGGGATGGACTGGATGTATGCCAACTGTTCGTCGACAGCCCAGCGAGGCGCTTTAGATTGGATGGGGCCATTTCATGATGCGGTCAAACCTTTGTTTGAAACACTGTATAAAGAAGTTGCCTGCGGCAACGAAGCCCAGCATGCGATCGACGCCAACAGCAAGCCCGGTTATCGTGAGAGCTTGGACCGGGAGTTGAAGGCGTTGCGCGAAAGCGAGATGTGGCGCACCGGGGCGGTTGTCCGCCAACTAAGGCCGGAAAATAACTGACAGAGCGCCTTAGACAGGAAAAGACCTTGATCATTTTAATGAAATTTCTCAATGACGGCACACATAGCCGTCATTGAGAAACGAAGCAATCCGGAAAATCCGGAATATCAGAAAAAAACAAAAAAGTGAGGGGCCGTGGGGGGGCTACCTTTTTTTTTAATGTTAGAAAAAAAAAATTTTTGTCTT